>Ga0209702_10000187_pt1 | contig 123339 bp, 106 predicted proteins | sample FRY01_FD_187210 | JGI IMG/M metagenome (GOLD analysis project Ga0209702, IMG submission 187210) | Freshwater microbial communities from Lake Fryxell liftoff mats and glacier meltwater in Antarctica - FRY-01 (SPAdes) (version 2) | ecosystem: Environmental > Aquatic > Freshwater > Ice > Glacier...
ACAAATTTAGATGATGTAACTTTTAGAGTAACATTTAGCGAAGCAGTAACAGGTGTAGAGAGTACAGATTTTACTATTGATGCAGCAACTGTAACAGGTTCAGCAATCAATGGTACAGTTTCAGCATCTAGTACTTCTGTGTATGATGTAACAGTAAATACAATTGCCGGAAATGGAACAATAAGTATTGACTTTACAGATGTAGTAACAGATTTGGCTGGTAACGATCATAATGGTGATGTCTTTACTGGTGGTCAAACATTTACAATAGATAATACTTTGCCAACTGTAACAATCACAAGAAATGGTGCTACAACTACAAGCGCAAATTCTGTATCTTTTGATATAGATTTCAGCGAAGAAGTAATGGATTTTGATTTTGCTGATATTACAGTAAATGTATCAGGTGATGCTACATTTTCCGCGTTAATAGCTGGAAATTTGGTAATAGATAATTTAGGTGGCGGTGAATATACATTAACAGTAACAGGCGTTGCTGGTGATGGTACTTTAGGTATCACAATCAATAATGCAGCTTTCACAGATTTAGCTGGAAACGCTTTAGCTAATAATGCAGTATCTGACTTATTTACAATAGATAATACAGATCCAGTAATTTCAAGTGTTGCGTTTAATAATCCAAATACTTTACGTAAAGTAGGTGACGAAATAGTTGCAACAGTTGAATTAAATGGTAATGAATCAGCTGGTACTTTTGGAACATTAACTATTAATGGTGTAACAGCAACTGGTGCAGCAAAAACATTTAACGATCCAAATACCTCATTTACAGCTTCATATACAATAGTAGAGGGTAATACAGATGTAGTAGATGATGCATTAACATATAGCATTGCATTTACAGATGCAGCAGGTAATGCAACTACTATTACTAATGCTGATTTCCCTGCTGATAATAGCCCAGCTATAGATGCAAACACCCCAATAGCTGCGAATATTTCTGCTTTAACATCTATTGGTGGTACAGAAGTACCGAATTTCTATAATGGTTCGAATGCTAGTGTTAGAACCATCTTTAGATTACCAAATGACGCCTCATTGATTGGTGGTACATATACAGTTCAATTTACTACTAATAATGGTTCTAATTGGGCAAATTTAACAGATCCTGATTTTACTGCAAATGCAATGACTGCAGATAATTTAAACAATTCAGACGGTAACGTTGGTGAAATTAATACAGATCAACCAATAACATTATCTGAAGCACAATTAGATGTTTTATCTGGTGGTACTTTAGAAGATGGTGAAATACTTAATTTTAGAGTAATATTAGTTGATGTTGCTGGAAATACTTCTGTTGATGGTGCGCCAAATGCTACTGGTATTACAGTTGCACAAACTGGACCAAGTTTAGTTGTAACAGCCGATCAAAATACTTGTCAAGTACAGAATGTAGCTTTTGATATTGCTTTAACAGTTGAAGACGCTGCTTTTGCAGATGTAAAAGAAAACTATACTGCTTCATTAGCAACTTTAGGTGTATTAACTGTAAATAGCGTTACAAGAACTGGAACAGGAGCAAATTTGAATGTAACAATTCCTACTACTACAGCAACTAACTCTTATTTATTAACAGTAACTCTAACAGACGTAGCTAATAACACTACAACAGACAATACCAAATCAATAAACTTTAGCTCTGGTACAATAACAACTGTAAAATTAATTGCAAGTGATGTAGCAGATGTTGCTGCATCTAATTATGCTGTTCCAACTACAATTACAACAGGTACAATTTGTGCTGATGGTTCTACTACATTAGATTTCAAATATATAGTAAGTGTAGAAGATGGAGCAACTGAAACTGTTGTTGTTAAAAAAGGTGGAACAACTTTAGTTGAAACAACTCACTACACAGTTAACCTAACAACTAACTTAATTTCAATAGTTAACAGTTCTGTTATAAATAACAATGTATTTACAGTAGAGTTATCAGGTTCATTTGCTTGTGGCGTAATTACTTCAGGTAACTTAACAGCAACTAAAAATCCATTACCAACTGCAGCGGTATTGACTGATAATAGTACAACTAATATAGTATGTTATAATAGTTCGGTTGCATTCACTGCTGATGGTGGTAATACTGCTGGATTTAATTATACTTGGGAAAAATCAACTGACGGTGGAACAGATTATACTGCATTAACTGCAGGTACTGGTATTGTTTTATCTGGAACAGGTAATTCAATCGTAACTGTTTCTAATATTGCAGCTAATTTCTCTAATCCTAATAATTTTAGAGTTAGATCAATCAAAACTAATTCTACTACAGGTTGTAATATTACTTCGTCTGCAAGTGATTTGATTGTAATTAACAAAGAATTATTAGCTATGAGCAATGCAATTACTACTTACGGTGGCTTTACTACTCCGACAAGAAACACAACACATAACTATACAATTACTGCACCTACACAAGGAACAGCAACATCTTACGAATGGAGAGTTGCAAATGCAAGTAATGAAGCTTTGACTACAGAAGTAATAATTACAGCAATAACAACGGCTTTAAACAATAATATAAATTTCAGTAACTCAATACCTTTAGGTACATATTATGTACAAGCTAGAGCAGTTGGTGCATGTAACACTGGTGCTTGGCCTGCTGCCACTGAAGGTCTTGCAGTAACAATTACTCCATCACCATCAAGTGCAATTTCATTTACTTCGGTTACTCAAACGAGTATGGTAGTAGGTTGGACTAATGGTTCTTATGATGGTAACATCTTATTAGGTGTACAAGGTGGTTCAACAACATTGAACGGAGATATGGTTAATTCTAATATCATAGGTATTATTGGAGTTGCTCCTGTAAATCCAAGCTTAGTTTGGACAACTTCAACTACTGGCGAACTTACTTTTGCTGCTGTGCCTACTGCAGGTGTTAACTATGTTGCAGATCAAGTAGGAACAAGCAATATAGAAGCAACGATAACAGGATTATTAAATAGAAAAAGATATACATTTAGAATAGTTGACTTTACAGGTGGTGCTACTAAAAACACCAGAGTTTACAACAACTTAACTTCTGCCATAACTAATTCAAGAGTAACTTCTGCAAAAGAAGGTATTGAAGATGAGTTCAGTGGTGTTGGTACAACAAATACTATTTCTGCTATAAGCCCAAATCCAGCGAAAGACTTTATCGCTTTTGATATGGACTTATTAGAATCAGCTAATGTAACGATAATTATCCATTCATTAGAAGGTAGAGAAGTAATGAGATTTATAGATGGTCAAATGTTCGGTGCTGGTAAACACAACATCAACATTCCATTAAAAGATTTCATCTCTGGCGCTTATGGTATATCAATTAGTTTTGGTAATGAAGCTATCTTTGAAACATTTATGGTTACTCCATAATCTTCTAAGATTTACATACAAAATAGTAAATAACTATTAAAAAAATAAAAAAGGTTATTCAGAAATGAATAACCTTTTTTGTTATATATAATTAAAGTAGATATTAATAGAAATGGTAATAACGTATAATTGACAACAATAAAGATATTATAAATAACAAAGCATACTATGCACAAAAAAAAATCCACTATTTATAGTGGATTTTAGTTTGATTTAAATCAATTTAATTCTATCTTAATTTATGTAAGAATAATTGTATGCAACTGATGAAAGTAATTAGTTATCTTCACTTAATTAAATACAATTAGTTGTCGTCACCAAATACTTCGGCGTAAAGTCTATTTGTAACTGATTTAAGAACCTCAGGGCTATCATAAAAGCCTTCTTTGATCTTTTCTCTTATTGGCTGGAATCTAATAGCGTCAAGCGATAATTCAAGTTTATCAAACTTTACATCTTTTTTGTTATTTGGGCTTTCAGTTTTAGCAGTATTTTTTTTCTCTATTTTATCATTTTGTGCATAAACCAGAGCAGTATTTTTTATACTATTTTCTAATTTCATTTTTAAACCTAATACGATTTAGTTTTGTTTGTATATTTTTAGTTTATTCAATTTATTGATAGTTTCAATATTATTTTTGAGATTATCAAGATTTTTTTCAAATAAGCTATTAATTTGTAATTCTTGTTGATTTATATAGCTAAGAATTTGTTTTAGTTCATCAACATTCAGATTTTCAGTATTGTTCTGCAATTTAATATTTTTTCGTTCAATAAGCTCAAGAGTGCTTTTGATTAAAGTATTTCTTGTTGTTACCATTTGATCCATCGAGACTTTGTTAAATGTTTCCGCCTCATCGGTCAATAATCTAATAATGTTACTATTAATGGTAAATACTTTAGATAAATTATTAGATATAAATTCAATATTTATAGTTAGATCATTAATTAAGTTAGTAGAATTACTTTTATTTTTACTCTTAATATTATTATCAATATTATCGTCAGTATTATCAAATACTGAATTGTTAATAAAAGATAAATTTTGATTTATATCATTATATTTCAAATTAATTCCAAAAAAAAATCGAATATCAATAGATTTATTTATTAAAAAGACTATTACCGATTAGATGTAAATTGCTAAATTTGCCTTTAATTACATATATATAATATTACTTACAACATTATATAGTAACATCGGTAAGACTTCTGCCAGAAATAGTCGTTGAGACAATTCTAGCAATTTGTAAGGACAAATCAGGTGGAAATTGTTTTATAATTTCCTTAGTCTGATTATCAATTATCTTCATAATCATCCTATTACTTGTTTGGTCCAAAGAAAACTCTATAGAAACATTATTGAGTCCCAAAAATTCTTTTAATTGGTCTCCAATCTCATCATAGCTAATCTTGTTATCTTTTTTTTGAGTATCCTTACTAATCAGATCTTGTTTGGCACCTTCCTGTGCTTTTTTAGATTCATTTTTTAGATTTACAGTTTCTCTATATGACTCTAATTGTGATTTCAAGTCTGTAAGATTAGTAAAATCTATTTTAGCTATGCTATTTATTGCTAACATAACAACCTCTTGGAAGGTAAAAAAATATAAAATATTATTATACAAAAATTAAAAAATGTCTATCTACCGCCTCCACCAAAAAGAGAACTGCTTACCGCAGATGCACTTCCAAATTTGCTTTGCGCCTCTAGAAAAGTTTGCAAAATCGTAGTATATCTTTTTCTGATACCACTAACCTGTGATTCAACCCTTTTTTCATTACTATCAAAGTGTCTTTTTGTTGAATCAATTTGAGTTTGTAGTGAGTCTCTTCTATTTTTAAGGACACCATTACCATCTTCGTCTCTCAGACTTGAAATAATCGATTTCATTTTTGCAACAAAACCATCATCACCTAGAAAAATATTAGTTACATCGTCAGGATTTTTCTCCAAAACTTTTTTAAGAGTTTCTTTATTTGTAACCTTTAATAAACCATTCCTATCAATAGTTATGCCAATATTTGTAATAAATTCTGGCGCCCCTTCTCTAACATTTATAATTTTTTCAGAACCAATTTTTCTTAAATTATTATAAATCCTGTTCACAGTGGATTCATTTCTTTTTAAGTTTTTATCTTGATTAATGAATGTCATTAATTCGTTATAAGCTCCCAAAAGTGGCTCGATCAACTTTTCAATTGGTTCAGTATTGATTGATGTTGAAACAGTAATTGGATTATCATCTATTTTTTGTATTTTTAATAATCCTATTTCAATATCAGGCAAAACGTCACTTAGAGTATTAGAACTTCTTGAAACTGTAATACCGTCAACAATCACCTCAGAATCTAATAGATTTGTATTACTACTTCTGAAACCAGCTTTTTTACTATCAAAAACAACCCTTTTTTCTGAATCAGTATTTAAATCTGATGTAAATCCTAATTTTGAAAGTACTTCCGAATTACCAAACTTTATAACGTTATCTTTACCGACTTCTTTTGTAGTTAAAGTAAATCTTAGAGTGTCTTTGGTATCTTTAACCAAACTTACATTAATTTTATTATCATCTGCACCATTAACAACAGCTATAATTTTATTTACAGCTTGTTGATTATTTTCAGAGCCATCAAAAGTAACTTCATAAGTCTTCTTTTCACCATTTACTTCAATTTCAAACGACTGAATGCCAGCCTCAATACCAAAATTATCTGCAATATTAAGTCTATCTGAAACCAATAAATCAGTTGTTGCTAATCTATTTACTTTTAATGCATTATTTCCTAAATTTGCATTATTTTTTGTAGTAATACTTATTGTTTCTTTATCGGAAACTGTACTAACTTTTGATAAAAATTTATCAGCTATATCAGAATTCACAGTTTTGTCAAACTTATCTAAATTACTAACAACTGAATTTAACCTTGTATTTAAAGTCGTATAAAATCTTTGTTGATTTTCTAATTTTGATTGTTTAGTTCTTATAGTATTTAATCTGGGCTGTAAAGTTTGCCTAAATGAATTAACTAAACTATCCAATTGATTAGTCCCCGAACCTCCTGTTAGACTACTCAATAAATTTGCCATACTTCCTCCATGAATATATGTTACTTACAAATTACTTTAGAATATTGGAAATAAAATTAGTTGTAGAAGCAACAAAAACAACTAAAGTAAAAGACGAACTTATAATATACCTAAATTCTAATTTTTAAATGTTAATTATTCTAATTCAAATGCTTGAGACCAAGCATTTCTAAGTTCAGTTATAATATGTAGAGCTTCATCAAACTTTTTTTGAAATATACATCTCTGACAATATTCATATAATCTATACAAGCGAGTCGCAGTTTCTTCATAATCAAAATTAAGTGATCCCATAAGTTCAATCAGAACCTTACTCATTTTACTTACGTCTTGTCTTTTACAACTTACGATGAATAGATCATACATTTTAAGAATAATTTTTTCTTTACTCCAAGAAAGAACTTCCTGTTCGATGTAAGATGGGACCTTACTGCCAGATTTACTTCCATAAGCTCTACTAGCAGCCATTTGCTGTGCAGGTGATGCCATATACTTTTTCCTATTACACTAAAATTTGGATTTATATAATTTTATTTTCAGAACTGATTAAATCTATTTAAAAATAATTCTATACAAAAAATTACTTTTTTTTTAAATAATCGGTATTAATTCAAAATACTTTACCAAATACATAAAATAAATAAATATTTATCAACATTATTGTAAATAGATAAAAACTGAATCTAAATATTAATAAAAGAACACTCAATATATCAACGGCTTTTATGTATATTAATTTTATTAATATTATTGATTTTAGCCAATGAAAATAATAATGAACAATATTTAATAATAAATGTACATAAATATCCAGAAACTATAAGTAAATTATTTAATATAGTACACAATATTTAGTCATCAATAATCATACCATTAGAAGAAAGTTAGTAATTATAAAAACAAAAAAGGTGAATTTTGCAATTCACCTTTTCATCAAATAAGAATATTACTATTAAGCTATATTTACATTTCTTAAGATACATTACTTAAGATTTATCTAAAAATTATCTAAATAACTGTAAATATTGTTGTGGATTTTGATTAGCTTGAGCTAAAGAAACCAATGAAGCTTGTTGTAAGAATTGTTCTTTAACTAATTTCAATTGTTCTTCGGCAACGTCTGAATCTTCTAATCTTGATATTGCTGACTTATAGTTAGTAATTTGAGAAGTAAGTAATTCTTCTTGAGAATTTAGTCTTACTTGAATACCACCTAAATAAGTAGCAACTTTATTAACATTGTTTAGTGCTTCAGCCAAACTAGTTATTGTTGCTTTTACTTGCGTATCACCAAAAATACCTAAATCTTTTTCTGAAACATTATTAAGATCTTGTAGATTTAAGCCAATTACACCAGCGAAATTAGAAGCAACAGCACCTGCGCCAGAAGCACCACTTGCAGCATTAGTTGCATTCAAATCGAAATCTCTTGATTTTACATTAAAATCAGCATTGTTTTTAGTTAAGTCGATATCTATTTCTAATAATGAATTATTAGCATAATAACCTACAGTCCAATCTCCTGAGAATCCACCTTGTAATAATTGACGACCACCGAATACGGTTGAGTCAACTACGAATTGAATTTGTTGAGATAATCTAAAAGCACCTTTTGCTAATGCCACTTTTTCGTCTGTGCCTAATGCACCTGAAGAAGCTATTGAAGCAGCGTCTTTGATTTCTATTAATAAATTATTGATATTGTCTAATGCGTCTTGAGATATAGCAGTTACGTTTTTAGCGTCTCCTACTGAATTTTGAGCTGCTTTCAAAGCACCATTTCTTGCACTTAAAGCTCTTGAAGTGATATAGCCCGAAACGTCATCGGCCGCTGAGTTGATTCTTTTACCAGTTGATAATCTTAATTGAGAATTTGCAATACTATTGCTTGATCTTATCAATTCATTGTATGATTGCAAAGCTGGTATATTGGTACGAATTCTACCACCACCTGATATGGCTGTTGGCATTTTAACCTCCGTGTAATAATAAATATTATGTTAAGGGCATCCTGCCAACTTTTTGTTAATTTTTTCCTGATTTTTCAGACCTTTTCGTCTGATAACTTTCAAACTTTAATAGTATTTGAAAGTCGTTTGCAATTTTTTAATAATAGATTAAGTATTAGTACTTATGCTTAAGTTTTTATCTGTAATTTTTTCTAAATTTAATTGAATTATCTATTTAACATCATCCTAATGAAAAACAATATTAATAAATCAACAAAATCTATCTAATATTTTCAAAATTTATTGCACTCAAAACAATCTCAGAGTCTGCCTCTGTCTCTATTATCAAATATTGCGAAATGTTCAAATTTGTTCTAACATCAAATATATCGTCACAGTCCATTGATATCTTTAGTTTTTTTCCATCATTTTTTATAAAAAACCTTGTTTTCTCATTAATAGTTAGTTTTTTACTTAAATCTTTACCAATTAATTTTTCGCTATCATTATATTTTTCATACAAATAAACGCCATTATTATTAAATTCTAATCTAATTTTATTTTGTTTGCCAAAATCATCATAAGCACTGCGAGTATAAAAATTCACACTTTTGCCACTTTTAGCTTCGAAAGTGAAGTCAGCTATATATTCATTTTCTATCAAATACTTTAGAGCAATAGTATTTTTGTCTTTTAATTCTATACTGTTATCATTAAAAACATTTACATTATATACATTCAAATTTTTAATATTTGATTTTTCAGTAAAAATTCTACCTGTGATACGCTTAGTTTTATCAGGGTGAAATAAATATAAACTAAAATAATCCGAAGCACAAGAGTTCAAAGTTACTACTAATATACTTAGTGTAATTATTTTACGAGTAATAATATTAATAGTAATAATATTACTTAATCTATTATATATTTTATTTGATAATTTATAATTCAAAATATTAAATATAATATTTATTAAATTTACTTTACAACTTTTCTTTATCTTCATATTCTTTAAAGTATCTCAGATTTTGCTTGTAAAAAATCATATCCCAAAGATTAAACCCTAAACCGACATAAAAATTACTAAATTTAGTAAAATCTTTAAAAGCTGTATCAGTGTTTATATTACCATCAACATAACCAGCATTCAAACTAATATTTACCCTGTCATTAATTTTAAGATTTAACCTCGCACCAATATTATAGACAGTAGATGGAAAATAATTGTATTCTACAAATGGCTCAAGAGTAAGTTCGTCTTCTAATACAGTGTACCAATAACCCACTCTTAATGGCAAAATACCTGCACCAATACTTTGATCACCAAAATACATTATGTTAAGTAATGTTGTACCTGCATATAAATTGTAATCCAAAATTGGAAGTGCAATAGAAGTATTAATTATCTTAACTTGTATACCTTTTATTGGTAAATTTCCATCTGATTTTGGGTCTTGAAAAATCGAGCGTTTAGAATCTGTATAAAGAATGTTTGTCTGCAAAATACCTATATTCCAAGCAGAATGAGGCATATTCTTCCACTCTTCATAAGTTTCTGGTACCAAATTCAAAAAATCTAATAACGAAACACCCAATCCACCATAAGGTATAGTAACAATTCTACCATCTTGATTTGCCAAAAAATCATTACTTCTTATCATTGGAGTATTTGCCGAGTTAAAACCAATAGCATAACCTAAATAAGCCCTTAGATTGAAGCCACCAATAGAACCCATATCAAATGTTACAGAAGGATTTAGATATAAACTTAATAAAGGATTATAAGCAATTCCTAAAGTGGGCGTTATAGAAACATAAGGTATAGTTTCCTTAAAATAAAATCTTTTTCTTATAGTAACTGGTAAAACTGACATTAATTGATTTTCAAATTGACCATTGGGTATAATTGTTTCAAATAAAGTCAGACCCCAAGTCCAATTTTCTGCATCTTTAAACCAGCGAAGCCTTTTTTCAAAAAACATAAACCGATATAAACCACCATTAAATATTGGATTACTTGCATCGCCTCTATAACCATCTAATTTAATTACACTCGGTGCGGTGCCTAATGTACCAAGAGAAATCCCATTTTGGAAATTTGTAATTAATCCAGCAGATTCGAATAAACCAGCTCTAATAAAATCTGGATATTCTCGAGTAATAACACTATCGTAGCTAAATAATCTTCTGTTATTGGTTATGACTTTGGAAGATGGATTTATTATACCTCTGTCTTTGTTCTCTGGGTCATTTTGCTCATAATGAACAAAAGAAGTGTCAATTTCAGTTATTCTATATATATCCTCTTCAGTTCTTGTATGTTCAAACCCAGGAGGCATACAAGATTGTAATCCAAAAAGTAAATAAAGACTGCAAAGTGTTAGTATGATTTTTAGTTTCATTTTAAATTTTATATTAAAATTTATCTGTTAATTTGTTACTCAAATAGTAAACAAAAATATTACAATTCAAATTCCATTTTATAAAAAACAAAAATACTTATAATTTATTAAATAGTATAATTTAGTATAAATAAATTATAATTATATGTAATAAAATAATGTTAATTCATAAATAATTAAATTAAAATTAATAAAATTTCATAGATTTTAATAATATAAAATTATAATTAACTATATTTGAAATTATTAAGTTAAATATTTATAAAAATTTCATAATCAAATAGATAATTCACCCAATTATGATATCCCAAAAAAATGGAGTAAAAATGAAATACATATCAAAAACAGCATTGTTATTTATAATATTGTTCACAATGTTATTTATTACAAATGATAACTTTTCAGACAGATTACAAGCTCAAGAGTTTACCAATACTGTTGTTTCCCTAAACGGTAAAATAATTTCTACTAACAAAGAAATTCCAGCAAACTTAAAAGTAACTTTAATGGATAAAGATGGTAAAAAAGTTGCCTCATCAAATACTATGGAAACAAAAGGTGAATATACTTATTTTGTAACAGGCCTTAAACCAAACACAAAATATTATGCTATCTTAGAAGGCAAAGGCTTTTTTACTAAAGAAGTTGAATACGAAGTACCAAATACTGATAAATACTTAGAATTATCCAAAGATTTTGTTGTTGAACCAATGGAAATTGGAACACAAATTCTGGTTAAAGTTGTACCATTTGATAAAGGTAAATCAAAATTAAGAAATGGTTCTGATTATATTTTTCAAGATTATGTAAGTATTCTGCAAAATAATCCACGTGCAAGGTTTGATATTGTCGCTTATCCTGATAATAATATTGATAAAGATTACAACTTAACATTGACTGATGAAAGAGCAAAATCAATCAAAGAATACTTTATTACCTCTGGAATAAAAGAATTTAGAGTTAGTTCTAAAGGAAATGGATTAACTGACCCCAAACAACCACCACCGTTCGAAAAAGCGGCAAAGGGAAAAAAATATATTGGATCTTTATACTTAGTTGTTTCAACAAACTAATTCCTTTAAACTAATTTCACTTAACTACTTCTGATTAGCTAGTTTCAAGGAACTAACTATAATTAGAAATAGATATTTTAAATATAATACAATATATTTTGACTAAAAAAAACAAATTGAATTATTCATTTTTAGTGCCATCAGAAGGGTATGGTGGATTAGAATTACAAACCTTTGCCAGAGCAAAAGATGCTTTATATTTGGGGCACAATTCTTTAATGTTTATCTCGCCAAATACTATATTAGCAACAGAAGTCATAAATTCTGGAATGAAATATAATTTTCTGAAAATTAATTTTGATTATGTTGATATTTTTTCTGCATTAAGATTGTCTAAATTAATCAATAAGCACAATTTAGATGTTCTTATTGTCTCCCAATCCAAATTACTTAGCTTTGCTATAATCTCGAGATATATTACTCAAAAAAGGTACAAAAAAGACTTTGCGATTATATTTTACCAACACATGCAAAGTAAAATTGTCAAAAAAGACTTCTTTCATAATTGGGTGTACCGCCAGATTGATGGTGCGATAACATTCACAAAAGGAATGAAGACTGATTTGCTTGAAACTACAATTATTGAAGAAAATAAAATTGATATTATTCCCGCCGGATTAAAATTAGATCAATTTAGACCACTTTTAAATTCTGATGAAAAATTAGAAATATTGAAAAAATTCAACTTGCCAACCGATAAATTCATTGTTGGTTATATTGCAAGAATTGAAAGACATAAAGACCAAACAACTGCAATTCAATCTTTTTATGAAGCAAATTTACCTAATTCTATATTAGTAATTTGCGGTATATTAGCCGACGAAAATTACAAATATGAGTTAGAACAATTAATTATTAAATTAGAAAATCAAAGAAAAGGTTTTGCAGAAAATATAATTTTTTTAGACTTCACTTCACTTGCCAATGAATTAATGAGGACTTTCGATATTTTTATGATGTGCTCCCGCTCGGAGACCTTTGGACTTGTTAATATTGAGTCTCTTGCCTCTGGCGTACCATTAATTGCTACCAATAGTGGGGGCATTCCTGAGTTTATCAAAGATGGATTTAATGGAATATTATTTACAAGAGAAGACACAAATGAGGGCTCGAGAAAATTGAAGTTATTGTATAAAGACAAACTATTAAGAGATAAAATTATTAAGAATGGGATTGAGTTTGTCCATCAAAATTATGAATATACCAAACAAAGGAATTTGTTTTTTGATTTTTGTAATAATATTTATGAAAATAAATTCAAATAATTATAAATTTAATATTTTTTGATTAAGGTATGTTATATGCAGATTATTGGTAGAAGAGAAAAAGTAGATTTCCCAGAATTTGAGTTATGTAATCTTGTTGCCAAAATCGATACTGGAGCATATACCTCGTCTTTACATTGTTCTAATATCAGAGAAATCAAAAAAAAGAGTGGTGAGAAGTATTTGACTTTCAAACTTCTTGACCCTTCGCATCCACAATACAGCGAAAATAAATATAAATCCAAAAATTATTCTCAAAAAATGGTAAAAAGCTCGAATGGTAAAAGTGAGCTGCGTTATGTAATTGTTACCGAAATAAATATTGGGAATAATAAACATAAAATTGCACTGACGTTAACTAACAGACAAGATATGCGATATCCAGTGTTATTAGGGCGTAAATTAATCAAACGTATATATATAGTTGATGTCTCTAAATTAAATTTACTTAAATCTAAAAATATTATTTAATTTTTTTGAGTTTTATTATTATTTTACAAAAAAACTAACTAATTTACAAAAAAGTATAAAATCACATTTATTTTTTAATTTAACATAAAAAAACTATGAAAATAGTAGTACTATCACGAAATCCACATTTGTATTCTACAAGAAGATTACTCGAAGTATCTATAGAAAGAGGTCATGAGTGTCAAGTAGTTGACCATACTAAGTGTTATCTAATGATGCGTAAAGGCGAAGCATCAGTTTATTATAAAGGTGAGAAGTTAGAACCCGATGCAGTAATCCCAAGGATTGGTGCTTCTGTAACGATGTTCGGCTCTGCTGTTGTCAGACAATTTGAATTAATGCAAAAGTTTTGTGCCGTTGGCTCGCAGGCAATTACTCGTTCGCGTGATAAATTAAGAAGTATTCAAATTATGGCTCAATTAGGCTTAGGTGTGCCAGAGACAGTTTTTGCAAAACATCCAAAGAATATTGAAGTGGAAACACTAATCAAACAAATCGGTGGTGCACCCCTAATTATAAAATTATTAGAAGGGACACAAGGATTGGGTGTGGTATTGGCTGAAACCAACAAAGCTGCAAAATCAGTAATCGAAGCTTTTTCTGGACTTAAAGAAAATATATTAGTTCAAGAGTTTATCAAAGAAGCTGGTGGAGCTGATATTAGAGCATTTGTTGTTGATGGCAGAGTAGTCGGTGCGATGAAAAGACAAGGGAAAGAAGGGGAGTTCCGTTCTAACTTGCATAGAGGTGGAGTCGCTCAAAAAATTGAACTTTCGGAAGAAGAAAATAATGCAGCACTTATTGCAGCAAAATCTATGGAATTATCTATTGCAGGTGTTGATATGCTTCAATCTTCACGTGGTCCATTAATTCTTGAAGTTAATTCGTCTCCAGGGCTTCAGGGAATCGAAAAAGCGACAGAAGAGAACGTTGCCGGAAAAATCATCGAATACTTAGAGCATCACGTTATTGGAGACAAGAAAAAGCAAGATGAAGAACTATAATATTTTTTAAATAAAATGTAAAATGGCTAACTTAAATTAAATAAGTCAGCCATTTTGTTAAAAAAGATATATTAAATACAATTATTTATTTATTATAAATCAAACCAACTTCACTTTGACTTAATTCTTTATTATATAAATAAAATTCATCTAAAATTCCATTAAATACTCTGTTGTTATTATTAATGTCCATACCAATACTAACAACTATGTTAGGAGAAATCCCAGGCACTTCTAAAATATTATTAATCTCTAAAATATTATCAACATATAGTTTTAAATTTTTATTTTCTTTGTTATAAGTAATTGCAATATGAGTCCAAACGTCAGAAGGTAATACTTTGTTATTATCAATTGAATATAGAGTACCATAGTTGTAGTGATAAATTGTTAATTTTGAATTTGTTATACAAACACTAAATGAAGAATTATAAGTACCAGCAGATTTTGATAATATAGTAACTGTGCCGTTTAAAGGGTAACCATAATTCTTAGAGGGCTTTATCCAAAATGCAGTAGAATATGAAAGAAAATTAATACTTCCAAGTTCAGTAAATGAAATAGAGTTGAATTTACTTTGAAAAAATGCTGAAGTATTTTGTATATTTCTAATTCCATAATTTAAATCAATATTATTTACAATAGCAGGAAAATTTGAAACAGAATTTTTTACTTCACCTTCAAATCCCATATAAACTAATAAGCCAATTTTAGCATTTGGAATTATATCATTAATATCATTACCAACGGTATCCATGTCAAATGAAAATACTTGACTTATTGTTTTTTGCCCTAAGTCATCTATTGCTTCAATTTTCCAAAAGTAAGTTTTTTGTATTTCTAAATTATCAACCCTGTAACTTGAGCTTTTAATATCACTTGCAATTTTTGGTATTGATACTAAATTATCACTAAAATAAATATTATACTTTAAACTACCATTTTCTGGGTCATTCGAACTCCAAGATAAATTTAATGATTTAATATTATTTATTTTAAGTTTTGCATTATTTGCCGGATAAAATGCTATAGGTTCTGTTGGTGGTAGATTTTGTGTCTCAAAACTAAAAATTGAGCTCTTAGTTTTATTTCCATATTTATCTTTTGCTTCTATTTGCCAGTAATAAGATTTATTGATTTCTAAGTCTTTTAATTTATATTTTTTCTCATAAATTTCAGCTTCAATTATTGTCAATTTATCTGAAGATTGACCGTAAGATAAAGTGTAAGTCATTTCATCATTTTCTGGGTCAGTACATATCCAAGATAACTCTACTGTATTAGTAGTAGAAATTCCAACTTTACTCTCATTTAAAGGATAATTAGGAGTTGGCCTTTTTGGTGGCTGATTAATTACAATACTATCTAAGTTTACTGTTCCGACACCAACAAACATCAACAAATTAGAGATAGTAGTATTATTATTTCTAATTGCAATTTTGGTTACAGAAGTTTTATAATTTACTTTCGCAGACTTAATACTATATTCCCCTGGTGTAGCATTATTTATAGTGAAATTCCCTTTAGCATCACTAAATACAGACTCTGTGCCCGGCTCGGTAAATACCAAACATCCTTCTAATGGTTCGTTTGTCAGATAATCAAATATTTGCCCTTTGATTGTACCTTTTTCGGGTCCGACTACCGGGTCATCACCGCAAGAATAGATGAAAAATAGAGGAAGAAATAATGTAATAATTAATATTTTATTAATTATGTGATACTTAGATTGTTTCATAAAGCCCCTGATTAAACTAAAAAATGAAAAGATTTTTTGATATTAAATGAAAATTATAAATTACAACAATATTTATAATCTTTAATAACATAAGTGTAATAATATTTCCTTGAATTAATTATTATATAATAGTGTGACTTCAGTATTATTTAAAGCTCTATTAAATATATATAAATCATCAAGTACACCATTAAATACCCTATTGTTATTATTGGCATCCATTCCAATATGTAATGGAACTGTTGATTTACCAACTTCAACAAATGCTTTGTCGTAATCCAGATTATTATTTATATAAATTTTTAACTTTTTATCAGACTTATTAAAAGTTATTGTTGTGTGTGTCCAAACATTCTCAGGTATAATTGAATTAGAATTTATTAAATAAAATTTTTCTAAATCATAATGAACTATCGTCAGTTTTTTATTAATACTACTAAGATTAATACTGAAAGCACTATTTCCCGTGCTAAATGCTTTTCCAACCAAAGTAACTAAACCTTCAAAAGGAAATCCATAACCATTATTTGGCTTTATCCAAAAAGAAATAGTATATGATTCAAAATTATTAGAATTTAAATTTTGAAAAAATAATTTATTATTTAACAAATTAAAACTGCCAGCGGATTTTGCATTATTATTTCTATCGTTAGTCAAACCAACTCCGGAATTAATTGTAGTGTAGTCTGAAATATAATTTGTGGTATTACCATTAAAACCTAAATATACTAAAAGTCCATTTGTTATATTTGGTATATTGTAATCTATAGATGTACCAGTACTATCTATATCAAATGAAAATACTTGACTGATTGTTTTTTGCCCTAAGTCATCTGTTGCTTCAATTTTCCAAAAGTAAGTTTTTTGTATTTCAATATTATCAACTCTATAACTTGAACTTTTAGTATCACTTGCAATTTTTGGTATTGATACCACATTATCACTAAAATAAACATTATACTTTAAGCTACCATTTTCTGGGTCATTCGAAATCCAAGATAAGATTATAGATTTTATATTATTTATTTTAAGTTTTTCGTTGTTTGATGGATAAAGTGCTATAGGTTCTGTTGGTGGTAGATTTTGTGTCTCAAAACTAAAAATTGAGCTCTTAGTTTTATTTCCATATTTATCTTTTGCTTCTATCTGCCAATAGTAAGATTTATTGATTTCTAAGTCTTTTAATTTATATTTTTTCTCATAAATTTCAGCTTCAATTATTGTCAATTTATCTGAAGTTTGACCGAAAGATAAAGTGTAAGTCATTTCATCATTTTCTGGGTCAGTACAAATCCAAGATAACTCTACTGTATTAGTAGTAGAAATTCCAACTTTACTCTCATTTAAAGGATAATTAGGAGTTGGTCTTTTTGGTGGCTGATTAATTACGATACTATCTAAGTTTACTGTTCCGAAACCAACAAACATCAACAAATTAGAGATAGTAGTATTATTATTTCTAATTGCAATTTTGGTTACAGAAGTTTTATAATTTACTTTCGCAGACTTAATACTATATTCCCCTGGTGTAGCATTATTTATAGTGAAATTTCCTTTAGCATCACTAAATACAGACTCTGTGCCCGGCTCGGTAAATACCAAACATCCTTCTAACGGTTCGTTGGTCAGATAATCAAATATTTGCCCTTTGATTGTACCTTTTTCGGGTCCGACTATCGGGTCATCACCGCAAGAATAGATGAAAAATAGAGGAAGAAATAATGTAATAATTAATATTTTATTAATTATGTGATACTTAGATTGTTTCATAAAGTCCCTGATTAAACTAAAAATCGAAAAATTTATTTCTAATATTAGAAAAGAATAACAAATGGTCAAATATAGAAATCAACAATTTTAAAGATATAATAATAAATTTGTCAATTAATATATACTAAGACAACATTTTGTCCTAAAAAGTTACCGAAATACCTAAAATAATTTTTATTTTTGGCAAACTTCTGTATATAATAGACTGTTCTTTTGCCAAAATGTAACAGGATTTGCAAAAATACTTTGTATGTTTATGATTTATCTGTAGATACAAAATGAGCCATTTTGATGATTTTTCGCATAGGGGATTCGAAATATTTAAAAATAAAAATAGAAAATATAAATAAAATCAAAAGTGGCAGAGAAAAAAGTAAATATGGGTCAGAATAATTATAGTTCTTTAACATATAAACCGACCACAAAAACACCGGAACTTGAAGTATATAAATGCCATAACTCGCCTCACCCAATAAAACTAAAGATTTATGGGAAAATGCCTTGTATATTTTGCCATTATTAATACAAAGCATAATAATTAATATTATAAAAGAAATAGAATAAAGTCCATTGTGTGGATTTAGAAAGGTATTGTAACCGTATGGTATAAAGCTAAAAATAACAAATAACAGAATGATTATATCATTATTTATTTTTTTGTGTCGGAAATAAATCAAAAAAATTAGCCCACCAATATTGCCCAAAATAAATTCATTAAGGTGCATAAGTGGAAAGTAATAAAGCAACTCGTAGGATTCGGTGCCGAACCCTTTATTAAATTCTGATTTGGATAATGTATCAAATAGGAATTGAGTGCCAATCCAATAAACAAGAGCCAAAATGACTAATAAAATATATTTTTTGTTATGTTCAGCAGAAATGAACTTAATTGATTTATAATTAGATAATTGCTCGGATAATGTTATATCAATAGACTTTTTAAATTTATAAATATAATTGAATAAAAATGGGAAGCATACATAAAAAAACATCTCTACACTAATTGACCAGCCAGCAAAATTAATAGTCAATGCTTTTGATGGCACCCACGCCTGTAATGTAAATAAATTTAGTAGTAAGTTCGAAAGAAGATAAGGCTTATCAAACTTTGATAAGTATAAAGTCATCAACAAAATTGCCAAATAATATACAGGCAAAATCCGAGCAAGTCGATTTTTGATATACTCAAAAAATTTTATTTCATTTTTATTAGAATATGCTATTATCATCACAAAACCAGATAACACATAAAAAAAACTTACACCAATATTTGCTTGTTTGACCAGAAACTTTAGTTCATCACTATTGTATGGATATAAATTTCGAGCAAAATGAAAAATAACTATCGAAATAGCTGCCAAAAATCGTACAAAAGTGAGCTGTGGAAGATGCATTTGATCAGAAATAATTTTAGAAATAATTGTACAAAACAATTCAAGAATAAAGATAAACTTTATTATAAATCTAAATCAAACATCAAACCAACTTTTACAATTCCTTGATTTATTTTTAGAAAGATATTTCTTTAAGTTGTAATCAATTAAAAGTAATTTCAATTCGTTATATTTGTAATTATAACATATCCAAAAAAACAAAAACAAAAATAAAAATAAATTTTCACTTAAATAGGAGCTAAAAATGGTATTTGACTTAGATATGATTAAAAAAGTCTATTCTGATATAGGCAACAAAATTGATGCTGCAAGAGCAGTACTAAATAAACCAATGACTTTAACTGAGAAAATCCTTTATTCTCACTTATTCGATAGTAATAAAATTGAAAATTTTGGTCGTGGAAAAGATTACGTAGATTTTGCTCCAGATAGAGTAGCAATGCAAGATGCAACTGCTCAAATGGCACTTTTGCAATTTATGCAATGTGGTCGTAAGCAAGCAGCCGTTCCATCAACAGTTCATTGTGATCACTTAATCCAAGCAAAAGATGGTGCTGTTGTAGATTTAAAAAATGCAATTTCAACAAGCAAAGAAGTATTTGATTTCTTAGGTTCGGTTTCAGATAAATTTGGTATCGGTTTCTGGAAACCAGGGGCTGGGATTATTCACCAAGTTGTTTTAGAAAATTATGCTTTCCCCGGCGGTATGATGGTCGGTACTGACTCTCACACTGTTAATGCTGGTGGATTAGGTATGATTGCCATCGGTGTTGGTGGTGCTGATGCCGTTGATGTTATGGTAGGAATGCCATGGGAACTAAAATTCCCTAAACTAATCGGTGTAAAATTAACTGGTAAGTTGAGTGGATGGACTTCTGCAAAAGACGTAATCCTAAAAGTTGCTGGTATTTTGACTGTAAAAGGCGGTACTGGTGCTGTGGTAGAGTATTTCGGTGATGGTGCTGATTCTATTTCTTGTACTGGTAAAGGTACTATCTGTAATATGGGTGCCGAAATTGGTGCTACTACTTCAATCTTTGGATTTGATGAAAATATGGCTAAGTATTTGGAAGCTACCGGCAGGAAAGAAGTGGCTGATGCTGCAAGAGCAAATATGGCTAACTTGCGTGGAGATGAAGCAGTTTATCAAAATCCAGAAATGTATTTTGACCAAGTAATAGAAATTAACTTATCTGAATTAGAGCCATATATCAATGGTCCTTTCACTCCAGATTTGGCTTGGCCCGTTTCAAAATTCAAAGAAGCTGCAAAAGAAAACGGCTGGCCCCTTGAATTAGAGGTTGGCTTAATTGGTTCTTGTACAAACTCTTCTTATGAAGATATTTCGAGAGCTGCTTCTCTGGCACAACAAGCTGTGGACAAAGATATTAAAGTTAAAGCTGAATATACAATCACACCTGGTTCGGAACAAGTAAGATATACTATCGAAAGAGATGGATTTATTGATACTTTTAGCAAAATCGGTGGGGTAGTTTTGGCGAATGCTTGTGGACCTTGTATTGGTCAATGGGCGAGACACACAAACGACCCAAATAGACGTAACTCTATTATGACTTCATTCAACCGTAACTTTGCAAAACGTAATGACGGTAATCCTCAAACTCACTCTTTTGTTGCATCTCCAGAAATTACAACTGCTTTTGCAATCGCTGGTACTTTGGATTTTAATCCATTAACAGATTACCTGACAAACACAAAAGGTGAAAAAGTCAAATTAGATGAGCCAACAGGTTTAGAGTTACCCGAAAAAGGATTCGCTGTTGAAGATGCTGGATTTATCGCACCTGCCGAAGATGGTAGCAATGTCGTAGTTAGCGTTAACGAAGAATCTAAAAGACTTCAATTATTATTACCATTCCCAGAGTGGGACGGCAAAAACTTTACTGATTTGAAATTGTTAATTAAAGCAAAAGGTAAATGTACTACTGACCATATTTCTATGGCTGGACCTTGGTTAAAATTCCGTGGACATTTAGATAATATCTCGGACAATACTTTAACCGGTGCAATTAATTACTTTAATGAAACTGCTGACACTGTCAAAAATCAATTAACTGGCGAATACGGCGGCGTGCCAATCACCCAAAGAGCGTACAAAGCTGCTGGCATTGCTAGTATAGTTGTTGGCGACGAAAATTACGGCGAAGGCTCGTCTCGTGAACACGCTGCGATGCAACCAAGACACTTGGGCATCAAAGTGATTTTAGTTAAGTCTTTTGCTCGTATCCACGAAACTAACTTGAAAAAACAAGGTATGTTAGGTGTAACTTTTGCCAACAAAGAAGATTATAACTTAATTCAAGAAGACGATACTTTCGATTTTATTGATTTGAAGGACTTTGCACCGAATAAACAAATTACAGTAGTTGCAAAACACAAAGACGGTAGTTCTGATACAATTATGGCAAATCACACATACAACGAACAACAAATTGAATGGTTCAAAGCTGGCTCTGCTCTAAACTTAATCAAAAAAAGTTTAGTAGCTTAAGTGCATATACTAACAATATACATTGAAATTAATATTAATATTTAGGACAAGGGGTTGTAACTCCTTGTTCTTTTTTTTTGTTTTTTTTGTTTTTCACTAACATCAACCGTGGGGTTAACCCTAAGGTTGATTGTAGATTATTTTCGCATTTATTGTAACAAAAAGTAAATGTGTTTGTTAATACTATTTGAGTAGAACAGAATGTGATTGATATAAAAAAATAGTTCAAATTGTGGAAACTTTTTTAACATTATTTTAATATTTATTTGCTTTTTGCTTGGAATTTAATTTAATATTAATAACAAATTATGAAAAAGTATTTTAGATTAATTTTTTGCTTATCAATAATATTATTACATTTTACTTATTTAAAAGCTGGACAAAGTAATTTTGTTCAACTTAATGGTAAAAATGAAAAAATTATTGAAATTGGTAAGGACACTATAGTAATATTGAATAATCAAAGTGGATTTATTTATTCAACAAATGGAGGTATTGATTGGAATTATAAAAATAACAACAAGCTGGAAATAATTACAGAAATTTATCAAGTTAATAATACAAATTACTTTTTGAATACAAAAGGTGAGGTCTATTTCAATACCAATTTATTAGGGAACTTGTTAACTAAATTGAACACATTTGATTATGTTATTCAAACTATAATTCAGCATAATTATAATATTTATTTTTTAACAAAAAAAGGAGAATTACTATTATTAAATGTTAATGATTTAAATAATATTAGTTTGGTGTATAGCTTTGAATATAAGTTTAATAATCCAAAATATTTAAAAATAAATAATGAATTTGTGATTTATGATAAAATAAAAATTTATAAAACAACTAATTTTAGAGATTGGGTCGAAATAAAGTCAAGTTTTTGCAACTTCTGTCTCACAAACTTAATTAAATATAATGAGAACAACTTGATATATGTTTATTCAACTTCAAAAATATTTATTTTAGATATTAATTTTAAGTTAATTAAAGAGATAGATTTTAGTAATTATTTTTTAAATATTTCGAATAATTCAGACATTATTTATCTTAAAAGTAAGAAAAATAACTATTTCGAATTTTATCAAACAAATGGATTAGATACAATTAAACTTAATTATAAGTTCAAAAACAATGACTCTTTAGCATACTTAAAGTATAATTTTATAATAAACGATGTATATGAAAACAATAAATATATATACTTTGTTGGAAATAATTCACTAATTTTAAAATTTAATAAAGAAATAAATGAATTAGAGTTTATTTCATTTTGTCCAAATGAATTTAAACCTAGTTTTCTTAATAAAAATACTTTAAAATTTATTGATGATAAGAATGGTGGGTTTATTGATAGTAAAAACAATTTATTTATAACCAAAAATTCTGGTATAACCTGGCAAACATTCTACAATCAATTAATAACTAATATATTATCTAATCCCTCTTTTTATATTAACAAAGAGAATGTATTATACATTAGACAAAGTGGAAAAAATAAAAATATTTTAATTAAAAATGACGAATCTGAAAAATACCTAAACTTTGGTTATTTTAGTAGTAACAATTTTGATTTAATTTACAATAGTTCGTTTTATTCTGTTCAATTTTCTCAATGGGGTAGTAATTATAATACTATTATATCTAAATTTGATTTAATAAATAATAATTTATATTTTGATTCTACATTTGGCAACCGAAATAATGCTTTATCACTTTTTGATTCTTTGAAAGTTGAATCAATTTATATTTTCAATAAAGATAAAATATTTATAAATGCATTTAGTTCAAAAGTTAATACTTTATTTAATTATAATTTCTATGAAATTACAAATAGTGGTAAAAATATTAGACTTTTGGGAGATTCAAGTCAATCTTACCTACAACCATTTTTTATTGATGAAAAAAACTTTTTATGCAGAAAAATAAGAGAAAGTAATGGTAACTTTTATAGTGATATATACAAAACAACAAATAGCGGAGAAGGTTGGAACTTAGTATATAAAGTAGAAAATGAAGATAATGGAACCCATTTGAATGCGAAATTTATTAAATATAAAAATGAAATATGGATGTTTGAAATTGGTTATGAATTAATATCCACTGATAATGGAGAGAGTTGGACAAAGGTTGTAAATTTTCCAGACGAAATGATTTCTAATGGTTTTGCTGTTGATAGTTCAATGTATTTAATCTTTGAAGGTGTTGGGGCTAATAAATTAGTTAAATATTTAGAGCCAGACTTCATTTCCTCCATTAATGAAGAATCAACAGAAGATTTTGAGATACCGACATTTTTGTTTACTAATACTTATCCGAATCCTGCGAGAGATGAGGTGAACGTAGCTTTTCATTACGACCAGAGATATAACTTAGAAAGTGCAGTTGCGGCAGTATTTGATATATATGGCAAAGAAATTATTGGTTTAGAGCCGATATTCTCCTCCAAATCTAACTACCAAGCAGAAATTAAACTCAACACACAATTAATTCCATCTGGCATTTATATACTCAATCTTAATTTTGGCAACACTTCCAAAGCTGTAAAATTTAATGTAATAAAATAGTTTGTTTCTAAAACAACATCAACCGTAGGGTTAACCCTAAGGTTGATTTGCTCTAAAGGTAGATATTATATTCGGTAGCAATGGGTCTTGACCTATTGTCTAAAAAGATACTAAGATACTCACATCAAATTATTAATGGAAGATATTATTAATGAAAGATATAAGCCGCTCCAATGAAATATTGGTAATATTTCTGTCATCAGATGATAATGTAAAACACTCTGTTTTGTAGGGTGTCCAATACTTGCCACCGTAATCTTTTTCGTTATCTTGGTAGAGAATTATAGTTTTTACCTTGAAACACGATGCTATGTGTACGATTGCTGTATCTGGCGTAATGACCAAATCACATCTCGAAATTACATTCGCAACATAATCCAAGTCTGGGTTGTAATCCATTACAAAAAATCTGTTTTCGTACTCAGACATATTCAATGTTTTAGAAATTCCATCAATGATATTATTAAGATAATCAAATCTATCTTTGGTAGTTGACAGTATTATATTAAAATTCTGTTTCTGATTTAGGAGTATATTTTTTATCAATTCAATATTATTCTCAATTCCCCAAAATTTCTCTTTACTCGAACCAAAAAGATTAATAAAAATAGTTTTATTAGATGGATTAGCTGCAAAATAATTATCTACATTATAATACGTTTTGAAATTATACTCAGGCGAAAAGTCTCGACTTGTTAAGTCCAAACTCGTTAAGTCCAAACTTGTTAAGTCGATATTTTCTATCGCTTCATTGTCATTGTTATCTATATTTATATTATTAAAAAATGGCTTAGTTAATTCTGCAATTCTATCAATTATATGATATTTGTCTTTGGCAAGCAAGTCTAAAGTTATATCATAATTGACTTTTTGTCCTTTGGGGTTGATTTTATTTAATCCTACACTTTGCTTGGCATTAATAAATTTAATAAATAATTCACTTGTGCGCGAATAATTATCAAACAAATCAATTATATAATCATATTTTTCATTTCTTAATTGAAATATAAGTTTAATAGAATTTATAAGTTTTTTGTCATAATGAAAAACTTTTTTCACGTAATTTTCTATTAAGTGTTTGGCAAAATAATTTTTGTTACCCAAAATTATATGTATCTCAGCTTTTGGCATCAAAATACTAAAATTCCTAATTATTCCAGTAGAAATTATTAGGTCGCCGAGTCTGTCTTGTCTTAGAAGTAGTATTTTCATTGGTTAATTATTCACTTGTTATCAATTTACTTTCTATTAAGAGAAATAGCTTTTAATTTTATCAAAAATATAAGTCTCATTTTCAGTATTGTCAATTTTATTTATAATCAAGTAAACAATATTATTTTTATAATCAATTTCAATAAAGTCAATAAATCCTTTCAATAATTCATCATCAAAGAATTCATTATTAATCTTTGAGAATTTATAAATAGTCAATAATGTAACTTCCTCTTTATTGATTAGATTAGATACTTCATAAGTATAATAATTGATAGAGAGGTTGATATTGTCTTGCTTAAAGAAATTTATGTGTCCAAATATGTTAGTTTTAAAATGATTTTCAAAATCGGTAAGATTATCAAAAGAAAATGAGCATTTATTTAAATTGAAATTAACTATAAAAACTGGCTCGCAATTTATTTGAGTAATTGAATTGTTGCTTATAGTTGTTTTAATAATATTATTGTTATTCATCTCAAAGATTGATGAATAAGTAATTTCAATGTCATTATCTTTACAAATTTGCAACATTTGTTTATAAAGTAACTTTAGTCCCAATTTTGATAAATCGATTGATTGATTATAATCTAAGACGTTTAAGGTATTAAATTCAGAAAAAACTCTTGGGTCACAATTATAAACACCTTTAGTATCTGTAATTATATTGAGCTTTTTTGAATTGAAAAATTTACAAATTACCGCAGCAGTAAGATTAGAACTTTCCATACCCATAGTTGTAATTTCATTTTTCTCACTTTTGGCTATAAATCCTTGAGTAATAAATGTAAAATGTTCTTTATTTGATATAGTATTTGAAATAACATTTAAATTAGTATTTGAATTAACATTATTATAACCAACATTGTCTAATATTCTACTTAATTTTTTAAATGTTTGCTTTTCATCTATAAACGCATTGTTATAGGTATCATTAGTTGTTACAAAATCAAAGGCACTAACTAAATTTATTTTATCGTAATTAGTACTAATATAATCATTACTATTATTAGTACTAACTGAAGTAACGAGTTTATTTGAGTTAAGTATTTTAGATAATTCGATACTATAATTAATTGTATTAAAGGCGAATACCTCACCATAAGAAATAACCCTGTCCAAAGTCTTTGCACTATAAAGGTTCAAGTAACTCACATTCTGAAGTGTTTCATTAATTTCATCTAAAAATATTTCAAAACTTTGCTTAAATTTCGTGATTAGTGTGTTAATTAATTCATTTATAATTTCATTACTTTTAGAATCTATAATGCTTGATTGTTTTGATAAAATTAGATTATTAATTAAATTTAAGTGAAAATTATAAATTTGGTTCAAAATTTGTTGAACTCTTTTCTTTTGTTTTGTATCTTTTTTATTTAAACTGATATAATTATTAATAGATTTGTCAATTGACAATTCCAAACACTTCTTTAAATCTTTTGTATTTTTATCAAAAGCTGAAATAATAAAAAATGCAGAATTATTATGAGAAGATGAGTAGTTAGTAATATAATTAATTAACTGAGAAAATAATTCTGGTTTATTTATTTTACTTCCGCCTATTTTAATTATATCCATATAAATATTTTCCAAAATAAGTAAGATGACAAATTAGTTAGTATTGATAAAGAATTTTCGAGAATTTAATGTTTAATTATTCAAGAAATTAAATTTGTTTTCAATAATAAATTCAAAATTAATTAAAAAAAAATAAAAATATTTTAATATTTGAATAAATTATACTATTTTTGTTGATTAGAATAAATATAATGTTTATAATATAAATAAGATATACCACAAGGTAGTATCATTATGCTATTATACAGTAAAATTTTCTCTTGTGATTTAGTAAATTGATTTAGTAAATTGATTCTAATGAAAAATAGTTGTAAAATAGTTAATAAAATAAAACTATAAAAAGCATTTTTTTAATTATTTTAAAAAAACTTTATTTTTTTATTTGAGTTTGTAACTTTTAGAAAAAATTTATGTTATAGTAATAGTTGAGAGTCTCTTTAACCTAGAATTTTATTGGTAATGTTACTAAAATTTAAGACTTATTTAATAAAAAATTAAATAATATCATAAATAAAGAAAGCGTGAGTGTAGACACAAAGTGGCTTTGAGGAGATTCGCAAAGGAATTAATTAAAATAAATATTTTTTCAATAATCTTAGAATTATAGATAAAAATCTTCTTAAAAGATTATAAAAAGTATAAAATTAATTAATAAAATAACAAAGATTTATGATTTTTTAAATAAAAATTAATTTAAATAAATAAAAAATCAAATATTTTTAAACAAAAAACACTTTTTAAATTTTTTAATTAACAATTTTTAATAAGAGGAAGTATATATGAAAAATATTATACAAAAAAACTTAGCAAAAGTGCTTATGCTTGTCATAGCATTATTTGTTGCGTTGCCTTCTACCAATATTAATGCACAACAGTATTGCACAGCAAGCTTTACGACTGGTACAATTTATTGGTACGGATTTTACGCTTATATCGCCAGAGTAGCGATGGAAACAAATAGTTCTGCAACTACAGCTCCTGTAACTGAGTATGCAAGAAATGCAACTCGTCCAGATGCTTTTGATAATTGGTATCCAGCAACTGCTTACCCTGGTCCAACTGCGCCAGGTACGGGTAACACAAATTACTCACACACACGTAATCCTGCTATAAATATGAAAATCGGTTCTACTTATAGATTTAGAATTGACGTTATGGCTTATTATCGATCATTTACTAGAGTATTTATCGACTTAAATGGCGATGGAGATTTCTTGGATAATGTGTTCGGACAAGATGAGTTTAGAGGTACTATTACTAGTACACACACAACTGCTTATGATTATAACATTTGGTGGCCATTTACTGACCACAGAACTGCATTCTTCCCTAATATCAATATGCCTTGTCAATTAAGTGGTATTACGGGATCTAGAGTAAGAGTAATGACTTCTTATGCAGTTAATAATGGTGCAGATGCTTGTTCTAATGGTTATAACTACCAAGCACAATGGGGATATAATCTTTGGTATGGTGAAGTTGAAGATTATGATATGAACATCGTTCCTGATGCTCCTGCTTCATTCCCAACTGATGAAAATGTATTATTCGCAAAAGAAAACTATGATGGTACAACAAGATTAAAAAATAGTAACAATGTTACTTTTACTAAACCTGTTTTAACTTTCCAAGGTGGCGCTCCTGTTGGAACAACTATGCAAATTAGTTTTTTAGGTCCATTACCTTCAACGCAAGTTGTATGGCAAGCAGTTGATGCTAATAATAATACTACAATTACAGTTACTACAGCAATTCCTGCTTTAGGAACTTATACTCCTAATAGATCTACAGGTATTTTAGATGGTAATGGAGATCCATTCTCACCAGGTAATAATGGTACTGTAAACTTTAGAGATGGTGGTGAATATCAAATAGTAATCACTATTGGTGGTGCTGGTTGTCCTGGTGCTGTTAAGAGAAACTTTACTGCAGCATTAGATTATGATTTATCTGCAAGATTAATTGCTTCTCCAAGAACTAATGTTGCTCCTTCATTTACTAAATATCAAATTAATTCTGATATTAAAATTACAGGACAATATATTAATGTTGGGTTAAATTCTGTTTCTAAATTTAAAGCAAAAGCTCGTATTTACAGACCTGATGGCGTTTTAGCAACAGAAATCACAAGAGACTATGATGCCAATGTACCTCCATTTACAGTTATCAATCCAGGTCAAACTGTTGAAATAGAATTTGGTGTATTCAGAAGTAATGCAATCGGTGTTTATGATATAGTTTTAGATTTAGAATGGGCTGCGGATCAAGGTTCATTTAATAACTTATTCCCAAGATCTACTTCTCCAAAATATACATTTGAAATTCAATATGATATTCAAGTTGCTGCAAATCAAATTTTTGCACCTGCACAAGGTCAAAAATTAATTGCTAATAGACCAAGTGTTCCAAGAGCAGAATATATCAACAGAGGTATATCAACTGTTTCTAATGTAACAGTTACTATGCAAGTTGTAAAAATTAGTACTGGTGAAGTTGTTTACCAACAACCAAGAATTCTAGAAGATTTGTCTTCTGGAAGATATAATACTAATACAATGAGTTTTGGTAATATGGTAATTGCAGAACCAGGAAGCTATAGAGCTTGTACTTGGATTACTGACCCTAATGATCCAATTAGATCAGATGATACTACTTGTGTTACTTTTGAAGTAGAAAGTGGTATTCAAGGTACATTCACTGTTGGTTCATTAAAAGAAACTGCGGCAGGTTATAAAGTAGATAGAAACTTTGCAACTGTTGGCGAAATGATGGATGCTATTTATTATGATGGTTTGTCAGGTTCAACTATAGTTGAATTTACTGATGCAAATTATGTAATAACTGCACCAGATGATAATTCTCCAGCTTGGGATTTCTCTTCTAATATTATTGGTTTAGGATTGAATGACATAACAAAACAAATTCAAACATTGACTCTAAAACCAGCTAATAATCGTTCTACTCAAAAAGGTGGAGTTAATATTAGATTACAAGCTGCAAGTGGTATTGGTGTTAGATTTGGTCAAAACTTAACTCCTACAAATAGTAATTCAATTGTTAATTCTTTCCCTGGTAAAATTAATTCAAATTCTAAAGGTTATATCACTTTTGATGGTGGTAATCAAAAATCATTCAAATTTGAATTAGAAGTATTAGCTAAAGCGGCTTCATCAAACAGCCAAACTTTTGGTGCTGCAATTTATTTACAAAGAGGTTCTGAAAACATAACAATCAAAAATTCATTGATTGAAACTGTAACTCCTGCTATTTCAAATAGAGTTTACTTACCTAACGTAGTAACTTCTGCTGTAGATACAAGATTTGATGGAGAAACAAATATCGTAAATACAGTATGGCAAGGTTACTCTGCTGGTATCGTAAATAGAAATTCTTTATTACCATTAGAGCAACAAGCACAATTAGGTTTAGATACAATTAATAATAGAAACAACGTATTCGAAGGTAATGAAATTTCTAAATTTGGTTACGGTATCGTATCTTTAGGTACAGGTCCTTTATTTGAAAGTGATGCCGCTGTCTATAGAAGATATTATAACAATAATAATATGTATATCAACAACATAATTTATGATGTTGCAAGAGCTGGTATAGTATTAGGTTTTGAAGAAAAATCAACTGTAAAAGGTAATAGAATTCATACTGTAAAAGGTACTGGTACAACTAACACTGATGCTTATGGTATTCAAGTTGGTGGTAATGGTAATGGTAACAACAAAGGTTATAATGGTATTGATTTAGTTATTGATGGTAACGAAATAAGCAATGTAACTTCTGCTACTAATGCTACTGGTATTAGTGTAATTCAAGTTAGAGGTACTTATGGTACTGGTAATAGTATCGTTAGTTTCCCTAACAAAGCTGAAAACGTTGGTATTATGAATAACATCGTTTGGGGTATTTCTACTTCTTCTGCATCTGGAATTGAAACAGGTATTCACTTGTTTACTGAAAGAGGTGCTAGTATATTAGCTCCGAGAGATGTAACTTATTTCACAAGAAATGACAAAATCGTTAATAATACTGTAATTATGGAAGCAAACGCTACTCAAACTGGTGCTAATGGCATTTTAGTTGGTATCGGTGTTCAATCTTCAATGAATACAGAAGTTAGAAATAACGCAATAGCAATTTTAGACCAAAATGTAAATACAGCAACTGCTTTAACAGCAACTGCAGTATTATACCAAGGTACAAGACCTGGTACAGTAAACTCAACTATGTTTGATAGAAACGTTTATTATACTGGTGTTGCTAATCCTTTAGCTTCGAATGTCTCTTTGTTTAGACACGTAGAAACTAATGCAACTCAATCAATTTTGGGCACTGGTGCATTTAACGAATATTTAACTTTGGAACAATGGCAAGCTGCATACAAACAAGATGCTAACTCAGTTGTTGGTAACTTTACTAACGATATGGTTAAATCTGGTGTTGCACCATTTATGTACACAATCAAATCTAACCCTTTCCCATTAGGTTCAATACTTAATAACAGAGGTGATAGAATTAGTTATGTAACTACTGATGCTGCTAACACTTCAAGAGGCGTTGCTGGTCAAAGATATGATATCGGTGCAATTGAATTTGCTGGTAGAACTAACTTAAGTGATGTTGAAATGTTAAGTATTACTGAGCCAAGATCTTATCAATCTTCTACAGGTACTTTTGCTGATGCTCAATATATAATGACATCTGTACCAGTAAATGTTAAAGGTATGATTAGAAATAATGGTACATTATTACAAACTCAATTAATTACAACTGTTAAAATCTACAGACAAAATAATGATGGTATCACTTTCCCAAGTACTCCAATATTAACTAAAACTACTACTGCTACAATAGCATCTAGTGAGTCAGTTTCTGTTGATTTCTTACTTGCTGATGGTGACTCTGATGATTTCAAACCACAATCTTATTTTGATTTAGTTGGACAAAGTTATGTTGCTCCTGCTTTATTTACAGCAATGAGAGCTAACGTTACTCCAATATATAGAATTGAATTATCAGTAGATTCTGACCAACAAAATGCTAATAATGTAATAACTAAAGACGTTAGATTCTATATAACTAAAACTACTAGAGAAATTATGATTTCTGGAAATAATTTAACAACTAATGTTGCTAATCCAGCAAACTCTAATGATCTAATGGCTAAATTAAACTATAACAATGTTATCAATGGTATGACTGCTGTTAATTACAGATTAACATTAGCAACTCCAACAACTTCAAGATTTGACTATGATGTATTTGATAGATTAGCTTGGGAAAGAAGAGCTGTGAATTATAGTGCTTATGCATTCTTATTCTATGCTGATGGTAATGCTTCTGTAATGCCAAGAACTGTAACTGAAGATCTTGAAAAATATATGGCTTTAGGTAACAGTACTAAAAAACGTAATATTATGTTTGCTTCTCAAGAATTAGCACAAGATATGAATACGAACTTCCCATTATTTGCTAGAAATGTATTAAGAACATCTTACACAAATAACAATCCTAATGGAAATGGTTCTAGTTTCATTGGTGGAAAAATGGTTGGTGATAAAATGGCTAAAGACTTTACTTTTGACATTACTTCTCCAATTGATCCAATAACTCAAGTTGCTTATGTAGGTGATTTAGAATCATTCCCAGCAGTAGTTGGTGTTGTTAATTCTTATGTTGATATGTTAGGAAGAACAATTCAATTACCTGGTCTTGCTAGTGTAGGTACAAGATATTTAATCGGTACTCAAACTAACTTAGTAAGTGGTATTGTTTCTACAACTTTAGAAAACAATGTTATTTATTTAGGTGCTGATTGGAGACATATTAGTGATATCAATACATTGATGAGAGGTGTAATATCTTACTTCGAATCAAATGGTGCATTTGTAATACCTGTAGAATTAGCTAACTTTACAGCTACATCAACTGGTAAAAAAGTAAATATTAACTGGGAAACATCTTCTGAAATCGGTACATCATTATTTGAAGTAGAAAAAGCTTCTGTTTCAAATTCTGGAACATCTGTATTTGGCAAAATAGCTGAATTACCTGCTGCAGGTTTCTCTAACGAAGCTAAATTCTATGGACCAGTAGTTGATGAAAACGTAACTTTAGGTAAAACTTATGCTTATAGACTTAAAGCAATTGATAAAGATGGTTCTTCTGAGTATAGCGAAGAAAGAATTGTTAACTTATCAACTGAATTTGGTACTATCGAATTAGGTAATCCTTCACCAAATCCTGCTGTAAACAGTACATCTGTTGAATATTCATTATCTCAAAACAATTTAGTTCAAATTTCATTGTTTGATATTAATGGAAATGCAGTTTATACTACTGACTTTACGCAAAATGCTGGTACGTTTAACTTCGATTTCAACTTAAACAATATTGCAAGTGGTTCATACACTGTAGTATTTAGAGTTGGCGATGTTACTTTAACTAAAAATATTAATGTAGTAAAATAATATTATTAAGAACTATATTATAAATCATAATATATGAAATAGTAATAATAAATTACAAAATGTATTTTAAAGAAGAGAGGTTAGAAATAACCTCTCTTTTTTTTTGTTTATTTGTAACTTTATTTCAACAATTTGCGTCTATATATAAAAATAGCAACCAAAAACAAAAAGTATTTATAACAGCAATGTCAAAAAAAATTATTCTACTCCTATTAATACTTCCATATTTTAATCTTTACTCTCAATTAACTGTAGAATCTAGGAATTTCCAAAACAATCCTAGAGTTAATTCTATAGTTAGTTGTGAAATATTGGTAAAAGATAATAATGCAAATATTATTATTCCAAAAGAAAATATAATAATTAACGAAAGAAACTACCCAAGAATTATCGATAAAATTGAAAGTTTAGCCGATAATTGGCAAAAAATCTATTGGTATCCAAATAATGATAGAATATTAACTACAAAAGATGACCCGTTAGGTGAGTATGTTTCAAGAATAGTAGTAAGTTATCAAGGGAGGGTGGCTCAAAGTAATTTATTGAAAAATGAAATGAATACTCCCAAAATGTCTATTTTATCGGCAAATGGTAATAGAATTAATATTTATGATTATAATTTTGGTGCAAGGAATATTGGTGATAGTTCTGTTTTTCAATTTTATTTAAAAAATGATAGACCTATAGCTATAAATTTTAAAGAGAATAATTTTGGATCAACTCGTATTGATTCAATTACTATTACAGGGACAGGATTTACATATTTATGGCAAGGTGATTTTTTTAGTGGTACTTTAAATGCTATACCTCTATTTAATATGTTGGGAACATCAGACAATCTGTTTGACGTAATATTTAGACCAACAGAAAACAGATATTACAATGAATTAATGACATTTCATTATCAAGGTGGAGCAAAAAGACAATTAAAACTTTTTGGAAATGGTTACAATATTGATTACAAATCTAAATTTAAATTGCTATATCCAAATGGTGGAGAAGAGTTCGCACCTTGTCAAGAAATAGATGTAAAATGGACAGGTCATACAATAGGAAGAAGTACGTATATCGAAATTAGATATGGTACAAGTTCATGGTTTAGATTCGGCACAACCTTAGATTCAGTTTATAGATTCAAACTATCTAACCTCAAAAATGAAAATGTATTTATTAGAGTTGGACAAGAATTAGAAGAGTCAACTCCATTTGTAATGGAAAATACAGGAAGAGTTAATTCTATAGGATTTAAAAGTAATGGTACAAGATTAGTATATCCAAAAAGCAATTTATTAATTGAGTGGGATTTAACTAAATCTACACCAACAATAAATAGACAACTATATATGAACGTATCCAATGCTAATTTAACAGTAAAAGATGTAAAGTACGAAAATAACAATATAATTTCTCTTCATAATACAGTTAGTCAATTCGGTGTCAAATCAAAAGATACTTTCGCAATATATGATGAAACAAATAATGTATCATCAACAAAGAAAGTAATTGATGAGATTGAAATAAAAAATCTAGAAATTGATGAACAAAAAAGATTAATTTATTTTGTGCCAACACTTTCAAATAAACTTAAAACTTATAATTTGAATAATAGCACATTTACTGCTGATAAAATATTCAATTATCCCATATCTACATTGTCGATTAATTATGCTGATAATGAAATTATTATTACTTTTATGAACGGCGATATAATATTTTATGATAAAGATAAATTTGAAGCAGGTGAAATTGAACAAAAAAGACAATTTAATCTTCCAGATGTTCCTATCATCAAAAATTGCAAAATATCTCCAAACGGAAAGTTTTTAGTATTGGGATTTGAATATAATCAAAATGACTTATTTAAAGAGATTAACTACATTTCATTAGTTGATGCAAAAACAGGTCAAATATTTTCTATTAGAAAAGATTCATTTTTTGAAAATGTAGGTCTGTCTTTCTCATCGGAATCTAATTTGGTGGTGTCTGGTTATACTGGTGACCCACAAATATTATCTTATGATATGATTACAGGTAAGGCAAATAAATTATTTGTTGGGCAAAGTAGCCTAACTTATCTTGCATATTCACCTCAAGGTAGTGCTTTTGCTGCTGCTACAAATGGTGTATCAGGTGGAGCAACAGTATCTTATAGAACATATAGTAATGCTGTAAGTGATATAAATGATGCTCCGTTCAAGGTGTTAATTCCCAAAAGTGAAATAAAAACTGCAGATTTTGGCGAAGAATTAATTTATACTGATAATATCAAAACACTAAATAATATTATTTGTAATCAAAGTAAAGCACCATTCTTTTTTGATTTAGTAGATGGAGTTAGACTTAAAAATGGTCGCCATTTTGAATTGACTAATAACTTGATGCTTGATACAATTATGCCAGGTAATTGTAAAAATATTACTTTGAATTTCACGCCCAAAGATACAGGAACCGTAGTTGATACTTTGATTTTCAAAAGTTGTGAAAATGAGATATATGTTCCGCTTAGAGGTATTGGTAAAAGTAGAAGTGTTCGATTTATTAGCAACCCAATTTTATTGAGTGAAAAGTGTATTGGTGAAAAGCATTATTTAACATTAGAATTATTCCAAAATTTAGATACTGTGAATTTATCTGTTTCAAGTTTTGAATTTGAACAATTAGCTAACACGAATTTTAAAATATTATACCCAACTCAAGATACTATTATAGCACCTAATGGAATATTGACTGTAAGAATAGAATATCTTTTGGATACTTTGGGTACATTTAATCCATATTTAAGAACTTATCATAATAATCAAAATAAATACTATTTCCAAAATATATTTAATGTTAAGGGTATAGGTACATATATTGATTTGAGTCATAAGATATTGCCATTTACTTTAGAAGATAGAATCCGTAAAGTTAAATTAGAAAATCTAAGTTTGCAAAATGTCTTTATTTCTGATTATGTTTTGAGTGGAGTTAGTAATTTTAAAGTCAATACTCCGACAAATATAGAAGTAAGACCAAATGAAAGTGTTGAGATAGAAATAGAATGGGATGGAACGCCATTTAACGAAGGAAATTTGTTTATTAATGCAAATCCTTGCTTAGTGCAGAATAATATCAGGTTGGTCAATTATATCGGTACAACTCTTATTACAATTAAAGAGACGGAAGCAAATCCGACAGAAGATGCTTTTGTAATTTTGGATATGAAAAACACTGAAAACTTCCCATATAAAGGCAATAGAAAATTTGAGGCAACTTTAAGCTTGGATTATGAAGTATTTTATCCAGAAAAAATAATAAGTAAATACTCAAAACCAAAAATCGAAATGAATCAAAGCTTAAATGGAGATAGAAGAGAGTTTGTTGTGGCTTTAGAAGGAGATTTCGAATTAGAAGGTGAGTTGATGAAAATCCAAGGTAAACCAGGGTTATCTGATGAAGATTCGACGCATATTCAGATAATTAGCAAAGATTTCTTTGGGAAAAGTGTAACAACAACTTATAGACCTGGTAAACTAAGAATTATCAATATTTGTGGTGATAGAAGGATATTACCGCTGGCGAATATTCAAACAACTAATAATTATCCAAATCCATTTTATAATAATTTGAATATTGAATTAGAGTCAGATTTTACAAATGAATCAGAAATTGAATTAATTATTTATTCAACTACAGGTACTATTGTCAAAAAAACGAGGTTTAATGTTAATTATGGTATGAATACTTTGAATTTGAATTTATCAGAATTAGAAAATGGAATATATAATATTTTGATTGAATATACAAATAACGCTAATTCAGCTGATAGTAAAAATATCAAAACTATAATAGAGCCAATAAAAGTAATAAAAATTGAAGAATAGTAATTCAAGTTAAGTAAATTCAAGTTAGATAAAATTATAATTTCATAATTCCGACAATAAAATTTTAGTATTTTAATGAATATCAAAAAAAATCAAAACAAAAAACAAATAATTGAAGTTAATCAAATTATAAATAAATTTAAAATTTCATTTATAAAAATGATATATATATCTACTTTTATTTTTGTATTACTTTATAGTTTTAGTAATTTGAGTTCTCAGGATTTGAATGCACAAAATCAAACTATAAATCAGAATTTAAATCAAAATACTACAAAAAAAACTAAATACTATTTTGACTCAAATTTGGGTTTAAATAATAACTTTTACATTTCGGATTTTAAAGAATTTGAAGGAGTAGAAAACTGCTGTAATTCTTTTGAAAGTGCTTTTGGAGTTGGCTATTTATTTAATGTGGGATTAGAAATTGCTCCTATATCAAGCTTTATGGGTGATAATGTAAATTATTATTTTAATCTTGGAATTAGTGATATATCTGCAAATTATGATGAAGAAAGATTTATTGGCTACAAATTATATCAAGAAAAATTTGAGCAAATAATTACGCATCATATTTTGGAACCAAAGATAAATGTAGTAAATTTTGATGCAGGATTTGTTTTCAAAGATTTATTGACAAATGATTTTGATTTGAGAACTGGAGTAAGAATTAGTAGCATAATTAGCGGTACATTTACTCAATATGAAGAAGCCCTTTCGCCGTCAAATTTTGTCTTTGAAAATGGAAAAAGAATTGTGGGCGAATATAGTGGGGATATCCAAAATAAAGCGTTAACTTTTTTTAGTCTGAATTTTGGTGGGGTGTATTATCTTTATAATTCTGGAAATATTAAATTAGGACCAGAACTAAATTTCAATATTGGACTAACGAATATTTATGATAAAATAAATTTAAAAGTAATTAATTCTATGGTTGGTGTTAATTTTAGTTATAATTTGTCGCCTGATGAAGTAATAAAGATAGAAGAACCAGTAATTATTAAAGAGCCGGAAGTAATCGAGGAGCCAGTAGAAATTGTATATAATTTAGATTATCAAACTACAAATAAATTTGAAATTATAAATTCTAAAAATGAAACAAAATCTATTAATACTCAAAATTCAAATCAAATTGATATTGAAATATTAGAAAAGCAATATATTACCAAATATTCTTTAAAACCAATAATTTATTTTGGAAAAGACAATATAAATCCAATCACTAAAATAGAAACTATTGATGGAAAAGTAATCGATACTTATGACAATATATTAAGCCAAATTGCACAAAACAGTAATAGTATAAATAATCCACCAAAACCAAACAAAACAAATAAATCAAAGAAATTACAATTAGTAGCATATAAAGATGAAACTCAGAATATAGAACTAATTAATGAAAGATTTGAGAAAATAAAGAATGATTTGATTAAAATTAATCCAGATATTTCTAACTCTGTAATTGAAACTAAAATCATAGATATTAATAGTAAAAAATTCAAAAATGAAGATTTATTGGCTGAAAACAATAAAGTAGAAATTATAGTTAATGAAACAAATGAGTTTATAGATTATGAATTAATTAATAAAATTGATATTATCAAACCAACTTTAATGAATAATTACCAAATCAATTTCAAAACTAATATACCAGAATTTGATATAAATAAATTAAATTACCAACTAAACTTTACTTTGTATAATGCAGAAAATAATATAAGTAATAAATTAGTATCAAATCCAATAATTAGCGAAAAATCAGTAAATTATACTAATAATATTGATTATTTTAGTTATTATGAAGGTGCGGGAAAGGACAATGTTAAACTAAATTATGACATTACTTTGAATAATAATTTAGTATATAATGAAGATATTAAATATAATGTTATCCCACAGAATGACATCCAACAAAAGTATATCTTAAATATTAATAAAAAGATCGAGAAAATAGAAAATCAGAATATTGATGAAAATACTAATGGAGTTTATAATGAGTATCTATTGGCTCTTACAGAATTTGACTCTGATGAAATTAACATTTTAAATCTTAATGTATTAAAGACAATACAAAATGCACTGAAAAATAATAAAAAAATCCAAGTTATTGGTATGAGTGATAATATTGGTAGCATTGAACACAACAAACAATTATCAATTAGTAGAGCAAATAAAGGTAAAAAAACTATTATAGATTATTTTAATAAAAACAACTCTCAAACAAATATAAAAATAGAAAATCTAATTAATACAGATGTATTGAATAATTTTTATTTCAAAAACGACACGCCCAACGGACGTACTCTAAATAGAGGTATAATAGTCCGAATTATAGATTAAAGAAAGTATAAAAGAATGAATTATGCAACATCTTTTGTGCAATTATCAGAATATTTACGGAAAATTCAAATAATATGAAAAAAATAAAAAAAAACACAAAATATTAATTAAAAATGAAACAATTTTGTAATAAATTGTTTTACTTATTAAAAGGGTAAGTTGTATTTTGAGAGAATTAAATGAGAAGTGCTTTAATTATTGGTGGAACTGGAAATGTTGGTCAAGGAATCATCGACGAATTGCTTAAATCTAACGTGACTGTAATAATAACTTCACGTTCAAAAGATAAATTAAAAGAAATCAAAAATAAATATAAAGATAAACCTGAATTTATTGATACATATCAAATTGATATGAGTGTCGAAGAAGAAGTAATTAAGCTTCACAAGTACATTGAAAAAAAATATGACAAAATAAATGCAATTATAAACTCTTTGCTTTATACCTACAAAGGTAAGAAAATCAAAGATATTGAATTGAGCGAGTGGGATACAGTGATAAAAAACAATCTTACTTCGCAGGTATTAATTGTTAAATATTTAGTCAAAAATCTAAAAAATGATGGCAGCGGATACTTAATTCATCTAAATTGTGAAGCAAACCTTAAGTTACTACCTATGGCAATACCTATGAATGTGGTGGCTGCGTCGCTTAAAATTATGTACGAAACTTTGGCTATAGAATTAGTTGATGAGCATATAAAAGTAATAGAAATATTATTGGGTCCAATTGCTACAATAGAAAGAATCCGAAGAAATGTACAAACTCCATTTCAATTTACTCCAAATGAAGTTGGGCACACTGTTCTACAATATGTAAATGGAGCCAAACCAAGAACAACTATCATTAAATTAGTCAATAAATCAAAATAATAGAAATAATATAAATTATAGAAATAATCAGCACATTCAAAATATTGTTCACTATATTTTATTACTTTGTTAAAATTTAAGCATTTTAAATTTTCTTTGAAAAGTTAAATAAACTACATATTTAATTGGGTCTAATTTGACTAAAATTGATTAATGTATTATTAAATATTAGCAAAAGCATAGTTTAACATTTTGTATAATAGTCTCGAAGCAGTAATATCTGGATGAGTTACCCCAATGACAGGCGACAATTCTACGATATCGAATCCAACTATTTTCTTTCCAGAAGCTACTAATTTTCTAAATACGTCCAAAGTCTCGTTATATAAAAATCCGTCTGGCTCAGGCGTGCCAGTTGAGGGCATTATTGATGGGTCAAAATAATCTACATCAAAAGTAATATAAACTTCTTCATTCAAAGAGTCAACTGCATTCTGTTGCCAATCTAGAGTGTGTAAGCCTCTTCTTATGGAAGAAGCATACATTGTATTTACAGAATTTTCTTTAATATATATTGACTCTTCGATACACTGTGCTCTTATTCCAATTTGAGTAATTCTATTTGGTGGAAAAAACTCAACTACTCTCGACAAAAATGAGGCGTGTGAGTATTTCGAACCTTGGTAAGTATCACGCAGGTCTGAATGTGCATCAAAGTGAAGTATAGACATATTTGGGTATTTCTCATAATGTGCTTTGATTGGTGCAGAAGAAATAGTATGTTCACCACCTAAAGTAACAACAAATTTACCCATTTCAAGAAGTGTTTTGTTTTGATTATAAATCAAATCCAATGCATCTTGGTCTACTTTACCATCGAAATTTATCGGTTGTAATGTAGCTATTCCTATTTCAAAGCACAATTCTTTATCGAACTCATCATCATAAAACTCAACATAAGCACTTGCACTTATAATTCCCTTTGGTCCAAAATTAGTGCCACCACCATAACTAACGGTATGTTCGTAAGGTGCTTGGACAATTACGACTTTTGAGTTTTCTAAATTTGAGTATTGCTCTTCAATTGCCAAAAAGTTGTCTTCTAATTCTACTTTCATTTTTGTTTCCATATTTCAGATTTTAATAGATTAATTTTTAATAAATAAGAGTATTTTTCATAAATTGCTAATAAACTTATCAAAATTAATGAAAAAATAGATAAAATTATAGTTAATTTGCGATTAAGTGGAAATCTTGAATAAGTGTGATGAAAAATTGATAAACCAAAAAATAAAATCATTGGTAATAAATAACGCATTTCTTTGAGTTTTGTATTTTGAAAAATATAGCCCAAAAGTGGCAATAATACCAAACTTATTGGTGCCATTAATCTTTCATTATTAATACCAAAAAAAGTAGAAAGAATTACCAAAATAGTGTATAAAATCAAATACTTTTTATCTCGAAAAAACTCTTTTTTGTTAAGCTGTAATAAATAACTGGCAATAGCGAAAATGGTATGATTGAGTTTATCATTAATCTAAACCAAGTTTCAGCCTCAATTAGCTTTTCCGAATACTCCAAAATTGCTTCGTATAAATTGTTGCCAGTTTGTGAATTTAGGTAGATTCTAATCAGTAGGAATGTTAGAATAGCTGGAATAGAATACAAAATATAATCTAATATTAGTTTAATGTTATTCTTATTATTACTTTCGTGCTTGTTACCCTTATTAAACTCCCAGAAATAATATAAACCTACTGGTATCATAATCATTGCGGTTTCTTTGGTAAAGGCACCAATCACCAACACAAACGCATATTTAATTGGATGAAAATTATCTCCATAAATTATCAAAAACAATAATGTTATTATAATTTGGACTAAAATATCATTTAGATGAAAATAATTCCAAACGGGAAATCCAAACAAATATTTATTAAAAACATAGAAAATAGTTAAAATTAATGCGATTTTAATTTCGACATTTAGTTTTAGTAGATAATAAAAAGTCAGTAAAGATAAAGTAAGTGAAAAAAGAATATTTAAGATTTTGAAGTTGGTAATTATCTCAAAAGGTAATAGTCCACTCAAAAATGGTCCAGTAATTCTGAAAACAAATGGTTGTCTTAATTTATCTAAAGTTTCGTTTTCTTTTAAGTTTGGTGAATTTTCCGCCATTATTTTGTAATCTTGCAAATCCCATAGTCTATAATCGCTATCTAAATAATCTATTTCTCCATAAAAGTAAATTCCTATCAATGTCGTCAATATCAAAATAATTGTAAAACGACTATATCTGGGATTAGTGAAAACTTCTATAAACTTGAGTTTTTGCATAAATTATTGCTTTATTTAATTGAATACTAAATGAATTATACTACACTCGAACTAAAATTACCAACAGATTATCAAGAAGAAGAATTAAAATCGAATATAAAAAAATTAATCAAAACTGATGATTTTACTTATACTATCGAAAAGCAAAGTTTAGACGCCAGAAATTACAAAAATATTTTTTGGAACATTAGAGTTGGCGTATATTCCAAATTAATCAAAAATAATGATAATATAGATGATTTGGATAATAATGAGAATAATTTAGCTAATAATTTAGTAATTAGGAATATTAGTGATAAGTCCAAATCTAAGGGAAAAAACAAAGTTTCAGTTATCGGCTCAGGACCTGCTGGATTTTTTGCTGCATATACATTACTCGAAGCAGGTTTTGATGTTACTGTATTTGAGTTAGGACCGGAAGTTTATCAAAGAATTATAAAAGTGAAACATTTTGAGAAAACCGGAGAATTGGATGATAGAAGTAATTATGCTTTTGGAGAAGGCGGTGCTGGTACTTTCTCTGATGGTAAATTAACTTGTAGAACCAAAACTATAAAATTAGAGAAAAAATACATTTTTAATAATTTTGTCAAATGGGGCGCGCCTGCTGAGATTGAATATTTGTCCAAACCTCACGTTGGTAGTAATATATTGACCAAAGTTGTCAAAAATATGAGAAAAGAATTTATCGCTAAGGGTGGTAAGATTTACTTTGATACGAAAATGACTGATTTTGAATTTATCAAAAATCCAATTGATAATCAAGTAACATCTATTGAAACCGAAAAAGGTAAATTTGACTGTGATTATTTGGTAATTGCGTCTGGACACTCATCGACTGATACATATAAACTTATGTTTGCCAAAGGTATTCAATTTATAAATAAGCCATTTGCTATTGGTTCACGTGTGGAACATTATCAAGAATTGATTAATATATCACAATGGAATGCAAAAAGTGTGACTGGGCTTAAAGCTGCTGATTATGCAGTAACTTACAACAATGCAAAGTTTCCCGTGTATTCGTTTTGTATGTGCCCTGGTGGGCTTGTTGTACCTGCGCCACCTCGAAAAAAAGCAAATATAGTGAATGGCATGAGTAATTATAAAAGAAATTATCCATTTGCTAATTCTGCCATTGTGGCTTCATTTGAATTAAATAATTTGCTTAGAAGAGAGGTTAGCCCAGAAGAGTCTTTTGAATGGTTGGAGGCATTAGAAGAGAAGTTTTTTGATTTTGCAAAAGGTTATAATGCACCGTCAGTCAAGGTAGAAGATTTATTGAATAATAAAACTACAAATACTTTTCCAGCGACAAGTTATCCATTTGACTTAATCCAAGCAGATTTCAACGAATTGATGCCAAATAATGTAATTCATTCTATGAAAGAAGGGTTGAAACATTTTAATACAAAAATCAAAAACTTTAGCCAAGGGCATTTGATTGGATTGGAAAGTAGGACATCTTCGCCGATACAAGTAATGAGAGAAAAAGGAGGCAGAGTTGCCAATTATGAGAATTTATACTTTATTGGAGAGGGAAGTGGATATTCTGGTGGGATAACAAGCTCTGCTGCAGAGGGTGTCAAAACGGCAGTATTCATTGCAGAAAATTATTAGTGGCAAATTTTTTTATATGATTTTTTTTTTAAATTTGTGATATAATCATTTAAAAAAATCAATAAAATATTTGGAAATATTTATGAAAATGTATGTATTAATATTAGTTCTAATAATTTTTAGTTCATGTAGTGAAGAAGCTGTAAGTCCAAATAAACCTGTAAGTGATATTAATGAACTTATTTTAAAATATGGTACATTAAATACTTCAGTCAATGAAAAATTCGAGATCTTAAATCAAAATACAAAAACAATAGAAGAAAATGGCAAAAAATGGCAACTAAAAGAAACAAAGCATTCATTTGCAAAAAATTTAGACAAAGAAATATTACCTTTCAATACAAATGCAAATAGTTTATGGGCAGGATCATTAGCACAGGGCAGAGAAGTGCCAAATGGTAATTTGAATACTTTGGGTGACAATGTTTCACGAACTCCAATTACGATAACTGTTAAAAGTGGTGATAAGTTATTTGGCTCTTCAGAAATTAGTAAGCCAAATAACGCAAACTATTCATCAAGTTTATCTAATATATTAAAAAATGTAAGTGGAATTACATCTGCTAATATGATATATAAACAATCAATTGCACATGAGACACAACAATCTATGATGAATATGGGTGTTAGTTATAAATGGTTAGGTGCTGGTTTAGATGCAAATTTTAAAATTGAAAACAATAGTTATAAAAAAGAAATTCTTATATATTTTAAACAAGAATACTATACAGTTTCTGTTAATGAACCTTCAAAGCCTTCTGATTATTTTGGAGATAATATTAATTTAGATGATTTAAAATTTAAAATTGGTGATGGTAACCCTTTATGTTTTGTTTCTTCAGTAACTTATGGTAGATTATTAATTGCAAAAATGACTTACACAGGAAGTGAGTCAGTTACAGAAGTTGATGCAGCATTAAAAGGTGCACTTAAATTATTGGGTGAAGGTAAAGGTGAGTATGTAAAGAATAATATAACTGAAAAAAGTACTTTCAAAGGTATTATTTTAGGTGGCTCAGCTGGCGGTGCAGCAAAAGCACTTACAGGTTCATCTATTGAAAGTATTTCTGATTTTATTAAAGAAGAGGCTAATTACTCTGCAAATTCACCTGGATATCCTATTTCATATACTGTTAAAAATATACTTGATAATTCAACAGTTAAATTAGGAGAAACTACTGAATATACTTCTAAAGAATATACTGAATCTGAAGAAAATTATCAATCCTTTGACATTCAATTAAAAGGTTTTTACGTTAAAAATGATTGTGAGCCATTTGGAGATGGAGATTTTTATTATAACCTAGATATATTAAATAAAGATAACGAATTATTAATTTCCAGTACTATTGCTATACCAAGAAATCAAACTATAAAAGCAGGTAATGGTAAATTGATTGAATTTAAAGGAAACTCAAATCACGATTTTAAATTATTTAATGTTAAAGGAGAAAAATTTATAATTAAAGGAAAAATTAGTGAAAAAAATACTGCTGTTTCTGATATAGAATTATCATTTAATAAGTCCTTTAATTTTCCATGGTCAGATTCTGAAATTAATAATGGCTATACCCTTAATGGTGTTGATGATCTCTACGGTTTGGAAATCAATAGAGATAGTGATTGTCAAATTGTGTTGCTTTTAAAGATAACTAAAAAATAAATTTATAAATAGCTCTGAAAAGAGCTATTTATTTATAAAAGAATTTTACGATTACAAAGGCAGATGAGTACGAACCAGCAGAATATATTTGAATTTTATAATGATTTATTCTTATCTTATGACAATATCAAATATAAAACTCGGTATAAAATTCCATTTTATTATGGGAAAACTTGGATTTGTTATTTGTCACCGAAAGGCACAGTAGGGGTTGAATTATGTTTTCTTCGTCCAATTGATATGAAATTATCAGTGGATAATTTAGACTATAAAGACAGAAAACAAATCGCAGGTATTACTATCGTTGACTTAGACCAAAAGCAAATAAGAGTAATCAAAGAGATTTTTGAAGAAGCGATATTTGTGGACGAAACAATAAAATACACACCCAAAAATAACAGAAAACTATAAAAATCGTAAAGAATACTTTGATATGTGGATTAATTAATTCATTAACAATTTGGATATTATTAGATTTGTCATATTTTTTGATAATAATTATACTAACTGAATATTGGATATTGATTAATATTAACTTAAAAATTGAAAAGTTTAAATTAACAGAAACCAATTATTTGAAAATAATATTAATTCATTCGTCATCTATATTTTTTTCACATATTATTAACGTATTAATAACTAGTTTATATTTGAAAAAACCTATTATAATGAACTTAAGTCTAAATAATATTTTTGCAATTATAATTGTATATATACTTTGTTTTATTGTTACAATATTAAATTTAGGATTCAAATATCTAAAATTAAAAGATGAAACTTAAAAGTTATAATTATCTTTATAGATATTTACCCTAAATAAAGTAATCAAAGAAATTTTTGAAGAAGCGATATTTGTGGACGAAACAATAAAATACACTCCCAAAAATTACAGAAAGCTATGAAAATGGTAATGAGAAATAAAACTATATAAAACAATAAATTTATGAAAAAATGTTAGTGAAAACCCCACTAAACCAATGAAAACCCCCATAGATACAGATAATACAAAAAATAATTCGAATTGTGGAAAACTTCTATCAAAAAAAATCACTTATTTTCAATTTATTTTGCAAAAATGTTAGTTTTTTAATTTAATTTTATATTAATAACAAATTACAAAATAAATAATTTGTTATTAAGTCAAGTATAAAGTAACTGAGATAAATAGTTGCAGTGAATTTCGGAGATTTTAATAATTTTGAAGGAAATAACCATATTGTTAAATATAATGATTCTCTACTTTGTGTACTATCAAGAAGTACATTTATTGAACTTAATTCTATGAATAAATTTGATTTTAATGATATTTATTATAGTCAAAAGTTTTCTAACTTTATTTATTCAAGTAATGACTCATTAAAGAATTTATTGCCTATTTATAAAAAATCAGAAGTATCTAATGTTTTTAATAATTTTTACCCTGTTTTAGAACAAAATATTGATAAAAAAAATAATATATACAGATTAAAAATAGACAAAGATAATAACTTATATATTATTTCGATAAAAGATACTTTGAAAAACATAAGCGAAGATAAGTTAAATATAAGTTTAGATGGCTTTTCAAATAGATTGTCAAATTTATTTATTAAAGATAACATTTGTTTTGCTGAAAATATTGATACAAAAACAAATTTTACAAATCAATATACTAAATTATACTTACTAAATTCTAAATATAAAAAAATAAATGAAATTAAAAGGGAAAACAAGTATATTGATTATATTTATTCAAATGGTGTAAATGAATATATTTCTTATGAATTTGACTATAAAGATAGTATAAAATATGTGATACATACAAAAGATAATTTTAAAACTTTAGACACATTATATAGTTTTAGTAAAAATGACTTTATTATATATAAAGACTATTATGAGTTTAATCATCGTGATACAGATTATGTAGTTTTTTTTTAATTTTAGACTTAACTATTTCAGTGAAATAAATCAGTTTATTGTAGGAGAATTGTATATATTAAATACAAAAACATTAGAATTTAATTTAAGATATACTTTTCCAGATGATATCAAAACTTTTTATGATGTTGAAAAACGAAATCATTCATTAGCATCATATCAAAATGATACTCTCTTTATTAGTTGTAATAATAGTATTGTAACATATAATCTAAATTTCCCAAACAGAGCAGTGTATAATTATGTAAAACTTCCAAATAATGGCAGGTTTGTTTTCAATTTTCAAAAAATAGGCAATAAATTCTATGGTTTATACAAAGATGATTTAAGAATTCACAATAACTATTGGTTAGAAATTATTTTCAGAAAAGTAGAAGACCCACAACCTATTATACAAGCTGATGATTTTGATTTTGGCACTTTTGACATTAAAGATAAAGAAACTAAAAAAACAAAAGTTAATGTAGAAAATTTATCAAACGTAGCAGATTTAATAATTTTTACTTATGGTATTAGTGATACTGTCAATTTTACAACTAATATTCGTGAAAAAATCATTAGTTTGCCTTTTACTATTCCAAAAGGTCAAAGGATTGTATTAGATATAGAATTTACACCTAAAACTATAGGATTTAAAGACTGTCGTATTCAATTTGTTGCAAACACAAAAATACAAGATGAGTATATTGATTTAAAAGGAATTGCGATAGATACAATAAATACAAGTATAGAAGACAATTTTCAAATTGAGTACGAGACTTACCTTTACTCTTTGCCGCCATTTCCGAACCCTACACAGACTGAGGTAATTGTAAAGATTTATTGGGATAATAGTATTGATATTAACAATTCAGAAATCGCAGTTTATGATATAAATGGGAATAAAGTATCAGTTAATGGAAGTATTACTATTGAAAAACTAAACGATTGGAGTGGTTTTATTAAATGGAATTGTAGAGGAGTACCTGCAGGAATTTTTCTTATTAGAATTCAACATGGAAACAATACAAAAACATTAAAAGTGGTAGTTAATTAGAGAATATGATTGATTGAAATATATAAAAACAAAAAAAGAGATAAGTTTGTACTTATCTCTTTTTTATTTAGAATTTGTAGATGTTGAATATTATTAAATATTACTTAACATTGTAACGAATTAATGTAGATACATCGCCACCATTTTTAGTTTCACTATCAGTAATTCCAAAAGTAGAAACAAGTGCTTTGAAATCATCAACTATACTTAACTTAGTTGTAAAAGGTTTAGTGTCTGTTTTAACTATACCAATTCCGTTTACAATCCAAATACTTGTTTCAGTAGGTGATGTAAGTGTTGCCAATTTTGTGTTTTTTCGTCCTATCAAAAAAAAATCCTCACCTAATTGAATTTCTGCTGCAACTGATGAGATTGTTGTATATTTTGCAGCTCTATATTTAGTACCATTAATTGTTATATCTTCCTCGCCTACTTTTTTACCTTTTAATGTTAAATTCCCAGCAAGTTGTAAGGTTACAGGCAAGCCATCAACAAAATTAAAATTTGGAACATTAATTGGAAATGTTAGAATATCCCAATTAGAAGCATCTTGTAGTAGAACTAACCATTTGTCAATATTAGAAATATCTCCAATATCAAAAGGCAAACCTTCACCCATGTCAGACAATAAATTTGTAGTATTAGCATAAACTTTTTCACCTTCTTTAGCATAAATTTCGATGCTTGCTTCACCAGTTGCTGGAACACCTGGGGCATCTATTGTAAATGTAGCGAGTTCAGTGGCTTGTTTGCCATCTAAAGAATAGTTTGATTTTACAAAAGTAGAATCAAAAGTACTACCTAAGGCAGTTACGATAATACCATTGGTATCTAACACTTGATTTTGGTAAATCCAATAAGAACCAGTAGTAGTAATGAAAGCTTTACCTATTGTAGGTGAAGAATTATCGGGTGTAGTTGTTGTATCTTCAGTACAAGATGAAAATCCTATCAAAGAAACGAAGCCTAATAAGGCAATAGACGATTTTAATTTGTTTAACATATTAAACCTTTATATAATTGTTAGTGATTTATTAATTAAAAAACTATTTGATTTTTGTTATTTATTTATATTATTTAGGAATTTGTCGAACTACAGAAAATATAATTGTATTTACGATAAAAAATGTATATTTGTTTTAGTTAAAATATTTATAATAATTTCTGTAACAATTATAGTAATAATTATAGTAAAAATTATTAGGCAAAATTAATAAATAAAATCAATATTTTGATAATTTTAGTTAAAATATTAATATTAATTAAGTTGTATCAAAATAATTATGCTTTTGAATATATTTTCCAATATGATTTTAAATATTATTTTGAATGATAATACAGAGACACATGAAATAATATATAATCTCAAATAATGTTAAATTAATTAAAAATATTTTTAATATAATTCAATAAAATTTTTAAAATCGTAATATATTCAATAAAATTAAAAATAATACAAAAAGTGGTTTGATTATTGTAGATTAAATTTTGTTGATTTTGTTGTTCTTTTGTAATTTGATTTGTAATTTTGATTTAATATCGACAATAATTACAAAGAATTGCTAAAGAAATAGAAAAATAAATGAACTATATCACACATAAAATTAAATAAATTATAATTTGCCAAATTTAGATTTAAACACGATTCTAAACAAAATAGGTGAAGACGTTACCTTAATGTTTGCTATTGAAGCAGAATTTCTCATTGAAATGGGATATCCTGACAAAGCAATCTATTTGTGTGTAGATGGTTTGAGGTCTTTCCCAAAATATGTTTCTGGTTATACAGTTTTAGCCAAATCTTATATTGTATTGGGTAGATTAGAAGAAGCAATCAAAACTATGGATGAGGCTGTCCAGATGTTCCCCAAGAATAAATCTCTAATTAACTTTTCTAGAAATGAATTAGGAATTGAATACGAAGAGTTTAATTTATCTAACAACAGAAAGATATTAGAAAGGGGAGACGATTTCATTTTTGATTATTCTTCACAGTCATTTAGAGATAATAATAAAGAATTGTTTCTAAAGATAAATAATGAAATTGATAGTGAAAAGGAAATTGATAGTGATAATGAAAGCGAAAATTTGAGTTTGGAACTTAATATATTATCTGAATTAGATAATTACAAATTAGTTGTTAATCAAGAAGAATTAAAAACTCAAATGAGTAATTTTGATTTTGAAGGATCTGATATAGAAGAATCTGACACTGAACTAATCAAAAACCTTGATAAATCTGATTTTGATACAACAAACCCAAGTCTAATTGACGGTGCAATCATATCTCAAACAAACTTATTGGATGAAGTTTTAGAAGCTTCTATTGATGAAGAAATTGATTTGAGTGATTTTATTGATGGGAATTTATTAGAAATTGAATCAGAAATAAAACACAAATATATTTCAAATAATAATACTAATCACAATGAGATAATTGAAGAAGATGAAACTGAAACTATAGATAAATTATTAGAAGAAGATATAAACGATGCTGAGATTATTGACCTTGATGAGTTAGAATATAACGTTTTATCTATAGAAGAGGATTTATCTGCTGAAGATGAATTAAATAATTTGAGCGATTTGTTCAATATTGACAAAGATTTTGATGACTTTAAAGAAGTTGAAAACTTTGAAAATATTAATAATATACACGAAAATGATTTAATTGATAATGCTTTAAAAAATGAATTAACTGAGTTTGAGAATTCAACTAACTCAAATAACTCTGATAATGATGATTTGGAAGATTTGCTCAAAGATATTAATACAATTGATATTGAGCCATATATATCAGAAGGGGAAATTCAAAATAGAATCGAAATAGACAAATCGACCGAAGAAATGAATGAAATTGATTTGATTATTAATAATGAACTTAAAGATTATGAAGTTTCTAACGATAATTTGAATGAAGACGAGAGTTCAGTAAATGAAAAAATAGACTCACATACGCTGGATAATCTTGATAATTTAATTAACAGCGAACAAAGTCCGAAAATTGAACAAAGTGAAAAGAAAAAAACAATAGATATTTTATCAGAATTAAATCAAAAATTAACCTCTGCTGAATACACTTGGGAAGAAGTTGAAAGATTATTAAATGAAAATGCAAAAAAGATTTCTGATAATAATGTAAGTCAACAAAATAGTATAGTTGAAAATGGTACAGATGAAATTATAAGTTTGGGTAACGGTGAAAAAAACAACAAAAACAAAGATGATATATATTTACCAATAAGCGAAACCTTAGCAAAAATATATTTATCACAAAATGAATACAAAGAAGCAATAAAAGTTTACCAAAAGTTAAAATCGTTAGAGTCTGATAAATCAACTATTTATGAAAAAGAAATTAAAAAAATTAAAAAAATATTGAAGAATTTAGAAAAAAAGTAATAAATCATTTGCATAACTAAAAAAAAACACTTAATTTTGTATTCAAATTTAAAATGTATATAAGATAAATAATATTTATTCAAAAAATAATTTAAATTGATTCGCAGGAATAGCTCAGTTGGTAGAGCACAACCTTGCCAAGGTTGGGGTCGCGAGTTCGAGTCTCGTTTCTTGCTCTACGATGTAATGTCGTAATGTTCCTCTTTATGCTGCGTGCCTTGTTGTCACTTCCCCCCGATAACAAGGCATCTTTTTTTATAACACCTATTTCACTCTAATATAGATTAATATTTTACTTTTTAAGTAACTAAAATAGTCCAACATTAAAAAAATTAAGAAAATATCAATTATTTTTCATAATTATGTAACTTTCATTCTTTTTATTTGTTAACACTATTGAAAGCAATAAAAATTATCTTTTGTTATATAATTTTACAAATTTTGAATTTATATTTTAAGATTGCTTAAATAAAGAATATCAACCTTATCCACATCAAATTAATTGTTTATGTAAGTTTTTTACGATTTTGCTACTATTAGATAAAGTGTTCTTTAATTTATAATTAAGTAATTTAATTTAAGTTCAAAGACATTTTAATATTATGTTGATGTATATGCCTAGTCTAACATTTTGCATATATTTTTATAATATAACTTTTTAAATTTTTAGCAGAAAAAAGACAATTTTAATAAATAATATAACCGTTTCTTTTATAAAGCGAATTATTCGTAAAAATATAGTGATTACATAGATTTAATGATTAATTTAAAATATGTTAATAACTACATAATACAGTAACATTTGATTCGTTATACAATTATAAGAAATATATAGAAATATAGGAGTGGTAATGAAGAATCAACTTAAAAATACGGCTATCTCAGAATTCAAAACAAAGGATACTTTGTTCTTAGATTTGCTCAGTTTGAGAAACTACAAAACTTTGTTGTCACTTGTATTTTTATTACTCTTTACACTAAATTCTGAATCATTGTTTAGTACTACGAATAATAACTATCTTGCCAGTTCTGGTATAAAAGTTATCAGTTCAACTCCTCAATATTTGATTATATCTTACAAACCAAAATTATTAGAAGTAAAACAAAAATTAATTAGTGACAACTTATATTTTGAGCCGATTTTTGTTGGTACTCAGAATTTATATTCAACAAATAATTCACCCAAAAATCAGGTGATTAACTGCGATATTACGCTACCATCTCAGTCTGGATTCAAAATTAGAGATATCAAAGTTACTAAGATTAATTCTATTGATGGTGTTATAGTGCCATTTGAAACTGGTTATGGAATATCAGCTGCCGAAGTTAACATAAATGAAACATATAACAATTATCAAAACACTGAATGGGCTGAATTAAGTTATAAAGGTATTGCAAGAGATAGATATGCTGGGAATTTATTAATAATAGCTGCGAGATATAATAATATCGAAAATAAAATTGAATTACCAGAAGAAATTACTATAACTATTGAATTTACTACTCAAAGTACTAAAAATGAACAAAGTGAACTAAATAAGAACAAAAACTTTAAAAATGAATCTAACATTGATTTTAATACACTAAATGAAAATGTAGTAAATGAATTCAAAACATATAGAGATATTGATAATAATAATGAAAATACGCTTTATAATTTAGTAAAGAATTATACAACAAACAATACATTAAATTCTAACTCTAATTCTAACTTAAGTCCTAATTCTAAAAATTCAAATAAAATACAATCAGTTAATAATAATAATTGGTATAAAATCGAAATTCCAATTAATAATTTCTATCGAATTACTGCTGCTCAAATTAGTTCTATGGGATTTGATTTTAATAAAGAGGATTTCCGTACTATCAAAATCTTTGGTAATGGTGGCAGACATTTGAATGAAAAGCCAACAGCTGGATTGTTGAATTTACATTTTGAACACGAAAAAGCAATCGAAACGAATGCTGACGGTAGCTTGAACTCGATTGTTTTCTTTGGTGAGACTAATACTGGATTTAGAGTGGATAACGAAAGTAAATACGAGGCATCTCCACAAAATTCTGTTAGAAATTATATTAACCCATTTTCAAAAAAAGTATATTATTTATTGACTTGGGGTGGCGAAAAAGGCAAAGAAGCATCTTACAGAACAAATAACAATCCAACTGTAAATATCCCTAAATCTTATGTAAATAGAGTATTCTATAATGAAGAAACTACTATGGTGTTTGGTGAAGGTTCTGGAAGAATATTTGTTGGTAGGAATAATTTGAACGAACCATTTAGAACAAAATTGCCTAATTTAGTGAAAAATGGCGATATTTTATATAGATGCCAAGTTGTAAATAAAGATACTATTGCTGGTTTTTTTACATTCAAAGAAAATGGCAATATAATTAGTGCAAATAGAATGATAAGCGGACAAGGTACCAGCTCAAACTCTGTTTACACTCACGGTCATTATAATGAATTTTCGTTCGAAGGTAAGGCAGTAAATGTCTTAAATGATGAAAGTATATTGAAAATAGATTATAGTAAAAACAGGAATTTTAATTCTGGAATAGCCTACTTTGATTATTTAGAAATTCACTATCCAAGAGAATTAAAGGCGATTAATAACAGAATTGAATTATTTACTGATAAAGAATTAAAAGGTGTAACAGAGTACAACTTTACAGGATTTGATAATAGCCCTAAATATGGCATAGATATAACAAATATTCAATTCCCCTCTTTTGTAAAAAATAATTCAACTGATAACAATTCGTTTAGTTTTAAAACTGACCTTAATGGCGATGAGCCAAGAAGATTCTTTATTTCTTCTGACCCGGTAACTAATCCGCAGATAGTCAAAATTGAGAATATAAATCTAAGAAATAACTTTGCTAACACAGACGTAATAGTTGTTACAAATAAAGTTTTGATGGCTTCTGCTTTGGAATTCAAAAAATACAGAGAAGCGAATTCTAATCTAACTGTAAATGTGGTGGATGTTGAGCATATTTATAATGAATTTGCTTGTGGTATGAGCGACCCAACTGCTATTAGAGATTTTCTTGCTTTTGCGATGCAAAATTGGCAAACCAAACCTCAATATTTACTGTTATGGGGTAAAGGGCATTTTGATTATAGAAATATCACAACAAATGTTGTTTCTTTTGTGCCGACATATCAAATTGATTCACCATTCAGAATAAATGAAACTCCTGCATTTAATGAGATAAGTTCATCAAACATAGATGATTATTTTGGGAGAATAGTAGGTAATGATCCTTTAATTGATATTAATATTGGTAGAATTCAAATTGATGCTCCAAAAGTAGGGTTTGAATATTTGAAAAAATTAGAGCATTATGAAAAAAAATCTTTGAATGGGAAATGGAGATCTAATATAATATTGTTGGCTGATGATGGACCTGCGGGTAATAAAAGTAATGATGGCTCTACTCACATTAATCAAACAGAAAGTTTATCAACTGATTATGTTCCAAGCACTTTTTATAATACTAAAATTTATTTGCCAGACTTTGCAACTACATTTTTGAGTTCTGGTAATAATAATCGCAGAAAACCTTCGGTTACAAATGCTTTGATAAAATCTATAAATGAAGATGGTGGCTTAATTTTTAATTTTATTGGACACGGCAATCCAAAATTAATGACTCACGAAAATGTTTTTGACAGAGATAGAGATATTCCATTATTAAATAATTATGATAAACTTTTCTTGTTAGTGGCTGCTACTTGTGATTATGCAAAATACGATAATCCTAATTACAGATGTGGCACTTCAGAGATGTTACTAAGTACAAAAGGTGGAGCTATTGCTGTAGTTGCTGCAACGAGAGTTGTATTTTCGAGTGGAAATTCTGACCTAAATGACATGTTCTACCAAAATTTATTTACTCTAAATTCCAAAGGCGAATACCCTACTTTGGGGCAAGCAATGTATAAAGTAAAACAAGGATTGAATGATGATAATGCTGAGAAATATTCTATATTTGGTGACCCAACTATGAGATTACTTCTGCCAAAGTATAATGTAAAAGTAAATACAATGAATAGTGTAAGTTTAGATTCATTAGATAAAAATACAACACTTAAAGCATTGAGTTCTAATAAGTTTGCTGGAGTGGTATTAAGTAATGATGGGAAAACAATTAATACTAATTTTAATGGTAAAGTAAATCTTACAATATATGACGCTGATTTGAAGTTATCTGTCAAAGATGAAGTAAATACTTATTCATATTCTAAATATGGTGGACTTCTTTCGGACACTAAAGGAGAGGTAGTGAACGGAGTATTTGAAGTAGAGTTCGTTTTACCAAAAGATGTGTCTTTTGAAGATAATCCAATCAGAATTAATTTATTAGCTACTAACGACAACAACGAGCACGGTTTGGGTGAAGTAAATAAATTTATAGTTAATGGTATTGATAATTCTGTCAAAAATGACTTGACTGGTCCTGAAATCAAACCATATATGAATCACAAAAATTTCGAAAATGGTGGAATTGTAGGTACAAGTAGTAATTTGCTTGTTGAATTGTTTGACCCAATTGGAATTAATTCCACTGGAAATGGTATCGGACGTAAAATAGAAGCTTGGTTAGATGATAGTCCAAATTCGATTGACTTGACAAACACATATAAATCTGACGCAAACAATTATAGATTTGGTATCGCTCAAAAAGTATTAGATAATCTATCACCAGGGGAGCATACTATAAAAGTTAGAGCTTGGGATGTATTTAATAATTTTTCAGTAAATTCGGTTTCTTTCGTTGTCAAATCTGACTTAGATGGCATTGTGTTGAATAATGCTATAAGTTACCCAAATCCATTTGACAATTATACAAGAATTACATTTAGTCATAATGTAACTCCACCTTTTGATATAGAATTAAATATCTACAACACTGTTGGGTCATTAGTGAAAAATATTATGTTCAATCAATATAATAATCAAAGTTTTGAATATCTGTGGGACGCTACCGACAATAACGGAACTCTAATTCCAATTGGTAATTATTTTTATAGTGTAAAATTCAATAATGAGTTAATAAATAATCAATCTTCTTTTGGTGGTAGTTTAATTTATATCAAGTAGTTAGGATTTAGTCATAAAATATCTTAATTATATTGTTAATAATCATTATATTTTACAATTAAATAAAATTTAATACGACTAATCTTGAATATTTAAAAATATTATGAATTTGAGAAAATATTTTTTTAAATGGCACAATTTTGTATTAATTTGTAAGCACTCAAGATGTCATTATTTTATAAACTTTAATTAGATGGTGTAATATCGAGAGATTTTTTACTATTTATTAAATAAATCAAACATTATTAATCAATTTATACAATAAACTTATTAGTATAGTTGTATTTTATTGAATTAATAGATCCCATAGAACTTTGGAGACAATTTAATGTTAAAAACTATTTTCAGTTTACTAACTTTGGTAACTATAATTTCTATACCCACTCAACTATTTTCTCAAGCTGGTGGTGCAGCAGTTCCATTTTTATTAATTTCACCGGATGCGAGAGCAAGTGGTATGGGTGAAGTTGGTACTGCGATTGCAGATGATATAAATGCAGTTTATTGGAATCCCGCAGGGCTTGGATTTCTTGATTACTTTGAATCAGGAAATAAATATAAAGATGATGAAGAAGTACCTTTTAGACAAGTTTCATTAGCTTTTTCTCCATGGTTGCCGCAATTTAATGCTGATTTGTATTACAGTTATGCAACAATTGGTCAATATTTCGAAGAATTAGACGGAACTTTAGCTCTTAATTTCGTTTTTATGAATTTAGGTGAATTTATCAGAACTGACGTATCTGGGCAAGTGCTTGGAAAGTTTATTTCGAGTGAATTTGCTCTTGGGCTGTCTTATGGTACTATCGTAGCTCCCGACTTAAGTGTTGGATTTGGACTTCGATATATTCAATCAAATCTAACTCCTACAACTGCTTTTGAGGGTTCTTCTGGTACAGGTGTCAGTGGAGCATTTGATTTGGGTGTTTTATGGAAACCATCAAATTTAGATTTAGGTTTTGTGAATATGGAAGATAATTTGTCTTTAGGTATGAATATCCAAAATATCGGTCCAAAAATCACTTACGTTAGAGAATCTGATCCATTGCCGACAAAACTAAGAATGGGTTGGGCTTACAGAGTTTATAATGATGAATATAATTCATTGACAGTTACAAACGATATATCTAAATTATTGGTAAAAAGAGATAGAGCAGGCTCTGATCCTTTACCAAAATCTTTTGTTACAGCTTGGGAAAACCCAGGTACGGAGTTTGCAATCGGTGCGGAATATCTATACGAAAAAGCAATCGCTTTGAGAATGGGCTATTTTACTGAGCCTGCTTCATTGGGAAACAGACAATTCTATAACTTTGGTGCTGGCGTGAGATATGATGTATTCAAATTAGATTTTTCATTCATCAATACTGTCGAAGCAAATCACCCATTGGCAAATACAATGAGATTTTCTTTCCTTGTTGACTGGCAATAATTAATTTATAATTTATAATTATAGTAATAGCCAAAAATATTTAATCCTCAATTACAATTAGTAGTTGAGGATTTTTTTTATTTGTTTATGCTATATAGAGATAGTACAAAATAATATACAATAAAAGATTTGTTGGATTAATAATTATTTTGTAAGTTGCAATTAAGTTAATTCAAATAAATAATTTTAAAATTAATAAAAGAAACTTAACAATGAAAAAAATAATAATTCTATTGGCAATTATCTTCATGATATCTGCTTGTCAAAAAGATGATAATCCTATTGATTCTAATTATGCTCAAGTTTTTGCTATAAGTGGTTATATTTTTGAAATTGATGAATTAGATAATCATTCATTTTCAAAAGAAAATATTGTTTATTTATATTACAATAATGAGTTATTAGATACTTCAAGACAAATAGATGGTAGAGGTTTTAAATTTGATAGTTTAAATAGTAAAAAAGTTTATAAACTTATTATCAAAAAACAAGGTTATGAAAATTTAGATACTACATTTACAATTTCTCAAAATGGAATGGGTGGCGCTATTTGGCCTAATAACTATTATGGAAATGTAAACATTGGAGATTTTTTTTTATTTCAACCTTTAGTATATCCTAAGATTACAGAATACAATATTTATTATGCAAAAGATACTTTATTAATGGGTGAAGATAAAAATAGTAGATTATATTATACAAACTATATAGATTTTAAATTAAATATGACAAGAGATAACATAGGGTTATGTTATTCAATAAGTAAAACAACTGACTTTGACGTTAAAAATTGTATAGTTTATAACAAAATAATTTATAGAGATGTAAAATGGGATAACAACTCTATAAAAGTTAATACACCAAAAACATATAAAGATTTAAATGATGAAACTGGAGATGGTACAGTTTTACCTGGTGAGAAATATTACTTCAAAGTCCAAATGGTAAAGAATGGAGCAATTAGAGAAAAAGACTCACGAGAATTAGGTGAACCATTAATAGTAGAAACAACTGCACCATTAGATTAATTAAATTTGTAATTAAATAATAATATTTATTTATAAGGACAAGGGGGCAAGCCCCCTTGTCTATTTTTATTATAAGTGAGTTTGTTTTTTGACATTTAAATATATATAATTAAGCAATAATTAAAAAATATTAAAGTCTATAGTTATGTAGATATTGCAGAATAGGTGTAAAAGAAAAAACCGAAAAAAGAGTGTAATTGAGTGCAGTTTTTGGGATTCAAAAAAAAAAGGACAAGTCAAACGACCTATCCCTGAAAGAATTAAAATTGAGATGTATAATCCAAAATTAATATGCACTTCTACTCATATAATTTAAAATGTCAATATCGGTTAGAATTGCAATGAATTTACCGTTTGATGTAATTAATACACTTTTTTTGTTCAGCAAACTATTTGCAACTTTTTCTAATAATTCATTTTCATCAACAATTGCAAAATTATTTTCCATTGCAACTGTGATTGGGTCTCTAAGACTTATTTGAGATTCGAATAATGGTCTCAATAATTTATTTTCTGATACAATACCGACGATTTCGCCGTTACGGCTTATTGGTACTTGCGAGATGTCTTTTTCTCTCATCAAATCACATGCATCACCAACGCTTGCTGTATCTGGAATTGAAATAATTTCAGTAGATTTTTTGCCGAGAGCTGTAATAACTTCTTTGACTTCCACATTAAATGAATTATCAAAATATCCTTTGTCTCTCATCCAATCATCATTGAAAATTTTACCAGCGTATCTGTTACCAGAGTCCGGCAAAATGACCAAGATCCTTTTCGGTTCTTTTAATTGTTTGGCATATTTGATAGCCCCAACAACCGCAGCCCCAGAGCTACCACCTGCATAAATACCTTCTTTGGTCAGTAATGCTCTTGTCATCAAAAAAGATTCCTTGTCGCCAATCATTACCATATCATCATATACGTCCCAATCATAGTTATCGGGTAATATATCTTCTCCGATACCTTCTAATACGTATGGTCTTGCCATCTCTGGCTTAAATTCCCTTGTATAAAAATAGTGAGTAAGGATTGAACCTTCGATATCGACACCAACAACCTTTAAGTGAGGCATTTTTTCTTTTAGATATTTTCCAGTCCCAGTGATCGTCCCACCGGTACCGATACCAGCCATAAATACATCAAATTCGCCATTAGTTTGCTCGTATATTTCGGGTCCAGTCCAGTAATAGTGAGTATCTCTATTATCTAAATTGTTATATTGATTTGCGTAAAAAGAATTAGGGGTAGTTTCTGCAATTCTTTTTGCGACACTGTAATAAGACCTTGGATCATCTGGCTCAACGTTAGTAGGAGTAACTACTACCTTAGCACCAAAAGCTCTTAAATTGTTGATTTTTTCGATTGATTGTTTGTCAGGCAGTACAAAAATAGCTTTGTAGCCGTGTATTGCAGCATACATAGCAAGCCCAACACCAGTGTTGCCGGAAGTACCTTCGACAATAGTCCCACCAGGTTTTAGGTCTCCTCTTTCAATAGCTTTTTCAATCATATATTTCCCAATTCTATCTTTGATAGAACCGCCTGGGTTCATAAATTCTAATTTTACATAGATTTCAGAATCAATATCTTTTACAACATTTTTTAATTTTATGATTGGAGTATTTCCAATAGCGTCAAGAACAGATTTATCAAATTTTTTCATACCAAAACCTTATATCTACAATATAAAATTATTCTTATTTTAAATGTTTTATATTAAATTATAACTATGTTTAAAAAATTATCACAATTTACAAAAATTATAATTTAGTTAAACGTCTTACCTTTGAATAAATTAAAAAGGTATAGTTGCAAATATGATTTCTATATGGGAGTGTCCTTTTATTGTAGTGGATGTAGAAACCAATGGTCCAGATCCACTAAAAAACAGAATTACAGAAATCGCTTGCCTAAAAGTACAAGGCGGCGTAATAATTGAAGAGTTTGCTTCCTTAGTAAATCCTCATCAATTTATTCCTCAGTTTATTTCGCAAATGACTGGTATTACTAATGAAATGGCATTCAAAGCACCCGAAGCAGTGGTAGTAATTCCAGAGCTAAAGAGATTAATGCCTGATGATAAAACTATTTTTGTTGCTCACAATGTTAAGTTTGACTGGTCGTTTGTCAGACATACTTTTATGAGAGAAAAAGAAGCATTAGATGAATTAAATCAACTTTGTACTTATAAATTAGCAAAAAAACTATTACCTAATGATATTAAAAAAAATGTAGGTGCTTTGGCTACGTATTTCAATATCAAAATGCAAAATAGACACAGAGCATTTGATGATGCAAAAGCTACTGCATTAATACTTTTGGAGATGTTAGAGATTGTAGAAAGCGAACATCATATTAGTTCATTGCAAGAATTGTTGTTATTCCAAAACAAAAGAAACAATGTCTATAAATTTAGTAAGCCTAATTATCAAAAAGTAGAAGAAAAAGTTAAATCATTGCCAGATGTACCTGGTGTATATTATTATAAAAACAAAAGTGAAGAAATTATTTATGTTGGTAAAGCAAAATCTTTGAAAAAAAGGATTAATTCTTACTTCACCGGCAAAGAAAACATCTCAAACAAAACATCGGAATTATTAAGAACATTTGAAAATATTGAATGGACTGAAACAGAGTCCGAACTACACGCATTGCTTTTGGAATCAAAAGAAATAAAAAGATTAAAACCAAAATTTAATGTTGCTGACAAAAAATACACGAAATTTCCATTTATTTCACTCACAACATCAAATGAATTTCCACGACTTGTAATGGCTTATTCTCATCTGAATAATGGTGATGAATTTTTTGGTCCATTCCGTAGTTATACAATGGTCGAAGAAATATGTAAAATTATAGACAAAAACTTTCGATTAAGAAAATGTGTAGAAGATTTAAGACCTGATGTTGATTTCCCTGGTTGTATTTATTTTCAGATGAAAAGGTGTAGTTCGCCTTGTAATTTGAAACAATCAAAAGATGAATATCTTATGGAAGTTGATAAAGTTAGAAATTTTTTGAGTGGATTTTCTAATGGAATAATAGATGAATTAGAAGAAAAAATGGAAAACTCTGTAACAGATTTACAATTCGAAAAAGCTATATCACTCAGAGAACAAATTGCTGCACTCAAAAAAGTATTCAAAAGAACGAGCAATGTTTCTACTTCTATCAACAAAAACAATCTTGTTGTTATATTGCCAAATTCGATTGAAGACAAAACAATAGATGTTTATTTCATCAAACAAGGTCAATTAGTTGACTTTAGAACGGTTGGCAGGAAAGCAAACCTTGATAATCTATTAGAAATTATCAAACATCAATTTGTTAATCACGAAAGTGAATTAAAACTAAATCCTGAATTAATTGATGAGATTAGAATAGTTACGTCTTGGATATTTAGGCAACAAGAAAAAGGTAAGTTGATTTACACAGAAAATAAAACACACACACAAATTTACGAAGAGCTCAGTAAGACTATAAATAATTTTGAGTTTATCCAAAATCACGAAGATAATATCAACTTTTATATTTAATTTAAATATAGCCGAAATTTACTTTTTGAGAATAAATATATTCTATGGCAATCAAATCCCAAATTGGAGAAAATACATTATTCGGTAGTATAAACCGCCATAAATCAATTAAATTTATTGTATATTTAATTGGTATAGTATTTATTTTTAGATTAGCGCAATTACAATTATTAAAAGGAACTGATTATACAATAGAAAGCCAAGCACAGGCTATCAAAAAAATCAGAATAGCTCCTTTTAGAGGTAATATGTTTGACAGACACGGCAAGCTAATAGTAATGAATCAACCATCATTTTCATTGAGTATTACACCAAGTGAATTTGAAGAATATTGTTTGCCATTACTTGCTAATATCTTAGAAATAGATACATCAGAAATACAAAAAATAATCAAAAGAAATAGACAATTTTCGCCTTATGTTCCGTTCAGGATAATAAGGGATTTGAGTTTTGAAAAAATCACACAGATAGAAGAATATGCAGATTATTTACCAGGTGTAGAAATTGCCGTAGATTCAAAAAGGATTTATGATTTCAAAGGAAATATGGCACATCTGTTGGGCTATTCTGGTGAAATTTCACAAGAAGATTTATTAAAGAATGAATTTTATTTCCAAGGTGATATTGTTGGTAAAAGTGGATTGGAAAAAGAATATGAAACTATGCTTAGAGGTAGAGAAGGTCTTGAATATGTTGCAGTGAATAATCGTGGATTAAAAGTTGCAAAGTTCGCAAACGGAAAAAATGATATTAGTGCAAACAATGGATTTGATTTACACCTTTCGATTGATATAGAATTACAGCAGAGAGCCGAAAAATTATTAGAAGGTAAAAGAGGTGCAGTTGTTGCAATTGACCCTAATAACGGCGAGATTTTGGTTTTTGCCTGTAAGCCCGATTATGACCCCAGAGAATTTAGTGGCAAAGTAAAACGTGAATATTATAGTAGTTTGCTTAATAATGAGGGAAAACCATTTCTAAATAGAACTGCCGCTGCTGCTTATCCCCCTGGGTCTGCTTGGAAAATGTTAATTGGTATTGCAGGACTAAACGAAGCCATAATTGATGAAAATTCTAGACTTAATTGTATTGGAGGTTATAGTTATGGAGGTAGATTCTTTAAGTGTATGCACACTCACGGAAGTGTAAATCTTAGACAAGCAATTCAAGGTTCATGTAACGCTTTCTTTTATCAATTAAGTCTCAAAATAGGTATCAAAAAAGTAATAGAATACGGACAAATGTTTGGATTTGGAAGCAAAACGATGTTAGATCTGCAGGAAGAGAAAAAAGGTAATTATCCAGATGAAGCAAAATTGAAAAAAATATATAAAGGTAATATTCCAAGAGGATTATTATTGAATTATGGAATTGGACAGGGAGAGATATTAGTTACACCTATTCAAATGGCTTATTATGCAGCTACTTTAGCTAACAAAGGGAAATTAATTCAGCCACATATTGTTAAATCCATTTATAATAATCTTACAAATAAAAATGAACCTTTGAATTATCAAACTAAATCATTGAACATTAGTGAAAAGATATTTGATATTATTCGTGATGGAATGTGGGACGTTGTCAATACGCCTGGAGGTACTGCTTATAATAGTGCGAGATTGCCAGGATTAGATGTATGTGGCAAAACATCTACAGCACAAAATTCAGGTGGTAAAGACCATGGTTGGTTTGTAAGTTTTGCCCCAAAAGCTAATCCTAAAATTGCAGTTGCTGTGATAATAGAAAATATGGGCTTTGGTGGAGTTGTTGCTGCACCAGTTGCCAAAGATATTATGAATTGTTTTTTCAATAGAGAGCTATTAAAAGACTCAACAAACTCAAATTCCAAAAATATTATAAATACAGACAGCTTAAATGATATTGAGCCAAAAGTAGAGCCAAAAGTTGTTGGAAAGAAATCTCAAAACAACCCAAATAATTAATAAATACTATACATTGCAATAATATTTATAAAAAATATAATGTAATAAAATGTAAATATTAATCAATAAAAAAATAAATAATAAGTAAGCAAAATGAGATTATTTTAAAATATAAAAAGTTTTATTAATAAATATTTTGTTAATAAATATAATTTTGTTAATTTTGTAGTCTTATAAAAATAGAAATTAAAAAAACAGGAGATTGGTTGTGAAACCTTCAGCTAAATTTACACAATCATTGAGAAAAGAAGACGTCCAACCCATTTGGTGGGTTGTTGATGTTGCAGGACTAAACGTAGGTCGTGCTGCTACACAAATAGCCACTTTAATTAGAGGTAAACATAAACCAACTTTCACACCGCACGTAGATGGTGGGGATTTTGTAGTTGTTGTGAACGCAGAAAAAATTCTTTTCAAAGGAAAACGTGCTGCTCAAAAAGAGTATTTTAAGCACACAGGTTATTTGGGTAATATGTCTTTCACTTCTTTCAAAGAAATGATTGCTACTCATCCAGAAAGAGTTATTGAGTTCGCCGTTAAAGGTATGTTACCTAAAACCAAACTTGGTAATTCTATGCACAAAAAATTAAAAGTTTATGCTGGTGGTGAGCATCCTCATTCAGCTCAAATGCCAAAAACATTGACTTTTAAATATGATGCTTAATATTATTTAATGGATTAACAGACCTCTTTGTATTGCCTAATAATTGTATTATGATTTTAATCAAAAATATGATTTTAGTAAATAAAAGTTTGTAAACATTAGATTAGATTAAAAAAACAAAAAATGAAAATATCTTAAATCATATCCTTAGGGAGCAATTTTAATGAAAACTTTTGCTGGAACAGGTAGAAGAAAGACAGCAGTAGCTCAAGTTAGATTGGTTGCTGGAAGTGGGAAAACTATAATCAATGATAAAGAAATCAAAGATTATTTTCCTATCGAAGACCATAGAACTGACGTTAACAAACCATTTACTTTAACGAACACAAAAGGTACTTTTGATATGTTTGTTACTGTTAAAGGTGGTGGAGTTTCTGGTCAAGTTGGTGCTGTAAGATTAGGTGTTTCTAGAGCTTTAGTAACTATCAATCCTGAAAATAAAGAAGTATTGAGAGCTAATGGTTTATTGACTCGTGATCCTAGAATGGTTGAACGTAAAAAATACGGTCAGAAAAAAGCAAGAAAGAGATTCCAATTCTCAAAACGTTAATATTGTTTTTATTTTATTTTTCGTGCTTGTATTATATTTTTACTTTTTATTCGAATGGTAACTAAATAATATTGAGTTAAATTATAAAAGAACACAAATATCATTGACTTGCAAAAAAAAAATATTTAATAATCATTCTCTTTGACTTTTAGTGTGTGTCTAATAATAATTTAAAATTAAATTAGATGAGCTAAAAGGTTGAGAAGAGAAAGTGAAATAACACAAAGGAATTATAATGAAACATTACGCAGATTTAGAAGCGTTATTAAAGTCTGGTGCACACTTTGGTCACCTTACTCGCCGTTGGAATCCAGCAATGGAAAAATTCATTTTTATGGAAAGAAACGGTATCCATATAATTGATTTAAGAAAAACTCAAATCTTAATTGATTACGCAAGAGAAGCTGCTTATAATTTAGCTGCAAAAGGTAAAATTATACTTTTTATCGGTACTAAATTACAAGCTAAAAATGCAGTGAAAAGTGAGGCTACAAAAGCTAATATGAATTATGTTTCTGAAAGATGGTTAGGTGGTATGTTAACTAACTTTTCTACTATCAGAAAAAGTATCAAGAGATTAAATACTATTGACAAAATGGCAGTTGATGGTACTTATGAAAACATCACCAAAAAAGAAAGATTGATGCTTGATAGAGAAAGAGAAAGATTGCGTAAAGTTTTTGGTGGTATCGAAATGATGACTAGATTGCCTGGTGCACTATTTATCGTTGATATCAAAAAAGAACATTTAGCTATTAAAGAAGCAAAAATATTAGGAATACCAGTAATTGGTATCGTTGATACTAACTCTGATCCTTCTTTGGTTGATTATCCAATTCCTGCTAATGATGACTCTGCAAATGCAGTGGAATATATTACTTCTATTATAGCTGACGCTATTTTGGAAGGAAATGAATTATCAAGAACAAGAAGTGCTGAATTGAATTCTGATGGAGATAGAATTTCTAAAGAACAAGAATTAAGCCCAGATGAAGCTAACAAGGCAAACAGGAAGTTAAGAAGCAGAAAAACGAAAGATGAAGAAGTTGCTAATAATGCAAATACTGAAACTCAAGCGTAATTCTTAATTATAAAATATATTTTTATTAAAGCTGGCTCAAAAGGTCGGCTTTTTTTTAAGAAAAAAATAGAATTGTTTAAATTTATTTAAATTTATTATTATTTTATACTAATAAATAAAATCATTTTAATTAATTTTGGAAAAATAAAAACACATTTTTTTTTAATTTAAAATAAGAGACTTAGAAATGGCAGAAATTACAGCTCTAATGGTCAAAGACCTTAGAAATAAAACTGGTGCTGGTATGGCTGATTGTAAACAAGCTTTGACTGAAAATGATGGCGATATGGAAAAAGCGGTAGATTATCTTCGTAAAAAAGGTGCTGCCTCTGCTGCAAAAAGAGCAGATAGAAGTACTAATGAAGGTAGAGTAGTTATCAAAACTAACGCTGATAATTCTGTGTTAGGTCTTACTGCAATCACTTGTGAAACTGATTTCGTTGCTCTAAATCAAGATTTCATTGATTTTACTGAGATAGTTGCAAATGCAGTATTAAATAATGAATTTGCAAATGTAGATGAATTGAAAGCTATTAAAGTAGAAAATGAAACTATTGAAGATAAATTTAATAGTATTTTAGCCAAATTCAGCGAAAAAATCGAAATATCTAGAAGTCAAAGACTGATTACAAATGGCTCTTTTGCTTATTATATACACCACGGTTCTAAATTAGGTGTTGTATTAGAAATGTCAGCTAAAAACTTAAACGACGAAGCAAAAGCATTAGTAAAAGATATATGTATGCAAGTTGCTGCTATGGGTGCTACTTTTCTAGATAGATCAGCTGTTTCTCAAGACGTTTTGGACAAAGAAGTTGAAATTTATACTCAACAAGCTATCCTAGAAGGCAAAAATGAAGACATTGCAAAAAGAGTTGCTGTTGGTAGAGTTGAAAAATATTACAAAGAGTTCTGTTTAATCGAACAAGTATTTTTCAAAGATAGCACTAAAGTAATTGCTGATGTATTGAAACAAATTTCAGTATTAGCCGGTGAAGAAGTAAAAATAAATCAATTTATTCGTTACACTATCGGTGAATAATTATATTTAAAAAAGGCATTCTAAAAAATTAGACTGCCTTTTTTTATAATTATATTTTATATTTTATTGCTATTATTATTGTTATTAATATTTGTAATATTGAAAATAACAAAAATCATAAATTTATTAAGGTAAAAAATTGAATAACGGACTAAAATATAAAAGAATATTTTTGAAATTAAGTGGTGAATCTCTTACTGGTGAAGGTGAATTTGGTATTGATGCAAAAATATTAAAGTTATTCGCAGAAGAAATAGCAGAAGTTCATAGATTAGGTGTCGAAATTGGTATGGTAATCGGTGGTGGTAATATATTCAGAGGAATGCAAGCAGCTGCACACGGAATTGATAAAGTGGCAGGCGATCACATGGGTATGTTGGCAACTGTGATTAATTGTATTGCTTTTCAGAATGCACTCGAAGTAGCTGGTGTACCAACAAGATTACAAACAGCTATTAAAATGGAACAAATAGCTGAGCCATTTATTAGAAGAAGAGCCGTAAGGCATTTAGAAAAAGGTAGAGTTGTGTTATTTGGTGCTGGTACTGGTAATCCTTATTTTACTACTGATACTGCTGCTGCACTTAGAGCAATCGAAGTCGAGGCAGAGGTTGTTATCAAAGGTACAAGAGTTGATGGAGTTTATGATTCTGACCCAGAAAAAAATCCAAATGCAATAAAATACACAAATATCACTTATAGAGAAGTAATGGAGAAAAATCTTAGAGTAATGGACCAAACTGCAATTACTTTATGTGCAGAAAATAAATTACCTATGAGAGTATTTAATTTTAATGTAAATGGTAACTTAAAAAAATTGATTTTGGGTGAAGAGATTGGTACTCTTATCAGTTAAATTATTATTATAAAAAATAATAAGTAATATTCAATAAATTATTAAAAAGTAAAGAAAATAAATTTTCAGGAAATATTATGATAATAGATATTATAGATAAAACTAGTGAACAAATGTTAAAAACAGTTGATTTTTGTGAAAATCAATTAAATAAAATTAGAACCGGACGTGCATCAACTTCGTTATTAGATGGAGTAATGGTGGATATGTATGGAACTATAGGACCAATTAGTAATGCAGCAAGCGTTTCTACACCTGATGCAAGATCTATCATTGTCCAACCTTGGGATAAGTCATTATTGACAGCTATCGAAAAAGCTATTCACCAAGCAGACCTTGGATTCAATCCACAAAATGATGGTACTTTATTAAGAATTCCTGTGCCACCATTGACTGAAGAAAGAAGAAAAGAGTTCGTTAAAATGTCTAAAAAAATTGCTGAAGAAGCAAAAATTGCTTTGAGAAATATCAGAAGAGATATAAACGAATCTCTAAAAAAATCTGAAAAGGCAAAAGATATTTCTGAAGATGATAGAAAAAAAGGTGAAGATGAAGTTCAAAAAATCACAGATAATTTTATAAAAAATGTTGATACACTTCAAGAGAAAAAAGAAAAAGAATTGCTACAAGATTAAAATACATAAATAAAAAAGAATATAAAGTATATATTTAATAGAAAAGGTTACCATTTGGTAACCTTTTCTATTATTAAGCAAAAATCTGAGTAATTATATGAATTTATTCTTCTACATTTGTAATTACATTTTTGTTAATGTATTTTTTAAAGTCTTCTAAATCAATTTTCATTTTGTTTAAATCTTGTTTATTTCTCACAAATATTGAAACTCTATCATCACCACAAATAGTATTGTCGGTTATGTTCCAATCTCCTGCTTTATACCACTTAGATTTTAAATTACTATTTGGATACCATCTTTCATAAATGAAAGCAAAATTGTACTTTAAATAAATGTCCTTTTCTAATATTTTCACAATTTCATTATCAAAATTACTATTTTGTCTTCTTTCTTTTAAAATTGTATTTGAACCCAATCCTGCTAAATCCAATAATTTGATATCATTAAAATATGTTATAGCACCAATATCATTAGCAATTATATTCTGTTTGTTATAGTATTTATTTATAAAACGTGTAGTCTGTATCTGTTGTTCATAAATGTTTCTTGATGCATAAACAACTTTTGAAATACTGTTATAAATCCTATAAGATTGAGTAAAGAAAATACCCAATAAAATTAAAATCAAATATTGCTGATTTCTTTTTATAAAGATTTTATTTTCAACAATTTTATCAAATTCTGTTAATATTGTAAAAATTATAAGTAGATACAAATAAGCTTCATACCTAAATAACCAACCAAATGAAGCAAATGAAATATGGCAAATAGAAGTAATTGTTGAGATAAACAAAAACGGAGAATTGATTAAACTTGTGTAGAAATTGATAAGAAATACATTGATTTTTTTGTCTTTGATATTGGTATTTTGAGAAAATACATTATCAAAAATGAATTTAATAAAAATAAAAATCATTGAATAAAATAAGATTAAGAATGGAATATTTTTGGTGTAGACATATCTTTTAAGAAAATTAATAATATAAGGTAGGATGCCATTTTGAATTTGTATATTACTTTTTAGTAATAATGAATTTGGAAAAAATTCGCCACCATTATTAATCGAAAATAATCAAAATAAAATAATGGGAGTAAAACCCATAAATAAGGTGATAATTGATAATTTATATTTTTTGTTTAAAATGAAATATAATACGATACCAGCAAACATAAACATACTTTCATATCTAGTAAGAGAAAAAAGGGCGATACTCAAAGAATATGAAATAAGATTTGAATTTAAGGTCTCTGAAAATGAATTGATCTTTAAATTATTTAATGTAATAATCACAAGTAATAAAGCAAAAAGCTGCATTGTATGTTCCATTCCACTCCATATTTGAATATGTAGAAAAACTGGACAAATTAGCGCAAAATAAAAAATAAACAACTTGTATTTATTATCCTTGAATTGAAAATAAATTAGAAAAACAATGCCGATAGCAAATATAAGATTAATAATTAGGGGTGTATAACTACTATCACCAAATAAGTAAATTATAGCCGATAGTAATAAAGTATAAAATGGAGAAGAGGAAGATGAACAAAATTCACCAGCGGTCATACCCCAAGTAAAGTTTGTTACATAATTTTTTGCAATTTGTAAATGAATGTAAGTATCATCTAATGGATAAACATAATTTCCCTCTGTAACATTTAATGTTCGAATAAATATTATTGAGAAAATTAAAGTAAATATTATTGCAAAAAACAAAGTTACTTTAATTGGATTATTTAAATATCTATCTATAAAATGTTTAATTGGTTTAAAAATTAGATTCAATAAATTCATAATTATATTTTTATTAATTGTCAAATAGCAACAAAAGAATTCAACAAATTTAATTAATCTTTTTTGAAAAGTGCAATTAAACAAAAAAAAGATGAGCATTTTATTACTCATCTTTTGATTTAATATCTAATCGAATCTGTTCAGTAATCTTAAATCTTAACCTTTGTATTTAACAGAGCAACCGTAAGACTTAGTTGATTTTACTTCAACTTTTTTGCCATTCATTGACGCATTCAAACATTCTTTGATATAGTTTTTAGCTGTTTTAACATCTGCTTGGTCTAGCTGATGGATTATCATCAATTGCACCTGCGTAAATTAAAACACCTTCTGGACTAACTACATAACAATGAGGAGTAGTTTTTGCTCCGTATTGTTGACCTACATGCCCGTCTTCATCAATCAAATAAGCAGTTTGTTTTGCTTTGTATTCATTACTTCTTTTTGTTATTGTTTCCTTATCGAAATTCCCTTGTTTACCTGGTGAAGAAGAGCAAATACTCAACCAAACAACGCCTTTTGAAGTATATTCTTTTTGAAGTGATTGCATATTGTTAGATTCGTAATGTTTTTTTACAAATGGACAATCATAATTAATCCACTCCAATACAACGTATTTACCTTTAAAGTCAGATAGGTTATGAGAAACTCCTTTAGAATCTTTAAGTGTAAATTCTGGAGCCATTTTGTCAACAGTTGCAGTTTGCATTTTTGCATCACCAATTGCGAAAGCATTTGTTGAATTATTAGAAAATAAAAGTCCTAATGAAAGGAATGAGAATAAAAATAGTTTTTTTAACATTGTTCCCTCTGTTATTTATGAATTAATTAAATTTAAAAGTAGTTAATAGTTAGAATTTGTTATTATTTTTTGTGAAATTCAATTTCAATAGCTTTTGAGTTGTTAGACCATAGATTGTTATTAATTAGAATCCCACTAAATGTTTGTGGAAATTCATTTGCGTAATCATCTTTATCAATTTCAATAATTAAATTATTTTGATTAATAATATAATTTACTTTTGCAGTATTATTTATTAATCCATTCTGATACGGAAAAAACAATATATTGTTATTAAAAGTTTCAAAATCTTTTATATTTGTTAAATATTTTTTTAACTCATCTTTTCCGATTTCTAAAATAAGCTTTTTGTCATTTAGAGTATATGATGCAGGTGTAGAAAGTTTTTTGTATTCATTTTTTAATCTTTTATAATCAAGTTTAAAGTCTTTAAAGGATAAATTATTTGGATTATTAAGTTTGATATTAGTTATATCTAATTTAAAATCTATTACAAACTCTATTTCTTTGGTAACAGGTATACAAATTTCATTACATATAAGATAATTAATTATTAATTTATATTTATTTGATTTCTTTTGAAAATTTTGTTTTGAGTCTATTTTGGCAGCAAATTCAAAATAATAATTAAATTCACCGTCGTAAATATAATCTGTAATATTATCTGTTGTGTGTTTATGGGGAATATCAGAGATTGCATTTATCAACTTAAAATCTTCGTGTTCGTCATCAGATTTAAAGTCCCAATCAAAAGTAGTTTCTAAACCGCTATCCCCTGGGTTTTGCCAATAGATGTGCCAGTCCTTTTTGATTTTGAAATTCACTGCGATAATTAAAGGTTGTCCAATTTCTTTGTAATTATTATCCAAAACAACAGAAATATTAGCTAAACTATCAGTAAAAGTATCTTTAGAATACAAAGTATTGTTTTTTTGATTATTAAAAATAAGCAATAGGAAGCCCAACAGAACAATAAAAGTGGAATTGTTTTTAGAAAATCTAATTTGTAAATTGTCTTTTTTGATATACATTCATTCAAAATAATTGGTTAACAATTACTTAAAGACATTTATAAATAACAGATATTTTATTTATGGATGTTATAGTAAAAAAGATTATATCAAAACTAAATAGATAGACTTTTCAGAAGAATTGTTGAAAAAATGAGAAGTCTTAAAAATTATAAACATTATATTTTGTAAATTAAATATTTATTGGTATATTTGTATCTATACTTTTTACTAAGGTTAGAATAAAAAATATTTTTTTGATATTTTATATAATTAGTAAGTATAAAACAAAGATAAAAATGGATTAGTTAATTGTTAAAATAATACGATTATAATTCATAACTAAACATAAAAATTAAATTAAAAACAAATTAATAAATTTAATTCATTGGTAATAAAATGATTAATATTGATAAACTAAGAAATATAGGTATTGCCGCACATATTGACTCTGGAAAAACAACTTTGACAGAGAGAATATTGTTTTTTACTGGTAAAATCCACAAAATCGTAGAAGTAAGAAGTAAAGATGGTGATGGTCCAACTATGGATTCGATGGACTTGGAAAGAGAAAAAGGTATCACTATCCAATCTGCTGCTACTTTCTGTGAGTGGGGCGAATATAACATCAATATTATTGATACTCCTGGTCACATTGACTTTACAGTTGAGGTAGAAAGATCTTTAAGAGTATTAGATGGTGCAATTTTGGTTCTTTGTGGTGTTGCTGGTGTTCAATCTCAGTCAATCACTGTAGAGAGACAAATGAGAAGATATAATGTGCCACGTATTGCATTTATCAATAAAATCGATAGAGCTGGAGCAAATCCAGATAGAGTCATCGAACAATTAAAAGAAAAATTAAATAATAATACAGTACCTATTACTATGGCAATGGGTTCTGAAGATAAATTTGCCGGCGTTATTCATTTATTGGATATGAAAGCAATTTACTTTGATGGTGAACAAGGCGAAACTTTAAGAGTTGAAGAAATTCCTGCAGAATATTTAGAAGAAGCAAAATCAAGAAGAAACAAAACAGTAGAAGCATTATCTGATTTTGATGATGTTGTTGCTGAAAAGTTCTTGATGGACGAGTATATGACTGCTGAAGAGTTGGTACCTATTATTAGAAGATTAACAATAGATTTGAAAATTACTCCAGTATTTACTGGTTCTGCAAAAGTAAACAAAGGAATTCAAGTATTATTAGATGGTGTTATTGCATTCTTGCCAGCGCCAAAAGATATTACAAATACAGGTTTGGACTTAGATAATAATGAAGAGTCTGTAGATTTGGAAACTAATCCTAATAAAGGAACTGTTGCTTTAGCATTTAAATTAGAAGATGGAAAATATGGTCAATTGACTTATATGAGAGTTTATCAAGGTAAACTTAAAAAAGGTGAATTTATCATTAACTCAACAAACAGAAAAAAATACAAAATTCCTAGATTAGTACGTATGCATGCTAATGATATGGTGGAAATTGACGAAGCACAGGCTGGTGATATCGTTGCAACATTTGGTATTGACTGTAACTCAGGAGATACTTTTAATGATGGCGTATTAAATTATGCAATGACTTCAATGTTTGTACCTACTCCAGTAATTGAGTTGGCAATTACACCAAAAGAAAAATCTGGATTAGAAAGTTTTTCCAAAGCATTAAATAGATTTCAAAAAGAAGATCCAACTTTGAGAGTAGCGAGAGACGAAGAGTCTGGCGAAACTATTATCAAAGGTATGGGTGAGCTTCACTTAGAAATTTATATTGAAAGAATAAAAAGAGAATATAATTGTGAAGTTTTAGTAGGTAAACCAAAAGTAGCCTATAGAGAAACAATAACTCAAAGATCTGAATTTAATTACACTCACAAAAAACAAACTGGTGGTTCTGGTCAATTTGCAAGAATTGGTGGAAGTTTTGAACCAATGGCAGCTGGTGTGGCTGGTACTTATGAGTTTGTGAATAAAATTGTTGGTGGTGTTGTTCCAAGAGAATATATACCAGCGGTTGATAAAGGTTTCCAAGAGCAAATGATAGAAGGTGTTTTGATTGGTCAACCTGTAGTTGGAATTAGAGCAGAATTAAATGATGGTGCAACTCACGCAGTCGATTCGTCAGAGATGGCATTTAAAATTGCTGCAAAAGCTGCTTTGAAAGAAACAATTGAAAAATGTAAACCAGTAATATTGGAACCTATAATGAAATTAGAAGTTGCGGCTCCTGATGAATTTCAAGGTGTTATTATTGGTCAATTGAATCAAAGAAGAGGTATTATCGTGAACACAAACATTGAAGCAAGTTATGTTACTGTTGAATGCGAAGTGCCTTTAAAAGAAATGTTTGGATATTCTACTGATTTAAGAAGTGCAACTCAAGGTAAAGGTGAATTTTCGATGGAATTTTTGAAATATCAACAAGTACCTAAGAGCGTTCAAGAAGAAATCATTAGAGAATATCAAGAAAAAAACAAAAAATAATAAAAAATAGTAAGATTATTTAAATTATTTAATATTTTATTTGGAATTAATAAATAAAATGCTTAATTTTGCAATCTTAATTTTAACCAAAGTATAAAATTTTCGGAGAAGCGAGTGCCTACTATTAGTCAATTAGTTAGAAAAGGCAGAACAGTTACTATTAAAAAAAGTAAAGCTGTAGCATTAAAATCTTGCCCTCAGAGAAGAGGTGTTTGTACAAGAGTTTATACTACTACTCCAAAGAAACCAAATTCGGCAATGAGAAAAGTTGCACGTGTAAGATTAAATTCTGGTTATGAAGTTTCTGCTTATATACCAGGTGAAGGTCATAATTTACAAGAGCACTCAATTGTTTTCGTTAGAGGTGGAAGAGTAAAAGATTTACCTGGTGTGAAATATCACATCGTAAGAGGTGCAGCTGATACTCAAGGTGTTCAAGGTAGAAAACAAGGTCGTTCGAAGTATGGTGCTAAAAGACCTAAACCAGGTCAGCCAGTAGCAGCACCAGCAAAAGGAAAGAAGAAATAATTTTAAAAATAAACTTAACTAAGTTTTAAAGATTTAAAGTAAATTTTAGAATGAGAAAAAAAAGCGCAGAAAAAAGACAGGTGTCTCCAGACCCAAAATTTAATGATTTGATTGTTTCGAAATTCATTAATTATATAATGGAATCTGGTAAGAAAAGCACTGCAAGAGCAATAACTTATAATGCATTTGATATAATTGCCGAAAAAACAGGCAATGATCCTTTGGAAATATTCAAAAAAGCATTACAAAACGTTGCACCTTTGCTAGAAGTTAAGTCTCGTCGAGTTGGTGGAGCTACTTATCAAGTACCTACTGAAGTTAGAGAAGAAAGAAGAATGGCTTTGGCTGTTAGATGGATAAAAACATATTCTTCTCAAAGAAGAGACAAAACAATGGCAATTAGGTTAGCAAATGAGTTAATGGCTGCATTTAAAGGTGAAGGCTCTTCTGTTAAAAAAAGAGATGACACACATAGAATGGCTGAAGCAAATAAAGCTTTTGCGCATTTTAAATGGTAAAAAAAATATTAAGTATTATAATCGTTCTTTGAAAATTAGGTTGCTTGCAAATGCCACGTCAAATACCACTAGATAAAATTAGAAACATAGGTATTATGGCTCATATTGATGCCGGTAAAACCACTACAACAGAAAGAATATTATTCTATTCTGGGTTTATACATAAAATCGGTGAAGTTGATGACGGTAGTACATTTATGGACTACATGGTGCAAGAAAAGGAACGTGGTATTACAATCACTTCTGCCTCTACTCCGTGCTTTTGGAGAGATTATCAAATAAATATAATTGATACTCCTGGACACGTAGATTTTACAGCAGAAGTTCAAAGATCACTTAGAGTTTTAGACGGTGCAGTGGCTGTGTTTTGTGCAGTCGGAGGTGTAGAACCTCAATCTGAAACCGTTTGGAATCAAGCAAATGAATATAATGTCCCAAGAATAGCTTTCATTAATAAAATGGATAGAATGGGTGCAAATTATTTTTCTGTGCTTGAGCAATTAAAAGAAAAGCTTGGAGCAAATCCATTGCCTGTCTTTTTGCCAATGGGTAATGAGTCAAATTTTAAAGGTATAATAAACCTTATGAATAAGAAAGCTTTGTATTTTGATGGTGAAAATCAAGGGATTACTTTTGAAGAAAAAGAAATTCCAACAGAATACAAAGAATTAGTTGACAAATATTATACAAATTTAATGGATTATGTTGCTGAAACAGATGAAACATTAATGGAAAAGTATTTAGAAACTGGTGAACTTGATAAAGACGAAATAATTTCTGGATTACGAAAATGTGTTATTACACAAAGTGCAATTCCTGTTTTCTGTGGTTCAAGTCTTAAAAATATTGGTGTTCAAACGTTAATCGATGGTATAGTTGATTTGTTGCCTTCTCCATTAGATATTAAATCACAAAAAGGATTTGATATTAATGATGAAACAATAGAAATAACTAGAGAATACAAAGATGACGAAAAAGTATCATTATTGGCTTTCAAAATATTAACTGATCCATTTGTTGGGAAACTAACTTACATTAGAATGTACTCTGGTGTATTAAAAGTTGGTGATACTCTAATAAATGGAAACAGTGGTAAAAAAGAAAGAATTAATAAAATAATGAGAATGTCTTCCAATAGAAGAGAAGAAATTAATGAAGTTTATAGTGGAGATATTGTAGCACTACCTGGTTTGAAGTTTACAAAAACCGGTGATACATTATCAGACGTAAGTTCTCCAATTATTTATGAAAGAATATATTTTACTGAGCCAGTAATTAATCAATCAATAGAAGCTAAAACATTAGCTGAACAAGATAAGTTAATTATAGCATTGGAAAAATTGACTGATGAAGACCCTACATTTTGTTATAAAAATGACGATGAAATTGGACAAATTATTATAAGTGGTGTTGGAGAATTACATTTAGAAATTATTATAGATAGACTCAAAAGAGAGTATAATCTAGAAGTAAGAGTTGGTAAACCTGTTGTTAATTATAAAGAAACAATTAATTCTAATATTCAAAAAAAATTAATTTTTGATAAAGAAGTACAAGGTAAAAATCAATATGGAGAAGTAGTAATTGAGTTAATTCAAGATAATACTTTGAAGGTAAATGAAGTTGAAAGTAATATTACAGATAAAAAAGTTCCTGAAAATCTAATTAAATTATGTTTAGAAAGTATACAACAATCTTTGCAGACAGGACTAAATGGTTATCAGTTAGTGTATGTTAAAGCAAGATTATTAGAAATTAAAAATTTAGAGTTCTCTTCCGAAATAGGGTGCAAAATAGCTTCGTCGATGGCAACCAGAGAAGCAATTAAAGAAATTGGAACAGTTAAAATGGAACCAATCTTTAGTGTAGAAGTTAATACACCAGGAGAAAATTTAGGCGATATAATCGCTGACATCAACTCCAAACGAGGACGTATTGAAGAAATTTACCAAAATTCTTTGATGCAAGTCGTAAAAGCTAAAGTACCACTATCGGAAATGTTCGGTTACGTTACAAAATTGCGTTCTATGTCTCAAGGTAGAGCATCGTATGCAATGACGTTTAGTAATTACGAACACTCTCAGTAAAAATCTAAAATACAAAAAAAATACTATTAATTAATTTATAAACTAATTTTTAAAAGAGGAGCCTGTAGCAATGGCTAAAGAAAAATTCGAAAGAACCAAACCTCACGTGAATGTAGGAACAATCGGACACGTGGATCATGGTAAAACTACTTTAACAGCTGCAATTACAGCTGGATTAGCAAAGAAAAACAATTCATCTTTTAGATCATTTGATTCAATTGATAATGCTCCAGAAGAGAAAGCACGTGGTATAACTATTGCAACTGCTCACGTAGAATATGAAACTGAAAACAGACATTATGCTCACGTTGATTGTCCTGGTCACGCCGATTATGTAAAAAACATGATCACTGGTGCTGCTCAAATGGACGGTGCAATATTAGTATGTGCTGCAACTGATGGACCTATGCCTCAGACAAGAGAACATATTTTGTTAGCTCGTCAAGTTGGTGTACCTAAAATGGTTGTATTTTTGAATAAAGTTGACATCGCTGATCCTGAATTAATTGAATTAGTTGAAATGGAATTAAGAGAGTTATTAACTTCTTATAATTTCCCTGGCGACGATATCCCAATTATTCATGGCTCTGCTTTACACGCATTAAATGCTGGTTCTGATCCATCTTCAACAAAAGAAGATCCTAGATTACAATGTATCTATGATTTAATGCAAGCTGTAGATGAATATATTCCAACTCCAATCAGAGAAACAGATAAACCTTTCTTAATGCCAGTTGAGGACGTATTTTCTATCACAGGTAGAGGTACAGTTGCGACAGGTAAAATTGAAAGAGGAATCGTTAAAGTTAACGAAGAAGTGGAAATAGTTGGTTTAGGTCTTAAGAAAAAATCTACTTGTACTGGTATCGAAATGTTCAGAAAATTATTAGATGAAGGTCGTGCCGGTGATAATGTAGGTTTATTATTAAGAGGTGTGGATAAAGAAGAAATCGAAAGAGGTATGGTTATTATTAAACCTGGAACGATTACTCCTCACCATAAATTTACTGCTCAAATTTACGTATTGAAAAAAGAAGAAGGTGGAAGACATACTCCATTTATCGATGGATATAGACCACAATTTTATTTTAGAACAACTGACGTAACTGGTGTTGTAAATTTACCAAGTGAAATTCAATTAGTAATGCCTGGTGATAACTTAAATGATATCATTGTGGAATTAATCCAACCAATCGCAATGGAAGATGGTTTGAGATTTGCTATCCGTGAGGGTGGTAGAACAGTTGGAGCTGGTGTTGTTACTAAAATTCTTGAATAATAAATAATTTAAATTTATAATTAGATATATTATTGAAATTATGAATTTAAAGATTACTTTAATATAAAAGTATTTTCAGATTACAATTCTCTTAATAGAAGAGATTTTGTGAAATGAAACGAGGTATAAATAGTGAGTACTCAAAGAATAAGAATTAAATTAAAATCTTACGATCATAATTTGATTGATAAATCAAGTGAAAGAATAGTTAAGACAGTTAAATTGACGGGTGCTGTAGTTTCTGGACCTGTTCCACTTCCGACAAAAAGAAGTGTTTATACAGTAAATAGATCTCCACACGTTGACAAAAAATCTCGTGAACAATTTGAAACTCGAGTACATAAAAGATTAATAGATATTTTTAGCTCTACACAAAAAACTATCGACGCATTGATGAAGTTAGAATTACCTGCAGGCGTAGACGTCGAAGTTAAAGTGTAATTAAGGTTTAATACAAAATGAAAGCAGCAATTTTAGGCAAAAAAATAGGAATGACTACAGTATTTACTGAAGATGGTATACATGTACCTTGCACAGTAATTGAAGCTGGACCTTGTCCGGTTACTCAAATTAAGTCAAAAGATACTGATGGTTATAAAGCTATTCAAATTGGATTTGATGAAAAACCTCTCAAAGGTGTTATTAAGCCAATTAAAGGTCACTTTGAAAAAGCTGGAGTTAAACCTACATACTTACTTAGAGAATTTAGAGACTTTAATGTAGGCGTTGAATTAGGACAAACCCTAACTGTAGAACAGTTTAACAAAGGCGATAAAATAAATGTTTCTGGAACATCGAAAGGTAGAGGATTCCAAGGGGTAGTAAAAAGACACGGCTTTAAAGGTGTTGGTATGAGAACCCATGGTCAATCTGATAGAGAGAGAGCACCAGGTTCTATCGGTGGCTCATCATATCCTTCTAGAGTACTCAAAGGTTTGAGAATGGGTGGTAGAATGGGTGGTGATAGAGTAACTGTTAGAAATATGGTAGTCATTGATGTATATCCAGATAAAAACATTATACTTGTAAAGGGAAGTGTTCCAGGAGCACCAAACTCTTATTTAGAACTAGTAAAGAAAATATAGGCATCTAAAATGCAATTAGCAGTTTACAATAAAGAAGGTATAGAAGTAGGTAGTATAGAATTAAGTGATGATATATTTGGTATTAAACCAAATGAAGATTCTATGCACCTTTCTGTTACAGTTCAGTTAGCGCATAAAAGACAGGGTACTCATAAGACTAAACAAAGAGGCGAAGTCTCTGGTGGTGGTAAAAAACCTTGGAAACAAAAAGGTAGAGGTACTGCTAGATCAGGTTCATCTAGATCTCCTGTTTGGGTTGGTGGTGCGACATTTGGTCCACAACCACACACTTATGACTTGAAAATACCTAAAAAAGTTAATAAATTGGCAAGACGCTCAGCGTTGTCAATTAGAGCTACTGAAAAAAACATATTAGTTTTAGAAGATTTTAATTTGGACACTATTAAAACAAAAGATATTGTCAACGTAATGAAAAATTTAAAACTACAAAATGATAAAACAGTTATAGTTACTACTGACTATAATAAAAATTTATATTTCTCTACTAGAAATATTGCAAAAACAAACATATTACCTGTTGATCAAATCTCATGTTATGATATTTTAAATCACAAAAAGATAGTATTGTTTAAAGGTGCTGTAGAGAAATTAGAACAAATTTTAAATTAAGCGGTAATAAAAATGCTACAAGTATTAAATAAACCATTAATTACTGAAAAAGCAATGTCATTATCGGCAAATGGTATATATGCTTTTGATGTTAACCCAAACTCTAATAAAATAGAAATCAGAAAAGCTATTGAAGAGATGTACGAAGTTAATGTAACTAGTGTAAGAACTGTCAGAATTAAAGGTAAAGTAAAAGCAAGAATGACAAAAAAGGGCTATGTTAGAGGCAAAATGCCTTTAAGAAAAAAAGCCTACATTACCTTGAAAGAAGGTCAATCAATAGAAATTGTTTCAGGAACTAATGTTGATTAATATATTTTGTTTAGACAAAAAAATATTATTTAACTAAAACAATAAAAAAAATGGCATTAAGAGTATTAAAACCAATAACACCTGGTACGAGATTTTATTCTATTGCAAGTTTTGATGAATTAACAACTGATAGACCTTACAAGAAATTAGTTGTGCCAATCAAAAGAACTGGTGGTAGAAATAATACAGGTAGAATCACTTCTCGTCACCGTGGCGGTGGACATAAAAGAAATTATAGAATTATTGATTTTAAGAGAAATAAAATCGGTATGTTTGCTAATGTTGATACCGTTGAATACGATCCAAATAGATCAGCTTATATCTGCTTATTAACTTATGAAGATGGCGAGAAAAGATATATATTGGCTCCCAATGGTATTAAAGTAGGAACAAAAATAGTTGCTGGACCAGATGCAGAATTTAATGTTGGTAATTCTTTACCACTTAAAAAAATACCTGTAGGACAATTCGTACACAATGTTGAAATGAAACCTGGTAAAGGTGGACAAATCGGTAGAAGTGCTGGGACAGGTATACAATTAGTTGGTATTGATAACGGAAGGGCACAACTTAAATTACCTTCGGGTGAAATTAGGTCAGTACCAGAAGTTTGTTATGCAACAATGGGTATTGTAAGTAATACTGAACATGAAAATATTATATTAGGTAAAGCTGGTAGAAATAGATGGTTTGGTATTAGACCACAAACGCGTGGTATGGCGATGAACCCAATAGATCACCCTATGGGTGGTGGTGAGGGAGCATCAAAATCTGGTGGTGGTAGATTACATCCAAGGTCTCCTTGGGGTAAACCATCTAAAGGTATGAAAACACGTAAAAAGAATAAACAATCTGATCAATATATTATCAGAAAAAGAAAAAAGTAAATAATTAAAGGTAGATTGATGTCTAGATCTCTTAAAAAAGGTATATTTGTTAATCATAAGTTGATGAAAAAAGTCGCTCTTTTGAATGATTCAAAAGACAAAAAAGTTGTAAAAACTTGGTCAAGAGCATCAACTATTACACCAGATTTTGTTGGACATACAATAGCTGTTCATAATGGTAAGAATTTCATACCAGTTTATGTTACTGAAAATTTGGTTGGCCATAAATTGGGTGAATTTGCTCCTACAAGAAATTATAGAGGCCATGCTGGTCATAGAAAAGAACAACGTTCAGCTAAAAAATAAGGTTTGAAATGGAAGGTAAAGCAATAAAAAGATTTATTAGGTCTTCCCCTAGAAAAATGAGATTAGTGGTAGATTTGATAAGAGGTATAAAAGTTACAGAGGCTATGACTATTTTAAAGTTTAATCCTAAAATGGCATCTGATGATATTTATAGCACTTTGAACTCAGCGGTAGGTAATTTGAAATATAAGTTAGATACTTTGGGTGATAGATATAATGTAGAAGACTTTGTTGTTAAAGAAGTTCAAGTTAACCAAGGACCTACTATGAAAAGAATTAGTCCGGCACCTATGGGTAGAGCTTATAGAATTAGAAAAAGATCAAATCATTTAACTATCGTCATAGTAAATAAAATAAAGTTAAATTAGAGGTTAATTTTGGGACAGAAGACAAATCCTATCGGTTTAAGACTTGGCATAACACGTAGTTGGGATGCAAATTGGTTTGATGATAGAGACTTAAGCGAAAAAATATCTGAAGATATTAAAGTTAGAAATTATATCAGAAATAGAAGAAAAAAAGCAGGTATTTCAAGAATAATAGTTGAAAGAACAGCAAAACAACTTCGTATTACAATCAATACTTCAAGACCTGGTGTTATTATCGGTAAATCCGGTAAAGATATAACACAGTTAGAAGAAGAATTAAAAAAAGTAACTGGTAAAGAAGTTAAAATATTTATTAGTGAAATTAAAAGACCAGAATTAGACGCAATTCTAGTTGCTGATAATGTCGCTCAACAATTGGAAGGTAGAGTAAGTTTTAGAAGAGCTTTAAAACAAGCTGTTTCTTCTACAATGAGAATGGGTGCACAAGGTGTCAAAATAATGAGTTCAGGTAGATTAGGTGGTGCAGAGATGGCACGCTCTGAACAATACAAAGAAGGAAGAGTTCCTTTACATACTTTGAGAGCTGATATTGATTATGGCACTTCAACTGCACATACAATCTATGGTGCTATTGGGGTTAAAGTATGGATTTGCCGTGGCGAAGTTATTGGCAAACAACAAGATAAAAATAATAATTAAATTATAAAATATAATTTGTTACAAATATGTTATATAAATAATTTAGTACAATTAGTAAATTAATTAAGAAATTGGTTTTAAAATGTTAAGTCCTAAAAGAGTAAAACATAGAAAAACACACAGGGGTAGAAGAACCGGTAAAGCTTTGAGAGGATCTCTTGTAGCGTTTGGTTCTTTTGGTTTGAAAGCTTTGGAACCTGAGTGGATAACAAATAGACAAATCGAATCTGCCCGTATTGCTATCAATCGATATTTGAGAAGAGAAGGTAAAATGTGGATCAGGATATTTCCTGATAAACCATATACTAAAAAACCAGCTGAAACTCGTATGGGTAAAGGTAAAGGTAATCCTGAGGGCTGGGTGGCTGTAGTTAGACCAGGTAGGATTTTATTTGAAATAGACGGTGTAAGTAGAGAAAGAGCTGAAGAGGCATTTAGACTTGCTTCACATAAATTACCAATTAAAACAAAATTTGTTACACGTTTAGATTTAACTTATAATGAAACAACGTAAATCAAAAGATTTAAGAGAATTAACAAAAGAAGAATTGTCTCAATTAGTTAAAGATACAGAAGATACTTTAGCAAAACAAAAATTTCAAAATTCTCTAAAACAATTACAAGATACAGCATATCTTCATATATTAAGAAAAGATATTGCTAGAATGAAAACTATTTTAAATGAAATTTAATGGGTTTTGAGATGAACGAATTTGCAAATGTAGAAATAAAAAAAGAGTCTCAAAAAAGGGTATTGGAAGGAAAAATTACTTCTAATAAATCTAACAAAACTATTACAGTTTCAGTTGAGAGACAAGTTGCTCACCCGCTTTATAGAAAGTATTTCAAACGAAGCAAGAAGTTTATTGCACACGATGAAGACAATCAGTGTAATATTGGTGACACAGTAAGAATTAAAGAATCAAGACCTTTGAGTGCTAGAAAACGATGGACATTAGTTGAAATCGTTGCAAGAGCAAAATAGGTAGTTTGAATTATAATAAAACTTTTAATTGTAAAAGGGAAATATAATGGTACAAGAGGAAACAAACCTTATAGTTGCTGACAATTCTGGTGCAAAAAAAGTGAGATGTATTAGAGTTTTGGGCGGTCATGGTAAAAAATATGCCCAAATCGGTGATATAATCGTTGTGTCAGTAAAAGCAGCTATACCTAATGGTAATGTAAAGAAAGGTGAAGTTTGTAAAGCAGTTGTAGTTAGAACTGTAAAAGAATTGAAAAGAAAAGATGGTTCTTTTATCAGATTTGATGATAATGCTGCAGTTATTTTAAATGCAAAAGGTGACCCAAAAGGTACTAGGATTTTTGGACCAGTTGCAAGAGAGTTAAGAGAAAGAAACTATATGAAAATAGTATCTTTAGCTCCAGAAGTTATTTAATTTTTTATCGGTTGAGAAATGAAATTAAAAATAAAAAAAGGTGATAACGTTAAAGTTATTACAGGTGATGATAAAGGTAAAGTTGGAAGAGTATTAGATGTAGATGCCAAAAAATTAAGAGTATTAATTGAAGGTGTAAATATACATTCAAAGCACGAAAAACCAAACCAAAACAATCAAAATGGTGGAATTGTAAAGATAGAATTACCAGTACACTATTCTAATGTAAAGTTAGTTGTAACAGAATAAATTACAATTATATATTATATATCTATTCTATTCATAAATGTAAGTTTTATAGTAAACTAGAGTTTAAGTAAAAATGGCTAAAGCAAACAAAAACGCAAATTTAACTTCTAAGAAAAATACTTTTGCTTTCGATGGGAAAAGAATAGAGGAAGTTAATCCAAATGAAGAAAAGGTTAAACCAAGACTTGAGATTTTTTATAAAGAACAAGTTATGCCTACCCTGATGACTAAATTTGGATATAAATCTATAATGCAAGTACCAAAATTGCAAAAGATATGTTTTAATATCGGAGTTGGAGAAGCAGCAAATGATCCAAAATTACTTCAAAGTGCATTAAATGAACTTGAATTAATAACCGGACAAAGACCTATAGTTAGAAAAGCTAAAAAAGCGATTTCTAACTTTAAATTAAGAGAAAATATGCCTATTGGTGCTTCAGTTACATTGAGAAGAGCAAAAATGTATGAATTTTTAGATAGATTCATAAATATTGCTTCACCTCGTGTACGTGACTTTAAAGGTTATCCTGATAAAAGCTTTGATGGTAGAGGAAATTATTCTGTAGGTATCAAAGAGCAAATTATTTTCCCTGAAATAGATGTTGATAAAGTTAATAGAATCTCGGGTATGGATATTACTTTTGTTACTAGTGCTGATAGAGATGATGAAGCATTAGCATTATTAAATGAATTTGGATTTCCATTCCGCAAAAGAGGATAAAAGAGGATATAATGGCTAAAAAATCAATAGTTGCTAGAAATGAAAAAAGAAAAAGACTTGTAGCAAAATTCTTAGTGAAAAGAAATGAACTTAAGTTAGCCGGAGATATGGAAGGCTTACAAAAATTACCACGTAATAGTTCACCAAATAGAGTAAGAAGTAGATGTTCAGTTACTGGTAGAGGTAGAAGCGTTTATAAAAAATACGGTCTTTGCAGAAACATTTTTAGACAAATGGCATTAGAAGGTAAAATACCTGGTGTCAGAAAAGCAAGTTGGTAATAATTTATGTGTATTATTTAGATTTCACAAATAGAAAGAAGATAATATAAAATTAAAACTAAAAACTCATATAATTAATTGATTATCTTTAGATTTTCAATTAACATATAAAAATAAAACTATTTTATAATTAAGAAATTTTGGTATTTATTATGCCGGTATCAGATTCAATAGCAGACTTCATAACAAGAATTAGAAATGGAGCACAAGCTGGTCACAAATCAATTGATGCACCAAGATCTAATATGAAAGTAGCAATAGCTAAAATATTAAAAGAACAAGGTTATATCACTGATTTTGAAGAAATTAAAGATGGACCTCAAGGAACTTTGAGAGTTACTTTAAAATACTACAACAGAAAACCAGCTATTTACGAGATTAAAAAAGTAAGCAAGCCAGGTAGAAGATTCTATGTAGACATAGATACTCTTCCAAGAGTAAAGAGTGGGTTGGGTATTGCTATTATTTCTTCTTCTAAAGGTGTTATAACTGATAAAGATGCTAGAAAACTTAACGTTGGTGGTGAGTTTATCTGCACGGTATGGTAATTATATCGGAGAATTATTGTGTCAAGAATTGGAAAAAAAATAATTAATATACCTTCAAACATAAATATAAGTTTTGTTGGTAATTTAATGACAGCTAAGGGTCCTAAAGGGGAATTGTATGTAGAAATTCCTTCTGAAATTGGGTACACTCTTGAGAATAACGTGTTAACTTTTACACGTGAAAGTGATGACAAAAAAGTCAGATCGGTTCACGGTTTAGCAAGAGCATTATGTTTTAACGCCATCGAAGGTGTTCAGAATGGTTTTGTTAAAAATATGAAAATAGAAGGTGTTGGGTTTAGAGCTGAAATGAAAAACGAAAGATTATTATTAACTTTAGGTTTTTCACATCAGATATTAGCTATTCCTCCAAAAGGGATAGAATTTGAAACTCCAACTCCTACTACAATTATTGTAAAAGGAATTGACAAACAGCTATTAGGTGAAGTATCACATAAAATCAGGTCTTTGAGACCACCTGAACCTTACAAAGGTAAAGGTATAAGATACGAGGGTGAGTACATCAGACGTAAAGCTGGTAAGACTTCTGGTAAATAAAATTATAGAGTATAATTAATTATTTATAATTATTTGAAATATAATTAAATTTTAAGTCTTTTTATTAGAAACTATAAAACATTAAAATGTTTACAGTTTTTATAGTTTTAATAACATATAAAAAACTATTGAGATGGGATTACAAGAAAAAAAAGCAAAAACTAGACTACGTAGAAAACGTAGTATAAGAAAGAAAATAACTGGAACTGATGTTAGACCAAGATTGTCTATATTCAAAAGTTCTATTCATATTTATGCTCAGATAATTGATGATATATCTGGTGTAACTTTGGCTTCTGCTTCGTCACTTGATAAAGAAATTAAATCTTTGTTAAATGATGATATGAATAAAACCGAAAAGAGTAAAGTAATCGGCAAGAAAATAGCAGAAAGAGCTTTATTGAAAGAAATTTCTACTGTATCTTTTGATAGAAATGGTTATATCTATCATGGAAGAGTTAAAGCTTTAGCTGATTCAGCCAGAGAAGCTGGTCTTAAATTTTAATGAAATTTATTTAAACTAGGAGTTTTTCTGTGAGTAAAGTTAAGGCTGCAGAATTAGATTTAAAAGATAAACTTGTTTATGTAGGTAGAACTGCAAAAGTTGTTAAAGGTGGTAGAAGATTTAATTTTTCTGCTATAGTAGTTGTTGGTGATGGTAATGGTCATATTGGATACGGTTTGGGTAAAGCAGGTGAAGTTGTTGATGCTGTTACAAAAGCAACAGACTCAGCAAAAAAGAATTTGTATAAAGTTAGAATCGTAAACGGCACTATTCCACATCAAGTAATTGGCGTTTTTGGATCTGCTAATATTTTAATTAAACCTGCAACTCCTGGAACTGGAGTAATTGCAGCAGGTGGAGTTAGAGCAGTATTAGAATTAGCAGGAGTCCATGATGTATTAACAAAAAGCTTAGGTTCTTCTAACCCACATAATACTGTTAAAGCAACGGTTGAAGGTTTATTACAATGTGAAGATGTTGTAACAGTTGCTCAAAGAAGAGGTATTTCACCTGATAAAGTTATCAGAGGTTAATTACTTTTTTGATGCAATTAGATAATATTTAATGAAAATTTATATTATCATTAAATATCTAACATTTATTTATTTATAATTATTTTATTATTTAAAATAAAAGTAAATAATATAGTAAAATTTTGAAACATTTATTGTAAAATAATTTTATAATAAAACAAATAATTGAAATATGGCACAGGTTAAAGTTACACAAATAAAAAGTGTTATTGAAAGAAAATTCGACCAGAAGCTTACAATAAAAGCATTAGGTTTAGGAAGACCTAATTACTTTAATGTATTGCCTGATAATCCTCAAACTTGGGGTATGGTCAATAAAGTAAAACACTTAGTAGTAACAGAAATGATTAATGATTGATATGGTATTGTATAAATATATTTATAATTGTACGATAATTTAAATATTGACAAAAATAATTAATCAATGATAGAGTTACTACATTAAATATGCAATAAAAACACAAATACTAATAATTAATAACATTAGAAATTTGATTAAATATATTGTATTATGAAAAATAATTCTTAATTTGCGAGTTCGTAAACAACAAAAATTAGAAAATGATGGAAAATTATAGACACTTAGGCACATTAACTTATACAAAAGGTGCTCGTAAAAAAGTAAAACGTATTGGTAGAGGTCCTGGATCTGGTCACGGTGGTACTTCTACAAGAGGACACAAAGGTCAAAAATCAAGATCTGGTGCAACTATTAATGTCGGATTCGAGGGTGGACAAATGCCTATTCATAGACGTTTGCCTAAATTTGGATTTACAAATAGATTTAGAAAAGAATTTCAAATTATAAATTTGAATGAAATTCAAATATGTATCGATAAAAATACTATTGGTACTGATATTAATACAGAAGCGATGTTAAGTTGTGGTTTAATCAACAATAATCGTATTCCTGTAAAAATATTAGGTAATGGTGAAATTAAATCATCTATTAATATCTCAGCGGACAAATTTTCTGATTCTGCTAAATCAAAAATTGAGTCAGCCGGAGGAAAGGTAACTATAAATGAGTAAATTAGTCGATACTATAAACAATATTGTTAAAATTGAAGAACTAAGAAATAGAATAATATTCACACTCTTAGTTCTTTTGGTCGTAAGAGTAGGGTCATTTATCACTCTACCTGGTATTGATGTGGAAGTTTTACAAGCATCAGTAGCGAATAGTGATTCAAATACTCTATTTGGATTATTTGATATGTTTGTTGGTGGTGCATTCTCTAATGCAGCTATTTTTGCTTTAGGTATAATGCCTTATATTACAGCCTCTATCATATTTCAATTAGCTGGTATTGTTATTCCAGAAATTCAAAAAATGCAAAGAGAAGGCGAAGACGGAAGAAGAAAATTAAATCAATATACAAGAATTGCAACTGTTTTCTTATCAGCAGTACAAGGTCTTGGTATTAGTATAAAATTAGTTAGTACTACAGGAAATGGGTTTCCAGTTGTACCAGAACCAGGGTTTTTGTTTACAATTACTACAATGGTTTTGTTGTCGGCTGGTACTATGTTTCTAATGTGGTTAGGTGAACAAATTACTGACAAAGGTATTGGAAATGGTATATCATTAATAATATTTATTGGTATTATCGCTAATTTACCTACCGCACTTTTACAAGAATATGAATTAGTTTCTGATGGTACTAGACCTTTTATTATTGAAATTATAGTTTTTGCTTTATTGTTCGGAATTATTATGGCAGTTATCTTGTTAACTCAAGGAGCTAGAAGAATACCAGTACAATATGCAAAAAGACAAGTTGGAAATAAAGTAATGGGTGGAACTACTCAGTATATTCCTCTTAGAGTTAATACTGCTGGAGTAATGCCAATTATTTTCGCTCAATCTTTGATGTTTATTCCAAACACTTTATTGAGTTTCTTTCCAGAAAGTCAAATGGCATCAACTTTATCTGGTTTTTTCAGCTACGATTCTTATTTCTATGCTATGTTCTTTGGTGTATTAGTTGTATTGTTCACCTATTTTTATACGGCAATTGTTTTTAATCCAAAAGACATTGCTGACAATATGAAAAAGAATGGTGGGTTTATCCCTGGTATAAGACCTGGAAAACACACATCAGATTATATTGAAAATATATTAACTAAAATCACTTTGCCTGGTTCAATATTTTTAGCAATTGTTGCAATATTACCAACATTTGTATCTAAAATATTTGGAATTACTTCTACATTTGCAGGTTTCTTCGGTGGCACGAGTTTATTGATTATAATTGGTGTTGGATTAGATACATTGCAACAAATTGAATCTAGATTAATGATGAGACATTATGATGGTTTTATGAAGTCAGGTAAAATTAAAGGTAGATACGGTAATACAGGTTATTAGTAACATTGTATTTAATAAAATATTTCTCAAATTACATTAAAAATTAGAAAAGATTTACGATACAAATGAGACCTAATCACAGATATTTAAATACAAAAAAATTAATTAAGTCAGTTGACGAAATCAATTTGATGGAAAAATCTTGTAGATTAGTTGCAGAAACTTTAAGTATAGTTTCTACTTATGTAAAGCCAGGTATTGAAACGATTGAATTGGATAAAATAGCCGAAGATTTTATTATGTCCCAGAATGGTATTCCTGCATTTAAAGGATTTAAAGGAGATTCAAGATATCCTGACTTCCCTGGTTCACTTTGTATATCAATTGAAGAAGAAGTTGTACATGGAATCCCTTCAAAAAGAAAATTAATTGAAGGTCAAATCGTCTCTATTGATTGTGGTGTTCTCTTAAATGGTTATTATGGTGATAGTGCACTAAGTTTGGGTGTAGGTATTATTAGTGATGAAAAACAAAATCTTCTTAAAATTACTGAAGAATCACTTTACTTAGGACTAACTCAAGCAAGAGATGGTAATAAAGTTTATGATATTTCGAGGGCAATTCAAACGCATTGTGAAAATAATGGGTTATCTTTAACAAGAGAATTAGTTGGTCATGGAATTGGAAAAAAACTACACGAAGATCCTGCAATACCAAATTTTGTACCTTCATTGATGCATAGGAATAACTTTCCTAATATAAAATTAGAAGAAGGTATGGCACTTGCAATTGAGCCAATGGTTCATTTAGGTAGAAAAGAAGTAACTTCATTAAGTGATGGTTGGACAATTATTACAGTTGATAAGAAACCGGCTGCTCACTTTGAACATACAGTTATAGTGCAAAAAGGTGCACCGATGATATTAACATTGAGAAAATAAAAATTAATTTGAATTAAATATTAATTCAATAACAAATATTTAAAAGTTAAACTAAAATAAATGGCGAAACAAGACCTTATACGTGTAGATGGAATTATAGATGAGACTCTACCAAATACACAATTTAAAGTAAAATTTGAGAATGGACACGTGGTATTAGCTCATATTTCTGGGAAAATGCGTATGAATTTCATAAAAATTTTGCAAGGTGATAAAGTAACCGTTGAATTATCTCCTTATGATTTAACAAAAGGTAGAATAGTTTATCGCTATAAATAAACTCCGTATTAAAATTATTAATACAAAAAAGAAAATAAAGATATATTTATTTAGGATATAAAAAATGAATGTTCAGGCATCAGTAAAAAAAAGAAACCCAGACGATAAAATTGTTCGTCGTAAGGGCAGAGTGTATATAATAAATAAAAAAAATCCAAGATTTAAACAAAGACAAGGTTAATTTTAAAGAGGTTAATTGTGGCTCGTATTTCGGGTGTGGACTTACCAAAAAATAAAAGAGGTCTGATAGGATTAACTTACATCTTCGGTGTAGGTGATCATACTTCAGCAAAAATATTAGCAGAAACAGGTATTGACGTAAATAAAAAAGTTGGTCAATGGTCGGATGAGGAAGTTGCTAAAATAAGAATGGCTATTGATAATTATTTAGTAGAAGGTCAATTAAGATCTGAAATACAAATGAATATCAAAAGACTAATGGACATTGGTTGTTATAGAGGTTTAAGACATAGAAGAGGTCTTCCTGCTAGAGGTCAAAGAACTAAAACCAATGCTAGAACTAGGAAAGGTAAAAGAAAAACTATCGCTGGAAAGAAAAAAGCTACTAAATAATGATGTTATTTATTGTTTGTACAATAATGTTTACTTTAGTAAAATATCTGTAGCAGCATAATTTTTATAATGAACTATTTGAATAAAATTATTTTAATAATACATTTTATTGATTAATAATCAAATTATATAAATTGATAGTATATTTAATATAAATTTATAATACTCTTTGGGTAAAATTGTGGCAAAGAAAAAAATTAAAAAAAAGGTTGTAACCGATATACATGGAAAAGCTTTTGTTAAAGCTTCTTTTAATAATGTTATAGTTACGGTTACTGATACTTATGGAAATACTTTATCGTGGTCATCTTCTGGCAAAAATGGGTTCAAAGGTTCTAAAAAGAATACTCCTTATGCTGCTCAAGTATCAGCCGAAAAAGCTGGTAAAGATGCTTATGATATGGGTTTGAGAAAAGTTGATGTTGTTGTTCATGGTCCTGGTTCTGGTAGAGAAGCTGCTGTTAGAGCTCTTTCTGTTGCTGGCTTAGAAGTTCATACTATTGTAGATAGAACTCCGGTACCTCATAACGGATGCCGTCCACCAAAAAGAAGAAGAGTATAGTTAATTTATTTATGTTGAGTTTTATGGTATTTATCATTAAAACAAAAGATAAAATTAAATTAATAAATTAACAATTTCTTTCACTTTAAAATAAAAAAGAACTAAAATATGAATAATTACATACAAATGCCTGAAAGAATTCACGTAGAGGAAACTTCAAGCAAAAATCACGCTAGATTTGTTATGCAACCTTTAGAGCAGGGTTATGGTGTAACAATTGGTAATTCTTTAAGAAGAGTTCTTTTATCTTCAATTCCAGGTACTGCTATTGTAGGTTTGAAAATCACTGATGTTCATCATGAATTCCAAACTGTACCAGGTGTAATCGAAGATACAACTGATATTATTATTAATATCAAACAAATAAGAATCAATCAAATTGACAAAAAAAATAATAGAGTTAATCTTCATATTAAAGGTCCTGGTATTTGGAAAGCATCTGATATACAAGACGCATCTGGTGGTATGCTTGAAATTATGGATCCAGATTTAATTATATGTCATTTGGCTGAAGATGCTGATTTTGATGTAGAGTTAAGATTAGCAACTGGAAAAGGTTACGTACCTGCTGAAGAGCAATTAACAGCTGATTTCCCAGTAGGAATGTTACCAATTGATTCTATTCATACTCCAATCAAAAATGTTGTTTTTCACGTAGATCCTTTTAGAGTTGGTCAAAAAACCGATTACGAAAAATTGATATTAGATGTAATTACTGATGGAACTATTCCACCAGTTGATGCATTGCATTCAGCATCTAAAATATTAAACGATCACATGAAATACTTTATTGCTTATGAAGATGAGGAAGAATCAGTTTTACCTCCAATTAAAGCTGAAGACGATTCTAAACAAGCAGAAATTAATAGAATTAGAAAAATATTATTAACTCCTGTTGAAGAATTAGAATTATCTGTGAGAGCACATAATTGTTTGAAAGCAGCAAGTATCAAAACTTTATCTGGTTTAGTTGCTCTACAAGAATCAGAATTATTAAAATTCAGAAACTTCGGTAAAAAATCTTTATCTGAACTGACTGAAGTAGTTGCAAATTCTGGATTAGAATTTGGAATGAATGTTGAATATTACTTAAGAGAAGAACCTAAATCTTTAATTTTAGAATAATTTAATAATTATCTAAAATATGATTTAAATAGTTAAAAATATAATTTAACTTAAAAAAGAAAGAATTATTTAGAGAGAATATAAAATGAGACACTTAAAATCGGGTAGAAAATTAGGTAGAACAAACAGCCATAAAAGAGCTATGATGAGAAATCTCGTTATGTCTTTGTTCGAATATAAAAAAGTTTCTACTACTTTGGCAAAAGCAAAAGAGTTAAGACCTTATGCTGAAACGCTAATTACTAGAGCTAAAAAAGCTTTACAAAAAGAACAAGCTGGTTTATTGTCAGAAGGACAAACTATTGACATACACTCAAGAAGAGTTGTTGCTCGTGATATAAGCAAAAAAGCTATTTTGCAAGAATTGTTTGATTCTATAGCACCAGTTGTATTAGAAAGAAATGGTGGTTATTGCAGAATAATTAAGACTGGAACTAGAAGAGGTGATGCTGCCCAAACTGCTATCATTGAATTGGTAGATTGGTCTGCCCCACTTGACGGGCCTACTTCAATTAAACCAAAGAAAAAAATAGCTAAAAAAGTTAAAATTACAGAAGTTAAATCTGCTGTTCCTGCAGAAACTAAGGTAGAAGAGATTGTAGTTGTACCAACAGTAGTTGCAGATGAAGTAGAAGAAATTGCAACTCCAGAAACCGTTGCTATAGAACCTTCAACACCAGAAATTGCTGCTGAAGAAACTGTAACTCCAGAAATCGTTGATGAAGTTATTACAAATGTAGATGAGAAAGAAATTAAAGATGATAAAGCATAATTTTATTAATTATAATAATTATTTATGTAAAGAATTTAAAAAAGTTATATCAAAAGATATAACTTTTTTTATATATCAATACAATTAAACTAAAAATATGAAAATCAAAATTAAAGTTGAAAACTTATCAAAAGATTATATTTCCAATGAAAAAGTATATAATGTACTAAAAAACATTAATATTGAAATATATGATAATGAGTTAGTTTCTATAATTGGAAGCTCGGGTGCTGGTAAAAGTACGCTGCTATATATTTTAGGGACGCTTGAATTTGCAACACAAGGAAAAATAATCTATACTGATAAGGACAATAATAATTTTGATATACTTCAATTAAAACAAAAAGATTTGAATCTGTTCAGAAACAAAAAAGTTGGATTTGTATTTCAATTTCATCATTTATTGCCTGAATTCAATGTTATCGAAAATATAATGATGCCACTGTATTTATCAAATGATAAAATTACAGTTGAAAAAGAAAGAAATATAACTGAAATGATGGATTTTGCACAGATAGCTGACTTGACTAAAAAAATGCCTTCTCAAATATCTGGGGGAGAACAACAAAGGGTTGCAATAATTAGGGCACTTGCTAATAATCCTGAAGTGATATTTGCCGATGAACCAACTGGTAATTTGGATTCCGAAAACAGTAAATTAATACTTTCTTTATTAAAATCTCTGCAAAAAGAATTAGGTATTACTACAGTAATTGCAACCCATAGTGAATACTTAGCAAAAGAAAGTGATAGAATAATAAAAATATCTGATGGTATAATTATTTAATAAATATATTTCTAATTGACCAAATTATTTGATTAACGTAAATCAATTAATTCTACATCTTTGGGAGCGTTAAAGGTAAATTCAGTGTCTTTTAAATCTGGATTATAATCAAAGTCTAAAATTTCCCAAAATTTTGAAGATTTACCATCAATTAATTCTAAACTCACCAAGTTTTTTTTATCATCTAAATTCAACTTTATTTCATTTATTTTATACTTATCTTTATAACTATCATTAATTGATAATAATAATGTATTAACTTTGTTATTTTTAGTTGATTTATTAAATGAAATCGGCTTAGAATTATTAATTAAATTAAAAAACACATCTTCGACAGATAACTCTTTTACGTTTTTATTAAATTTACTCAACATAACAGTTTTCTCTTCGATTGAATAATTCCAAATATCTTTTCCATTACAAACCAAAACTCTTTCACCAAGATTTAAATAATATTTATTTCCTTTTTTTGCACGGATAGTTCCTTCAATATTATCGTTAGAAAATTCACTAATTTTATATTTAAATTTTACATTTAAAGTATTTAAATTATCAAATTTATCCTTTAATTGTTTGAATACTTCATCCTTATTATTCTGTGCAATTATTATTTTTGGCAAAGTGAAAACCAAAACTAACAACAAGAAATTAATAAATAATTTGTACTTCATTTTAAATTTAGAGTTTATATTCTTAGAATTTATCATTATATAGTATTTATTTTATTTTTATGAATTAAACTGAAATGAGTAGTTAACATAACTTAATTTAACTTAAAATTATATAGTTAATTATCGCCTTCTTTGACCAAAGCTTCTACAGGTCCTCTTAGCCCGCTGTAATTAGTTAGTTCGGCACCAACGAAGCCTATTGCTATCTTTGTACCAACTTTTACTGGTATTTTTCTTTCATCATCAGTAAGCCAGATTACGATTTTACCATCTGATTTGAATAAACCACCTTCTTGAACTAAGGGTTGAATGACAACTGTTTTGAACGTTCCGGCTTCTACTTTAACTGTTTCACGACCTAATATTTTGACACCCAAATTATAAGTAGAGTCTTTGAAAAAATTCTTTAGCATAATAACTGAATCTTTTTTCATAGATTTTAGATTTAGAGTTCGTACATAATAAAATGCAGAAACTATATCGTGTGTGTTTTCAGGAATATTATATGTTTTGTTATCTGCAAATGCTTTATTTTCTATTTGGTCAAATTTGGCTTTAAAATCACGTCTAAAATTACCTTCTCTAATATGTTGTTCGAATTCCCAAGGAATGATACTTGCAACGTCTAATATAGTTGAATATCTATCTCTAACCTTAAATATCCATTCTAAAGAAGCCAATGATTTTACCTCGAAATTAATATCGTAAGCCTTACGTCCGTATCTTATTATTGGATCTTTACCAATAATAAAAGAGCCAGTCCCAGCATTAATAAACTTATAACCGATTTTATATTCTAACTTTTCACCATAACCAAAAGCATCATTTTTTATATATCTTAAGTTACTTTTTGAGTAATCTAGTGTTTCATTACTAATTGTAATAAAATTAGTAAACAGAAATAGTAGTGAAAACAAATTTAAACTTAAATTTAATTTATTATATTTATTTTTAATATTTAGATTATGGTATTTCATAGCTTAGTTCGTTTAATAATTAGTTCATTTTCCACTGAATTTGTCGTGTATAATACATTTAGATAATATACATTAATTATAATTTAGTTGTTTTAATGTGTCCTGCTAATATCAACGAAATAATTATGTAAAAGTTTCAAAAAATCTAATAATAAAATGTACAAGGTCAATTACATAAATGAAAAATCATTATAGATATTATTAATTGTATAATTATAAACTATTTCTAAGTCGACAACATCAATGTTATCTACATCTTTACAGATAGAAAGCAAATAATTATCTAATTTATCACCTTGATATAATGCTGTTTGATACTCCACATCTGGTCTAAAAGTTACCAATGAATATTTAGAGGAGAAATCTTTGTATTTTTCTTCTAATCTCAATTCCAACTGACGTTTTTTTACAAAATTAGGGTCAATAACTCCAGCTCGCATTTCAATATAATTTTGTAATGCCAAATTAGCTACTGCATCGGCATTTGGTTTACGTAATTTAAAAAATTCTTCAAATAAATTAGTATCAAGCCCTAAATTATTGCCACCGTTTAATCTATCTACAATTAGTTCGTTCAATATTCTACAATCTTCAAAAGAGGCATTCATCCCTTGACCATAAAATGGAACAATAGCGTGGGCACCGTCACCTATTAAGATTGTATCATCTGAATAATTCCAAGGAGCACATCTAATTGTACCAAGTGCAGAGGTTGGATTCTCAAAAAAGTCTTCTAATAAAGTAGGCATCAAATTATAAGCATCACTGAAAGTCTCTTTAAAGAATATTTCAACCTTTTCTCTATTATGCAAGTCATCAAAACCATTTTCGCCTCCGAATGGCATAAATAAAGTACAAGTAAATGATGCATCGGCATTTGGAAGTGCAATCATCATAAATTGACCTCTGGGCCAAATATGTAATACATTTTTTTCTAATCTATAACTTCCATCTTCATTCGGAGGGATAGTTAGTTCTTTGTAACCGTGTTCTAAATAACTTTGAGAATAATCAAAGCGTCTCAAATTTTCCGATAAGCTTTTTCTTACACCTGAATTAAATCCATCAGCACCAATCAAATAATCATAATTTGTAGTATAATTAATCTCACCAATTAATGATTTAAAAGTAATTTCTTTATTTGCAAAATCTACTTTTTCACAAGAATATGAAAAGAATATTTTTAGATTTGGTAATTTATCTGCTTCATTCAATAAATTGATATTAAGTCCACCACGAGAAACTGAATTTATATATTCTCCCTCTTTTCCAGAGTAATTCTGCACATTACTATTACCGCTTGGTGTATGAATATATCTACCATACATTGGTATCGCATCGAATAATACTTCTTTTTCTATACCAATAGACTCCAATGCTTTGATACCACGTGGCGATAATGCTAGATTAATTGAACGTCCAGCTGACATCGAATATTTACGCATATCTTCACGCTTCTCAAATAACTCTACTTCAAAGCCTTGTTTTGCCAACATTACAGCCATCAAACTACCTGACAATCCTGCCCCTGAAATCACAAATTTACTATTTTTATTCATAATTTAAATCCTCAGATTATTTTATTACAAAATTAAGAAAATAAATGCAATATTTTAAATTTATATATTATACAACTGGAAAAAACATTATTATTTATACCTATTGTAAACATAATTCAAACAAATATTACACTCAATTACTGCACAAAATCAATAAAATCTCAACATTATTTAAAAAATATAAAAAATATAAAAAAATTAAATAAGTTTAGTTAATTTTGTAAAACTAATAAACAATTGAAAATAAAATATAGGCAAAAAAATGTCATTTGATTATAAATCAGCTGGTGTCAATATTGAAGCTGGAGAAGAAACAGTTGATAGAATAAAACCACTTGTCAAAGCAACTTACAATGAAAAAGTACTTTCTGAATTGGGTTTTTTCGGTGGTATGTACGATGCCAAATTCCCTGAATACAAACACCCTGTATTAGTTGCATCTACTGATGGAGTGGGTACAAAACTAAAGGTAGCATTTATGACTGGAATTCACAATACAGTCGGACAAGATTTAGTTAATCATTGTGTGAATGATATTTTGGCTTGCGGTGCATCACCAATTTTCTTTTTAGATTATTTTGGAGTTGGTAGATTAGAGCCAGAAGTTGCTGTTGATGTAATTAGTGGATTTGCTAAAGCTTGCGGCGAAAATGGTTGTGCACTAATCGGTGGAGAAACTGCCGAAATGCCCTCACTTTATCAAGATGGCGAATATGATGTCTCTGGGACTATTGTCGGAGTGGTGGACAAAGAAAATATAGTAAATGGCAAAGATATTAAAGCTGGCGATATATTAATCGGATTAGAGTCAAGTGGATTGCATACAAACGGCTATTCATTAGCAAGAGCTGTTTTATTTTCAAAATACAATGCAAATGACCACATCGAATCACTTGGAATGACATTGGGCGAGTCGCTATTAAAAGTGCATATTTCTTATTTGAATGAAATTAAGCCACTTATCGAACAAAAATTATTAAAAGGGATTTCACATATTACAGGTGGCGGTATAGTCGGCAATACTAAACGAATAATACCAAAAGGGTTGGAACTTGATATAAATTGGGATAGTTGGGAATGGTTGCCAATTTTTAAATTAATTCAAGAAACTGGAAATGTAGCCATCGATGAGATGAAACACGTATTTAATTTGGGTATAGGTATGATTTTGGTTGTATCTCCAGAAAAAGTAGAAGAAATTCTTAGTGCAACACAAAAGTATAATCCTAAGATAATTGGTAAAATTAAATAGAATATTCACAGAATTAAGAGACAATTTGTCTCTTTTTTTTATAAAATAATTAATAAAATTCTTAAGTAATACTATCCAATAATGCAGCTAATTGTTTAGCAGAGTTACGCCTTTCGTATTGTTTGATTGCGTCAATATTTGGCGAAATAAGGTTCTCTTTATTCATTTTTGCATTATAGTATTTCTCAAAAATACTCTCAATCCCTTTGATATTAGTTTGATGTGCAATAAGTCCGGAGTTCGTCTCTCTGACTAACTTAGCAATAGCACCATCTTCTGGTGCAATAGTAAATAGGGGTTTGTAAACGCCCATATATTCATATACTTTGCCAGGTACAATTTCGGCACTTTCTTTGGACTCATCAACAACTAATAAAAGTGCATCAGATGTAAGTAAATACTCTATACTTTTTTCGTGAGTTACATAACCCACTAATTCGATAGAGTCTTTGAATGAGGTCTCATTAATCATATCTAAAACTTCATTTCCAAATCTACCAACAAATCTTAATTTGATTTTCTTTTTGTCAATTATATTTTTATTGATTAGGTTTTCAACTGCATCAAATAGTGCTTGTGGATTACGTCTCCCATACATTGAGCCAGTATAAGTAAGCGTAAAAATATCTTGCTCTTGATTTGTTTTTATCACTTCTGCGTCAATTATTGGTATATCAGATGAGTCAAATCCATTAGGTATATGTATAAATTTATTTTTGTCTAAGTTAGGGTATTTGCCAATTGCATCTTTGATAATTCCTTCCCAAGCACACTCCACAAAGTCTGATTCGTTAAATGTGTCGTATTCCATTTTTTTATCAATCTTACTTGGTAGAGACCACCTTTTGGGTGAAGAGATAAATCCAGTCCAAGGGTCTCTAAATCCAGCAATCCAAGGTATGTTTTTACCTTTATTTTTTAAAATGTTTTTTACTTTTTTTGCTACAATCGAGCAAGTATAAGGAGGTGAAGAGCTATAAATTGCGTCAATATTATATCTTTCAATCATTTCAATAGCTTTGGGAACTGCTGTAGGAAGCCAACCAATTCTAGCATCTGGTATAAAAAAAGTAGCTCTAATAAATTCTGCTATTTTCTCCATAAGTGGCATTTTTTGGTCATCTTTTTTAATCACATTTACATCAATTGCACTTCCTTTCTTTTTACCAGTTAGTAAACGATAAATGTCATAAGGTTCGTAGATTTTAGTTCTTTCGACTACGACATCTTTAGGAATTTGCCCAATCAAACTCTCGTCTATTGCAGGATATTGCCCATTCGAAACAGTCAGAACATAAGGTTGCCAGCCAAATTCACGAAGGTATTTAATGTGTTTTAAGACTCTTTGTACACCTGGTCCACCAGAGGGAGGGAAATAGTAAGTTATAATTAGTACTTTTTTCATTAATTATATATTTTACGAATGAAGATTAGAAGTTGATAACAAATAATTATACTACTTCCTCAAAATTTATTGCTATTTCTTGATTATATAGAAAATCTACGTCATTAATTGTCTTTATATCGGAATGTAACCAAATATCAAATTGACTATGTGATAAAATCGCTGGCATACGATTATGTATATGTGAAATTTCGTCAATAGCTGGTTTAGTAATCATAGTAACACTTGGGATTATTTCACCAGTGGACTTATCCAACCAGTTATTATATAATCCTGCAAACAAAAAAAGATTTTTATCATTAGGCGAAAATCTGTATTTTATTTTCTTTTTACTATTTTCAATTGCCTTCCATTCAAAATACGAACTACCAATGATCACACAACGATTTTTTCTGATTAATGAACTAAAGCTCTTTTTCTCAAATATAGTCTCAATTCTTGCATTAAACATTTTATAGCTGGTTTTGATGTCATTTGACCAATTAGGCAACAGTCCCCATCTCATTTCTTCTAAATATTTTTTATTATCCTCTTTTGAAGGATTACCATTTGAAAGATTACCATCTGAAATAGGTACATTCAAATTTGAGGACTTTATGCTTAGCAATTTAGAAGTTGGTACAAAATGAAAAGCACTCCCTTCACCATTCTTATAAATGTTGAATTGCTCTAAAAATTCTGGGTTCTCTAATTCAAAATCACCTAATTCTTCGACAATTTCTGAATATTTTGCCATTAATTCAAATTGACCACACATAGTTTACTATAAATATTGAGAAAACAAGGCTTCTTGATTTATTAATCGCCATCATCTTCGTCTTCATCAAAATTATAAATCAATTCCAAATCAATCAAGGCTTTGGTGATTTTATCTTTGTCAAATGGCTTTACAATGTATGCTTCACAAGAATTATTGAAAGCAGTCTTGATATTATTATAATCATCAAGTGCAGTGGACATAATTACTTTTGTTTGGTTCATACCGGTTTTGTTATACTTTTGGTCAAGTGTTCTGATATCTGTCAAAATCTCTTGCCCAGAACGTTGAGGTAGCATGATATCCAAATAAACTACATCATAATTTTCATTATTATTGAGTTTATTTTCTAATAATTCTAGCCCAATCAGCCCATCTTCTGCCAAGTCAGACTCTCCAAACTCATTCAAAAGCTCTTGGAGTACCATTGAGGTAATATTATCATCTTCTATAATTAAAAACTTCATATTTATTATTATTAGTATTTATAAAAAACAAAGAAATAAAAAAACAAATTAATTAAATTATTTTTTAAATTCAAATTCTTTAAAGTTATTTATTAAGTTATTTATTTCTTCTTCCAAAACATTAAATTCATTAAGAGTAATTTCTATATTGTTTTTTGAGTTCAATTCAATATTTCTCAATAATTCTATAATAAACAAATAACCAAAGTTTGAGATTTCCGACTTTAATTTATGAGCAAGAGAAAATATTCGGATAAAATCATTATTGATTATAGAACTTCTTAGTTCCTCTAATTCACTATTTATATTTGTCAAAAAAGTAAATTTTATCTTTTCAAAAAGGACAACGTTATTATTGATTTTGTCAAAAAAGTGAAATAAATCATTCATATTTCGGATAGATTTACTTTGTTTATTATTTTTAACTTCAATAATATTATTTACTTTATTAGCATTGGAACTAATATTAATAAAGTTGTTAGATAAGTGTATATTTTTATTTAATATATTTATAATATTTGTATAAAGTTTATTTTGATCTATTGGTTTGTATAATATATTATTAGTTTTAAAACTCTTTATTAAATTAGTAGTTTCTAAAGTCAAGTCAGCAGTTATTATAATTAATTTATTATAGTTAATTGATTTAAGAGGGTAGTTATTTACAAATTGACTTTCGAAATCTATAAGAAAGTTTTGGAATAGTGTGTCCACTTTGGTTTCTTTAAGATGGCAATCAAGTAAAATTATATCAAATTCTTTATTTCTATATTCCAATGCTTCCGAATAACTATACGCAGAAGTAACTATTCCACCTATACTTAATAATAACTCTTTGTAATATTCTTGATTTATCTCACTATCTTCAATAATCAATATTTTTTTCTTATCAATTATTGAAATATCAATATCAGTATTTATGTTTTCTGAACTTTTTAGTTTGTTGATGTCATCTTCTACTGAGATTTTTACGGGAATTTGAATCTGAAAGAATGTCCCAACTCCTAATTCTGATGAAAAATCAATATATCCGCCAAAAATATCCACTAATTCTTTGGTAATCGAAAGTCCCAATCCACTTCCAGAAAACTTTCGAGTATATGTGTTTTCAATCTGTGCAAATGCATCAAAAATTAATGATTTTTTTTCTGCTTCAATACCAATCCCAGTATCATCAATTTCAAATTTTAGAAATTTGTCATTATGCATAGATACTTGATTTGGGTCAATATCAACAATGAGGGTGATACTCCCTGTTTCAGTAAATTTTAGGGAATTAGAAAGTATATTATATAAAATTTGGGTAATACGTGTTTTGTCACTAAAAATATATTGCGGTACTTCGTTAGTTATTATAAGATTAAAAGATATATCTTTTGATGTTGCCAGGGCTAAAAAATTATCTGATATATTATAGAGTAATTTAATTAAATCAAAGTCTTCAAATATTAGTTGAAATTTCTTAGTCTCAAGGCGTGAATAGTCTATTATATCATTAATAATTCTCAATAAACCTTCACCAGAGTTTTTGATTATTTTGACATATTTATTTATTTGCTCTAATTTATTATTATAATCTTCCAAGCTTGTTGTTTTTTTGAGATCTTTTTTAAGTATAATATCACTAATTCCAATTATTCCATTGAGTGGCGTTCTTAGTTCGTGACTTACCTTTGCCATAAATAAATCTTTGGCTTTATTTGCCTCTACGGCTTTTTCTTTTTCGTATAATAATTCAGAAGTTCTTTCTAATACTTTTTCTTCTAATTGATAATAATTTTGAATTAAGTTGTTTTCACTAAGTTTTTTTTCTGTGATATCATCTAAAACAAATACTAAATTAGTATTATTATTTGCATCTGTAATTTTATTGAATGTAGTGGAAGTCCAAGAAGTATTTCCATTTTCTAATTTCAAAATTAACTCTAATTTGTTTTGTCCTAAAGCAATTTTGTCGATTACTTTACCAATTACACTTGTTTTCGATTTAAAGATTTCATCTATTTCTAATTTAGTAAGTTCATCTCTATTATATTTAGTAAAAGTGTAAAACTTATCATTTGCGTAAACAACATTACCTTTGAGATTTGCTATAATTACAATTGCAGAGGTAAATTTGAGAGCAAGTGATAACGTTTGAATGAAGTCATGTTGTCTCTGAAAAATATTTTTAAAATATATTTGTTCCAATACTTTGCTAATTGTATTTTCGATAGCTTTTGCATTTAAAGGTTTTACCAAATAATTTGTTATTCCTAAATCTATAGCTTTGAGAATTACATTTTTATCGTCAATTGCTGTTTGAATTATAATGGGCGTTTCACTATCTTCTAATCTTATTTTAGCAGCAAGTTGTAAGCCGTCCATAAATGGCATCGAAATATCTGTAATGACAAGTTCTGGTTTATATCTCAAATATAAAAGATATCCACTTTCGCCATCTGCGGCTGTAAATATTTCGTCTGTGAACTTTTGAACACATTTTTTAATGAAAAACAAGTTAAATTCATCATCATCTATTATCAGAATAGAACTTTTGTATTCGTTTATCTCATTTATATGTTCATTTATGTAATCTGTCATTCAATTTAAAGTTAAGTTATATTATTTTAAGAGAGTGTTATTAAAAACAAATAAAAATCATTTTCGTTTGTAGTTTCTATATTTAATTAATTATTGTTTTATGTAATTAATAATTTTAACAAACAGATATAATTTAAAAAAAGTAAGTAAATGGAAAAATTTTCAGAAATAGAAATAAGAAAAGCAATATCAAATGTATTTGATAATGATTTAGGTATGTCGTTAGACGAATTAAATGCAATTGAATTTGTAAAAATTACTGATGATAAAATTATCATCACTTTAAGGCTTACTCAACCTATTTATCAAATTGCTCAAAATATCAATGAACAGTGTATAAAAGAACTACGTAAATTGTCCTCTACAGCAATATTTGAGATTTTGATCAAGGAAAATATAGTTGATATAAGCAAAAGAACCGTTCTTCCTAATGTAAAAAATATTATTGCAGTTGCATCTGGCAAAGGTGGAGTAGGGAAGTCTTCTGTGGCAGCAAACTTAGCTTTGGCATTAAGTAAATTAGGTGCAAAAGTGGGTATTTTAGATGGAGACGTTTATGGACCAAGTCAACCAACGATGTTTGGATTAGCTAACGCAAAATTAGAAGCAATGCAATCCGAAGACGGCAGTGTAAAAGCAAGACCAACAAAGAAATTCGGTATTGATGTCGCTTCGATGGGATTTATTATGACACAAGACCAAGCCGCAATTGTTAGAGGTCCGATGCTTGCCGGTTATTTCTCTATGTTATTTGAGCAAATTGGTTGGGGATATTTAGACTTCTTGATTTTTGATTTACCACCAGGAACTGGTGATATTCAATTGACATTAGTCCAAAAAATCCCACTTACTGGTACTGTTATCGTTACTACACCTCAAGAAATATCATTAGCAGATGTTAGGAGAAGTATCTCAATGTTTGAAAAAGTAAAAGTAGATATTTTGGGTGTTGTAGAGAATATGAGTTATTTTACTCCACCAGACGCTTTGGATAAAAAGTACTATATATTTGGTCAAGGTGGCGGTGAAAAAATATCTAAAGAGTTCGATGTAGAGTTTTTTGGTGAAATTCCACTTGATATGAATATGAGAGAATACAATGATAGTGGTATGCCAATTGTCGAAAGGGATTTTGAACATCCACAATCTCAAATTATTGTGGAAATTGCCAAAAAAGTAATGATAAAAACTCGTAAAGTGAATTATCAAAATGAAAATAACTCAGAATTAGAAATAAGTATTTAAATTGAGAGAAACAAACGAAATAAAATCAATTGATACTATCAAAGCAAATATATTATTGGCTTTAGAAAAAGTACGCCCTCATTTGTTAGAAGACGGGGGCGATATCGAATTTGTTGATTATGAAGAGAATAACAGAGTTGCTGTATTGAGATTTATTGGTAATTGTATTGATTGTCCTTTGTCAATGATGACTTTAAGAGGGGGCATAGAAAGGTATATTTTGTATTATGAGCCAACTGTTAGAAGAGTTGAAGTTGTGAAATAATGAACAAAAAAGCACTTCATTAAAAATATTTCTAATTATTAAAAATATTTCTTGCATAGAATTAAAAATCTCCTTATATTTGTGGACTTTCTTTTTAAGATTTGATTAAAACATTATTCAAATTGAAAAAACAAGGGCGATTAGCTCAGCTGGTTCAGAGCATCTGCCTTACAAGCAGAGGGTCGGGAGTTCGAATCTCTCATCGCCCACAAACCCACAGCAAGATTTATTCTTGCTTTTTTTTTCTAAAATTTTGATTTCGTACTTTTATTTATTAAATTATTAAGTTTTACTCGTATAACTTTTCTGATAAAATTTTCTGTAAATATTTTTCTGATAAATATTTCTTGCAGGAGTGGCGGAATTGGTAGACGCGCTGGACTCAAAATCCAGTGGATGCAAATCCGTGGGGGTTCGATTCCCCCCTTCTGTACTTCCGAATAAAAAAGCCTTGTAGCAATACAAGGCTTTTTTAGTTTAAAGTGTAATTTATCTATTTTTCTTGAACTTTGATTGAAGAGATGAGAGGTAGATAGCCTAATATGAAATCTTTAATATAAAGATAATAAAACCAAAAAAAAGTTCCCCTCTTCATCAAGTAAATTAGTTAATCAAGGTTCGTGAGTAATGCAAAAAAAAACAGACAATTTTTGTAATTGTCTGTTTAAAAAAGAGATGTGATTTATATTTGAAAGATATAAATTAGTTCATATTTAACATTACTTTTGCGTCTTCGATTGTTTTCTTAACATGCCCTTGAGAATCATCTAATAATGCTTTTTCATCTGCATTTAGGTTCAATTCGATGATTTTTTCGACACCACCTTTACCTAAAACAACTGGCACACCCAAACAAACGTCAGTAAAACCATACTCACCATCTAACATTACTGTACAAGGTAAAATACGTTTTTGGTCTTTGATGATTGCTTCGCACATTTCAACAGCAGCAGTACCAGGAGCATAATAAGCCGACCCAGTTTGTAAGTAATTTACTATTTCGATTCCACCATTTTTAGCTCTTGTTACTATTGCATCTAATCTTTCTTTTGAGATTAAATCAGTAACAGGAATACCACCAACAGTTGTAAATCTCGGAAGTGGCACCATTGTATCGCCGTGTCCACCTAATAATTGAGATTGAATGTCTTTCATCGAATAACCAGTTTCCATTGAGATAAACGAGTTATAACGTGCTGTATCCAAAATACCAGCCATACCTATAACTTTATGTCTTGGTAAGCCAGAAACTTTTAGAGCTACGTAAGTCATTACATCTAAAGGATTAGAAACAATAATCAAATAAGCATTTGGAGAATATTTTACTGCTTGGCTGATACAATCAGAAACAATACTAGCATTTTTAACTACCAAATCGTCTCTTGTCATACCTGGTTTACGAGCCAAACCTGCAGTCATTACGATAATATCAGAATTTGCAGTTTCAGCATAGTCAGATGTACCGTAAATACGAGTATCTGTACCTAAAATAGGCATAGTCTCGTACAAATCTAAAGCTTTACCTTTGGCAACACCTTCTGATACATCTAATAACCATACTTCGTTTACTAATTCTTTTACTGCAAGCATTTGTGCTGCACACGCACCAACATTACCAGCGCCAATTACTGTAATTTTCATTTAAAATCCCTATAAGTTTTGAAAGTTGATTTATTTATTAATTATTTATTTTTATTAAAAATATTTTAATTTAATGACTTATAATAACACAATATTACAAAATTATTGAAAATAAAATTAACAATCACAATTATTTTAAAAATTGTTTATTATGTTTATTTTGTTTATGTAGTTATTGTTTGTTAAGTTTGGGAAAGTTATTATCAAATTAATTATTTCAGATAGGGAAATATGAAAAATCCAAATTTTGTTTTTGTAGTAAAAAATAAACTTCTTATAATATCGCTAAAAATCGCAGTGATAGTTTTGGCTGTAAATATAAATATTATGCCATCATTTGCAATTCAAGAAAATGAAAAGTTGGAATTAGTGATGCAAGAAAATGCAACAACTCTAAACAACGATTCAACTATATCGGGGGAGATAAGTTTTCAACCAGAAAATAGCGAAGTGATAAGAAGACATATATCATTACCACCAAGATATTTTATTGGAGCTAGACTTGGATTCACTTCGGGAAGTGGTGTATCTTTTGGTATGGATAGAATCATTGATAAATTTTCCGCTGAGGGAACTCTTTTTTTATTAAAATCCAACAATTTTTCTGTTTATTCAGTTGGTGGTAGTTTAAAATATGCACTTATTGATGAAGAGAAACGACATCTTTATCTAAATTATGGATTAAGTTATAATTATTGGTCTGTAAATAAAAATGACAACAAACTAAGTTCACCTTTTAGAACTGGTTTGGGACTTGGTTATATGCAGTTTTTTAGTAATAATTTTGCTTATGATTTATCAATTTTAGCAACTTATTTTACCGGTGACGCAACTATTTATCCTGTACCACAGGTTAGTATTCAATATCATTTTAAAGACTGAGTTTAACATCTAATTCTCTCTAAAAATAAAAATATTTTTAACAAAAAAAAGCATTAATAAAATTAATGCTTTTTTTGTTTTTACTCTTTTTAAGTAGTATTTTAGTTCGATTATTTTTAGTTTATAAAATTTCTACTTCATTTTGTATGTTTTTTATAGAGTCGCAGATTTTTTTACAACTTTCGCTTATTCTCTCAGCGTCATTAAGCAAACTAATATACAACATACTTCTTCTTACATTACTTGTAGCTTTTTTGACACGTTTAATTTGATTTTTGTTGAATCTTGTAGTAAGATTATTGAGTTCTTTATAATATTCTGCTAATTCAGTTAAAGTTCCCTCATCGTTTGTAGCAATATATTTTATAGTCAAGTCCAATATAGATTGGAATTGTAAAACTATTTGATTAAACTCCTCCATCTGTATTTCAACTAATGAAACGTGATTATTATCTACATAATTAAAACATTGATTGGTCACTTGACTTAATCTATCATAAATTTCTTGTAAAGCAATAGTTAATTTAGAAAGGTTATAATGCAATTCAGGGTCAGCATCATTCTCTTTTTTCATATAAGTTAATATCTTAGCCATTACTGCGTTTGACAAATCATTTGTTTTTTTAGCTCGTTTTTTATTTTTCTTTAATTCTAATAAATTTTCTTCTTTTAGGTGTAGATAATTATTATGGAATATATCTCTTACTTCACCAAGATAAAAAATCAAATCTTCACTAATAAGATTTAGTCTGTTATTTTGTTGTACTTTTGCATCAGAATACTTTGATCTCAATTCTATTTTTTCTAATTCTCTTGTTTTGTGATTTAAACTATTTTTGTATAATAAATAAATAGACCCAGCAAACAAAACAATAGCTGCCACAACTCCACCAAAGTAAATAATAGTAGCAACTATCATCGCCAAAAAAGAAGCCGAAAAAGCTGTCAAAAACCATCCACCAATAACATTAATCACACCAGCAACTCTATATACAGCACTATCTCTTCCCCAAGCTTTATCCGGAAGTGCGGCTGCCATTGCTACAATGAACGTAACATAAGTAGTTGAAAGAGGTAATTTGAATGAAGTACCAAGTGAAATTAAAGCAGCAGATACCATTAATATTACCGAAGCTCTGATAAGGTCAAACGATTGTTTTTCGCCTTTTTCATTTACTTCTGGTATATAGTCCTTAGTATCAAATCGAGATTTAGAGTATTTAACAATTGATTTAGGTAAAATATTTTTAATAACTTTAGATGCATTCAAAGACATACGAACTATAATTCTTGCCAAATAATTAGATTCAAATTGCTCAAATCCTTCAGTTTGTTTAGTAAGATTAAGACTTGTTTCTATTACTGTTTTTGATTTTTTAGAAAGAAATAATGTAGCAACCATTATACCACCACAGACTAACATTAGCCAAGTTTCGATGTGTACTTTGCCATTCAGAAAAACAAGTGGTTCGTTTATTAATTCAGTATTTGCTGCGATATGATTGTATGCCATTAATCCAGCAATTGGTGCACCCATAAAATTCACTAAATCATTTGCAGCGAATGCAAGTGCAAGAGCAAAAGTACCAAATAAAACGATAAATTTTAATACATTGTAATTGGTAAACCACATTATACATTGTGTGAAAATTGACCAAAAAACTAATAAAATTAGAAGAATTAATTTTGTATGTGCAGCAATCCAAGTGGTATTTTCAACAGTAAGGAAAGTAGCTCCTTTCAAACCTTTTATGATAAGGAAATAACTCAGACTTGTAAGTGCAACTCCTGCCCAAATAGAACCAATTTTTTTAAAATTTGGTTTGTAATTGAATGTAAAAATAAACCTTGTAATGTATTGAACTATAGCACTAACTGTGAATGCAAGAACAATTGAAACCAATATAGCACTTGCAAATAATAGTACGTTCGCACTATTAATATAATTAAAAATCAAAGAATAGTCTTGCCCAGTAGCTCCTAATTTTAATAATCCAACTGCTAATGAGCCACCAAGCAAACCAAAAATCATAGTTACAGTAGTTGAGGTAGGCATTCCATAAGCATTAAATAAATCTAATAACACAACATCTTGAATCATTAGTGCCACAAAAATTATCAAAACTTCAGAGAGCGTAAAAAATGAAGGATTAAACACTCCTTTCCTGGCGACTTCCATCATACCACCCGAAAGAGTAACTCCACACAGTATTCCAATAGATGCAAAAATTAGTATTGTTCTTAATGGGGCTGCGTGTGCTCCAACTGCTGAATTTAAAAAATTAACAGCATCGTTTGCAACACCTACAGTTAAGTCAATTACAGCTAATATAATTAGTATAATGACGAAGATTAAATATATCTCCATTCTACTCTCAAATATGTTAAACAAAATTTAATTTTAGATTTCTTTTTCTATAAAAAATTCTATTATTAAACAAAATTAAAAAAAATGTTTCAATTTATTGCTATGTAAAGTTTTGCAAACACATAATTAACACAATCTTAACAAATACAAAAAGCACAATATACAGTTGTAGCATAGTTTGTAAGGGATTTTCAATAAAAAATATAATTTTCTTAACGCAATCTTAACAATTCAAAAATCGTAAATTCTCTTATGATATTGACAATTAAAACAAACTCACTTTTTTAAATAAATATTTTCTATTAATTCACAAAAAAGAAATGTAATGCTATCACAAATAGCATATCCTTTATTAGTAAGAGATATTATATTATTTTCTTTAATGTTCTCTTGAATAATATATCCATCATTTACTAATTTTGCAATTTTAGTATTTAAAAACAAAGTTTCAATTTGAGCTAATGTAATTGAATAATCATTTTGTAGTCTACTTAAGTCCAGTCCAGTGGCTCTAATCGACAAAAATATTCTCTCGTTCAATCGAGCTAATTCATTGTGTTGAGTATTCTTTTCAATTGGTAATAAGTTTTCATCAATTTTTTCATAATATTTATTCAAATTACTAAAGTTATTAAATCTATAATCACCTAAATTACCGTGAGACGATACCCCAAAAGCAAAATATTCTCCAGAATTCCAAGCTGCTAAATTGTGTTTACAGTATTTTTTATCTTTAGCAAAATTAGATACTTCATATTGTTCAAATCCATTTTCAGCATTACGATTTATGGTATATTCATAGTATTTGGCATCGGTATCATCGCTAACTTTTTGGACTTTCCCACTTTTCCAGTCTTTGTACAATGGAGTACCTTTTTCATACATTAGAGAATATGCCGAGATGTGGTGTGTATTTAGGGACAAAGCCATATCTAAATTATATTGCCAACTTTCCAAAGTTTGCTCTGGAATAGAAAATATCAAATCTAAATTTATATTATCAAATCCAGACTTATGTGCATTTTCAATTGCTTTGATTGCTCCACGAGGAGAATGACTTCTTTTCAAAAATCCAAGTTCTTGTTTATTAAAAGATTGAACTCCAATACTTATTCTATTTACTCCCAATTGTCTATAACTAATTAAATTATCATAAGTTATAGAACCAGGATTTGATTCGAAACTAAATTCCAAATTTTCAGAAAGTAGATATTTTTCATTTAGTTTATTTACGATTTTTTCTAATTGATTTGGGGAGAGTAAAGACGGAGTGCCACCACCAATATAAATTGAACTTAATTCGGACTTATAATATTTTTTATAATTTAATTCTGACAAAAAAAACAAATCAATTTCTTTGCAAAGATAATTCACATACTTATCAATGTTACTGACGTTTTTATCGACAAAAAAATCACAGTAATGACAAATTTTGGTACAAAAAGGAATATGGATATAAAGTCCGTACATATTTTCGGATTAGTTATTAAACATTTAGCAAAAATAAGAAAAAAAGAAATGTTATTGGAATATAAATTATATAAAAAATCTGAAAACTTGATTTTATATTTTTCATACTATTTTTCTTATTCGAATATCTTGACAATATCTTTTCACAAAAATTCAACTATACACAAATTTTTTATCTGATTTATTCCTATTTCCTATTTATTTATTAAATTGTAGGTGGAAAGTTGTGTGTTTTGCATAAAATATACTTCTAAATACGACTTTTTAGGGCTGATTTTTGATTATTCTATCTGATTACGATTTATAGATTAAGCAAATATTATAACTAAAGTAAGACAAAAATAATTATAATTAAATTTAAGTGATATTATGGAATTTGGATTAAAAAATATAATCTTCATTATTGTTTTCGCAGGTGCAATAGCACTCTTTACTAAAAATGCTTTAAGATTGATATCTTATATTAAATTAGCAAAACCCGATAATAAACGATTCGAAAATATTGGTGCAAGAATTAAACAAACTTTCATTATTGCCATTGCTCAAAAGAAAATACTAAGAGATAAAGCCGCTGGTCCAATCCACGCAGGTATTTTTTGGGGTTTTTTGATTTTACTATTTGCTGCTACCAACTCAATTTTCTCTGGTTTTGGGTTTATTGACGTTTTTAGTTTTTTAGGACCTATATTCTCTGTTATAACTATACTTACAGATATATTTATATTGATAATAATGGTATTAGTTATTGGAGCTTTGTATAGAAGATATGTGCTGAAAGTAAAAAGATTACAAAGAGATAAACACGAAGCAATCGAAGCCGGGGCAATTCTTGCAACTATATTTTTTATTGTAACATCGCTAATGTTAGAAAATGCAAGTGGCATAGCAATGGGCGAAAACGGTAATTACGCAATCCGACCTATTGCCCAAGTAATTGCTTTGGGGATATCGCCAGATATTGCTCCGATACTATATGATATATTTTGGTGGATTCATATTATTTTGATTTTAGCATTTATGAATTATCTGCCTTATTCAAAGCATCTACATGTATTGACATCAGTAATTAATGTGTATTTTTCAAGTCTTCATATTCCAAATGCACTTGATAAAATTGATTTTGAAGAAGAAGGAGTCGAAAAATTCGGTATAGTTGATATTCAAGATTTCAGTTGGAAAACTATATTGGATTCGTACACTTGTACAGAGTGTGGTAGATGTACTTCAGTTTGCCCTGCCAATTTAACAGGCAAAATACTTGACCCAAGAGAGATTATAGTTCAAGTTAGAAAAAGAACTATGGAAGTAGCTCCGATAATGATTAAACAAAAAGAAAATCCTGAAGTAGTGCTTACAGAAGAAGAAAACATCATACTTAATAAAAAATTAATTGGTGATTATGTAAATCCAGAAGCACTTTGGCAATGCACTTCTTGTTCGGCGTGTATGCTGGAATGTCCGGTTAATATCGAACACGTACCTGCGATTATAGGTATGAGACGCTCGCTTGTAATGATGGAATCGGAATTTCCGCCACAATTACAGTTAGCATTCACAAATATTGAGAATAATTCTTCTCCTTGGGCTTTCCCAACCTCAGAAAGAGCAGATTGGGCAGAAGGTTTGGGTATAGAAGAGGCATCTATAAAAGGCGAATTTGATGTATTGTTTTGGGTGGGTTGTGCTGGTAGTTTTGATGATAGAAGTAAAAAAATATCGGTTGCTTTTAGTAAATTAATGCAAAAAGCTGGTGTTGATTTTGCAATACTTGGTAGAGAAGAAAATTGTAATGGTGATGTTGCACGTAGGGCGGGAAATGAATATTTGGCTGATGGTTATGTTAAAATGAACATAGAAACTATGGGTCAATATAAATTCAACAAAATTGTGGCTACTTGCCCTCACTGCTTTAATACATTAAAAAATGAATACCCACAATTTGGTGGTAATTTCGAGGTAATTCACCATACTGAATTTATTGACCAATTAATTAATGAAGGTAGGATACAAGTAAGTGAAGAAACCAAAAAATCACTTAATGTTGTTTATCACGATTCTTGTTATGTTGGTAGATTGAATGATATTTACGAAGAGCCACGAAATATATTAAAAGGCGTTAAAGGGTTAAATGTAATTGAACCAGAAAGAAGCAAAGATAAAGGTTTATGTTGTGGTGCCGGTGGTGCTCAGATGTTTATGGAAGAGACAGAAGGGAAGCGAGTTAATATTGAGAGAACTGAGGAGTTATTAGCCACAGGAGCTAAAACAATTGCTGTAAATTGTCCATTCTGTATGACTATGATTAGTGATGGAGTAAAAGCTAAAGAAGTTGACGATGTGGTGGTAAAAGACATCTCCGAAATCATCTTAGAAAGCATAGAAGGGTAGGGAACGTTAAAGTATAGAATTTTTTAATTTAGAATTTAAAACTTTTGTTTTACAATTTATTAATGTTGAACTTATGCACAATAAGAGAATTCGTATGAGCAGAAGAAGAAAGAACAGAAATGCTTTTTTATCTACAAGAGAAGATGATTTGTTGTTAGAATCAGCAAAAAATGCTTCTTCAAAAGCTGTGAGGTCTTCAAGAGCTTTAGGTATTACAATAAAAGTAATTAGGGGTGATAAAATTATAGCCATTGACCCTGATAACACAGAAACTATTTTAAGAACAATAACTAAATCTAAAATTGATATTTCATCATTGAAAAAAGGTATGATTTTAGAAAGAAAAGCTTATGTCTGAGGCAAGATTAAGAATATTTGCTGGACCCAATGGTTCTGGGAAAAGTACTTTGTATGAATCTTTTTCTAAAAGGTACAATGCAGGAATATTTTTAAATGCCGATTTATTAGAAAAAGAATTAGAAATAAAAGGATATGTTGATTTAGCAGAATATAATTTAAATTTAAACCAAGATGATTTAGAGAATTTTTACAAAAACAAGAAAGTTGCTTCTTTAATACAAAAATCAATAGATGAAAATTTTAAAATTGATATTTCTATAGTTGATAATATAATAGTTGATAATGCGAAAGAAACAAATGGTTATTTAGGTACATTAATCAGTTCTTTTTTAAGATACAATTTGCAAGCAATTAAGTCTGATTTTTGTTTTGAAACTGTTATGAGTCATTCTTCTAAAATTGATGAGATTAGTGAAGCAAAATTAAAAGGTTATAAAACATATTTATATTTTATTTGTATTGATGATCCTGAAGTAAACATATCAAGAGTTGAAAATAGAGTAAAAAAGGGAGGGCATAACGTTTCGCCTGAAAAGATTTCAACTAGATATTTCAACACATTACAAAATTTAATACTTATGATAAATAATGTAGATAAATGTTATTTGTTTGATAATTCTACAGTTGAGTTTAAATTAATTGCTAAAATAATACAAAATCAATTGTTATTAAATACTGACAGAAATGAATTACCTAATTGGTTCACCGAATATGTTCTTAAATACTATGAAGTTAATGAAGATTAACTACCATTAAAGTAATTATCATTCTCAGAAATCATCTTAGAAAGCATAGAAGGGTAGGGAAAAGAAATAAATATTTCTCATAAAACAAAAATTATATAATTGAAATGAAAATCGCTTATTTATCTACATTTTATCCATTCAGAGGAGGTATTGCCCAGTTTAATGCTTCTTTATACAATACGCTCAAAAACGACTTTGATAATGATGTAAAAGCTTATACATTTAGTAGGCAATACCCTGATATATTATTCCCAGGCACTACTCAATATGTAACCAAAGAAGATAATGCAGAAATTATCCAAAGTAAACAAATATTAGATACAGTCAACCCATTTTCTTATTACTCTACGGCAAATCAGATTAATAAATTTAACCCAGATTTATTGATTACAAAATTTTGGATGCCATTTTTTGCTCCGTCTCTCGGTAAAGTAGCTGATAAATTAAAACCCCATATCACCAAAAACTCTATCACCAAAAACTCTATCAAAAAAATTGCTATTTTAGATAATGTAATTCCCCACGAAAAAAGACCTTTTGATATTACTTTGATAAAGTATTTTTTGAATAAATATGATAAATTTGTTGTTATGAGTAATAAAGTCAAAGACGACTTATTATCACTCAAACCCAATGCTGAATATATATATTTGGAACACCCACTCTACGACCATTTTGGTGACAAAAAAGATGTAACAGAATCCAAAAAGTATATATTTGGTAATAAATTCGAAGAGTTAGAAAACAAAAAGCTGCTCTTATATTTTGGTTTCATTAGAGATTATAAAGGGTTGAATATATTGATTGAAACACTCGCAAAATTAGATGAAAGCTACCATTTGATTATCGCTGGTGAAGTTTACGGAGAATTTGAGAAGTATGACCAATTAATTAATAACCTTAGAATTAATCATAAAATTACTAAAATGGTAAGGTATATAAATGATGAAGAAGTAAGTAAATTATTCTCGGCATCTGATGTCTGTATTTTGCCATATAAATCAGCTACACAATCTGGTATTGTTGGAATTTCTTATAATTTTGATTTGCCATTAATTGCTACAAATGTTGGTGGATTATCAGAAATGATACTGCCACATAATACTGGACTAATCTCCAATGAAGTAAGTTCGGAAGGTATTAAAAAATCAATTGAAACATATTTTGAGGGGAATTTGAAAAATAGTCTTTCTAATAATATTCAAAACTACAAAACAATTGCAAATTGGAATACCTTCGCAAAGGGAATTCTAAGTTTATGATTTCTGTAAACTTCTTCATCTTTAAATCTTAATAAATTTAGCCGAATACATTTTAAATAAACTTCTTTTTTCTTTCTTTTTTTTGGTAGAGACGTAATATGTTACGTCTAATTCTTTGTATTTACAGCATTTACAAGAACAGGAAGACGTTGCGTGCAACGTCTGTAGAATATCACAATTAACATTTATTCTGCACTCAATTACACTGTTTTTAAAATTTTTATCAACCGTATGGTTAACCCTACGGTTGATTTCCCCATATCGCTTTTTCCATCAAAAATGCACTCAATTACACTCTTTTCCGTAAATTCCCCTTTATGAAGGGGTGGCAGACGCAATCTGACGGGGAAGTTTCTTAAATTCTTTCCAAATAATATCACATTCAAAATATGCAAATTCTACACAAATACAGACAACCTATCTTTTCTATTATTGTAGAAGTATAACTATAAGCGATGAGTTTTATTCTAATATCTCTGAATTAACAAATCAATCAAAAAGCCACTAAACCAATGAAAACCCACACAAATACAGACAATGTAAAAAATAGTTCAAATTGTGGAAAACTTTTTTAATATTATTTTAATGTTTATTTGCTTTTTATTAGGAATTTAATTTAATTTAATTTAATTTAATTTAATTTAATTTAATTTAATATTAGTAACAAATTACAATATAAATATTTGTTATTAAGTCAAGTATAAAGTAACTGAGAGATATAGTTGCCGTGAATTTCGGAGATTTTATAGCGCAACCTTGACTTTGTTTTTTAATTTACAAAATAATTAATTAATAAATATATAGGTAAAACTATGAAAAAAATCATATTTTCTCTCTTTGTTGTTCTTACTCTATTAATGGGAGTAAATTCAGAAATTTATTCTCAATGTATATTGCCAGCTGGTGTTTCAAGTACACCCCCTTGGACGCAAGGAATTCGTGTAAAAGTATTTTTGAATGCTGCGAAAACGTGTTGGGTTGAATATGACTATTGTTTTTGAAACAACGTCAAAAATTAGTTCTCCCATTCCTCTAAAAATAAAGATACCTGCAATAATAAAAATAACTTGCTTTAAATAAGGTAATTTTCTAAATTGATTGTCAGCCGAAAGTCCATATAAACCAAAGATAAAAAAAACAACTGCTACAAAAATTGTTAGTAAGTAAGGTAAAGAACTATTTATTTGTGAAAGTTCATGCATTTCTTTGCCAATGCCTGTTATCATGAACATTTGGTCAGCCCAAAGAAGTCCAATTATGTGAAGTATAGAAATGAGTATGTTGAATTAACCCAACCGTTTGGCTAAACGAATTTATACTTACATGCAGTAAAACAAAAAGGGATATGTATTTTTTCATTTTATTTGTCAACAAGATTAAACGCCTCAATATGTTAATTTTTTTACTACAATTCCCAATATTTTTTAATTCTTTACTACAACTTTTTTAGTTATTGCTTTATCTCCGTTGGAAATCATAATCAAATATTGTCCGCTGTATAATGCTTTGGTATCAAAATAAGCAATGGTGCTGCCTTGCAATAAACGTGTAGTTTCAACCAATTTTCCACTCATGTCAAACAGTTCAACTTTTAAATTTTCTTTATTGATGTCTATCAATTGAATAATTATAAGTTCGCTTGTAGGATTTGGAAATACATTTATTTGTGCAGTATCGAAATTGATGTTTGCAATTCCAAGAGTTGACGTATATGTGGTAGTTCCACTTGGTACTGATGTGACTTTTGCCGCTACTTTTGTTCCGTAAAAAGTAGGCCCTACCACATAAGGATAAGCTGAATTCCAATTAGCATCAACAGTTGCAAAATAGCAATAGATACCTGCAGGATATTCAGGAGTAACGCAAAATCTTCCGTTGTGTTTATCTAAGTAATCAGGAGTTCCTACTGATGTTGCTGTGTAATGATAATCTTCTCTGAAATATCCATTTGGATACGTTGTGCTTACATTTGGACCTAATGCTCTTGTAGTTGCTGTATTGAGAGAATAACTTGATTTCATTCTAACAATGCCACCAGTCCCATTTACATTTTGATAACCATAAGCTCCGTAGATTGGAAAACCATCATAAGCAAAACCAATCAATGGAGAATGCAGTGTGCTGTCAATGGCATAGAGACCATCGGCATTATACAAATTACAAATAGTTGAAATCATAACCAAGTCTAAATTAAATGCACTTGGGTTTTGGTGATGATGGTAGTTACCCATTGCAGGATGTGCTTTAGAACAATCAAAGCCTCCCATTTCAGCAGGAATTGCATCTCTGTTCCAGGCTTGCGTAGCACCCATTCCGCCTGGGCAAGGTGGATTACCTGGTCCACCGCATAATGCCATTGTAGTATTATTCCAAGCTACGCCATCTCTATAATCAAATAAAGCAACACCATTGATAAACACACCGATATTTCCGCCAGTTGTATTCACAGGAGTTCCTGTATTTTGAACAGGGTTTAACGGAAATCTAAAAATGGCATTTTGATTGGTCGCCAGTGACGGATTACCGTCTAAAAACGGACCAGTAATATAACTCGGCAAACCTGTAGTTTTTATATACACATCCGTTGTATTATATTGGGCTGTTTGCACATTTACAAGTGCTGCATCGTTGATGGGTGTTGAATTCCCCGACACATAATGCCGTGCAGTAATGGTGTTGTTTTGTAACCAACCTGTTATGGCTGGATTGGTTTGTGCACTTGCCAATGCTGTTGAAAACATTGTTGCGATTGTTAGTATTGTTTTTTTCATTTTTCTATTTTATTGATGATTAATTTGTTTCAGTTTAGTTAGACGATACTTTTTTTTGAATCCTTCGCTTGGCAGAAATATTTATTTTGGATATTGAAATTTTGTATTGAATACAAAGTCCTTATCAGAAAGTGTAAGCAGAAAATTGATAATGTCCACTTTTTCGTTTGATGATAATTGAATGCCTTGGTTTAATTGGGTAGCCAAAGTTTTTGAAGGTTGAATTCCATTGGTGTAATGATTTAAAACTTCTGATAATTTCTTGAATCGCCCATCGTGCATATAGGGATAGGAATATTCAATATTTCGCAGTGAAGGCACTTTAAATTTTAATGAATCATTTTTATTAGATGTTACTTTCAATCTTCCAATATCTTTTAATAGCAAATCCATTGGCAAGCCATTATTTTCAAAATTGCCGTTGGTAAATAAAGGTTCAGTATGGCACGATGCGCAATTGTTTTTGAAAAGTAAATAGCCGTTTGCTTCTTGCTCTGTAAAATTTGATTCCTTTCGCATTACCTTATCGTATTTAGAATTTGCACTTACCAAAGTGAGCATAAATTGCGAAATAGCTTTTAATGTTTTTTCGC
>Ga0209702_10000188_pt1 | contig 123269 bp, 111 predicted proteins | sample FRY01_FD_187210 | JGI IMG/M metagenome (GOLD analysis project Ga0209702, IMG submission 187210) | Freshwater microbial communities from Lake Fryxell liftoff mats and glacier meltwater in Antarctica - FRY-01 (SPAdes) (version 2) | ecosystem: Environmental > Aquatic > Freshwater > Ice > Glacier...
TTGTAATACAGTATCGGTTTGTGGAGGCGCAACCTTTTTTTGTTGTGTATAGGCGGCCAAAAAAGCGAGCACAACCACTAACACAACCATCAGCAAGATATTTCTGTTTGAAAAGCGCATGTGGCTATTGACTATAAATAGTAGGTATTCATTTAGCTGCCGCTTCTGTATTCAATTGGGGCAATAATGCAATATTGGTTAATGCTTTCATCTGTTTACCTGTTTCTTCCGCACTGCGGGCGAGATAATAATCAACTTGGCTATGTTGCGCATTCGCGGCGCTGACTTGTCGTAAAAGCGTTTCTGCACTTACTTTAGCATGAATAGCATATTCTGCGACTGCCAGATAGAACAAGGCTTCATTATTATTAGGTTCTGCTATCGTCCATTGCTTGGCAATAGCGCGTAATGAAGGCCAATTTTTGTTCAAGTATGGATGCACCACTTGCATAAAAAATGGCCTTTGATCGGCAGGCGCTGCCCAAAATGCAGATTCAGCTTTTGTATTAACCGCCAACACTGGCTTATCCATTAATGCTTGCACCCACTCGACTGGCATATTGTAATAATAGGCGTCTTTACCTGGGCTTTTTAATGTGATCACACCGACTAAATTGCCTGCATCATCAAACACACCGCCACCGCTTTCCCCCAATTTAAAAGTACTGGTCGCTCTAATAATGACACTGTCATCCATTGAGAACAAACCTTTGATATGTCCTGAAGTGCTCAATGGTGAGAGCGACAAATTTGGATACCCGATGGCAAAAACTGACTGCTCATATTGCAAGTTGTTACTTGAGCCTATGGTTGCAATTGGTAATGTCATCTCTGCCACCACAACCAAGCAAAGATCATGACGCCAATCAGGCACAATACCACTCACTTGATAGGTTTTCCCATCTGCTGTTACCTTAATACTGGTTGCGTTTGCAATCACATGGCAATTGGTGACAACTCGGTCTTTTGCTATCACTACCCCAGAGCCAGTCCCCGCGTTGCCGTTCGAGAGCGAGACATGGATCTTGACAACATGCTGAGTGACTTTTTGTAATAACGCATCCGTGGGCAATGCTTGTGCTGAACTGATGATGCTTAAACACAGTAAAACGAAAAGCTTTTTCATGGCGACCTCCAAGCAAACAATCAAAAAAATTCATAACCTCACTTTGTTTAAAGCAAGTAAAGTGCCAATTTAATAAAAATGTTTTTTTGCTAGGTGTTTTCCATTAAAGCTGAATAATAACAATTGGTTAGACTCGCTTTTAGCCCAACTTAAAAGTGTGCGTGATTGTTGGAATCGTGGGTAAAGTATCGCAACAAGTGGGGCTAATGCACCTTAATGGTGCAGCATCCACCAATAAGCATCCACCAAACGTCTATTGGTAAATGAACAGCATATTGTCTTTTTTAGCGGCCAGCCTAACCAAGCCGTTGAGCGCAAAGTGGTTACGCTGAGTCCGATTGAGAAGTGTCAAACTAAACCAATCCAGTCCAGTCCAGTCCAGTCCAGTCCAAAAGAAAATAGCCCATTCAGTGGGCTATTGATGATTTTTATTGCCTCGGCGTAAAATGCCTTTCTACCAACTTACTGCAAGCCGTTGTAAAGCAATAAAGCGTTAAGGGTTAAATATGAGTCTGAACTTGCACCAGCAGCAGGCAAAACCAGACTATTTAAAGGAGTCATAGCCCCCAGTCCAGCAATATCCAGGGCAAGGGCTTGGGCTTGAATGGTAGTTAATGCCGTGGCTGCGCCACCTAAATATGATATTTTATCAGCCATATTGGTCGCCTCATTAAAACTAGTAATGTAGGTATTAAATGAAGTGTCTGGGGTGTAATCTATGCCATTAACTTTTCGCATGACTCCATCAACTGCTGACATCAAATGATTCGCGCCTGACCCACCAGTCATGATTGCAGTAATAGCATACGCAGCCCCAGCATCCCGAAACGTCAATGCTTTTTCATCATAATCTGCCGTATCCGTTTGAACCCAGGCATTTGAAGATGCCACTGAAGTTGCAAAGTTGTTTACCCAAGTAATTTCACCTGTTGTGCTGTTAAAGACTGGAGCATTCATCGCCAAGGTGTCGATGTTCTTGATATCGATTGATAGGGTCATATTTAAGGCTGCCTGATCTAATAGGGCTGTTGCCGCAGGATCAGCCAGGGCAAAGGCCGTCCCTACTGCTTTAAATGCATTCACTACGCCAAGCAAGTTGGTTAACGCGGGAGCAGGCGCCACTACGGCTGGCGCGATGAAGGTAAATGCAGTTGTTGGAGGTAAAGCTTCTCCAAAAGCTGCAGTTGAAAGTATCAGTAGTTGTGCTAGAAGTAGTTTTTTCATTTTATTTATTACTTTAAGGATTGAGAATTGTTCTTGGGTCATCGGCTGTTTTAGCCTCACCGTTTGTGTTAGTTGGTGAAATTTCGACGGCTTTTTCTGGTAATCCCGGAGAGCTTTCTATGCGCCTGACCATAATGCGAACTTCTTTATTGGCTTTGCTTAATTTTTCCTCTAGATAAAAGGTAGAATTACTTATCTCTTTGGCATCATCATATTCTGCCTGCAAGTTAGCCAACCTGTCCTTCGACACTTGTAGATAAACAGACGGGCTAGATGTTCTGATGGCCTGTTCGATATCCTTGTTTGATAACAACATCACCACTGCCGCATTAACAAACCCTAATGCCGCCATACGTTGACTGTTTTTTAATAAAACGCAGTTATCGTCTACATAAGTACCACCACCCGCAAGCCCTAATCCCAAGATAGAGACTGAAGCGGATGCCGAACCAAGACAGACATCGCTACCAGCTGCCGTTAACCCAGGAGCATACATCGTGGGTACGGAGTAAATTTTTGCTGTTGTGGTGCCCGGCGTATTTGTATTCAGATTGCCATATCCGCCCGTGACATTGTTTGTGTTCTGCTGGGTGCCAATGTTGCTACCAAGTAGATTCGATTGACCGCCGCTAACAGAGGTATTGGCCGCTCCAGATCCAGTGGAGCTGATATCAATCGTCTCACCGAATGCTGCGTTAATAAATAATACGAATGACCACGCAAATAAGCGCATACATCTCCCCTTTTTAAAGTAAGATTGTTCTCATGGCGAACGCCCCAATTGGGAGACCATGAAAATTTAGATCAGAATGACCACAACATACTGACAGGAACTATATGAGCAAGCTCATTGACTGATGAAATGAATCGGTCAGAAAAAAACTTGGTAAGCATATCTTGCAATGCATTAGCGAAAGAATTAGTTTGCAGTGAAACTGACGCTAACTCGCTAGAGAAGAAGGCTGTTACGTTTGATTAAATAATCAAATTCTGTAACAGTAATCATTATTAACTTGTACCTTACGCTCTAATCAATGGAATAGAAACAACTATTTTAAATTAGTTGTTGCTTTGTACACAGAATTGAAGTGTTGGGCGGTATAAATTGCTCTAGAAATGAACCCCTGTACCGATCCTATGCAATTTAATCGATGCGCAGGAGAATGGCAGTGGTCGAACCCTAAATTAAGTCAAATGCAAGAAAAATGCAATGAAGCGCTCAAAAACCTTCTAAAAAAAGTGGGATTACGCTTGATGCTATAACCGCATATTGTGCAAACAATGCGATCACCATCTGCGCTCATCACAGTATGCGTATTAAATTGTGTCAATCCGTGTCCAATTCTTTCCATTTTTTTCGCAGTGCTCAACACGAGTTTTGAGGTGCTTAAAACGCTAAGCTGCATTGCCAGTTTCTAATCGTTTGATTTTGTACTAAATAGCGCCTGCGTATTTTGCAAATCATGTCCATATAAATGAAACTGCCAGCTAAAACATTACATGATGAAGGTTCGAGTGCAAACAATTAGACGCTGTTTCGGCCTTTAATCTAGAAAGTATTACACGCTGATTAACCCGTGGGGGTATTTTTGAGAGATTGGGTGCGTTTTTTACAAGCAATAACCGCTTGTTGTCGTTTTAAAAAACTAGCAACAATGTGTAGTGGGTGTGTAGTGAGTGGTAGTCTAGAACCAAACTTCGGCACTGATTGAGCATGACAACCTGTGTCACTATCTTTTGTCATCAAGATAGAGTGTTCTTAAAGAGCCACAACAGTCCTAAAAAGGAGATTCCCTGTTGATTGGTAAATTTAAAGTAATGCAGGTGCCTTTATTATTTGATATCCAAGTTATTTCAGCACCTATAGCCGTAGCTCGATATTTTTGCCCAGAAATACCTCTCCCTTTGCTGGCAAAAGCCTCAGCAACATCATAACCAGACCCATTATCGGTAATCTTTACTGAAACCAAACCCTCTTCAAGAGATGTCGATATAGTCACTTCAGTTGCATTCGTATGTTTAATAACATTTGCTATTGCTTCTTGAAGAATACGCAATATATGCAATGCAGACTTTGGGTCAAGCCACTCTAGTATTGGAACATTCTCTACACACCAGTGTAATTTAATTCCAGCATTTTCAAGACGAGGCTCCAAACGAAATCGAAGCGTCGCAAGAAGTAATAATAAATTTTTATCCACCGGCTCCATTGAATCAATGGCCAACTTAAGGTCATCGATGCACCCTTTAAGAACTGCCGCAAGCTCTTTATCATTCATTTTTCCACGCTCCACCACTCTCAGCGCGCTAATTAATGAAGATCCTAACCCATCATGCATATCTTGCATAAGGCGCTGTCGCTCTTGTTCAAGTGTTCTTTTTTTCTCAACTTTTCTAAGCTTTGCATGGCTAGAAGCAAGATCAACACGATCCTTGATTCCAGCTTGTGTAATCCTTGCACTATTAATCACTTGTCCAAATATAGTAATAAGGACGATCAGGCTGCCAATGCCTATGGCAAAAAATGCAGGTTCATGAAGAGTCAAGAGTTTAGTACTTAGTAGAAGCGCATGCGGCAGAGAAAATGAGATGAACAACAATGGGATTGGAGACTGAGTTGCAAGACCACCCCCCATCATGCCTGCAAAGACAGCACATACTAAAATAAAGTCCGCCTGAGTTCCGGTATCTAAAACTATCCAAGACAATAAACCCCACAGGCCACCATCTACAAAATTAAGCATAGCGAGGATCCATATAATTTTATGGGTTTGAGTATGGTGGATATTTTTTGAGAATTGAATGCGAGTATAAATTTGCAACAATAAATGAGCTGATATAACGGCAGCGCACCAAACAGCAAGACTTTGCATATTGCCATTATTTTGAAGTGCCCAAAACAATAAAAATGGCACCACAATAACTGGAAGCGTGCTTCGAAAGTTGCTGAGAACTAATCTTAGCTGCTCTATAAGAATGTCATCTTCAGCAAAACTGAAAGGATTTTTCATATTAAAATTTAATTTAGCTTGTAAAGGTTCAGTGCAATTAGCACTAGACGCATCAACCTAGAATACCTTGATTTCTTGCTTCGTAAATCACCTCGGTCTTGGATGTTACTTTAAGTTTAGCGTAAACCCTCCGAATAAATGTGAGCACTGTATGAGGAGATACTGCCATTAATGCAGCAATTTCATTAGAAGAAAATCCTTTGGTAATATATTCAAGAACCTCCAGCTCTCTGTTAGACAATCCAACTTTAAGTTTCTCGACTGACCTATTATCTGGCAAAGCAGGTCTTGGCGGGCTTTGGTGGAAGCGAGTCAAAATCTTACGCGCAATAAGCGGACTTATAGGGCTTCCGCCACTATGTAGACTTTTTATTTCATTTATCAAATTTTTTGGCGCGCTATCCTTGAGAAGATAACCTGTTGCCCCAGCCTCTAGAGACTGCATTACATGTAACTCATCTCCAAATGTAGTACTCACCATTAAATTACATGTAGGCCATTTTTTGTTGGCGGCCACCATCACATCAATTCCAGACCCATCAGGCAATCCGAGGTCAACAATCAAGACATCCATTTGTGGCATATCCAACATTTTCAGACCTTCAGCTCTTGTGCTAGCAATACCCTGAAGCAAGATGCCCGTGGAAGGAGTTAGTATCGTTGATAACTCAGATTGAAACCCAATGTCATCGTCAACAAGTCCAATTCGAATGCAAGAATTAATAGCGGTGTTCAAGATAAAGGGCCTTATAGAAGATCTAAAATTGCTTAATTTTTGCATAACGAAAAACCGTTATGTGGTTTGAATAAGGCTGAATTCAAACACAAATGTAATAAATGATAATTAATATTAATTTGACGCATTCTTTAACGAAAAGATAATGTTATATCTAACTATTTTGTCCCCATTTCTAGGGACAGACTGCCCAAACTTTAAATCCTAAAATACGCATTAATTAATTTAAACCACTAACTACGAGGTGTTAAAAGTGAGAAAACTTATTTTATTTGTTTTAACTTTATTGGTTGCTTTACCCAATGTTACTTTTGCTGACACTATCGTTCATCGCTGCGATGCGGCAGGGTTTGATTCAAAAAATAATTGGGGGCAACGATATACAGTCCATTGTTGTAACCCTAATGTGACGACATGCTCATCCAAAGACGCACTCATTACTGAATCTCCAGGAAAAGTTTCAGTTGGTGGCAACAAATCTCATGACTTTAAAGTGCAATGCAATGGCGACTGGTACCGAGTCAATAACACAAGCTTTGATCATTCAGGTGGAACTATTGCTGGCACCGCAAATGGCGGCGCTAATAACGGTACCACCGGTCAATATACTTTACTCGTTCATAACTCCTCGTCTAAAGGTGGGCATGCTTGGATTAACGGCTTTACCTGTCAGTAATTTCTTGATCAACATTTTAAACAGGATCAGCCTTGATAACCTTTAGAGCCATGACTCACAAGGACAATGCGTTAAGGGTCAAGCCTATTGCAATCACGTTATTGTTCTTAAGCGCATCACTCACAGGTTGCGCCTCTTTGCAAAACCATAGAGAAAGCTTAGATAAATCAATAAATAAAAGCGTTGCAATTAGCCCATCTCAACAATCCATGCAACTTGGTATGAATGCAATTAATGCCGGCAATCCAAAACTTGCAAATCATGAATTTACCCTAGCAATTAAACAAGATTTGAAAAATCCAGGGCTACATACCGCTAATGCATTGGCTTATCAAATACGAACAAGAGCTGGTGAAAGAGACCTATTTGAGTTAGCAGAAACAGGTTACTTAGTCGCATTAGAACAACAACATGATTTTCAAAATGCAGCGGTTCAACTTGCACATCTTTATCTTGAAAATAAGCAATATGCAAAAGCACAGCGTGCAGCAGCATACGCTCTAAAATTAGAGTCTAAGAGTATTGAAGCACTTTACTTATTAGCAAGTGCCTCCTATTCCTTAGGTGATGTAGAGCTTGCACTTTGGGCAATAGATCAGGTCAGAAGCTATGCTCCTAACGATAAACGTAGCGCACGAATGTTACCTGCGATTTACGGTGCGGCCGGATTAACAGACGAAGCAACTATATTTTTAAAAGATCAAGCAACAATATTTAGCCAGCTTGATAATGACAAAATAAGCGCAAGATTAGATCAATGGAAAGTTGCTTACAACAATATTGATTCAAGTGAGAACACAAAAGTAACAGTTGCCATCAATAATGAAGAAACATCCACCGACAATGAGGATGAGAAAATATCCGAACCAAAAAACCAGACGATCAAATCAGATGACGAAGGCCCTTTGGCTTACCCTTGGTCAGATTGTGTTCAACAATTAACGCCCTTACCTAGCAACTCAACAGAAACCAGTGATTACAGCGACTCATCGAGTACTGGTGCAGTTAAAGTTGATGAAACCATAGCGATGCCAAGTCTACCCTCTCCTTGCAAAGGCCATGCAATGCCCCAAATGGCCATTATCGACGTAGTCATTCTTCGCACCAATGAAATTAGTACTCGCAGCAGCGGAATTAATCTTTTAGAAAACCTAGCAGTCACTATTCAGCAAAGCGCAAATAAAGTCACTACATCTATCGATAATGCGGCAAGCACAACCAGTTCAACTTTAACTAGAAATGTAGGCTTGGGCACTTCTGCTGGCGGAGCTATAGCCTACTCGCTTAATATTGCAAACGTAAGCGGTCAAACAACAGAAGTTGTTTCACGCCCTAGCCTTCAAGTCCTAGATAGGCAGCCAGCACAATTTTTCTCTGGCTCAAGTGTTCAAATTGGCTTACCTGGCGCCATAGGCGGCACTAGCAGTTTAAATGAAATTAATGTCGGTTTGAGTATGTCTGTGACACCGACATTTATTGACGACAGTCAGCTACTGCTAAACGTTAAAGCAGTTCATACTTTTTTTGAACCTGTAACTGGAACATCCACATTTAGTCAGTCACTTCAGACTTCTCGGAATATGGTCGCTGCCGCGACAAAAATTAAGGTTAATGAAACACTTGTGCTTTCTGGCCTTACTGAGCGCGAAGCGATAAGTGGCACATCTGGGGTACCCATTCTCAAGGATATACCAGGCTTGCAATATCTTTTCTCCAAGAATACGGTTCAGAATTTTAATAAAACTGTGCTTATTTTAATTACGCCAAGGCGAATTATGGCTTATGGAGAAACACTAGAAAAAGTAGACCAACTTAAAAAAACTACTGAAACAGAGCCCAAAGTTTTACAAGAAACTCGTCGGCTTGCTATAAAAGAACTTGGGGGCAGCTGGCCGAACCTTTATCGAACTTTGCGCAATATGTCACGCAGTGAAAGAGCATTTGGGGTGAGAGCGAATGACATAGAGCTTGAAGATTGGAATAGGCCATCACGAATTAAAAAAATATTAGATGACGCAATGAATACCTTACATTTTTAACCCAATTGATAAACAAAAATTCTGAAATAGTATAGCTATTTTCAATTACCACTCATGCACATCTAGGACACATGGTGCTCATCAATGAATATTTCAGAGGTGAAGTTTGTGTCAAAACCGGAGATACTAATATGGAAATTATGCCCAAAAAACTAACATTATCTATTAGCGCCAGTATTCTGCTTGCACTAATAAGTACTAACGCCACAGCTTCTCCACGTCTATGCGGCTATATTGCAGTTGATAATCCTGGAAAAATTGGTCTTTTAGCTGAGTTTAGTGACAATGATAGTCTCTACCATCAAAAATGTGACCAAGCGATAGATGATGTTTGGGCGAAAATTCAAGCCAATAATCAATTAAACACCCAAAACTGGAAAAAAATTATACGCAATAAATGCTATGACGTTGCCAAGCAAGGCTTCCAAAATCCGGGAGATAACGCTGACTTATTATGCAACAACATGGACAGTGATCATGGTTACAAAATTACCAAAAAAGGACCCGAGGCAGCTATGTTTGAAAAACAACCTAGCGCAGACCCTGGTGGTGTCGCTGGCATCGCTAACGACATCGATAATGGTGTCAATAAAGTAACAAAATCAATTAAGAAATTATTTTAATCAACAATCTCGACTAGCAATATTGCTAAGAGATTACTCAAAGAAGGATATTAAAAATGAAAGTTTTAAACAAAACGCTTTTCGCTCTACTCGCAATTGCAGCAATAGCACCTAGCATTGCTCAAGCGCAATCAGGCTCAAGGTTATGTGGTCATGTAGCGGTTGAAACACCCATTAAAATTGGCCTCCTGTATGAAGCTCGTGATGGCGATGCCAGTTATCACTATCAATGTGATCAAGCAATTGATACCACTTGGCAAAAAATCCAAAAGAATGCGCAATTAAAGGCAATGAATTGGAAAGTTATCAAAAGATTTAAATGTGAAGAAGTAGGTAATATGGGCTTTGTTAACAATGGCCAAAGTTCAGATATATGCGAAAATATGGAAGCCAAAAAAGGCTACAAAGTATTGAAGCAGGGTTCAGGTAACGCCACTTATGAAAAGCAATAGGATTTAATGTTTTTTTAAAGCAATTAGACAAAAATATTGCTCAGAAAATAGCTCCTTTATTAAGTCAAGAGCCTTAGTCATCAATGACCTGCATTACAAAAGGGTTGCGTGTTCACGTAACCCTTTCTTTTTTTATTAGTGCGCTATGCAGGGATTTAAAACTAACCTAGGCAGGTTCTACACTAACCATAATCGAGTACAAAGTTCAAATTTTTAACGTATTTTTGTACTTATGTTCAATCTTTTGAGCTATCCCTTTAGCGTTCAATATCGTTGCAAGTTTTTACCATATTAAAGCCAACGTCTCATTACACATGATAGTTTTACGTTGATTAATTCCAATCTCCTGCTCATCAATTGAGCACAATAATATCGGTACATGGGTCGATTTCTAGTGCAATGTAGAGTGCAATTGATATCGCTAGGTGGGTCAGTTTTGAGTGCAATTCAACACATCTAACGCTTGGAACGCTCGATCTGATTAATCAACCATGAAACTCTCTCGAAAAGACTGATTGCACCTAAAATTGTTTGCTTAAAATTAAGATCAATTGAATCGTCAGCAACTAATTGTTTTTTTACGCTTTGAATAAGAGCACTTTTGTCGCTGGTAAGCTCCATCAAAAAATCATCTGGCTCATTGAAATTACTTTCTTTAAGCATCGTTAATGAAAGATGGAGGCCTTCTGTTAGTGAAGTACATAATGAATTCTGCTCACCCTTTAGCGAACCTAATATCTCAATGAATTTGTATATCGACTCTAAAATGGCATGTACTTTTTCATTCATCTCTTGGATCTGAAAGGTTTTATGGGTTGACTCATCGGACACTTTAAGAAGAGAAAGTTGATCGATAAATTCATTAATTTTTTGGCTAATGATTAAATTTGCTCGGTGAACTTCTGAAATGGTTACGCCTGAGTTTACGTCTTTCGAATCAGATCTAATGCGATCTAGGTATTCGGGCATTGTTTCAATCAGAGACTGTATTTCTTGTTCTATCAAGAGAATTGCATTGTCTGGATCAATCAAAGCCTCTGGATAAATAAACTTAGGTGCAGCCAGAGACTCTGATCCTTTAGAGGGGTATAGGTAGTTTAAATAAACTTCAACTCTTTCAACAAATGTATTCATTAGCATGACTCCCACCAGCTGAATCATCAATGTAAAAAAGAATATTTTGAAAGCCATTTCATTTTCATGCGCGCCCAGCCAATCAAGATTAATTTCTATTAGATTGGGGTTAAACAGGAAAAACGATAAGAATGAAAGTGTGCCTATAATTTTTACTAGTGCTGAAAAAGTCCCCAGTTTTTTTGCACTACTCTCCATATGGCTCACATGGTAAATCAAGCCGAAGCCATACCCTAGATTGGCACCTAATATCATCAGCATGCCATCATCAAACTTTATAATGCCAGAGGAACAATAAATCAGGACAAGCGTTGATGCAACCGAAGTTGTCTGACATATTAATGTGAAAATAAGCCCTATAACAAGGTATAAAACAGACTTATTCGAAAGCCATCTTAACACCCCTTCCAATTGGTTTGAGTGATCGAGTATATGGGCAGACTCTTTAATTAGTCCTAGCCCTAATAAAAAAATACCAAATGAAAAAAGTAGAGGAACCCAAAGTTTTAGTTTGTTGTGGTGATGTGCTCCGATAAAAGTGATCAAACCAATCAAACCCAAAAATATAAGTCCTATAACTTTGATATCGAGCGCGCTAATAAATAAAATTAGTGCAACACCAACACTACTCCATGCCGTAATTTTAAAAGCATTTTTCAGACTAATCGCATTTGATTTAACTAAGCCAATGCAAGTGTAAGTTGAACTAGTACTAGTTAAATTTAAGAGCCCTAATAAAATACCACTCACCGCTTTTTTAAAGTCGCTGTCTGCGATTTTTAAAATAAAGTTTCTAAACTTTGATCCAATGATTGGCTGCATTGAAAGAGAAATTGAGTTTATGCCCGTTAGATATAAACCCAAGCCCGCAATAAAGGTAAGTAAAGAAATCATAATGTAGAATTTAAACGTTTATAACGTATTGTTTATTTTAATTAAAATAAGGTTAGTTGGTATTGCAACTGACCTTAACATCTAAGATTAAATGCAATTGATAAAGTATACACAGATTGTCGTTACTTGATATAAAGCGCAGCAACAAACCAGTCAAAAATAACGCCCACGGCATTTGCTTGGGTGTAGTATTATTTTGAAGAATTTACTTAAATTAAATAAAGGTTTGATCATGATTTTTCGCAGAATGATTGTGTTGTTGGAGTTGATTTTAATGGTTTTACTAGTGTCAGGATGTGAAAAAACAGAACGGGAAAAAGTCTCAAGTTTACATGCACTTGACTACAAGGAGATTGGCGTCCCAACCGGCAGCGTGGCAGATAAGTTGGTATTATCAGTCTTTCCAAATGTTAAATTTCAATATTTTAATTCAGTGCTTGATGCTGCCATTGCCGTTAAACAAGGAAAGGTCGACGCTGCAGCTTACGATGAGCCAATTTTAAAAAATATTGCCGCCAAAAATCCGGGGTTAGTTGTCTTACCTGAAATGATTACTAAAGATAACTATGGCTTTGCAGTTCGTCTTGATGATCAAAAACTAAAAAGTGCTATCGACGTTTTAGTGAATCAACAAAAAAGCAATGGTGATTATGACGCCATGATCGATCGGTGGCTTCCTAAAGAAGGTTCACCCAAACAAATGCCGCAAATAGAAACAGGTACAGTTGGTATTTTGAGATTTGGAACCTCAGCAATAACAGAGCCATTTTCTTTTGTTGATGGCTCACAAAAGGTGGTGGGGTTAGATATTGAAATAGCGGCATTAGTCGCTAAAAGCCTCAATAAAAAACTCGAGATTGTCAACATGGACTTTGGCTCTATGATTCCCGCATTGATTGCGGGTAAAGTTGACATGATAGGCGCGTGCATTACGATCACTGATGAGAGAGCTAAAAAGGTCCTTTTCTCCGAGCCCTACTACACTGGAGGTATTGCTGCCATCGTCAAAGAATAAGCGGTGCTTTATTTTGGGATGTTAAACTGACAGTAATGCCTGAAAAATGAATGCCATGGCGATTTATTAGATCGCCCCCTTTACTTTTTATGGTCAATCAGGCGATTGCCTTCATTACATTAACGTCAGTTTTTTCATGTGCTTAGAAGCTGCCACCATTGTCGCTCCGGTTGCAAGCGCGTCATCCATCAATAGGGCTCTTGCATGATCAGCAAATGAGGTAGATTGGGTTTCTAAAGAGTCTGAGCCGTATGCTCAGTCATCATTCTCGACATGAGAGACCACAAGGAAGTTTGATGGTCTTTCTCACCAGCGCAATCGGCTTATGCAAATTAAAGGCCATCTCCGCACCAAAAATAAACCCTTGTGATCCGATGGCAACGACGCGCGTATGCATCATACATTGACCAAATTTGACCTGCTTTGTAGTGCAAAATTAACCGCTGGTTAATTTGCAATAAGTAGAGAAATATCGCTAAAAATGACTCCTAGTTTTGGAAAGTTTGAAACGCAGGGTGGCAGATCAAGTTACTGCATGCTTACTTTTCTTGAGTGATATGCATCTCAAGCAATGAAAAGTCATCCTCAAATGGCCCATCCGTGGCTTGAAGGCTTTTCATGATATTAAGTATTTCATTTACCTGAAATGTCTTTGCATTAGCAATTTTGTTAATAATTTCGGTGAATTCGGCTAGCGTAACCATTTCTCCACCAGCTTTCTCTACTTCATAAACGCCGTCGCTATAGACAAATAACTGATTAAATTTCTTAAGTGATAACGTTGCTTCTTTAAACACCATATCTTCCATAAAGCCAATAGCCATGTTGCCAGTGGTTAATTCCACCAATGCTAGAGCATTCTCAGCGTCTCCTGTCAAAATAAAAGAGGGTGGGTGTGCCGCACTGGCATAATCAAGTCTATGTGCCGTTTTGTTATAAACGCCATACCACATGGTAAAAAATTTGTTGTTATGGTCTTCCATCAAAAATGCATTATTGATTGCGCCAAGTACGGAGGCTGGGCGTTTGAAATCTGCAGATGGCAAAGCTTGCGAACGAAGCGCGTTAATGGCTGAAACCGACATAAGGGCAGAACCGACACCGTGCCCACAAACATCAAGCAAATAAATGGCTAGATTTTCATTATCTAGCCAATGGTAGCCAAAAGCATCTCCGCCTAATGATGTTGAGGGGATATGTTTCCAACGAGTACTAATACTGCCATCCAGTTCAGCAGGTAAAGCGCTTAAAATATAATCAGCGGCTTCACTAATTTCTTGTGCTAGCATCCGCTGACTTTCAGCCAAGGCCTTTTGTTGTCTATGCATATTAATATGCGTTTCAATTCTAGCTAGTGTAATCGGCGGGCTAACAGGCTTGGTGATATAGTCTACTGCCCCAAGCTTCAACCCTTTCTCCTCATCTTCGGCTTCCGTCATCGCTGTCAAAAAGATAATCGGTATCCCCCTTGTTTTGTCGTCTGCCTTTAAACGTCGACATACTTCATGCCCATCCATCTCTGGCATCATAATGTCTAGCAGAATAAGATCGGGAGGATTGTCTGAAAAGGCAATCTTCAAGGCTTTTTCGCCTGAGGTGGCTGCACGCACTTGATAGTCGTCTTGCAGGAGCCCTGTCATCAGGGTTAAGTTTGCTGGGGTGTCATCCACAACTAAAATTGATGGTTTAGATTGCAGCATTATTGTTTACCTATGGAAGTAGAATATTGTAAAGCTTTTTCGAAATCAAACTCTAGCAGTGCACTGTTGATTTTTTGGAAAACGCTCGGCGTAAAATGTGCTTTAAATGCTGATTCGTGATTCTCTAGATAGAGCGTTGCGCCAGTATCGTCGTCGCTCAACAAGGAAATGAAGCGTTCTAATAACCCTTTATCAATCGGTTTTGTTGTCATTTCCACTTCGGTTTTTATATCCGCAGGCGATACAGCTTCAATGGGAAGCGCTTGTGAAATAGCGATAAGCATTTTCTTGTAAGCATTCTCAAATGATGAAAGCTCCGTAATGAGTTGTGCTTGGTCGCCGCTATCTTTGACTAACTTCTCTATTCGGCCAGCGGACTCTTGTAATGCTGAGGCACCAACATTTCCATTGACCCCTTTAAGGGTGTGCGCAATGCGCTCTCCCAGCTCGTTGTTTTGATTTTCGATTGCGCTTCTCAATTGCGTGCCATTTTTCATTCCATCTTCAACATATTTTTTAAGCATATTGAGATATAACGGCATTTTATTCATTACCCGTTTCATTCCCAACTTAACGTCAAGCCCGTCAATCTTGTTAAGATTTATGATTGTCTCACTGACACCCTCTTGGTTGATTTGCGTGGGGGCGCGCTGAACTTCACTTGTCTTTGGTTTAATCCATTTAAGCAAAGCTTTGAAAAGATCATCAGGATCAATAGGCTTAGCAATATGATCATTCATTCCTGCATTAGCGCATTTTTCTTTATCTTGATCCATTGCATTGGCTGTCATCGCAAGAATAGGAAGGTCTTTAAATTGAGGTAACTTTCTAAGTTCAATGGCTGCGGTCACACCGTCCATCACTGGCATTTGCATGTCCATTAAAACAATGTCGTAGCGGTTCTTCAACACTTTCTCAATAGCCTCTTGGCCGTTAGTTGCAATTTCTACGATAAATCCTTCGCCCTCGAGCAGCCCCATCGCGACCTCTTGATTGAGTTCGTTGTCCTCAACGACTAAAATTTTAGATCCAAGAATCGTTGTCAGACTGCCAGTGGTCAGCACATTACCCAGCTCATAGACATCCCCTGCTTGAGTATCGCCTAATATTCTTAATATCGAGTCAAAAAGTATGGATGCATTGACGGGTTTAATAAGTATTTCATTTAAACCAGCGCTTTCAGCTTCTTTTATCACATCTTCACGGCCATAAGATGTCACCATGACCATATGAGGTGATGCATCCAGTTTAAGTGCATTAATGGCGATTGCCGCTTCAGCCCCATTCATCCCCGGCATTTGGTAATCTAAGAAAACAATCTCAAAAGGTGTTTTTGTTTTAGCTGCCTTTCTCACTTCTTCCACTGCCTCGGCCCCTGCTGAGACTTGTTCAACGACAAAGCTCATGCTGGATAAAAGCTCATGTAGAACGTTACGTGCAATTTCATTATCATCAACTACTAATACTTTTTTACCTTGTAAGCCCTCTCTTGGTATTAATTTTTTCATGAATCCTTTTGCTTTACCTAGCCGAGCAGTAAACCAAAATGCACTACCTTCTCCAGGCACACTGTCAACCCCGACTTCTCCGTTCATTAGCGTTGCCAACTGTTTAGCAATAGCAAGGCCTAAACCTGTCCCACCATACTTTCTGCTGGTCGATGTATCAGCTTGTTGAAAAGATTGGAAGAGCCTGCTTTTTTGCTCTTCAGTTAACCCTATACCTGTATCTCTGACACTAAAATGTATGAAGAAATCAGTCTCTGTTTCTTCCTGTACCTTAGCAGAGATTACAATCTCACCTTCATCTGTAAATTTAACTGCATTGTTGGCGTAATTAATGAGGACTTGACCCAGCCTGAGAGAATCGCCGTTTAGTGCTAGTGGTAATTTCGAATCAATATCAAATATTAATTCTAAGCCTTTATTTTGAGCTTTCTCTGCCACCAAGTTTGCCACCGTATCAAATACTTTCGATAGCTCGAAGTCATTGTGTTCTATGGTTAACTTTCCTGCCTCTATCTTAGAAAAATCTAAGATGTCATTAATAATGCCAAGTAAGTGCTGACCAGAGCCACTGATTTTTTTAATATAATCCCGTTGTCTTGGATTGAGCTCTGTTTTTAAGGCCAAATGAGACATGCCAATAATGGCATTCATTGGTGTGCGAATTTCATGACTCATATTCGAGAGGAAGTCAGATTTCATGCGTGTTGCGTCTTCAGCTTTATCCATTGCGTCTTGCATTTCAGTCACATCAAAGAACCATCCCAAATATCCATCTTGACCATTAAACGCAACTGGAAAGTGCGAGGCAATCACTTGAACTTTTTCACCAGTAACCTTTTTCATTCCAACTGAAAAATTGTTAACACTTTGCCCATTACTAAGCTTTTCAAGGATGATTTTCATATCTGCTGGCGTTTGATAAACTCTAGAAAGATCAAGATCGCTTATATCTGCAAGTGCAAATCCAAACATACTGGCATAAGATTGGTTTGCAAATAATATGTTGTTAGATTTTGGATCAATAATGCGAAGCGCCACTGGACTTGACTCTAGAATAAACCTAAAACTTTTTTCACTCTCTCTGACAATTTCATCGATCGCTTTTCGCTCGGTAATATCCCTTATCGAGACACAAACACATGATCCACGCCCGCTTAGGCTAGGCAATGAAGATATCGAGGCCTCTATTGGAAACTCGGTCTGATCTAGCCTTAAGCCATTAACATCATTAAATACTGCAGTCTTTGTAAAGCTGTAACCCGCTGATTTAAATGCGGTCGGCAATAAATCGTCGGCCATCTTACCCGTCAATAAGCCTTTTTCATAACCGAATACCTCTGCCAGCTTGGTATTACTTAAAATAATAATGCCAGACTCATCCAGTACCATCATGCCATCAGGAGCCGATTCCACAATGCCACGATACCATGCTTCTGTGGTCTTCATTTCGACTTGTTGGGCCTCGAGTTCTACCGCTTGCTCTTCCATCTGAGCGGCTTGAATCTCCATGCGCTCAGCTTGCTTTTGTGTCTCTTCTAATAATTTTTGCGTTTTAATATTGCTCTCAAGCATTTCCATACTGAGCGCAAGTAACGGAAATAAATCCTCAAGCAGGGTTTTATCGCGCACAGAAAATGCTTCAAAACTAGCCAGCTCTATTACCCCTAGCATTTGCTTATCTAGCAAAATGGGCATCACGCTAATGTTGCTAGGCATGGCAGAACCTAAGCCAGAGTTAATAGCCATGTAGTCGGCAGGTGCATGAGCAATGGTAATCGTTTTTTTCTCCATCGCACATTGCCCGACCAAGCCCTCACCTATTTCAAAGTATTGTTTAAATTCTTTTCTTTCATTGCAGCCATAGCTGCCAATCATTTTTAATTTATTTTGCGCGTCAAGAATATAAAATACACCACGCCCTAAATGTAATAAGGGCGCAATGCTGGAAAGCAAAGTTTGAGAAAGATCGATAAAGTTTGTGGTCTGTTGAATTGCATTTGATATTTCACCTAAATGCGATTTAACCCATCTCTGCTCTTCCATTTTTTGCGCGCTAAATTGTAAAACCTCAATAGATAGCGCTAAATCACCAATTTCATTTGGGTAATCAGTATGTGGCACTTTAATATCCAGGTGACCAGTTGCAATTTCTTTGACCGCGGCTTGCAAGCGAGCGGTTGGCCTGCGAATAGACCAAGCAATCATTAAGGCAAAGGCAAGCCCAGTCAGCACACTACCAATGATTATGGAGATGGTAATGGTTAAACTCTTGCGGTAAAGACTATTGGCTGAGATTGCTGCCTGATGTGCCGATTTTTCTTTTGCCTCAGCAATTTCGCCTAAAATAGCAACAGCTTCATTATAGTTTGCTAAAAATTGTTCACTATTGAGGATTGCTCTGGCTTTCGTAAGATCAATCAGAACGCTTTCATCGTCAGGAATGATGTGATTGATATCTTGGTTGTACCTTGCAAAAAGTACGTCAAATTTTGAAAGTAATTTAAGCTGATCGTTATCTTGAATAGCCCTTTTGGTTTGATCTAAATTAGCTTGAACCCCAATGCCTGATAGTGAAATTTCTTTTTTGTACTTCACTTGATCTTCTATTGAATTAGCCAGCATTGCGCTTCTCAAGAGGCGCGCCATGCACATGAGATCAAACTTGGCTTCTTTGACATAAGAAATGACCAGTAACTCACGATCGTAAATTTCTTTTGGCGCTTCACTTAATCGGCTCTGCGAATAAATACCTTGCAGGCCAGATAGAAAAGTAAACGCTAAAATAAGACCAAAGCCTAAAATCAGCTTGGTATTTAGCCTTAATTTTTCCAACATCATTACTAATTTGTTCATTCCGGTTCTCCAATCAAGTGCCGAATTAATATTGATAGCTAGTTGCTCTATTAGTTAATTCTTGGTAAATAAATTATGTGCGGTATCAATTTGATGAAAAAGGATACTGATTCTCGGGCTTAGCATTTCGGATTGCCCTATAAACAACAAGCCATGAGCATCTAAATGCGCATGAAATTTGCGAATCAGTTCATCTTGTTCTGGGCATTTAAGATAAATCAAAAAATTACGACAACTAATTAAATCTGCACGCTCATTTGGCAAATAACTGAAGATATCCGCAACATGAAATTCACATATATTGCTTATCGTCTCATTCACCATAAAACCTTCATCATGTTGATTAAAGTATTGATGAAGCAAATCAGATTCCACATCGTTAAGTATCTTGCTGCCATATATTCCAGAATTTGCCTGTTCTATCGCCGAAGGATTTAAATCTATCCCAATAATTTTTATTGTCAGATTAAGTCTAAGCTCGGTCTTAATTTCAGAGGCAATGATAGCGATGGTATAAACTTCTTCCCCAGAGGCGCAGGCAGGCACCAAAATCGTGAAGGTTTCCTTGGGCAGCTTTGCCCGTATTTTTTGTCGCAGTGAAGTCTTCAGGCATTCAAAGGAACTGACATCCCGAAAGAAAGATGAAAATGAAACCAAAAATAACTGTTGTATGCGAATGACTTCGCTCGGATTTTGTGTCAGATGCGTTAAGTAATCCTCATAGGATTCAATCCCAAGTGAACCCATTCTCGAATCAAGTCTTCGCCACAAGGTTTCTTCTTTATACCCACTAAAGTCAATACCCGTCACTGCATTGATGCGATCAATGATCGTCGTAAGGGCGCTGTTCGGCTGATCATTTTTTGTAACTGGATCTGTAGCCAAAAAGGCACGTTGGCTTGGCACTATCTTGTTGAGCGCGCTCGCAATCTCTGCAATTGTTAATATCGAATCCACCATACCAGACTCAATTGCAGACGTTGGCATGCCGTTAAAAACCGCAGAGCTTGGGCGCTGAGCAATCGTCACACCGCCATTTAATTTAATGGCTCCAGCACCGACTGTTCCATCTGACCCCGTACCGGAAAGCACAATACCAATTGCGCTTTTCTGATATGCATTTGCAATGGATTCAAATAAGGCATTGACGGACGGTGTGGATCTGTTTTGAAGCGGCGGATCTGACAACTTGATGTGTCCAGATTGGACAGTGCCATCTTTACCTGCAGGAATTAAATAAATATGGTCAGGCAGTAATTTTTGTTTGTCTTCCGCTAAAAATACCGACAAGCCATTCCCTCGGTTGAGTAGCCTAGCCATTAAATCACTATGGCCATCATGCGCCATATGCTGGGCAATTAAATAACTCATCTGTCCATTAGCTTTTAACTGCGGGATGAGTGCCATCAAAGTTTCTAGCCCGCCCGCAGATGCTCCCAACCCTATCACATATGAAGGCACGCTTGAAGTGACAACTAACTGATAGCCGAAATCGCTTTTTCTAAGTCAGGATGGACCCCTAACAAAGCACCAAAGCCACTGATCACCATGACTTCATTCACTGACGGATTCACCCTGCAAAGCGTTAGCGCACCGCCTGATGATTTTGCGCGCTTGGCGGCCATGAGTATTACGCGCAGTCCTTCAGAACTGATGTAATTCAATTCCTTACAGTCAAGCACAATTTTTGAAATACCTATTTGGCTAGGCTCGCTCGTTTTTTCGGTAAAAATTTTGGAGGTGATGCCATCAAGACGACCAACCAAATCAACGACTAGTACATCATTTTGTATATAACTGTTAACTTCAAGCATTTTTGATCTTTAAATTGATGAGTTTCAATTTTATTAATATACATCAAAAAAATACTTTGCGTTAAATTCGGCGCTATAAAAGTGCTAAAAAAGATAAAAAATATAAAAATGCTAAAAAATGATTTTTTTTGTTTTATTAAACAACAGTCATGATAAAGTCTACAAAAATACTACTGTTAGGTTTTTAAAATGATCAAAATATTTTTATTATTGCTAACCCTCTTAATTCCCATTCAATCAACCGCTGCTGTTGACTCAAATGCTAGCCCACAAAAATTAACTTCGTTGGATGATCTTAAACACAAACGCATAGGCGTTTTGCTTGGTTCTGCCCATGAAAGTTATGCCGTCAAACACTATCCGGACGCACAAATTCTCCAATATAAAACCCCTGCAGATGTTCTACTCGCTGTCATGACAAATAAGGTTGATGCAGCGTTATATGATGAAGAACCACTACGAGAGATTTTTCGCCAAGATGACTCTTTGGCTTTGTTGGGTAATCCTCTCTTTACTTTCGATATTGGTGTGGGTTTTAACAAAAACAATAACGGACTCAAAGAACGCTTCAACACTTTTTTAGCAGAAATTAAAGGTAATGGGGTTTACAAAGACATGGTTGACCGCTGGATGATTAAAGGGACAACCACAATGCCAACAATCAGTCCTGCAAAAACGAATGCGGTTCTGGTCGTTGGGGTTAGCGATGCTGGTCTACCATTTACGGCCGTCAAAGACAATCAGTTAGTTGGATTTGACATCGAATTAGCAAAACGCTTTGCTGCCTCGATGGGTAAAGAAATTAAATTCTCCAATATGGATTTTGGCAGCTTAATAGCGGCCGTCTCAAGCAATAAAGCTGACATGATTGCAAGCTCCATCTATGTTACAGATGAACGAAAAAAGCAAATTGATTTTTCAAACCCTTATTATGCAATGGGTACTCGCGCATTTATGCTTAAGCAAAATCTTTCAACCAAAGCGTCTGCAAATACCAACGCGCACCTATTAAGCACCCTCGATGATTTAAAAGATAAAAAAATTGGCGTAATGCTAGGCTCAGTGCACGATACCTTTGCCCACAAACGCTATCCTGAAGCTGATATTTTGCAATATAAATCTCTGCCAGATGTGATGCTTGGCGTTAAATCAGAAAAAGTGGAGGTGGGTATCTTTGTTGATGTAACTCTCAAAGAATTACTCAAAACAAATCCAGATATAGGCGCGATTGGAGAACCCTTTGAAATAATGCCAGTGGCTTTTGGCTTTAGTAAAACTAATGTCGAACTCCAACAAAAATATAACGCCTTCTTTAAATCCATCCAAGACAATGGCGTTTATGACGCCATGATTACCCGATGGACAAAGAAAAACGAAAGCACCATGCCAAAGATAGATACGCCCAATAAAAATGGAGTGCTGATTGCAGGCTTTATTAGCGATGCTGGTCTGCCATTTGTGGCAGTGAAAGACAATCAAAATATCGGCCTCAATATTGAGCTGGCTAAGCGCTTCGCAGCCTATCTCGGAAAAGATATCCGATTTGACGATATGGAGTTTGGTAGCCTCATTCCTAGTGTTACCGCAGGAAAAGTCGATTTTATTGCGGTTACCCTGATGATTACCGAGGAAAGAAAGCTTAAGATCAACTTTGGTGAGCCTTTCTATGAAATTGGCATGAGCGCCTTTGCCCTTAAAAAGAATATTTTAGTGAATACATCAAGCGTTGAAAATGCCCCCAAATCGCCTTCTTTTGTTCAGGGTGTTATTGACAGTTTTGACAGTAATATTATTCAAGAGAAAAGATATTTACTGCTTTGGGATGGCTTTAAAACCACTATTCTTATTTCTATACTTGCTACTATTTTTGGGACAGTTTTAGGCAGTGGAATTTGCTTTATGAGAATGTCAAAGGCCGCTGTTCTTTATATTCCCGCTAAAATTTATATCAGCATTGTGCGAGGTACGCCCGTACTTGTTATCTTGATGTTGATGTTCTATGTGGTATTTGGATCCGTTAATATCAATCCTGTCTTGGTTGCAACTATTGCTTTCGGGATGAACTTTGCTGCTTACGTGGCGGAGATTTTTAGAAGTGGAATTGAAGGCATTGATAGAGGTCAGATGGAAGCTGGTATTGCAATGGGCTTTAATAAACTGAAAACCTTTATTTACATCATCCTACCCCAAACCATTCAAAGAGTCTTACCAGTCTATAAGGGTGAGTTTATCTCATTAGTTAAGATGACTTCTATAGTCGGTTATATCGCCGTACAAGATTTGACTAAAGCAAGTGATATTATTAGAAGTCGCACGTTTGATGCCTTCTTCCCACTCATTATGATCGCTATTCTCTACTTTTTGATTTCATTGTTGTTAATGCAATTTTTAGATTACCTTGAAAAAGTAACCGACCCAAAATATAAACGCAAGACAGGTAAAACATCATGATTACAGTCCAGAATTTATCCAAAAAATATGGTGACTTGGTTGTTCTTAAAGACATTAGTGCCGTTATTAAAAAAGGTGAAGTTGTTTCAATTATTGGCCCGTCTGGCACTGGCAAAAGCACCTTTCTTCGATGTTTAAACTTACTAGACCAACCAAGTGGAGGCAGTATTTTTGTTGATGGTCATGACATCTTAGATAGTAAGACGAATGTTGCTAAAGTACGTCAAAAAATGAACATGGTCTTTCAATCGTTCAATCTTTTTTCTCATTTGTCTATTATGGATAACTTGACCTTAGCGCCAATGAAGTTGCTAGGAAAATCTAAAAGCGAGGCCGAAGCTAAATCTATGGAGTTATTAAGATTAGTCGGCTTGGCTGAAAAGGCAAATAACTATCCTGATGAACTTTCAGGGGGGCAGAAGCAAAGAATCGCCATTGCACGATGCTTGGCTATGGACCCAGAAGTCATTCTTTTTGATGAGCCCACTTCAGCGCTTGACCCAACAATGGTGAGTGAGGTGCTATCAGTCATTCGTAAGTTAGCCCGAGATGGTATGACAATGCTAATCGTTACCCATGAAATGTCATTCGCAAGAGATGTTTCTAATCGAGTGTTTTACATGGATCAAGGCCTAATTTATGAGGAAGGCACACCAGAACAGATTTTTGATGCCCCTCAGAATGAAAGAACAAAAACATTTATTAATCGCATCCGTAATTTGATTTTTTCAATTAACTCATCCGATTTCGATCTTTATGCACTGAACGCGGAGATAGAAATTTTTTGTGAAAAGCAATTTTTATCAAAAAAACTGAGGGATGACCTTTTGTTGATTATTGAAGAGATGCTGGTTATCTATAAGCCTTTTTTGGATCAAGTACCCTTGGAGTTGACAATCGCTTACTCAGAAAAAAACGACACCCTTGAGCTACTCTGTCATAGTGAAGGTGATCCATTTAACCCGCTTGAGAGTGATCAGTTGAGTGATGAAATGGGTTTGAATTTAATCAAACATTTCTCAAAAAACATTGATTACGTTTGGGAATCAAACACCAATAAAATCAAAATCACAATCAAAAAATAATCATAGGATTTTCTGATTGGAGGGTGTAAAGAATTTAGCAGGAGACTGGTGTTTTCAGAAATAAAAATAGCGAATGATTTGCATTGCTTAGCCGAGTCTCTCACCCCAAGTCTATATCATGAGATAAATTTTTAAACATTTTCAATCTATTGAAATGTCCATCCCGCTCATATTCAACTTTGTCTGTCAATGCCTTAACGAAAAACACTCCCAATCCTCCAATTGGCCTATCATCAATACTTAAAAGAAGCTCCGGCGCTTCTTTTTCTAGCGGGTTGAAAAAGAGACCATTGTCCTGGTAAACCATCTCAAGTACATTATTTTTAATCTCTAGCTGGATTGAAACAATGCCATCGTCAATCTCATTAAAACCATAATTTACGGTGTTGGTGTACAGCTCTTCTAATATAAGATTAACTTGATTCTTAATGATCTCAGGAAGGCCGGCATTGGAAGAGAATTGATCTATTGCTGATGATAAATCATTAATTTCGTCTAAAGCGCCATTTAGGGTTATGTTAAAAATTTTCTCTGACTGAAATTTCATAATCACGAATCATAAAGTATAGAGTAATCATAAAGCAAGTTACTCTATATTGGGTTTATTGCAAAATATATCCTCAAATAAATCTTAACAAAAGGACGACCTGTTGAGTTTTAGTCAACCGCGATGTCTATCCAGTAGCGCTTAATGCCGGCTACGTTGATTGGTTTGCGGATGTTGGCTGTCATTAACATATCATGTGTTGCATTGTTAGCCAAGGCTAAGTTTTTTGAGTTTTGCTCGCTGCCATTGACCATCCACTTGATAGGCGCACTGCTACGCTCAGCTTGGTAGATGTTAAGCAGGCGTTATTTGTATCATCAGATGAGTCAGTTTTGAGCGCAATTGAACGCAGAATATAAAATTAAAAATTTACCAGCTAACGAGAAGCGCTATAGTAGAAACGATGGCATAAATTGTGCATTGTTTATACTTTTCTGTATCGGCAACTAATACCATTTTCAATTAAGCAAATGAGTCAAAAGGAATCGAATGGCAATACGCGTTGCATTACACCATAAAACCAGTTATCAATTTGATCGATTAGTTAGTCTTTCTCCGCACGAGGTCCGCTTGAAACCAGCCGCACACTCACGCACACCCATTTTGTCTTACTCGTTATCCGTCACGCCTAAAGATCATTTTATTAATTGGCAGCAAGACCCTTATGGCAACTATATTGCCCGTTTTGTATTCCCCGAAAAGGTGCAGGCGGTCGATTTTACGGTCGATTTAGTGGCAGATATGACGGTGATTAATCCGTTTGATTTTTTTGTGGAAAAATATGCAGAACATTTTCCTTTCAAATATACCAATCAGCAGTCAGAAGAGTTGGCTGCTTATCTTAAACCAGAGCCGATGGGCAAGTTAACCGCTGCGTGGGTTAAGCAGTTGCAAGATGAGTTAGTGACACAAAAGCTAGGCACCGCTAATTTTTTGGTCGCACTGAATCAACAGTTACAGCAAAAAATTAATTATTTAGTACGGATGGATCCTGGCGTACAGACGCCAGAAGAGACGCTGTCGCTGGTAAAAGGCTCTTGCCGTGATAGTGCATGGTTGTTAGTGCAAATATTGCGTAATTTAGGGCTTGCTGCGCGTTTTGTCTCTGGCTATTTAATACAACTCAAGGCCGATATTGAAGCTTTAGATGGTCCGAGTGGTACAACCATCGATTTTACCGATTTGCATGCTTGGACTGAGGTGTTTGTGCCAGGCGCTGGCTGGATAGGGTTAGATCCAACTTCAGGCTTAATGGCTGGAGAAGGACATATTCCATTAGCTTGTACCGCATTCCCCTCTTCTGCTGCGCCTGTGACAGGCATGACGGATTTTGCTGAGGTGACGTTTGAACATGAAATGACGATTACACGTATCCATGAAGACCCACGAGTCACTAAGCCGTATTCAGAAGAGGATTGGCTTAAAGTCGATCAGTTGGGCAAAAAAGTGGATGCCGATTTGAAAAAGCAGGATGTGCGTTTAACGCAAGGCGGTGAGCCAACTTTTGTGTCAATTGATGATATGGAAGGCGCAGAATGGAATACCGAAGCACATGGTGATAAAAAGCGAGAATTGGCAGGGAAGCTGGCATTAAAGCTAAAACAGCATTTCACTAAAGGTAGCTTGTTGCATTATGGACAAGGTAAATGGTATCCAGGTGAGCCTTTGCCACGTTGGGCGCTTTCGATGTTTTGGCGCGTGGATGGTAAGCCTATCTGGCAAGATGAGTCTTTATTCTCAGATGAAACCATAAAAGGGCAATATAAGACTAAGGATGCTGAAAAGCTTGCTAAAGAGCTGGTCAAACAACTCAATTTTCCACAAGCTTGTTTAATTCCAGCTTATGAAGATGTGCTGTCTTTAGTCCAACTAGAACAGCGTTTGCCTGAAAATATAGATCCATTAACAGTCGATGCAACAGATAGTGAAGAAAGAAGACGTTTAGCGCGCTTATTAGAAAAAGGGTTGAGTGCGGTAGTTGGTTATGTGATGCCGATTAAACCTGTTGAAGTGAAGGTTAAAGGTAAAGCAAACGCGCAGAAAAAAGACACCGCATGGCTAACCAGTCAATGGCCGCTTAAACGTGAACATTTATATTTATTAGCAGGTGATTCTCCCTTAGGTTTGCGTTTGCAATTGTCTTCATTGCCTTGGGTTTTGCCAAAGGACGTCGATCCTGCATTCCCAACCGATCCATTTGAGTCGACAGAAGCACTGAGTGATGATGGACAGGTTACTGTTAAGCTTAAACATAAAAAATCTAAACCCGCGCCAAGCGAAGTTGTGCATACGGCGCTGTGCGTCGAAGTGCGCGAAGGACGTTTATTTGTCTTTATGCCACCAACGACAAACCTTGATGATTATTTGGCTTTGTTGCGGGTTGTTGAAGCATCAGCTGCGGCGCAGAAGTTAACCTTAACCATCGAAGGCTATACGCCGCCAAGAGATGCGCGCCTTAAAATGCTCAGTGTGACACCGGACCCAGGCGTGATTGAGGTGAATATTCATCCTGCTTCATCATGGGACGAGTTGGTTAATAACATGACAATATTATATGCAGAGGCAAGATTGACGCGCCTAGGCACTGAGAAATTCATGTTGGATGGCCGTCATACCGGCACTGGCGGTGGTAATCACGCGACACTCGGTGGTGCAACAGCCGCGGACAGTCCAATGTTAAGACGACCAGATGTATTAAAAAGCTTGATTACTTATTGGCAAAATCATCCAGCGCTTTCTTATTTATTTTCAGGCATGTTTATTGGGCCAACTAGTCAGGCGCCGCGTGTAGATGAAGCGCGCGATGATAATTTGTACGAGCTAGCCATTGCTTTTCAGCAAATGGAAAAAATATTACCAGGAACTAAAGAGAGCGAACGCCCTTGGTTAGTCGATCGATTATTACGCAATTTGTTGGTTGATTTGACGGGCAATACCCATCGATCTGAGTTTTCAATTGATAAACTCTACTCACCAGACGGACCTACAGGTCGTTTAGGTTTGGTTGAGTTTCGCGCATTTGAGATGCCACCGCATGAGCGAATGAGTTTGGTGCAAAGCTTATTATTACGTGCTTTAGTGGCACGCTTTTGGAAACAGCCTTACCAAGGTAAGTTAATCCATTGGGGTACAGAGTTACATGATCGATGGATGTTGCCACATTTTGTGGCGCAAGATATTACTGATGTGGTTAAAGATTTACGCGCTTTTGGTTATCAATTTGAACAAAGTTGGTTCGATCCTTTTGTCGAGTTCCGCTTTCCACGCTATGGCACAGTGGCTTATCAAGGTGTTGAGCTGGAGTTGCGCCAAGCAATTGAACCCTGGAATGTCTTAGGTGAAGAAATGAGTGGCGGCGGTACGTCACGCTATGTAGATTCATCCGTTGAACGGATGCAATTAAGGGTGCGCGGATTAACAGATGGGCGCCATATTGTGACTTGTAACGGGCGACCATTACCATTGCAACCAACAGGGACGGCAGGTGAGTTTATCGCTGGAGTGCGTTTCCGTGCATGGAGTCCTTGGTCTGCCTTGCATCCAACGATTGGTGTGCAAGCACCCTTAACGTTTGATTTGGTCGATACTTGGAGCAATAAAGCCATTGGTGGTTGTACATATCATGTGTCCCATCCTGGTGGGCGCAACTATGACACTTTCCCGGTGAATGCCAATGAAGCAGAAGCGCGGCGTTTTGCTCGTTTCTGGAATCATGGGCATAAACCTGGTAAGTTGAAAATTAAACAGGAAAATCGTAACCCACGCTTTCCATTTACCTTGGATTTAAGGTGGCAAGACTAATCTTTGTATAAATTGTTGCTCAAAAAAAAAGCGCTCATAACATTAGCGCTTTTTAATTGATGCAGATGAGATTAAGAGAAATTTTGTTGCGCCGCATCCGAGTTTGGCTGCTCTTCTTCCCATTCAAACTTAGGTAAGCTCATCAATGCATTTACTAGACCATTATTCCATTTTTCAGCAAGCTCCTTGGCAAAGGCATCATCTTCGGTTAAGTGAAGTTTTCTACCTTCGGTTAAGCTGTCTTTTTGGTAAATCATTAAGTCAATGGGCGGTCCGACCGTAAGATTACTGCGAATGGTTGAATTCATCGAAACTAAAGCGCAACGGCCCGCACGATTGAGCGACGTATCGCGTTTGATAATGCGATCTAATATTGGTTTACCATACTTTGTTTCGCCAATTTGCAAATAGGGATGCTCATCAGACTCACTAATAAAATTACCTTGTGGGTAAATGAGTGAAATTTCTGGTTGATCAGAACCCAATTGTCCAGCAACAATAAAAGTCGCTTGAAAGCTAGTGGTGCCCGCATCACGCACAACATGCACATTTTGTATTTTTGTGCTGGTGCTAGCAATGTAATCTATTGCTTCATGCATGCTAGCAACGCTTAATAGATTGGGTAATACCGCTTTATCAAGATCGCTTTGCAGTTTTTTTAGCACTTGCTGTGTTGTTGCTAAATTACCGGAAGACATGATGGTAATAAAGCGATTATTAAGCCATGAAAACGTATGCATTTTATTGTAGATCGATACGTTATCAAAGCCAGCGTTTGTGCGCGAGTCTGAGCACAAAACCAATCCCTCATTAGTATTAATGGCAAGACAATAAGTCATAATTAAGTAGTCCCGAAAGCGCTAATTGTGCGCTGTAGTTTATAACACTATTATTTATTTTAAGCCCGCATCAATTGTATGTCATTAGGCATCAAATCAAAAACAATATTAATGTATTAAAACGGCTTTAGTTTAGTCTTTTAACGCTCCCATTCAAATCGAGGTAAGTCGTTAAGCGCAGCGGTAATTCCTTCACTCCAAGCAGCTGACATACGACTAATGAAATCGCTGTTTTCAACTAACAATAGGTGGTGACCTATATTAAAACTATTGTTTTTATACAACAATAATTCTGTTTTTATTTTTATGGCGGGGTTGCTACGCGCAGTGGAATCAACGGAAACGAGAGCGCAATGTGCCGCGCTATTGAGATTAAGATGACGGTTTATAATACGATCCAAAATAGGTTTGCCGAACTTTATTTCACCAATTTGCAAAAAAAGGTAGTCATTCGACTCTTGAATATAGTTTCCTTCTGCATAAATCAGTAAGGTTTCCATTTTTTGATTATAAATTTGTCCAGATACGATGAAGTTGGCTTCATAAGCTTGTAAGGTTCCGTGTTTTTTAATTAGGTCATGCTGGTATTTCACGCTGATGTCAGCAATATAGTCGCTGACTGCATCTAAACTATACGCTGTGAGTAGATTGATTGGCGTTTGCTTATCTAAATCCTGCTGAATTCTGTTTAAAACACCATCAATCGTTAGCTGATTTCCAGACGATAAAACAGTAATAAACCGATTGCCAGGCCAAATATAACGCTGCATACTGGATCTGGAAGGCAATTTATCTGGCTCAACAAATGAGACGGCGCACAATACCAAGCCTTCATAAGTATTAATAGATAAACAGTATGTCACCACAGTAAATTTATTTAATTTTAAAGTATTGTTCTGTTATTGCATTATTGATATCGCCAATAAATTGTTGTGACAAATCAATATGTTCATGCAACTTTTCTTCACTCATTCTTTGCTCATCTTTTTTAGCTAACGTTTTTTGCGCTAATCTGACCGTTTTAAGCACATTTTTATTATTAGGCATATCAATTAAACAATTTTCTAGCTCGCCGATACAGTGCAATATGCTACGTGGGAAATGCTTTTCATTGAATAAAAAGTCAACGACGTCTGGCATATTGACGTGAAAGTGTTTTAACCGTCTGTAAGTTTGGTAGGCGGACAATGATTTGAGGATGCTTGCCCATAACATTTCTTTTGCAACTTCATACAAAGGATGGTCTTCTGGTAATGAAATGGCATAGTTCACATCCATGATACGGGTCGTCATGTCTGCCCGCTCTAAATTTCTACCTATTTTCATGAAATAGTAGGGTAGGTTGCGTTCCATTGCGCCAAAGATTAAACCAATGATCGCTTGTCTTTGGTAAATCACTTCTTGTAGAAAAATGTATTTTTTACGCCTTTTATTAGAGGTGTCTTCAATATTTTTGGCGATGTATAAATACAATCCATTCACCCGCTCCCATAATTCTTCTGGCAACAGTTCACGCAAGGTGCGTGAATTTTCACGTGCATATTTAATGCAAGCAAAAATAGAGCTTGGGTTACGCTCATCAGCTATTAGAAAATGCATGATGTCATTTTCTGTCGCTGTTTCGTAATATTTATTGTAGAGATGACCAACGCCAACAATTTCGAGCAGTGTGGTCCAGCCAACGGATGCATCGGTCGGCATATCTAATAAAGTGTCGGTAATTTTAATAATTAATCGCGCTGTATTTTCAGCGCGTTCAAGGTATCTGGCTACCCAATAAAAGTTTTCAGCATCGCGTGCAAGCATCATCATTAGTGATCTCCTTCCACGATCCAAGTATCTTTACTGCCACCACCTTGGGATGAATTAACGACCAGTGAACCTTTGCGCATCGCAACGCGGGTGAGCCCGCCCATGGTCACTTGAAGCGCTTTAGATTGGAGTACGAAGGGGCGCAAGTCTAAATGACGCGGGACAAGCTCGCCATTAATCAGGGTCGGCGAGGTTGAAATATTAAGCGTGGGTTGCGCCATATAATTGCGTGGATTATTACGGATGAGCTCGGCAAACTCTTCACGTTCCTTTTTTGTTGCACGTGGGCCTATCATCATGCCATATCCACCTGATTCATTCGCTGGTTTAACGACCAGTTTATCAAGATTGTTCAATACATATTCGCGTTGATCTTCATACATGCATAAGTAGCTTGGTACGTTTTGCAAAATAGGCTCTTCATCTAAGTAGTATTTAATAATTTGTGGCACATAGGTATAAACTACTTTATCGTCTGCTACGCCTGCGCCAGGTGCATTGGCAATGGCAACGTTACCTTTGCGCCAAGCGCGCATTAAGCCTTTTACGCCTAGTACCGATTCTGGATTGAATACTTCAGGGTCAATAAACTCATCATCAACACGGCGGTAAATCACATCAACACGGACCAAGCCTGTAATGGTTTTTATGTAAACAATATCTTTATCGTCTACTACTAAATCTGAGCCTTCAGCTAAACTAGCACTCATTTGTTCGGCCAGATAACTGTGTTCAAAGTAGGCAGAGTTATAGATGCCAGGCGTTAACACGACGATGACGGGGGATTTGTTTTTGCGAGGTGATAACGCTGCTAAGGTGTTATACAACATCGCAGAGTAGTTATCGATAGGCTTAATATTGGTGATTTTAAACAGTTCTGGAAAAACCCGTTTCATGATTTGACGGTTTTCGAGCATATAAGAAACGCCTGAGGGGATCCTCAGGTTATCCTCTAACACATACATGGTGCCGTTATCATCTCTAACCAAATCAGTGCCGCAGATATGCGCCCATGCCCCAAACGGAGGGGTTATGCCAATGCATTGTTTGAGGAAATTTTTTGACCCTGTGAGCACTTCAATTGGGAAGACACCATCTTTAACAATGTTTTGCTCATTATATAAATCATTGATGAACATGTTAATCGCAGACAATCTTTGCTTTAGCCCCTCTTGCACAGAGTCCCACTCTTTGCTGCTGATAATTCTAGGTACGATGTCAAAAGGCCACGCTCGATCAATATTGCCTGCATCTGAGTAGATTGTGAAAGTAATGCCCATGGCGAGAATAGCGGAATCTACGGCTTGCATCCTTGCGGCAAGCTCATCTTGATCCATCGATGCAAAGTAATCGAGTAATGGCTTAGCAATGTCACGCGGTAATAAGTTTTTGCTAATGAGCTCGTCGTAAGCTTTATTGGCCGTGTATTCCGTTGTGGATATCTTCATATGTCCTATCTTACTCAATGTTTTTTAATTAAACCAGCGAATACCATGCCAGCATAGATTAGATCCAATTACTGTCAATGCTAACTAAATATTACGTGCGCTAACCCCTGCTTCAACACCTGCCGCTTCTGTCAGTGCCGCTACATTCTCTTTAGTAAAGAAGCCATCAAAATCGCCGTAGCGCTGCACATATTCAATAATTAAAGAAGAATGTTCAGAGGCATTGGAGAATATTTGTTTCAATCCTTGCTCTTTAGAGCCAATGACATCTAACAAAAAGCCTTTGCCCTGTTCGGCGATTGCGTTGACGACAAAATCAATATTTTCAATACCATCACGTTCACCGTCTTTTACCGCTAACGCCATGTGGTGCAAACGTGGGCCATAATTACGGACAAAGGTTTCGGTGGGTGATGGCAGCTTCTCTAAGTGATTGACAAAGTAGGGCGTGTTGTTTGCGGTAAACACTTTGGCAGGGCTTTTCGATTCAGGTAGCGTATGCACGCTTTTAGTCACGTTAGTCGATGAGTTTTGGTCTTTAATATTGTAAGCGCCCCAGAAATGATAGCTAGAGAGCGACAAATATTCCAAAATCGCTACCTCCCTATTTTGGCTATAAATGCGCGTTGCAAGGTGATCGACGGGTAAGATTAAATCATCAATCCGACACCTTTCTTGTAGTTCTTTAGCCGCTTGATAGGCAGACTGTACATCGTCTCTAATAACGCTTATGCCTAGCGCATAAACCCTGATATCCGAGATACCACGCTCTAAATACCCGACAATATTATGGGTATAAGGAGAAGGCTTGCTAATGGCCAAGTTGCCTGGTAATTCTAATTTGCGAATATCGTCTTGATTGAAGAATCTAAATTCACGCGCCTGTTGAATTTGCTCTACTTCATGCTTATTCGTGACTCGAATAATTTCACCCATATAACGGCTATTCGGTTTTTGTGAACCGATGGGATAAATTTCATTTAAAGAACGGAAAATACCTCTGAAATTGGCGTCTTTGACCTCGCGCAAGAGTAAATCAGGTGAGTCTAAATCAATACGTAAAATATGGGTCCAATGCGACTCGCTCTCTAAGGTGACGAGATAATGGTACGGCGTCATTAAACTCAGTTCGGCCATATAGCGAATGGAGTGATCAGGATCGACCGTAATCATCAGTGCATCAATTTCATGCACCATTTCGGTGAGACCTAAACGGTCGCGCTCTTCTAAGATGCGTTGTAAGTATTCTTCAAAAAAAGCGGAATTTTCTTTATCGCCATGGCGGGCGAAGGCTTGAGAGTTAATCATAGGGTTGGCCGTTTAGTTTTCTATTCAAATTGATGACGCTAATCTGAATATAAGCTAAATACATGCCAAACATGATTATATTTTTAGGATTGATGATTTAATTGATCTAGCTTTTCCCAATGTTCCATCATTTTTTCTATCTCAGTTGTCATGATTGCAAGCCTTGATTGTTGAGTATTCAACCGGTCAACGCAACAGTATTCGATATTACCTCACTAGGCGTTTTATAGCCTAACGTTTTTCTTGGTCGTTCATTTAGTTCTAACGCTACTTGATCTAAATCGTCTTGTGTAAAATGATCTAATGGCGTTTTCTTAGGGAAGTATTGTCTAAGCAAACGATTGGTATTTTCATTTGTGCCACGTTGCCAAGGACTTTGTGGATCACAGAAGTACACAGCCATATCTGTTGCAATCGTAAAGTTTGCATGTTTAGCCATCTCCATACCCCTATCCCAGGTTAACGTTTTTCTTAAACTCAAAGGTAGCTTCATCATTTCACGCGTAATAGCTTGAACAACAGAGTCAGTGTCTTTGCCATCCAATTGTGCCAGTATGGTGTTACGAGACTTTCGTTCAACAATTGTTGCAATATGACTGTTATTGCTACCGCTGATTAGGTCGCCTTCCCAGTGACCAGGCACAGCCCTATCAGCCGCTTCTGGTGGCCGTTGACTAATTGATAACCCATTCACAATACGGATTGTTCCTCTATCCCCACGGGTACTATGCAATTTAGTATGGCGCATTTTATGGCCATAGCGCAGTTGCCTCATCAGCTCCTTCTTCAGCACACCACGCGCTTGAAGATAAAGGCTTTTATAAATCGTTTCATGAGAAATCTGCATGTCTTTCTTATCACTCCAATGATTTGACAGCCAACCAGATATTTGCTGTGGTGACCACTTGTGTTGAAGCTTATCAGTGATGATGTTACATAAATCTGGATTTGAAGCGAGTTTACATGACTTTGGGCGAACAGCATTTTTCCATGCTGTTTGATCTGCTTTAGTTGCTCGATACTTATTAATTCCACCATGACGACTTAACTCTCTAGATACCGTTGAAGGTGATCGGTTTAATTGCAGTGCGATCGCTCGAATTGTTAATCCTTTAGCGATTCCCCTTGAGATTTCTTCACGCTCCTGTAGCGTTAAATGGCGTTGATTTCGCTGCCTTTGTGGTGGTGAGAAACCACCATTGAGCCTAATTACACCAAATACAGTACCTGGTTTGGATGCAATTTCGCGAGCAATATCACTGTAGCCAAGACCTTGGCGCCAGAGTTGCCAACAACGATGGAGTTCTTCTTCTGTAAATGTCTTTCTGGTTCGTATGGTCATTCAACACTCCTTGATCATTTTGATTAAGTATAAGTGTTGCATTGACCGGTTGAATACTCACTTCTCTATTTTCGCACCACCCAATAAATCAATAATTTGTTGACATGATAGTAACATATAATTTACCATTAACTCATGGCAATCAACGTTAAAGAATATGTCCGTGAAGACGGAACCAATCCTTATAAAGACTGGTTTGACGACTTGGATACACAGGCAGCAGTTAAGATCACCGTAATGGTTGCAAGGCTAGAACTTGGCAACACTACCAATATAAAATGGTTTGATGGGATTGGTGAGTACGTTCTTAACTGGGGGCCTGGCTATCGGATTTATCTAGCTAAAGATGGGGTGAAGCTGATCATCTTATTTGGTGGTGGCACTAAGTAAAAACAACGAAAAGATATAGATCGCGCTAAAGAATTACACGTTGAATATAAAGCTAGAAGAAAACAGAAATAAAAATAATTAAATTACACAAGATAAGACACGGAGAAATGTGATGGCACTTACCAGAGATTTTAAAAATACAATACTAGAGCGCGTTAATCGCGATACGCAATTTGCTCAAGCGCTTTTAGATGAAGCAGCCACATTATTCTTAAATAATGAAACTGAGACTGCTAGACTTATTTTAAGAGACTTAGTCAATGCAACTATTGGCTTTGAAGAACTTGCACAAAAAACAGAAAAACCAAGCAAAAGCTTACATAGAATGCTTTCGCAAAAAGGCAATCCAAGCATGGACAACCTAGCAGCTATTTTTGGTGCAGTTCGTACACGCTTAAATGTTGGTATTGAAGCGCATTCTGTAAAACTAACCCCCCCCTAAACAAAAAATTACTCCTGCTTCTGCTACAGTCTAAGCAATTAAAGGTAGCTCAATATTTGATGCATTTTTTTGGTCAAATATTGATTTAACAGCAGCTACAATTACTTTAAGTAACGCTTAATGTTTTAAGTTGAATTTGATAGCCCAAGCCTCAAAACTTATCAAGCACTTGCCTTGTTAGAACTGAAGATAATTCGCTCGTTTTAAATTTATACTATTAAAGCGTATAGTCTAGTTATGTTTACTGTGATTGAAACCAGCATCTTCATTAAGTATGCCAATAGAGTATGGGCAGATGATGAACGTATAGAATTCATTAACTGGATTGCTGCTAATCCATTAGCAGGAGATGTTATTCCTAACAGTGGTGGTTGCCGTAAAGTACGATGGGCTAGACAAGGAGTGGGTAAACGTGGCGGTTCAAGAGTGATTTATTACAATCAACTGGAAGCTGGATAGATTGGTTTGTTGATTATTTATTCAAAAACTAAATTTGACAATTTATCCTCTGAATTTCTGATGCATCTTAGAAAGGAATTTAATCATGATTAAAGATATTGAAATGGAACAATTTAAAGAAGATTTGTTAATTTCTGCTCGCGAACTACAATCAGGTAAAGCGGCTCGTATGACATCAGTTGAAGTACCCGCAGTTGTGACAGCTAGAAATAACTTATCACTCTCGCAAAGCCAATTCGCAACTTTGTTAGGTGTTTCAAAAAGAACACTTCAAGCTTGGGAACAAGGAAGAACAGCGCCTTCTGGTGCGGCACAGACATTAATAGCTGTCGCAACAAAACATCCTGAAGTGTTGCGCGAATTAAACGCAGCATAAACTACAGACTTATCATCCAGCAATCTTAGCTGACTTCTTACGCATGTCTTCATGCCTTTCGTGTTGATCAGACGCATTCAAATTAGCCATCAAATCATCAATAGCGTTAAATGATTCCAGTTTGCCAGCTCGCGCGTCTTTCATCGCTTCAATTGTTTTGGCATTAGGAATAAGTGGCTCAAATGGCAACGCTTTTTCTTAGGCAATGCGAGCAATCAACATTCTTAACGCATCGGGAAAGGTCAGCCCCCTCGCTTCTAATACAACAGTGAAGTTGATTTAATTAACGCTTACTGCTCTTATCAAAGGCTTGCTTTGCCATAAGCACCAGATCAGGGGCAAGGACACCTAGCTTAGGCTGGTTAGTCACAGCCTGCCCTGGCGCTACATCAAACCAAGTACTGCAGTAAGGCAGTTTGACTTGATGGTTAAAATCAAACTTAGTATCGGCAGCTAATCCCGATAGTTTAAAACTAGCACCATCAGCACGCTCAATCTTAAATTCTGAAAGGTATAAACGCTCAAGCTTTTTAGTTGTGCCATAGACCACCGTGACGACTGGTTTATTCTGAGCATTAGCACCAATAGCAATGATCAGTGCAGGTCTTGGCTTAGGGCCGGGCTTGCCCAATGTTTCGGGAAATTTGCACCATACGATATCCCCATTATTAGGGATTGAGAAATAACGCATGCCAGACTATGCGAACAAGCTAGAGGTCATGGCCATGTCTTGGTCGATGCCAGAGAGTTTTCTAATTTTTTTAATCTCAGCATCAGTCAGCGGCGCATCGTCTAAGGCATAGGCTGGAATGATCTCCTTGGCCAGTTTAGACAAGGCATAATGTACTACATCAGTTTCATTAAAACCAAGTAACTCTGACATAAGCTTGACGGTGCTTTTTTGCACACCAATCGGCCCATCTTTCTTTTTGAATTTAACCAGCAAGCTGTCGGTTTTACCGTCTTTGCTAGCAGACACTGCTTTAGCAAGTGCATTCATTTAAGGACTCCTAATCAATATATGTATATAGAAAGTATATACATATATAATTGCGTGAGCAATGCTTTAAGGATTCTTTTTTAGTCTTTGTGTTGAATTGATTTAAGCTCACTGGGCGCGTGGATCCGCATCCACTTTCTACATGCCATTAAAATATCTCTGAACTCATGGGGATCAAATGCCACTGCATGTTCACAGGGGCTTTGGTTAGGAAATATCCCTCTTGCAGCATTCTCAACGATGTGGCGTGCTGTCTTGTACTTACGTGAAGTCATGCTCTCTAAATTACGCAAATCATCAAAGTTGTTGTCATTACGTTTAGTCGTGTTGACATTAAACTTCTTGCTGTGCGTTTTACTCACATTAGATTCCACCCCCACCTTCCATAATTCCCAATCGGGTTTAGCTGCGCGTATCCATACAACGCTCATGGCATCAATCACGTTTTTAATGTGGATGTGTTTGGTATCTAACTTGTACTTGGCTGGATCATGTGCTGCTTTTTTAGCCAAGGCTAAGTCTTTTTTGGCCTGTGCTAGTGCGCTGCCACCTGCCATCTACCTGATAGGCGCACTGCCACACCGCGCTGCGCTCACGTAGATAGACGTTAAGCTGGCGTTCTATGAGGATGTGCGTGGTGGTATTTTTTTAGACATTAGGTGGTTTTTTGCGAGTAACAACAGCTTACTATCGTTTGAAAAAACCAGCAACGGTGTGTAGTGAGTTGGTAGTAGATGTGTAGGTGTAGTGAGTTTTAGGCGAAAAAAATGGGCTACGCATAAACGTAACCCATTAATTTTAGTACTTTATTTGGTAGGGAGTGCGGGGATCGAACCCGCGACAAATGGATTAAAAGTCCACTGCTCTACCATCTGAGCTAACTCCCCATTTACTTACAATGCTTTTGAGTTATTGCCCAAAAATGCAAGACCGCGATTATGATGGAAACCGAACACTAGGTCAACATAGTTTCACGATTAATATGATACTTTCTAAAAATAAATCCGCCACACTTAATATTAGGCTGACAGCAAGACTTAGCGCATCCCTGGCAATTTTCCGCCCATCATGCCGCCCATACCACGCATGAGTTTTCCCATACCGCCTTTACTAAACATTTTCATCATTTTCTGCGTTTCTTCGAACTGCTTAAGTAAACGATTTACCTCTTGCACTTGCACGCCACTGCCTGCAGCGATACGTTTTTTACGGGTTGCTTTAATGAGTTCAGGCTTTCGGCGCTCCAAGGGCGTCATGCTATTGATAATACCTTCTATGCGACTTAGCGATTTTTCTGCATCGTCACTGCTAACTTTTGACGCCATCTCAGCCACTTGTGCAGGCATTTTATCCATCAACGCACGCATGCCGCCCATTTTACGCATTTGCATCATTTGCGATTTAAAGTCTTCTAAATCAAACTTGCTACCTGATTTAATTTTATCAGCGACTTTTTTTGCTTCATTAATATCGACATTTTTATGCGCTTGCTCAATCAAGCCTAGCACATCGCCCATCCCTAAGATTCGACCTGCCATCCGATCTGGATGAAATGGTTCTAATCCATCGACCTTTTCACTGACGCCAATAAATTTAATCGGCTGACCAGTGACATGTCGCACAGAAAGTGCGGCTCCACCGCGCGAATCACCGTCTAGCTTCGTCAACACAATGCCAGTGAGTGGTAAGGTTTCACCAAAGGCTTTTGCTGTATTGACCGCATCTTGACCCTGCATGGCATCAACGACAAACAATGTTTCTGCCGGTTTTAGCTGCATATGCAAATCTTTAATTTCGGCCATCATGGCTTCATCAATGCCCAGGCGCCCTGCCGTATCAAAAATGACAACATCGTAGTAATTGGCTTTGGCATAGGTCATTGTTAGCGTTGCAATTTCGCTCGGCTTTTGCTCAATATTGCTGTCAAAACAATCAACATCTAATTGTTTTGCTAATGTTTGCAATTGGGCAATCGCAGCTGGACGATACACATCCGCACTGGCGAGTAATACTTTTTTCTTTTCGGCTTTTAACAGCTTAGCTAATTTAGCTGAGGTCGTTGTTTTACCTGAACCTTGCAAACCAGCCATTAAAATCACGACGGGTGGAACAGCAGCAAGATTTAGTCCAACATTGGCTTTACCCATTAAGACTGTCAACTCTTCGTTAACGACCTCAATGACCGCCTGCCCGGGGGTTAGGCTTTGTAATACTGCACGCCCACTAGCGCGCTCTTTGACCTTGGCAATAAAATCTTTAACAACAGGTAACGCAACATCAGCTTCTAACAAGGCCATCCGCACTTCGCGCATGGCATCAGCGATATTGTCTTCTGTTAAGCGTGCTTGACCACGTAAGTTTTTAATAACGCCTTGTAAGCGTCCAGTTAAATTGTCTAACATCTTTTAAGTGTCCTAATTGGCTCATTTGAATGTGAGCCATTGAATTAATTTGCCCTAATTTTACATCATGCTATGCGATTGGCACGAGTTTTGACATAATTGCAGCATGCTACTTTTAATTCCTTATTTAGTTGTTGCGTTCATTTATCTGGCGGTCGCCTTTGATTGCTGGCGCATTGCCAAGTTAAACAACACCCTTAATGAGCAAGCGCGCTCGCTAAAATTACACTCGGCGATGATTGCATTGGCGTTATTAATGCACGCAAGATTACTGTATGCCGATATATTTGCTGTGGGGAGTTTCAACTTTGGCTTGTTTTACGCCATTTCTGCCATTCTTTGGCTAACCGTATTGATTTATTGGTTAGCTAATTTAAAACATAAAATTGATGTTTTGCAGTGTTTTGTTTTACCACCTGCCGCCTTATTCGTTCTATTATCGGCGCTGTCAATTCATGATTATATTGCGCCTTATGCTGAGACTTATTGGTTTATGGCGCATGTCGGCATCGCTATCCTAGCTTATAGTTTATTCACTTTCGCAGCCATGCATGCAGTTCTGATGGCGATTGCGGAACGCAATTTGCACCAAAAAACCACCTTCATTCAATTGCCAAGCTTTCCACCGCTTATGGTGATGGAAAGCTTGTTATTTAACGTGATTACTTTGGGCTTTACTTTACTGACCTTAACCGTCGGCAGTGGCATGCTTTTCTCAGAACAGATTTTTGGCAAGCCGCTAGAATTTAGCCATAAAGTCGTTTTTTCTATTGCTTCATGGTTTATTTACGCAGGACTTTTATATGGCCGTCACCGCTACGGTTGGCGCGGATTAAAAGCCATTCGCTGGACACTGGCTGGATTTGGGTTGCTCGCCTTATCTTACATTGGCTCAAGAGTCGTTTTAGAGTTGCTGTTGCACCGTCAATATTAATCTAGTGAATATTAACGCAAGCTCATCAGAGGCCAATCGTTATTTTTGGCATACTCTGTTAATTGCGGATCAGCATCTACTGCTACGGGATTCGTCACTAATTTCATCAACGGCAAATCATTGTGTGAATCACTATAAAAATAACTCACAGTAAAATCGTCTAATTTCTGTCCGCGCTCTGCAAGCCAAGCATTTAGCCGTGTGACTTTACCCTGCTGAAAACTAGGCTCGCCACTGACATTACCTGTAAATTGTCCGTTAACCAATTCAGGATCAGTGCCAATCAGATGCTCAATGCCATAAGCGGTTGCAATGGGCTTAGTAACAAAACTATTGGTTGCGGTAATGATGATGCATAAATCACCATTGGCTTTATGTTGATCCACCAAGGCTTGCGCTTTATCGATCATCATCGGACGTATCACTTTTTCCATATACTTGATATGCAGTGTATCTAAGTATGCTTTGGGGTGTTGCGACAATGGTTGTAGTTGAAACTTCAAAAAAGCAACAATATCTAAGCAACCATTTTTATAATCCTGATAAAACTGTTCATTTCTATCGTGATGGGTTTTATCATCTAACAAGCCTTCGCCAATTAAAAACAAACTCCAGTTGTAATCACTATCACCCGCCAACAAAGTATTATCTAAATCAAACAAAGCTAAATGTTGTGTCATATTCGTTCTGATACTTTCTAAATACTATTTAATTTCATCTACATTCTTTGACGTTAGAATCAAGGCAACGCCAATTAAAATAACCGCCAAAGCAATGTATTCATTGTGCGTAATTTGTTCATTGGCAAACCAAATACCTACCGCGAATGCCACCATTGGATTAACGAAAGTATTGCTACTAGCCACCATCGGCCGCACTGTTTTCAACAAATATTGAAACGCACTGTAACCAATGAGTGAAGAAAGTACAACCAAATATAGCATCGCACCCCAAGATTTAGCCGATATTTCAGTTGGGAAAGACTCATCAAAGTAAGTGCTTGCTATCATCAGAAAAAAGCCACCTGCTATCATCTGGCAAGCCGCACCCATCAACCCTTTTGGCATCGCGATATACTTACTCCAGATTGAACCTAATGACCAACTCGCTGCCGCGAAAATCAATAATAAAGCGCTCGTATAATCGCCATGTAAGCTACCTCCGATATTCAGCAGACCAATGCCTAGCACGCCGAGGAAAATACCAAACCATTCCTGTCTGGTAATATGATGGCCCCATACACATGCAAAAATCGCCATCCAAATTGGTGTTGTTGCAATGGCTAATGCCGCCACACTTGAACTGATGGTTTGTTGCACATAACACACTGTGCCATTGCCCAACGCTGGTAACAATAAGCCGATGAGTGCTGCACCTCTCCACTCATTCCACGTTGGATTTTCACTCCCTAAAAAACGCAACACGATATAAAGAATGAAACCTGCCACCAAAACACGCACACCCGCTAATAAAAATGGGGGGAAGCTTTCTAAGCCAAAACGGATGGCTAAATACGTTGAGCCCCAAATAAAGTAGGTGCAAAATAATGCGGCAACAATCAAAAATTTTTGGTTTTTACTGGCCATTTAGCTCTTTAACAAATAAAAGTGCAATTGGGCATTACCCTTCATATTCTTTGTTAAGTCGAGCAAAGACATGGCGTAAGAATGAAGACATTACGATGAGTAAGGCCAGTCAGTACAACGCCGACTTTGCTTGATTTTACGAAGCATTAAACCTGAGGGTTTAGCTTTTCGGACTTGGTGTATAACTTATTCAAACCATTCAAATAAGCTTTAGCCGATGCAATCACGATATCAGTATCCGCGCCTTGTCCATTCACAATACGCCCACCTTTTGACAAACGCACGGTCACCTCACCTTGAGCATCTGTTCCACTCGTAATGTTATTAACAGAATACAGTTGCAACTCTGCGCCACTACTAACCATTTTTTCAATCGCTTTAAAGGTGGCATCAACTGGGCCACCGCCATCAGCTTCTTCACGGCTTTCAACGCCATCCGTTGACAAGGTAATCTCAGCGTGTGGTATTTCACCCGTTTGCGATGCCACATGCAAATACACTAATTTGAAACGTTCACTGGCTTCACTAACAAACTCATCGCTGACCAATGCATGTAAATCTTCATCAAAGATTTCAGATTTTTTATCTGCCAATGTTTTGAAACGTGCAAAAGCGGCATTTAATGCATCTTCGCTACTTAACTCAACACCTAGTTCTTTTAAGCGCGTTCTAAATGCATTACGCCCAGATAATTTACCTAAGGTTAACTTATTGGTGTTCCAGCCAACATCTTCAGCCCGCATAATTTCATAGGTCTCACGATGTTTTAATACGCCATCTTGATGAATGCCGCTTTCATGCGCAAACGCGTTAGCACCCACAATCGCTTTGTTCGGCTGTACTGGATAACCAGTAATGGTAGAAACCAGTTTTGAAGTAGGTACAATTTGCGTGGTGTCGATACGCGTATCTAAATTAAAGTAATCACGACGTGTTTTAATTGCCATCACTACTTCTTCTAAACTGGCATTGCCTGCACGCTCGCCCAAGCCATTAATAGTGCATTCCACCTGACGCGCACCGTTGACAACGGCTGATAATGAGTTTGCGACTGCCATGCCTAAATCGTTATGACAATGTGTACTCCAAACCACTTGATCAGCATTTTTAACGCGTTTAATTAAAATCGCCATACGCTCACCCCATGGTTCTGGAATGCTGTAACCAACGGTATCAGGCACATTAATCGTGGTAGCGCCCGCTGCAATTACTGCATCGAAGACACGGACTAAGAAGTCCACCTCTGAGCGCACTGCATCTTCCGCCGAAAACTCAACATCAGGCGTATATTCCAACGCCCATTTAACCGCTTGCACTGCACGCTCGACCACCTGGTCTTCCGTCATGCGCAATTTATTTTCCATATGTATTTTACTGGTCGCAATAAATGTATGAATACGCCCGTTTTTTTCAGCATGTTGCATCGCTGGCGTGATTGCCTCGCCCGCACGACGCACATCATTCTCACTGGCACGCGCAAGTGAGCAAACGGTTGATTTGGTGATTAAACCTGCAATGGTGTGAATAGAATCGAAGTCGCCAGGGCTTGCCGCGGCAAAACCTGCTTCAATCACATTTACGCCTAACTTTTCTAATTGGCGCGCAATACGAATTTTTTCTTCTTTGGTCATGGCTGCGCCTGGGCTTTGTTCACCATCACGCAAAGTGGTATCAAAGATAATTACTTGGTCTTGTTTCATGTTGTATCCCTAAATCAATGCATTAGATTATAAATGGTTTTACCCACTGCAGGTAAGCTGCGCGAGCAAGATAAGACGATAGATGGGGAGTGTATTTAGTGTGCGCTGGCGCGCAGCAGTAGTGCTTGGCTTGTATGCAACAAGCCTGATAAGGAACTGATTACTCGTACTGTAAAATCATTCAACATAAATTTATTATAGGGTCTTTTTTATTTTTTTCAACTAGTAAAATAGACTAATCCTTAACCGCCTTGGCTTTAAGTGACCTAAGCCATAAATAATAACCAGATAGCGCATAGACTAACACAACGGTAAACAACACTTCAGGCGGGCTGTATGACACCAATACAAAAGCTAACATAATGGCTAAAACAGCAACAAAAGGTACACTTTTTTTCAAGTTAATATCTTTACCACTATAAAAAGCCAAATCACTCACCATAGAACCAGCGGCAAACACGGTTAAACCCCAAGCCAGCCATTTTATTTTAATGGCGCCAAAAAATATCTCTTTACCCGAAATGCCATATTCATAAGATACCCACACGAACCCCGCTAACAATGCGGCGGCGGCTGGACTAGGCAAGCCTTGAAAAAAACGTTTATCTTGAAATGGATCTTCTAATTTAGTGTTGAATCTAGCTAATCTGAGTGCCGCGCAAGCACAATAAATAAAAGCCGCAATCCAACCTATTTTACCTAAGGGCTTAAGTGCCCATACATACATAATGAGTGCCGGCGCTACACCAAAAGAAACCATGTCAGACAAACTATCATACTCGGCACCAAATGCGCTTTGCGTATTAGTCAGTCGCGCTACACGTCCATCTAAACCATCCAATACCATGGCAACAAAAATGGCAATAGCTGCTTGCTCATAGTTAAAGTTCATCGCGCTGACGATGGCGTAAAAACCTGAAAATAAGGCGGCGGAAGTAAATAGATTCGGTAGCAAATAAATGCCTCTTGCCCGCAAACTTGGATGCTCTGTTTCAGTACTATCCGATTCTCGTTTTGTGAGGTCTGTCGATTGTTTTACCATGTTGAAAGTTTGTTTTATCGAAAAAAAGTCAATTCAGTATATCAAACCTACTTAATAATACAGTTGTATTTTGAAAATATGTTTAAAAAATCAACTGTCTTTAAGATGATTAAGTCTGATTATCAATTTCACAAATAAGCCGCGTTATTACATGTTAATCACCCAAATAAGGAAAGCATTGTTCTATATGCTAGTTATAACATTTTTTATTTTTTATGGTTAACGGCTGTCTATGGAACAAAAACTAAGCGCAACAGACATTGCTAGGCTCACGCTATCTCAGCTGGCCAAAGATGGCTTGCAACCAACGCCAGAGAACTATGAAGCGATTTACAATAAAATAATTGGGAAAAAAAGTGATTCATCGTCAGCTGCTAGCCAAGCAATCTTAAAAGCATTTGCTAAGGCAAATAAGAAAACGGCTGATTTTATTGCAGTGGAAGAAAAAATATCAGCTGCTATTCATAATCAAAACTGGTTGACAGTCCAAAATGAACTGCAAGCATTACTATCTGAAAGCGCTGTTAATTCAGCAGCGGAAATTAACTGGGCATTATTAATTCGAGCATTACTCAGACAATTAGACGTTAGCCATAAAGGAACAACACTATCGCGTAAAAAAGAAGGGCTTAGCCGTGTACTAACTACCTTTGCCAAAGACCCTGCCGTATTAGCGGAAAAAATGCAGGCTTTAATCCGGTCGTGGGGAATGGAAACAACAGCGATTGAAGTGCAAATGTTGAGCCCTAAGCAGAATGATCACATTGGCGCTGTCGGAGCGAATAATTTAACTGCTAAAGATGGTGTACATGCAGCATCTCTATTACGAGACATGCTGGCTAGAACAGTTGATTTGGCATTACTCCCGTTGCTTAAAGATGCACCAGTTGCACATCAAAATGCACAAAAATTTTTAGTACAGTTGTATGAAAAAACTGGTCAAGAACAATCAATTGAAAATATAAGTTTATTAAAAGATATTTTATTTACGATTGAAACTGAACGAGAGAATCAGCAAAACGTTTATCAAACACTGATTGATTTAATCAGATTACTCGCAAAAAGCATCTCGGGATTAGCGGTTGAAGATAGTTGGGTGCAAGGGCAGTTGAGCATTGTGAATGATGTCTTAAATAAGCCAATTAATATCGCAACTTTAGACAATGCCGTGGGTAGTTTAAAAGAGTTAGTACATAAGCAATCTAATTTAAAACCAGCTTTGCATGATGCGCAGGGCCTAATCAAAAAAATGGCTGAAACCTTTATTTTACGCTTAGTAGATATGACGGAAACGACTGATGAATACCATCAAAAAATTGAAAATCATCAACATAAATTAAGTGATGTTAATAGCATTGATGAGTTAAACGGAGTATTGCAAAATGTGCTTGAAGATACGCGCATGATGGGCTTAACCGTGCAACGTACGCGCGAAGAATTTAATGACAGCCGCGCTAAAGTGAGCCAAGCTGAGCAAAAAATTCAAGAGCTAACTTCAGTGCTTGAATATATTAATGAGCGCGCCAATGAAGATTACTTAACGGGCACGCTGAATCGTCGCGGCATGGAAGAAGCATTAGAACGTGAGTTTAGTCGTGCAGATCGGCATAACACATCCCTTTGTATCGCCATGATGGATATTGATCATTTCAAAAAGATTAATGACGTGTTAGGGCATAGCACAGGCGACGAAGCGCTTACCCATTTTGCTAAAATCATTAAAGAAGTTAAACGGACAACCGATGTACTCGCAAGATATGGTGGGGAAGAATTTATTATTATTTTACCAAATACCGAGCAAGAGGATGCCGTTAAAGTCATCGAGCGTGTACAGCGCAAGCTGACCAAAGAATTCTTTATGCATAGTGATGAGCGCGTTGTGATTACCTTTAGCGCTGGTGTTGCAAAACGGATTGGTAAAGAAACACCAGGGGAAATTATTCCACGAGCTGACGCTGCACTTTATGCTGCTAAAAATGCAGGGCGCAATCGCGTCATCGCTGCAAACACAGAGCAATCCGTCATGATTCCAGCGCCAGAAAACTAGTCAAACAAATAACGCGTCTAGTTATTTAGCCATGAGCTAGATTAACCCTGTGTTAACATCTTGTTAAATTAACCTGCTTTTTGACGTTTATCTTTTATGAAATTCACCTTACACCACACCGATGGCCCTGCGCGCCGCGGTACCGTACACCTTAAACACGGCGATGTAGAAACACCTGCTTTTATGCCAGTGGGGACTTATGGGACGGTTAAAGCCATGTCTCCGGCAGAGCTTAACGACATCAATGCGCATATCGTACTCGGCAATACTTTCCATTTATGGCTGCGCCCAGGTTTAGAAGTAATTGAAGCGCACGGTGGCTTGCACAAATTCATGGGGTGGAATAAGCCTATCTTGACTGACTCTGGTGGCTTTCAAGTTTTTAGTTTAGGCGCTATGCGCAAAATTAGCGAAGACGGCGTTAAGTTTCAAAGCCCGATTAACGGTGACACCTGTTTTTTAACCCCAGAAGAATCCATGCGGATTCAAAAAGTGTTAGATTCAGATATTGTGATGATTTTTGATGAATGCACGCCTTATCCCGCCACCCATAAAGAAGCCGAAGATTCTATGCAATTATCACTGCGTTGGGCACAGCGCAGCAAAGAGGCGCATCAAGGCAATGACAATGCTTTATTCGGCATTATTCAAGGCGGTATGTATGAAGATTTGCGCGATATTTCACTGAATGGCTTAAGCAATATTAATTTCGATGGTTTTGCGATTGGCGGATTATCGGTAGGTGAACCCAAAGAAGACATGAAGCGCATTCTTGCACATACTGCCCCTAAAATGCCCGCGGATAAACCGCGCTATTTAATGGGGGTTGGTACGCCAGAAGATTTAGTCAATGCCGTCAGTCAAGGCATTGATATGTTTGATTGCGTGATGCCAACACGCAACGCGCGTAACGGCTGGTTATTTACTCAATATGGCGATGTTAAAATCAAAAATGCTTCGTATAAAACCGATGCGCAGCCGTTGGATGCCGATTGCAGTTGTTATACCTGCCAGCATTTCACGCGGGCTTACTTGCATCATTTGCATAAGGTCGGTGAAATCTTAGGCGCGCGTTTAAATACTATCCATAACTTGCACTATTATCAAGTGCTGATGCAGGGCATGCGCGATGCAATTGAAGCGGATCGCTTTGAAGATTTTAAAGTTAATTTTGCCCAAAACCGCGCAAAACTGACAAGCTAATTAAGAATGATTTTTATTGGTGTTATCATTAAAATTCCATTTAAAATCAATCACTAATGTTTAATTTAGGTTGCTTTCTTGCTAAAAAGTACGTAGCATCAGTAATAACTTGAACTAGGAGAGTTTTAATGAAGGGCGATAAAAAAATAATCGATATCTTGAATCACTTGCTAACGGGTGAATTGTCAGCAAGCGACCAATATTTAATTCATGGAGAAATGGTTTCCGACCTTGGCTTACCGCAATTAGCCTCGCATATGTTGCATGAATCTGAGCATGAACATCTACATGCAAAATTGATTATTCAGCGCATTCTCTTTCTGGAAGGTACACCTAATGTTGGCAAGCGCGATGCACTCAATATTGGTCAAAACGTTAAAGCAATGCTAGAAAATGATTTGGAATTAGAGTACAGCGTTGTTAATCATCTTAAAAAAGCCATTGAAGCCTGCGAAAAAGCAGCAGATTTTGTTACCCGCGACATGCTAGTCGCCCAATTAGATGATACAGAAATGGATCATGCTTATTGGTTAGAAAAACAACTTAAACTGATAAAACTCATTGGTTTAGAAAACTATCAGCAGAGCCAAATGCAAGTAGCAACAGGGGGCTAAATGAAAACAGATAAAAAAATACTCAATGCGCTGAACAGTGTGTTAAAAAATGAACTCACCGCCATTAATCAATATTTTCTGCACGCCCGCATGTTTCGTAACTGGGGTTTAGAAAAGCTTAACGATTATCAATATAAACAGTCCATTCGCACGATGAAAGAAGCGGATAAAGTAATTGAGCGCATTCTGTTTTTAGAAGGCTTACCTAATTTACAAGTATTAGGAAAATTGCTAATTGGTGAACATGTTGTCGAGTGCTTGGCTGGCGACTTAACATTAGAACGCGACATTCATCGACCTACTTTGATTGAAGCAGTTACGTTGTGTGAAGATATGCAAGATTTTGTTACTCGCGAGTTGTTTGAAGACTTACTAGAAGCTTGTGAGGAAGCAATTGATTGGTTAGAAACGCAACAAACGCTTATCAGTGATATAACCTTGCCCAACTACTTACAATCCCAAATTGAATCTGGTGACTGATTTGTTTTAATGTCTTAGTTCATTAAGTAGTTAGGTGATTGCAGCACTCAGAAAAGCATTCATCAACAAAGCCGCAATTGCGGCTTTATTTTTATCCACATAATTTGAATGCATCCAGCCTAATCACTTGACAAATTAGATACAAACGATAACAATTCTCAATATCGTTCTTATTTATGGAGTAGCAATTGTACGTTTGTATTTGTAATGCAGTCACTGAGCGTGAAATGCATGCTGCCATCGATGCTGGCGCAACAACAATTAAAGCGCTTAATCGTCAATTAGGCGTTGGTGCGCAATGCGGCGCCTGTGTAGGCTGTGCCAAAGCCTGTTTAGCTAAAAGACAAGGACAATCCACAGCATTCCCAGCGAATGTATTCGCCATTCACAAGCAGGAAGCGGCATAGGCTTTTTTGTTTGTTGGTCTATAAAAATAATAGCAACCCGCGATTGTAATAAACCGCCCCTTCGCACTAGTTAGCCAGTTAGCGTTTAACGATTTCATCTTTGAATGGGTTAAAAAAACAAAGCGATACACGCGGTATGCGCAGTCTGATAAGTCTGTGTTAAAATTCTGCCTTAATTTTAGTTACCGTCATCTTATCTAACAGGAATCTAATATGTTCATTTCTAACGCATATGCAGCCGCAGCTGCACCAACTAGCGATTTATTAAGCCTTGCCCCAATGCTGATTATTTTCGTTTTGTTTTACTTTATGTTGATTCGTCCACAAATGAAGCAAGCAAAAGAACAGAAAAACATGGTTGCCGCATTAAAAGTAGGCGATGAAATCGCAACAACAGGTGGTGTGATAGGCAAAATTACGAAAGTGAGCGATCACTTTATCGGCGTTGAAATCGCTGCAAACACAGTCATTAATGTGCAGAGACATGCCGTACAATCATTATTACCACCAGGCACGTTAAAATCTGCCTAAACAATCTCATATAACACCATTATTCATTTAAAGCATTAAGCGAGCCTCGACATGAACCGCTACCCTTCGTGGAAATATATTTTAATTGCCATATCCATCATTATCGGAGTGCTGTACACCATCCCTAATTTGTTTGGAGAGTCCCCCGCGGTACAAATTAGTCCAGCAAGGGCATCGCTAAAAGCCGATCAAGCCCTGCTTGGAAAAGTGGAAGCGGTTTTAGAGCTGGCTGGCATTCCTTTTGATGGCATTTACCTTGATGCGTCTGGTGTTAAAGTGCGCTTTAGCAATCCTGAACAACAATTAAAAGCTAAAGACAGGCTGATTGAAAACTTAGGCAAAGACTATACCATTGCGCTAAATTTACTTTCTCAAACGCCTGATTGGTTATTAGCCATTGGGGCAAAACCAATGTATTTAGGTTTAGATTTACGTGGCGGCGTACACTTTTTGTTACAAGTTGATATGCAAGCCGCATTAACCAAATCAGTTGAAAGTACGGTTGGTGATTTTCGTAGTACCTTGAGGGCTGACAAAATCAATTACACGGGCGTATCGCGTGACAATCTAGAAGTAGAAGTCAGCTTTGAAAATGAAGCAGAAAGAGAAAAGGCGCGTAGAGTATTAGCGACGGCTTATCCTGATCTAACTTACACGACAAGCGGCGGTGGATCAGACCTGAAATTAAAAGCAGTGCCTAGCGAACAAGCCAAAAAACAAATTGAAGAACTTGCTCTTAAACAAAATTTGCTGACCTTGCACAACCGAATTAATGAACTTGGTGTCGCAGAACCAATCGTGCAACAACAAGGTTTTGATCGTATTGTGGTGCAATTACCTGGAGTGCAAGACACCGCAAAAGCAAAAGAAATTTTAGGCCGTACAGCTGCACTTGAAGTGCGTATGGTGACAGGCCATGGTACACGGAGCGATGCGAGAGATTTCGATCCTAAGAAGATTGAAGATGCGTTAAAAGGCATCATTCCAGCAAGTAGCGAATTGCTTTACTCTAGAATTGGTGAGCCTTTGTTGGTTTCCAAAAGCGTCGTTTTCTCAGGTGAAAACTTAGTCTCTGCTAGTCCAAAACCGAGTCAAGAAGGTTCTGGCGCTGAAATTTCTGTGAGCTTAGACTCTAAAGGCGCAAGTTCGATGAAATTGACAACGCGGGAAGGTATTAACCGCAGAATGGCTGTTATCTTGGTTGAAAAGGGTAAAAAAGAAGTGCTTACCGCACCAACTATTCAAGCCGAACTTTCATCACAATTTGTTATTACTGGCATGGCCAACTTACAAGAAGCCAATGACTTAGCTTTACTCATGCGTGCTGGTGCTTTGGCCGCGCCTATGGAAATTATTGAAGAGCGCACGGTTGGTCCAAGCATGGGTGAAGAAAACATTAAAAGTGGCGTTAACTCAACGCTATGGGGTTTCGCCGCCATTGCCGTCATGATGATGCTGTACTATATGTTATTTGGCGTAGTCTCCGTAACAGCACTCGCCATTAATCTGTTGCTATTAGTTGCCTTGCTTTCTATGTTACAGGCAACGTTAACATTGCCAGGTTTAGCTGCGATTGCACTGGCATTAGGTATGGCAATTGATGCTAACGTATTGATTAATGAACGTATTAGAGAAGAGCTACGTGACGGCAATACACCACAAGCCAGCATTCGGATTGGTTATGAAAAAGCTTTCGGTACCATTATGGACTCTAACATCACTACGTTAATTGCGGGTGCTGCATTATTTATGTTTGGGACTGGCCCCATAAAAGGGTTTGCTGTGGTGCACGTATTAGGCATCTTGACATCCATGTTTAGTGCCGTCACTATTTCCCGCGGCATTGTGAACCTTACCTATGGCTACCGTCGTAAAGTGGATAAGCTTTCTATTGGGCAAATTTACAAAGCCGATTAACCATCAGAATAGAATGAGTCAATAATTATGGAATTTTTTAGAATTAAAAAAGACATCCCGTTTATGAGTTATGGCCGTTTAACCACGACCATCTCTTTGGTGACTTTTATTTTAGCAGTATTCTTTTTAGGCATGCGCGGCTTAAATTATGGCGTTGATTTTACTGGCGGCACCGTAATGGAAGTGAGCTATCCACACGCAGCCGATATTGAAAGCATCCGTCAAGCCGTTGATAGCGTTGGCTTAAAAGACGCTACCGTGCAAAATTTTGGGACTAGCCAAGATGTACTCATTCGTTTGCCAATCAAAAAAGACTTCTCAATCGCCCAACTGTCCGAAGAAGTAACAACTGCTTTAAAAGCAGCAGATAGCCAAGTAGAAATACGTCGCGTTGAATCAGTAGGCTCTCAAGTTGGTGACGAACTGTTTGAAAACGGTGCATTAGCCTTGTTAATTGTATTAGTCGGCATTGCTAGCTATCTTGCCATGCGTTTTGAATGGCGTTTTGCTATTTCAGCCATCATCGCTAACATGCATGATGTTGTCATTATTTTGGGCTTTTTTGCCTTCTTTCAGTGGGAGTTTAGTCTGACTGTCTTAGCGGCTATTTTGGCGGTGCTGGGTTACTCTGTGAATGAGTCAGTTGTGGTATTTGACCGTGTCCGTGAAAACTTTCTTAAAATGCGTAAAGCTGACACTGTTGAAGTGATTGATAATGCGATTACACGCACACTTTCTCGCACAATCATTACCCATACATTAACACTGACGATGGTTGGATCTATGTTGTTTTTTGGTGGTGAGGTATTGCATTACTTCTCATTGGCATTAACCATTGGTATCTTATTTGGTATTTATTCTTCTGTATTAGTTGCATGTCCAGTCGCACTATTGCTCGGCGTTAGCCGTACTAACTTAATCGGCGATACTGGTAACAAGAAAACTGAAGATGACAAAGAGGAAATCGTTGTTTAATTGAGCACCTAGTCAATAAGCATTAACAGCAACCCTTTTTAAGGGTAAACTTAATGCACCTCAATTAGAATTTAACAAGCGCTTGGACAATATTCCTCTTTTATGGCAGTTCGGTGGATTAACCCTACTGCTTGTACTATCCGCATTTTTCTCAATGTCAGAAACCGCGTTGATGTCAATCAACCGCTATCGATTACGCCACATGGTCAAAGAAGGGCATCGTGGCGCAAAGCTGGCGCAAGCCCTATTAATGCAAACAGATAAGCTATTAGGGGTTATTTTACTATGCAACAACTTCGTTAATACCGCACTTGCCACCCTTGTCACCATCATCACTGTCAATTTATTTGGCGAAGGAAAGTGGGTATTGATGTACAGCACCATCGTCGTTACATTTGCCATTTTGATTTTTAGTGAAATATCCCCCAAAGTAATCGCAGCTGCTTATGCAGAAAAAGTAAGCTTGCGGGTGAGTTATATTTTATACCCTTTACTTCGCATACTTTATCCAGTGGTTTGGTTTGTTAATTTATTTGTTGAAGCATGGCTAAAACTACTGGGCATTCGCATTAATTTTGCTGACGGAGTTAAATCGCTAAGTATGGATGAACTGCGCAGTATCGTGACCGATGCTGGTAAATTTTTACCCAATAAGCACCGCACGATTCTACTCAATTTATTTGAACTTGAAAATGTTGAAGTGGATGACATCATGACAGCACATACGCAAGTGGAAGCCATTAATTTCGACTCCTCGCTAGATGAAATTTTAGAGCGAATCACTAATAGCCATCACACTCGCCTGCCTGTTCGCGAGGGAGATAATGATGAGATTTTTGGTATTTTACATATTCGAACTGTGTTAAATCAGTTGCGTTTACATCAGAAAAGAGGTGGCGAAGACTTCACTAAAGACGTATTAAGAGCAGTGATTAGCTCCCCTTATTTCATCCCATCAGGCACGCCACTTTATACGCAAATACAGCAATTCCAAGAGAATAAAGAACGCATTGCCTTGGTGGTTGATGAATATGGCGAACTGAAAGGACTCATTACGCTAGAAGATATTTTAGAGGAAGTGATCGGAGACTTCACTACACAGTCGCCTAGCCGCATTGGTAGTTTTCACCAAGAGGATGATGGAGGATGGTTGGTCGATGGTAGCAGTTCGTTGCGTGACCTCAATAAGAAATTAAACTTAATGCTGCCATTAGATGGTCCTCGCACCTTAAATGGTTTAGTAATCGAGCATTTTCAAGATATCCCTGAAGCGAGTACTAGCTTTAAAATTGGCACCCATATCCTAGAAATCGTACAGACACAGGATAGAGTAGTCAAAAGTGTCAAAATCTTCCCTTAATGTCACCTATTTTTAATCCCTACTCACATTGGGCTTGAATTTTCTGATATTTGGCTCAAAATAGACTTAAGAGCATTATTAAAGAAACGCATGGCCACAAAGCAACCTTCAGGCGATATTGCAGTAGATACAAGCAAAATAAAAACAAAACTGCCTAGTATGTATAAAGTTTTATTGAAGAATGACGATTACACTCCTATGGAGTTTGTCGTAGAAACAATTCAACACATTTTTAATAAAACACGGGAACAAGCCACCGATATCATGCTCCAAGTACATACTAAAGGTGCAGGTGTTTGCGGGATATATCCAAAAGATATTGCAGAAACAAAGATGAGCCAAGTGTTAAAGAGCGCAGAAGAGTCACAGCACCCTTTACAGTGTGTGATAGAGCCCGCGTAACAGTCGAAATAAAAGAGGATATAGCATGATTGCACAAGAATTAGAAGTGAGCCTACACATGGCGTTTATGGATGCTAGGCAGAATCGACATGAACTCATTACTGTAGAACATCTATTGTTAGCAATGATAGATAATCCAACAGCAGCAAATGTGCTACGCGCTTGCGGTGCTAAATTCGATGTTTTACGCGCAGAATTAAATCAACATATTGCAGAGCACACACCAATTGTGGCGGGTGATAATGAAGTTGATACACAACCAACACTCGGTTTTCAGCGTGTTATACAACGCGCCATGTTGCATGTGCAGTCTTCGGGTAAAAAAGAAGTGACTGGTGCCAATGTGTTAGTGGCTATTTATGGCGAAAAAGATTCAAATGCTGTTTTCTTTTTACATCAACAAGGCATTACCAGATTAGATGTGGTTAATTTTATTTCGCATGGCGTTGCAAAAATGCCTGGCGAGAATACTAACAACATCGAAGGTGCTGAAAACACAACTGAAAACGAATCAACACCCAGCAGTGCATTAGAAACCTACACCCTCAATCTGAATCAAGAAGTCCTCGCAGGTAAAATTGATCCGCTCATTGGTCGTGAAGCTGAAATAGAACGTGTGATTCAAACGCTTTGCCGTCGCCGTAAAAACAATCCATTATTGGTTGGCGAAGCTGGCGTGGGGAAAACAGCGATTGCTGAAGGCCTAGCGCACCGTATTGTAAACAATGATATCCCTGAAGTGCTAGAGAAGGCGACCATTTACGCATTAGATATGGGTGCGTTATTGGCTGGTACTAAATATCGTGGTGACTTTGAACAGCGTTTAAAAGCGGTAATGAAGCAGTTAGAGCAAGAAAAGGGCTCAATCTTGTTTGTTGATGAAATTCATACCCTAATTGGTGCAGGCGCAGCCAGCGGCGGCACCTTAGATGCTAGCAACTTACTAAAACCAGCATTATCTAGCGGCAAATTAAAATGTATCGGCGCAACAACCTATCAAGAGTATCGCGGTATTTTTGAGAAAGATCATGCGCTTTCCCGCCGTTTCCAAAAAGTGGATGTAGTAGAACCCAGCATTGATGAAACGATTGCGATTTTAAAAGGACTTAAATCCAAGTTTGAAGAACATCACAATGTTAAATACAGCGCAAGCGCACTCACCACAGCAGTAGAACTCGCTGCTAAATATATTAATGATCGCTTCTTACCAGATAAAGCCATTGATGTCATTGATGAAGCTGGTGCTGCGCAGCGTATTCTGCCTAAAATAAAACGTAAAAAAACCATCGGTAATAAAGAAATTGAAGATATTGTGGCTAAAATAGCGCGTATTCCGCCAAAAAATATTTCTAATGATGATAGAAGCGCGTTAAAAACATTAGAGCGTGACTTAAAAGCAGTTGTATTTGGTCAAAATAAAGCGATTGAGACACTAGCTTCTGCTGTCAAAATGGCGCGTAGTGGCATTGGCCAAGGTAATAAACCTGTTGGTAGCTTCTTGTTTAGTGGCCCAACTGGTGTTGGTAAAACAGAAGTGGCTAAGCAACTAGCTTACATTATGGGTATAGAGCTTATTCGATTTGATATGAGTGAGTATATGGAACGCCATGCGGTGTCTCGATTGATAGGCGCTCCACCTGGCTACGTTGGCTTTGAACAAGGTGGGTTATTAACAGAAGCCATTACCAAGCAGCCTTATTCAGTATTGATTTTAGATGAAATTGAAAAAGCACATCCTGATATTTTTAATATCTTATTGCAAGTAATGGATCATGGTACGTTAACTGATAATAATGGGCGAAAAACTGACTTTAGAAATGTCACGATTATCATGACAACGAATGCAGGTGCTGAAAGTTTATCAAAAGCGAGCATGGGCTTTACCAATACCAAAGAAGTCGGCGATGAAGCAGAAGATCTTAAGCGCTTATTCTCGCCAGAGTTTCGCAATCGCTTAGATGCTACGGTATCATTTGCGCCGCTTTCACAAGAGATTATTGTGCGTGTGGTTGATAAATTCTTAATGCAGTTAGAAGACCAGCTACATGAGAAAAAAGTGGATGCTACCTTTAGCGATGAGTTGAAATTACACCTAGGTAAAAAAGGATTTGATCCACTCATGGGTGCGCGACCCATGGCTCGCTTGATTCAGGATACTATACGCAAAGCCTTGGCAGATGAGCTATTATTTGGTCGTTTAGTCAATGGCGGTTCAGTCCACGTTGATGTGAATGAAAAAGAAGAAGTTAAGCTCTCTTTTCCAACCAATAAACCGACTAAGAAAAAAGATTTAGCTACTGAAGCAGAGTAAAGTAAAAGAGTAAGACGAACTTAAAACACCCAGCTTATACTGCATAAGTTGGGTGTTTTTGCATGATGCTATTGAATAAGTCTGATTGAGTAAGCGTTGTTAGCCAGATATTTAGCCGAGCATAGTCGCGTTCAAACCATGCGCTATCAACGCCTTTAAACTGTCTAATAAACGAAAAAATTGCAATATCTGCCAAGCTTGGCAAGCGTCCACACAAACCGTCTTGATGTTGTAGCAAATCTGTTAACTGTTGCAAAAACACTTCCCCGACTGCACGATGTTCTGCTTGTGTTTTTTCAGGATATCGATCTGCATATTTATAAGTATCTAAGGCTTTTTTAAACCAACTATCATTCGCTTGAATTAGCGCGTTTGCCGTTGACAAATCAATGTCCAGCCAACCATCAACATCTTGCTGACTTAAGGCCCAAAACATAATAGCTAAACTCTCATCAATCACTGTTTCATCTGGCAAAACCAGTACGGGAACAGTCGCTTTTGGTGAAAGAGCAACCATATGCCCCGGTTTATCACGCAGCGAAATTTCGCGCATTTCAACAGCAATGTCTGCATATTGCAATGCCATTCTTGCGCGCATCGCATAGGGACAGCGTCTATACGAATATAAAATAAATGGCATGGGTTAGCCCAACGTATTACAAACATCAGAGATTAATGCAGGCCCTTTATAAATCAGCCCACTATAGATCTGCACCAAACTCGCTCCAGCCGCTATTTTCTCAACAGCATCGGCACCTGAAGAAATGCCTCCTACGCCAATAATTGGTAATGCGCCTTGCAATTGTTTAGACAACTGTTGGATAACAATCGTCGATTGATTTCGTATGGGTGCACCAGATAATCCACCTTTTTCGTTAGCATGCGGTAAGCCTTGTACCGACTCTCTCGCCAGCGTAGTATTCGTTGCTATTACCGCATCAATACCGTGCTGCATCAATAAATTCGCAATTTCGATTACTTGCATCTGCGTTAAATCTGGCGCGATTTTTAAGGCAATCGGTACATACTTACCATGCTGTTGTTTCAGTTTAGTTTGCGCTTGCTTTAGCCTGCCTAGTAAATGAGACAAAGCCTCTTTTTCTTGTAAGTCGCGTAAATTTTTTGTATTGGGTGATGAAATATTAACCGTGATGTAACTAGCATAAGCATATACTTTGTGCATGCAAATTAAGTAATCCTCTACCGCTTTATCATTTGGCGTATCAAAATTCTTACCAATATTAATCCCAAGAATGCCGCGATAACGTGCGGATTTAACATTGTCGATTAGCTGATCTACGCCTACATTATTAAACCCAAAGCGATTGATAATACCTTCCGCTGCTTTAACCCGAAATAAACGAGGCTTATCATTGCCTGGCTGAGACCTTGGCGTCACTGTGCCAATTTCAAGAAAGCCAAACCCTAACTTGGTCATTCCGTCAATCACTGCACCATTTTTATCTAATCCAGCAGCCATGCCAACTGGATTAGGGAAAGTTAGCCCCATAACTTGTCTTGGCTGACAAACAGGTTGCTTGACCAAGCTCAACAACCCTAATTGTTCAGATACTTTCAATGCTTTAAGGGTTAAATCATGCACACGTTCGGCGTCTAATTGAAATAAAAAAGGTTTTGCAATGCTATATAAATTCATAATTTATTCACGTGAGAAAAGAAAAATTAATGGCTCTACGATAAAGTCACAGAATGGCTTTAACTTGCATTAATCTAGCTGCAAAAATAGCTTGCTTAATCGCTTCTGCTTCAACATGATTTTTTGCAATATCACCTGCGTTAATTTGTAACGCCGCTTGCAAAGCTTTACGCATCAGAACTGCTTCTGGCAAGGCAACATCTTCCAAGCCTAAACGGCCTCTTGAATCTGCCTCACAGGCGAGTAAAAAACTTTCAAATCGTTCTGGTTGTCGGATGGCATCTAAATCAATCAAAAACTTAAGTAAGGTATCTGCTTTCATCATTAGTACCTGATGCGCTTTAATATGAAACTTCGCCACTAAATAAGCCAGTGCTTTACAGTCATTTGGCGCGCGTAAGCGCTGACTCACTAATGTAACTAATTCGGCCCCTCTTGCATCGTGTCCAATATGGCTTGGCAACAGCTCTTTTGGCGTAGTGCCTTTGCCTAAGTCATGCATGAGCACGGCATAGCGTACTGGCAAACTAAACTGCTGCTGAGCGGCATAGTCCAGCGCCATCATGACATGAATACCGGTATCAATTTCTGGGTGATATTTTTCAGTTTGTGGCACACCCCACAAACAAGATAACTCTGGTATTAATTTTTGTAAAGCGCCACATCGCTTCAACACATCAAACATTCGACTAGGACGTTCTTCCATTAAACCTTTTGCAATCTCCTGCCACACACGTTCTGGTACTAAGGCATCCACCTCACCATCCGTCACCATTTGTTGCATTAACTGCATCGTTTCTGGGGCAATCGTAAAGTCAACAAACCTGGCTGAAAATCTTGCAGCACGTAGAATGCGAACAGCATCTTCAACAAAAGCTGTGCCGACATGTCTAATTATTTTATTATGAATATCTGCCAACCCATGATATGGATCTACCAACTGACCATCTACAGATTGTGCAATGGCATTCATGGTAAAGTCGCGCCTTGTTAAATCTTGTTCTAGGGTGACATCGGGATCGGCATGCACAGCAAAACCTTTATAGCCTTTACTCATTTTGCGTTCAGTTCTGGCTAAAGCATATTCTTCATGCGTTTGAGGATGCAGAAAAACAGGAAAATCTTTACCAACAGGCTGATAGCCACGTTTAAGCATTGCATCAACACTACTGCCAACCACAACATAATCGCGGTCTTTGATTGGAATCTTTAATAATTCATCGCGCACCGCGCCACCAACACAATAAATAGTGAGTGGTTTATCTTCTGGCATTAATCACTCGCCCTGCTGCAGCGCGAAACTGATCGTACGCTGCACGCGGTGTTTTGTTCTGAATATAAGTCGGGATGACGGCATCCAAAGCGGTTAATGGAAACTGAATTTCTGTTGCGATATTATTTGTTATGACACTATCAACTTCCATCGATCGCACATTGTCACGGCTCATCAATTTGATTGGCAACCACTCCATCACCCACGCTTGCAGATAAGAAAGACGGTCGCCCAAGCCAATAATAGGCCGTTCTTTATGTAACGCATGCATGACTTTTTCAACCAGCGCTTGCAAACTATAAACATCTGGTCCTGCAAGGTCATAGTTTTTACCATAAGTGTCATCATTTTGCAGACTATCAACAAAAATACTCGCCACATCTTCCACCCAGATTGGTTGAAATTTGGCATGTGGTTTTGCTAAGAAAATGACTGGTAAATAGTTAATTAGATTAGCAAATAGATTTAAAAACCGATCATCGCGACCAAAGATAACGGATGGCCTAAAAATCGTAATATTCATCGATTTTTTATAAAGACTTAAAGCAGCCTCGCCTTGTGCTTTGCTGCGCAAGTATTGGCTAGGCGCATGACTATTAGCCTGCAATGCACTCATGTGTAACAAACGCTTAATCCCTAACTGGCTACAAACTTTTGCGATACGGCTGGGTAGTCGATGATGGATAGATTCAAAGGTACTATTTTTACGCTCATGCAAAATACCAACTAAGTTAATCACGGCATCACAACCTAATAGTGCTGCTGTTAATGCAGCATCATCTCTAATATCACAACTGACTACTTGCACATTCGGTAATAAAATAAGGTGCCGAGCGCGCTCACGATGACGTGTGAGCACTTTGACTGCATAGCCCACCCCATCTAGTTTGCTAACAATACTACTTCCAACAAAGCCAGCACCACCTATGACTACTATCTGTTTTTTTCTCATCATGCTTACCTATTGCTTTATCGATTCATTGATTATTAATTGAATAACTTTATGGTTTTGCAGGTGTAGTACCCATCAAATGCTTGAGGGTAAGCCCAGTATCACCAGTTTGCTTTTGATACATATACATATTTGCCATCACACGCTGCACATAAACTCTTGTTTCATCAAATGGGATAGTCTCTGCATAAATGGCACCCTCTAAAGGTTTTGCTGCTAGCCATTTTTTTGCTCGACTAGGTCCAGCGTTATAAGCAGCTGTTGCCATTATTTTATTTCCATTCATCATCCCTAGGGTATAGCCTAAATAATAGGTGCCTATCGTTATGTTGGTATCTAAATCATTAATCATTCTACCTTCATATCCATTAACACCTGCTTTTTTTGCCGCCCACCTCGCCGTTGTTGGCATTAACTGCATCACACCAGCCGCGCCGACATACGATTTTGCATAGTGCATAAATTGACTTTCTTGCCTTGCAATACCATGCACCCATGTTTCATCAATCGTGTTTGTTTGAGCTGCTTTTGTCATGAGCGTTTTGTAAGGCATCAAATAGCGCATTGAAAAATCATGCGCGTCTTTAGTATCATCTGCCGCATTGATGGCTAAGTCATACCATGACTGCTTATTTGCATAGTAGGCGGCCGCAAGCAATTGTTTATCATCAAACAGTTTAGTCGTCTTTTGCCACTCCAGTTTACCTTCCCAGCGCAAATCTAAATCCAACAGTGCTTTGGTTCGTTTTACGCCTGCCAAAGTAGCCATATTCGCTACTTCTTTCTCAGTAGGTTGATAATTAACTAATGCAGGTGGGGCATAGTTTATTAAGTCACCTTGCGCTAACCAGCCATAATAATGGCGCTCAATACCAAGATTGACCAACAAATCAACCGCCTGTTTATTTTCTTTTTTCAATGCAATCAGCGCACGTGCCTTCCAATAACGCCAACGCGCTTCCTCTGCAATTGCAGGTTTCATTTGATTAATAATTGCTAACAACAGGGTCCAATCTGATGCACGCAATGCGGTACGTGCATACCATGAAATTTGATCATCAGCCATCGTTAATACAGTTGATTTTTCAAACAAAGTCTGTACTTCTGTCTCATGTCGCTTGGCTGAATACATGCCAGTCATCGCATAAAAATAACTTTTTTCATCCGCATTGAGTCGAGTCTCAACTTTTCTAAAAGCAGTCACTGCTTGCTCGGTATCTTTTTTTGCTAATTGCGTGAGCGCATACAAACTGACTTCACGCTCAAATTTAGTTTTAAATGACAGCGATGACCTTTTCAGAAAGCCTTCTGGTGACTGATAAGCGCTAACAAGCAAACGTTGTTGACTCGACTGATAATCGCGGGTTCGTTCAAGGATCGCTTTAGCTAAGCCTATTTTATTTTTTGCAGTTGCCATTCTAAAACGCTGCCAAACCGCCTCTTCATCAATGACGCCCTCCGCTTGCATTCTTTCAAACAGCGCATCGCAATTGCTTGGCTGATCATTGTCACTCAGCCATAAATACTTTGCAGCAAATAAATCACGCTTTGTTTGTTGCAACTGCTTCGCTTCAACAGCTAGGCATTCAACCGCTGTATTCCCTGTTGATTGATAACGGGAAAATGCTTGGTTGAATTGTATCCAATTTTGTTGCTTACCCAACTTGATTAAATAGGCATCGCGTAGCCTTTGCGCAAAGCCATATTCTTCATGCTGCGCTAAAAATGTAGCAATAAGCTCATTATCCGTTGCCTCTAACTGCAACATCATTAACCAATACTGGGCATAAGGTGCGAGAATATGCTTTTCTGCTTGCAATTGATTAGCAACTTTCTTTAACGTCGTCACATTCTCTTTATCATAAGCTTCACGTGCTTTGAGTACATTGATATCACCTAGCGCGGCATAGCTATTGCTTGCCACAATGACTGTGACACAGAATATAAAAAGTCGATTAATCAATAATGAATGCATAACTGCTATTTAAAACTTAATCACCCGTGAAATCACGTTTAATAAAATGAGTATGATGGCAAACCAAGCCACATATTTGAATAACTGTTTAATGACAATTACGTGTTTTTTATCTCGCGTCACCACGTAAGCAAGCAGCAGTACAAAACTAGCAATGATCACCAAGCCGACCGTTATGCGAACAATTAACAATGGTTCAAGCTTTAGTTAAAGTGTGGCATTAGATTAGGGGTGAAGTACATACTTTGCTCGTTAAAACCAAGCGGCGCCTCATTAATATCTTCAAACGTGACGAATTCCCAAGCACTCGCATCGGCTAATAATGCACGAATCAATTGATTATTGAGTCCGTGCCCAGATTTATAAGCAGTAAAAGCCCCTAATAATGGATGGCCTAACATATATAAATCACCGATTGCATCCAACACTTTGTGCTTTGCAAACTCGTCGTCATAACGTAATCCATCGGTGTTCAACACCCGAAACTCATCCAACACAATAGCATTATCCAAACTGCCGCCTCGTGCTAGACCATTGGCGCGCAAATACTCAACTTCGTGCATAAAGCCAAATGTACGTGCACGACTAATTTCGCTGATATAGGAGTTATCAGCAAAATCAATCTTGACATTATTACCAGAACCTTCAAAAACAGGGTGTGCAAAATCAATCGTGAAATCCATTTTAAAGCCATGATAAGGCTCAAATTTAGCCCATTTATCTTGTTCAATAATTTCTACATTTTTAATAATGCGCATGAATTTTTTCGCAGCCGCTTGCTCAACTATGCCCGCAGATTGCAATAGGAAAATAAAAGGGCCAGAACTTCCATCCATAATAGGAATTTCGGCAGCATTCACCTCCACAATCACATTATCAACCCCTAAGCCTGCTAATGCAGACATTAAATGCTCGACAGTAGCAACACGCGCACCGTTTTTCTCTAGGGCAGAGCACATGCGTGTATCACTTACTGCATCAGGCGTTGCTTGTATTTCAGGCATACCAGGCAAATCAGTCCGCCTAAATACAATACCAGAATCGATTGCGGCTGGAAGAAGGGTTAGTTTTACCTTCACACCATTATGCAATCCAACACCCGTCGCACTGACTTCTTTTTTTAGGGTTCTCTGTTTTAACACTTATTTTCCTATCATTCCTTGCGCTCTCGGCTCACCTTGACTTACATTGAATCTGACTGATAGTTTAGCATAATCGTTCATCGCAACTATTTTGTCAGTTTGGAACTAATCAGCCTGTTTGCGTAAAAATGCAGGAATATCATACTCTTCAACACCATTAGACTTCATAGCATCCACTTGCGCACGACGACTATTTGAACTAAAAACTGCTGGTGCATCATTTTCCTCTGCATACATAGGCATGTTATTAGTACCATTGCGTATGGTAGTCATCACACGTAACTCTGGCTTTTCTCCGCGCTTAGCTAAGTTACCATTCAAACCAGTTGCCACCATCGTTACGCGCAATTTATCACCAATACTGTCGTCCACCACGGTACCCAAGATCACTGTTGCATCTTCAGCTGTGAATGCTTTGATGGTGTTCATCACATTGTAATACTCTTTCATTTTCAAGCTGCTGCTCGCGGTAATGTTAACTAAAACACCACGTGCATTGGCTAAGTTTACATCTTCCAATAACGGACTTGCTACGGCTTGCTCCGCTGCGATGACTGCGCGGTTTTCACCACTAGCCTCTGCAGAACCCATCATCGCCATGCCCATTTCACTCATCACTGTACGGACATCAGCAAAATCAACGTTCACTAAACCTGGGCAGTTAATGATTTCTGCAATCCCTGATACCGCATTATGCAAAACATCATTAGCAGCGCGGAAAGCTTCTAAAAATGGGACATCTTCGCCCAATACTTCCATTAACTTTTCATTTGGAATCACGATTAATGAATCGACATATTGTGCTAATTCAGCCAAACCTTCTTCAGCCACTTTAGTGCGTTTACCTTCAAAAGCGAAAGGCTTAGTTACAACAGCAACCGTTAAAATACCCATTTCTTTTGCTATTTCTGCAATAATTGGCGCGGCGCCAGTACCCGTACCGCCCCCCATACCTGCAGTAATAAACAGCATGTCTGCACCTTCAATCATTTCAGCAATACGGTCACGATCTTCAATCGCCGCATCACGACCGACTTCTGGTTTTGCTCCAGCGCCTAATCCTTTGGTAATATCAGTACCAATTTGCAGTATTTTACTCGCACCACTTTTTTGCAACGCTTGCGCATCGGTGTTCGCGCAAATAAACTCAACGCCACCAACGGCTTTGCTAATCATGTGATCAACCGCATTACCACCACAACCACCAACACCAATGACCTTAATCACTGCTTCTTGCGAATCTTTTTCCATAATTTCAAACATTTTATATCTCCTTTTTTGCCTAAATGTTTGAGCCTATTCTCATAAGCTCTGCCCTGTTATTACTACTTTTTTTGTAATACTGTTACTTAAAAATTACCCTGAAACCAATTTTTCATTTGCTCAAAAACGCGCAAAACGGAGTTGGTTTCCATTTTTCCAGTCAATTCACGCTCAACTTGCTGCTTACCCATTAATACCAGTCCAACAGCTGTTGCATACCTTGGATTATTAATCACTTCAGACAGCCCTTCTATATAGCGTGGTATGCCTAATCGCACTGGCATATGAAACACTTCTTCTCCAAGCTCAATCATGCCGCGCATCATAGAAGAACCACCGGTAATCACAATGCCTGAGGCAATCATTTCTTCCATACCGCTACGACGTAGCTCCTGCAAAATCAATTCATAAAGCTCGACCACTCGTGGTTCAATCACTTCCGCTAGTGTTTGTAATGAAAGTTGTCTTGCCTCTCGCCCATCAACACCCTGCACCTCTACGATTTCTCGCGGATCGGCTAATTGGCGTAATGCGCAACCATGCCTAACTTTGATGTCCTCTGCTGATTGGGTTGGCGTACGGAAAGCAACGGCAATATCATTAGTCACTTGATCGCCCGCAATTGAAATAACAGCTGTGTGTCGAATAGAGCCACTCTTAAATACAGCGATATCTGTTGTGCCGCCTCCAATATCGACTAAACAAACCCCTAACTCTTTTTCATCTTCTGTCAGTACGGCGTTACTAGACGCCAACGGCTGTAAGATAAGATCGCTCACTTCTAAACCACAGCGTTTAATACATTTCACAATATTTTGTGCCGCGGCTACAGCACCAGTGACAATATGCACTTTCACTTCTAGCTTTAAACCACTCATGCCCATCGGCTCACGCACATCATCTTGTCCATCAATAATGAATTCTTGCGTCAAAATATGCAGTATTTGCTGATCGGAGGGCAATGCAATTGCACGTGCAGTTTCCACCACTCGATCGACATCCATCTGCGTCACTTCTGCATCTTTAATTTTCACCATCCCGTGAGAATTTAAGCTCTTCACATGACTGCCTGAAATGCCTGTAAACAGAGTATTAATTTTGCAATCCGCCATCAACTCCGCCTCTTCTATTGAGCGCTGAATGGCCTGCATCGTAGAATCAATATTCACTACAACCCCTTTTTTCAGCCCTCTAGAAGGATGCTGTCCGAGACCAATGACTTTTGCAGTGCCATCTGGCAACAGCTCTGCAACTATCGTCACAATCTTAGATGTGCCGATATCCAACCCAATAATCAGGTTTTTACTTTCGCGCACTTTACTCATTTCCACTCCCTTTTCATGCCTAACTAAGCGCTTTCTTAAGCGTTGCAGGCGATACTGTCATTGATATTTTTTTAGTCTAGCGTAATGCAAATCCATTTGGATAACGCAAATCTGCATACTGAATTGTCGTATTCAAGTGTCTTAAAACCGTTTGGTGAGCAACCGAAAACCGACTCAGCCTTGCTTGCATATTTTCTCGGCCAATAGAAATCAATAGGTTGTCATTTGTTTTTATTTCCCAAGCCAGCCGTGACGACAACGTCACTTGCATTATGCTCATGTCCGTCGCCTGTAACACTTTTCCAAAATTTGCATACTGTTCAGCCACTTTTTTCACTGCGTTACCCGCGCCATAAAACACAGGCAATTGTGCATCTGAAGCACCATTAAATAATTCACCATAAGTATTCACTAAGGCAATATCGCCCCATCTTGCCAATGCTTTATGCTCTTCAATATCCACGGCCAACGTGCTCGGCCAATGTCGACGCACACTGACATGACGCGTCCAAGGTAATTTCTCAAACGCATTTCTTGCTTTCTTCAAATCCAATGTAAAGAAGTTACCTCTTAAGTGCTCTTCTACAATCAATTCCACTTGCTTGCGACTCACGTGATTCAGTTGTCCACTGACTTCAACGGTATTAATCGGAAAAATTGGCAATCGAATGAAAGCAACCAATAAGCCATATAACAACAGTGCAATCGACACTGCATAGAGCGCATTCGCTAGCCAATTTAATTGATTAGGCTTATGCCACATCATTAAGCCTCGGCTTTAATGTCATCTGCAAAATCTGTATAACAAGCGAATCAAAATCAATCCCAGCTGCCTTTGCTGCCATTGGCACCAAGCTATGATCAGTCATACCAGGGCTGGTATTGACTTCCAAGAAATAATGCTTTCCTGCTTCATCCATCAAGAAATCAACACGTCCCCAGTCACTGCAACCAATGGCATGAAATGCATCTAGTGCTTCTTGTTGAATGTTTGCTTCAACTTCTGCACTTAGGCCGCAGGGACATAAATACTCAGTGTCATTACGCAGATATTTCGCTTCAAAATCATAAAACTCTGTTTTAGGCACAATCCGGACAATTGGCAGTGCTGTTTGGCCCAGAATGCCAACGGTATATTCACCGCCACTAATGCAAGCTTCAGCGATGACTAATGGGTCTGCTTTAGCGGCTAATTCATAAGCAACCTTCAGTTCGCCTGTTTGTTTTACTTTAGTAATCCCAATACTGGAACCTTCATTGGCTGGCTTAACAAAGAGTGGAAAACCCAATTTATTTTCTATTGCTACAAATTCACTCTGCGCATGCACAAGTTCAAAGGCTGGTGTCACCACGTTGGCCTCATTCCACTTTAATTTAGTTTGCCATTTATCCATCCCTACTGCAGAGGCAGTCACCCCACTGCCTGTGTAGGGCACCTCCATGGCATCTAATATACGCTGAACGGTTCCATCCTCACCAAACTTGCCATGTAGGGCAATAAACACACGGTCATCATGCGCTAAGTCAGCAATATCTTGATGCATCGGATCAAACGCATACGCATCAACACCTTGTCGAATCAGTGCATCCAGCACAGCTTTACCGCTCTTAAGGGATACTGCACGCTCACCAGACTCTCCACCTAACAACACGGCGACGCGTCCGAACTCTTTTATTTGTTGCTGATTAAGCATACTCACCAATGACCTTTACCTCTTGTTGTAACAACACACCCTGTTGCGCAAACACTGCTTGTTTAACATATTCAATGAGTGATTCAATATCTTGTGCACAGCAGTCGCCAACATTTACAATAAAATTAGCGTGCTTCTCCGACACTTGTGCGCCTCCGATTTGAAAGCCTTTTAAACCACTTACTTCAATTAGCCTTGCCGCAAAGTCGCCTTCAGGATTGCGGAAAGTGGATCCCCCGCTCGGCAGATTAAGTGGCTGACTCGCTAATCTTTTTGCCAGCAAATCTTTTATCTTATTCGTAGACTCTTGCGAATCACCCGCCACCAACTTAAACCAAGCACCGACAAACCATTCATTTTTAACGGGCATTTTCACACTACGATAATCAATGTCAAACGCATCTGGTGTGCGAATATGCGTTTTTCCATATCGGTCAATGGTTAACACTTGCTGCACAATATTCCAAGTCACACCGCCATAACAACCCGCATTCATTGCCAATGCACCGCCTACAGTGCCTGGAATACCAGCCATAAATTCAGCGCCCGTTTGACTATTGGTTGCGCTAAATTTTGCCAACTTACCACAGGTCACGCCGGCTTCTGCATAAAGGAAATCACCGTCTTTTTTAAGGGTTTTAAGCGCCTGATGCATTACTACAACCACGCCGCGCACACCACCATCTCTGACTAGTAAATTACTGCCTAAACCAATAAAATCAACGCACTCTTTTGGGTCTAATCCAATTAAAAATGCAACCAACTCATCTAAACTATCAGGTATAAATACATAATCAGCCACACCGCCAACACGCCAACTGGTATAGCGCGCCAAAGGCTCATTTTTTAATAATTTAGCGTTTAAATCAGGTTGCATCATGCCATTATTGCTCGCGTTTTATGCGCCACTTGTCCAATACTGCCTGCGCCCATTACAATGACTACATCACCATTTTGCACCACATTCATGATGGCCTCTGGCAACAGCTCTGTCGTCTCTATATAAACTGGATCAACTTTATCCAGCACCTTAATGGCGCGAATGAGTGTCTCAGTATCGGCTGCTACAATTGGTGATTCTCCTGCTGGATACACCGCTGTTAATAACGCAACATCAGCGCTAGAAATCACTTGTACAAAACCCTCGAAACAATCCCGGGTACGCGTGTAACGATGTGGCTGAAAAGCCAAAACCAAACGTCTTTCTGGAAAAGCATCGCGCGCTGCTGCAATCACTGCGCGGATTTCAACAGGGTGATGCCCATAGTCATCAATCAACGTAAACGTGCCACCTTTGCCTGTTGAAACCTCGCCATAGCGTTCAAAACGGCGACCAACGCCTTTGAATTCTGCCAGCGCTTTAACAATTGCCTCATCAGCGACATTCAGTTCGCTTGCGATCGCAATCGCTGCTAACGCATTTAACACATAATGTTTACCAGGCAAATTTAGTGTTATATCAAGCTCTGTGACCACGCCATTGGTACGTGTCACTTTAAAATGCATTTTGCCGTGATCAGCCCGAACGTCGGTGGCGCGAATATCCGCATCATCACTAAAGCCATACGTAGTGACAGGCTTGGTAATGCGCGGCAATATCTCCCGTATATTGTGATCATCAATACACACCACCGCCATGCCCCAAAACGGCAGTTGCTGTAAAAACTCAACAAACGCACTTTTCAGCTTATCGAAGCTATGTTCATAAGTTTCCATGTGGTCACGGTCAATATTTGTTACTACCGCTAATATAGGGCTCAAGTGTAAGAAAGACGCATCCGACTCATCCGCTTCAACAACAATATGCTCGCCGGCACCAAGTCTTGCATTGGTGCTCGCAGACTCGAGCTTCCCCCCAATCACAAAGGTTGGATCCAAACCAGCTTCGGCTAATATACTGGCAATTAAACTGGTCGTTGTCGTTTTGCCGTGTGTGCCTGCAATCGCAATCCCTTGTTTAAATCGCATCAACTCTGCCAACATTAAGGCACGTGGTACAACAGGAATATGACGTGCTCTTGCAGCAATGACTTCAGGATTGTCTTCACTCACTGCTGTTGAAATGACGACGACATCAGCATGAACTAAGTTTTCTGTTGCGTGGTTTTTATAAAGTTTTGCGCCAAAGCTTTCCAACCTTTTAGTCGTTGCATTGCTAGCCAAATCAGAGCCGCTGACGTTAAAGCCCAAATTCAGCAGCACTTCTGCAATACCGCTCATGCCGATACCGCCTATGCCAACAAAATGTATATTTTTGACTTTATGTTTCATTCTATGATTCCCGCTAAAGTCATGCATGCTTTTGCAACCGATAAAGTGGCTTCAGGCTTGGCTAACCCGCGCGCTTTGTTTGCCATGACTAAACAATGTTCGCGTGTCAATTGGTTCAATATCTCGCTGGCGTTTTCTACACTAAATGCCGTTTGCTGAATTAATATCGCTGCGCCCTTATCACTCAAATATTGGGCATTGGTGGTTTGATGATCATCCACTGCGTATGGAAATGGCACTAAAACGCTTGCAACCCCAACGCATGCCAGTTCAGCAACCGTCAAAGCACCTGAACGACAAATCACCACATCTGCCCAAGCATATTGCACTGCCATATCTTGGATATAAGCTCTAGTGTCAGCAGAAACATCTGCCTGTCTATAATTAGCCTCTAGTGTTGCAATCATTTTTTCACCTGCTTGATGCACCACCTCTGGCCGCTGCGCTTCTGGTAATGTCGCTAATGCTTTTGGCAATACCGCATTTAAAGCTGCCGCACCCAAACTGCCGCCAACCACTAATACCTTCAACTTACCTGTTCTGTTGGCATAACGTGTTGGAGGTAATGGTAACTGAGTCAGTTCATCACGCACTGGGTTACCAACTAACATTGCCCTACCACCAAATGCGGCTGGGAATGCTGCTAGCACTTGGTTGGCAACATGGCTTAATATTGTATTGGTTAATCCTGCTACTGAATTCTGCTCATGAATAACCAACGGCTTGCCCAATACTTTAGCCATTAAGCCCCCTGGAAAAGCCGCAAATCCGCCCATACCTAACACCACATTCGGTTGATATTGTTTGATTGCGCTCAAGCTTTGTTTAAAGGCTAATAGCAATTTAAATGGTAATAATAGCCAACCCAATAAACCTTTTCCGCGCACGCCTCGCATGGTGATCATGGCTTTAGCGTAAGGTTTATCTGCGATTAATCGATTCTCCATACCACCTTCAGTGGCTAACCAAACAATCTTCCAACCTTGCGCATACAAATAATCAGCCACTGCGATTGCAGGATAAACATGTCCACCCGTCCCGCCAGCCATCACCATTAAAGTTGCTTTTGATTGAGTGGGCGTCATACCGGCAACCCTTTCTGAATCAATCGATTTTCATAATCGATACGCAACAAAACAGCAATCGCAATACAGTTCGCTAAAATGCCACTGCCGCCAAATGAAAGCAGTGGCAACGTTAAGCCTTTTGTTGGCAACATGCCCATATTCACGCCAATATTAATAATCGCTTGCGCGCCTATCCACACGCCTATGCCTTGCGCTAACAAAGCAGAAAAGTATTGTTCGTTTGATGCCGCTTCTTTACCAATACCAAAGGCACGAATAATTAACCATGCGAATAAAAATAAGACGGTAACAACACCAACAAACCCCAGCTCTTCCGCAATGACCGCAAACAGAAAGTCGGTATGCGCTTCTGGTAAATACAATAATTTTTCTACACTTGCGCCAAGCCCTACCCCAAACCACTCACCTCGCCCAAAAGCAATCAAGGCATGTGACAATTGATACCCTTTACCGAATGGATCTGCCCATGGATCCATAAAACCAATAACACGTTGCAATCGGTATGGCGAACTGACAATCAAGAAATACACAGCCACTGGCAAAACTGCAATCAAACCAACAAAAACCCAGCCATTAATGCCAGCCAACCATAAAATGGAAATAGCGATACTGGCAACCACGGCAAGCGCACCGAAGTCTGGCTCTCTTAATAATAAGAAGCCAACTAAAACCATGACGGCGACCATTGGTAAAAAACCTTTCACAATGCTATCCATTTGCGCCGATTTGCGTACGGCATAATCCGCTACATACATTGCTACGAATAACTTCATAAACTCCGATGGCTGTAAATTAATCACAAACAATGATAACCAGCGCTGACTACCGTTAACGTTTCTGCCAATACCAGGAATTAATACCAAAATTAATAGCCCAATCGCAAGTAAAAACAGATGCGGTGCCATTTTTTGCCACCACTCCATTGGCACTTGAAAAGCGACGTAAGCGGCAACCAGACTAATCGCAATAAAAATGGCCTGCCTCATCAAGTAGTAAGTGCTTTGATGGCCAATGGAAGCATTAGCTTCGGCAATTGCAATAGAAGCGGAATACACCATGACAAGGCCCAACCCAAGTAAAGCAAGCGTGATCCACAACAATAACTTGTCATAAGAACTGCTCGTCATTTGCTTAGGAATTTGCATATTGCTTAACATGTCACTACCTCTTGCTGTTTCACGGCACTGACAAAAGCTTCTGCTCTGCTCACATAGTTTTTATACATATCAGTACTCGCGCAAGCAGGTGAAAGTAATACCATGTCACCAGTTTGGGCCATCCGTCGCGCTATCACTACGGCTTCATGCATATCCTGTGCGTGATACATTGGCACTTCAGCATCCAGTAACACTTGCTCGATTAAAGCGGCATCACGGCCAATTAATACAACCGCACGTGCATTTTGACTAACAGGTGATAGTAGCGGCGTAAAATCTTGCCCTTTGCCATCGCCACCTGCGATTAATACCACTTTTTGTGCCAATCCAGATAAGGCGGCACAAGTTGCACCAACATTGGTTCCTTTTGAATCGTCGTAGTAATCTACCTCATCAATATTGGCTACCCATTGCACACGATGCGGCAATCCTTTGAAGTTATACAAAGCATTCAATAAGGGGGCATACTCCAACCCAATCGCGCGACAAAGCGCAATTGCGGCTAATGCATTGGCGGCATTATGTGCGCCTTGAATGTGCAAATCAGCCACATTAATTAAATGCTGCTCTCCATCACACAACCAAATTTCATTCTCTACCTCTTGAATACCAAAAGCTTGCGCATCAAAACCCTGACCAAATGTGCTCACGGTTAAGCTTGGACGCTGCATAATCATGCTCCATGCATCATCACGATTCAGCACTTGGTGTTTCGCTTTATAAAAGATATGCGCTTTAGCCGCGGCATACTGTGCGAATTCGCTATAACGATCCATATGATCTTCGGTTAGATTTAGCATTGTTGCCGCATCAGCTACTAAGCTATTGGTTGTTTCCAACTGAAAGCTGGATAACTCTAAGACATAAACATCTGGCGTTTCCATGCGCAAAGTATCTAACACCGGCAAGCCTATGTTGCCCGCAACAATCGTTTTTAAACCAGCGGCCTTACACATTTCACCGACCAATGTTGTCACTGTGGTTTTGCCATTTGCACCAGTAATCGCAATGACTTTAGCGTTTGCAGGACGATATTGTGCAAATAATTCCACATCACCTACCACAGGAACACCAGCTTCAATAGCGGCTTGAATCGCAGGTTGTAACAATGCAATCCCTGGGCTCACAACCAGCATATCCACCGCTTTTAAGATGTTTGCATCCAGCTCGCCTAAATACACGTTAATTTCAGGAAACTCAACTTTAACCACATCAATATTGGGCGGATTTTCACGTGTGTCAGCCACTGCAACTGTCGCACCTTGGGCAAACAGCCAACGTAGTGCTGAAAGACCTGTTTCACCAAGTCCCAACACTAATATACGTTTATTGTTCAGCGTGTTTATCATTTAAACTATTTGTTATCTAATTTTTAAAGCCGAAAGTCCAACCAACACTAACATCATGGTAATAATCCAAAATCGCACAACTACTTGCGTTTCTTTCCACCCTTTTTGTTCATAGTGATGATGCAAAGGTGCCATTAAAAAAATGCGCTTGCCAGTACCTGTTTTATGTTTAGTGTATTTAAAATAGAGTACTTGCATGGCAACAGAGAAGGTTTCCACCACAAATACGCCACCCATAATAAAGAGGACAATTTCTTGGCGCACGATGATAGCAACAACCCCTAAAGCACTGCCTAAAGCTAATGCACCCACATCGCCCATGAACACTTCTGCTGGATAAGCGTTAAACCATAAGAAACCCAGACCAGCGCCCGCCATTGCAGCGCAGAACACCATTAATTCACCTGCACCCGCAACATAAGGTACGCCAAGGTACTTTGAGAAATAAACGTGGCCTGCTACATAAGCAAAGATCCCTAAAGCACTACCGACCATGACGGTTGGCAATATTGCCAAACCATCTAAGCCATCGGTCAGATTAACTGCATTGCTACTGCCAACCACGACCATATAGGTCAGTGCTAAAAAGCCAACAAAGCCTAACGGCAGTGCTAAGTTTTTAATAAATGGGAAGATTAGGGTCGTTTCAATTGGCGAAGCTGCTGTTTTATATAGAAAAATACCAATGCCAATCCCGATTAAACTTTGCCAAAATATTTTTGCTTTTGCCGATAAGCCTTTTGGATTTTTATGTACCACTTTACGGTAATCATCCACCCAACCAATGGCACCAAAGCCTAAAGTCGTTACTAATACCACCCAAACAAAACGGTTATGTAAGTCAGCCCACAATAATGTGGATAACGCGATTGCCACCAAAATTAATGCGCCTCCCATGGTTGGTGTGCCCGCTTTAATCAAATGTGTTTGTGGTCCATCTTCACGTACTGATTGACCTACTTTATATTGTGTCAACTTTCTAATCATTGTTGGACCAACCATGAATGAGACAATCAACGCAGTAAGCGTTGCCATCACGGCACGTAAGGTAATGTAATTAAATACATTAAATCCTCGGATATCCTGCGCTAAATAACGTGCTAGCTCTAATAACATTAGTACACTCCCTTTATATTTTCGCTATTAACAATCGCTTGGACGACACGCTCCATTTTCATCGAGCGCGAACCTTTAACCAACACACAAGCATCCGCTTGCATGACCGCTTTAACCGCGGTAATCAGCGCCTCTAATGAGCCAAAATGCTGACCTCCCGCACCAAAATTTTCGCTAGCGAGTTGGCTGAAATCACCAAAACTTAATAACCTTGAAACAGCTTTTTGTTTGGCATACTGACCAATTTGTTCATGCATCTTTGCTGTTTGTTCGCCCAATTCCGCCATATCGCCCATTACGAATACCAACTTTTTAGTTGTTTCGCTTTTTTGTGCAACTAACACATCAATTGCGGCTATCATGGAATCTGGATTTGCGTTATAGGTATCATCAATCACGACAGCGTGCTGATAACCTGTATGCATACGCAAACGCCCTTGCACACCGTCAAACTGGCTAAGCCCTTGCGCAATATCACGATTAGCAATACCCAATGCAACAGCAACGGCACTGGCGGCTAGCGCATTGCTAACATTATGTTTACCCAATACACCCATATTGAAGGTTATGTCGCCTTCTGGTGTTTTAAGGGCTAGTTGGGTATGGTGCGCGAACATTTCATAGGTCGCTGATAAATCGGCTTTTTTATCCAAACCAAAGGTGATGACTTTTCGATTTGGATTTAATGCAATCCAATAGTCATAAAATGTATCATCTGCATTAATGATGGCAATGCCGTCTTCAGATAAACCTTCAAATATCTCACCCTTCGCTTGAGCAATCGCCTCGCGCGATCCAAGCTCGCCAATATGTGCTGTACCTGCATTATTAATGACGGCGACTTGTGGGCATGCAATTTTGCTTAAATAGCGAATTTCGTTTAGGTGGTTCATGCCCATTTCAATCACTGCATAGGTATGTTCAGCACGTAGATTAAGCAAAGTAAGTGGCATGCCAATATCATTATTAAGATTACCTTTTGTCGCTAAAACCTTACCTTTGGCAGCATTCAAGATAGCTGCAATCATCTCTTTAACGGTCGTTTTGCCGTTACTGCCAGTAATAGCCACAACCGGCAAATCAAACTTTTGACGCCAGTAATGGGCTAATTCACCCAGTGCCAGACGAGTATCTTTTACCAATATAGCAGGGCTAATTTTTAGATTTGCATCAGACACTAATACTGCCGCAGCACCTAACTTAATTGCTTCTGGCGCAAACGTGTTGCCATCAAAATGCTCACCTTTTATTGCAACAAATAACTGCTCATTTGCAATAGCTCTGCTATCTGTCCCAACGCTTTGCACACGCACGTCTGGACCAATATGTGAAGCATTTAAAGCGGTTGCAATTTCTGACAGCATCATCATACAGTTGCCTCCTGGTAGGCTTGTAACGCTAGCTTCACTTGCTCAACATCGCTAAATGGATATTTTTCTCCCGCTATTTCTTGATACGCTTCATGGCCTTTCCCAGCAATCAATACCACATCATTTACTTTCGCATTGCCAATGGCTAATGCAATGGCTTTGCCTCTATCCGCTTCAACAATACAATCGCCCACTATGCCTTTTAATATCGCTTGAATAATATCTTCTGCACGCTCATGGCGCGGATTATCAGTCGTTACGATAACGCTATCCGCATGCGCACTTGCTACTTTACCCATCAGCGCACGCTTGCCTGAATCACGATTGCCACCACATCCAAAGACACAAATCAATGCCTGCTTTGTTTCTTCTTTTAAGGCTTGCAATACATTTTCTAAAGAATCTGGCGTATGCGCATAATCGACTATAACCAATGGCAAATTACCACCACCAAACTGTTGCATACGTCCATTTAATGGACTCAACTGTTTAATCGCCTCAACAGCATCATCAAATGCAACATCCGACTCTAATAAAGTCGCTAATACCGCCAATACGTTATAAACATTAAATCGACCAACCAAATCGACTTGCATATCGACTTGTTGATTGGGTGTGCTCACCGTCATTTGAATAACACCATTTTCAAAATGAATATTAGATGCACGCACATCACCACTGTCGATGCCATAAGTCACCACCTTAACGGCTGTTCCGCTCAGTTTTTGTGCAATTGCCCGACCAAAATCATCATCGCCGTTTAACACAGCAGACTTCAAACTATTCCATTTGAATAACTTCTCTTTAGCCAATGCGTAATTTTCAACTGTGCCGTGATAATCAAGATGGTCTCGCGTTAAATTAGTGAGCACCGCCACATCAAACTTCACACCATTCACGCGTCCTTGACTCAAACCATGCGAAGAAACTTCCATCGCAACAACATCTGTTTTTTGCTCGACGTAGCCTGCTAATAACTTTTGTAACAATAAAGCATCTGGCGTGGTGTTTACTGTTGGTGTTAATTGATTTAACAGGCCGTTTCCTAGCGTGCCAATCAAGGCCGTTTGCCGACCTAAATAATCGAAACATTGCCCCAACCATTGGGTAACTGACGTTTTTCCATTAGTTCCCGTTACGCCAATCATCCATAATTGACTCGACGGGCTTGCATAAAATTGATCCGCAATCACGCCCACTTCTTGTTTAAGGTTTACAACTGGCTTATTTTCTATTTGCCAGCTGTCGTCCCAAACAAAACCTTCCGGCTCCCATAAAACAGCACTTGCTCCATTCTGAATAGCTTCTGAAATATAAGCTCTACCATCAGCGCTTTCTCCTGGATACGCCAAAAACAATGCATTTTGCACAACATGCCGACTATCTGCAGTAATCGTGCTTGGTTTTGCAATCATCTGATAGATCTTCATATCATCTCCTGCATTTCAGCATCATCAATCGCTGGTTTAACAAGATTAGCGTTTGGTGCATCTTGCGGCACTGCTAATAACCTTAACACTTCCGATATCACACTACTAAAGACAGGCGCAGCAATGGTTCCGCCGTAATATTTTCCACTGGTTGGTTCATCAATCATCACAGCCATAATCAAACGCGGATTTGATGCAGGTGCCAGTCCAACAAAAGAACCAACATACTTATCTCTCTCATAGCCATTTGGACCTAATTTATGCGCTGTGCCTGTTTTGCCTGCAATGCGATAGCCAGCCACTTGTGCTTTAGTGCCTGTCCCACCTTCTTGCACCACTAGCTCTAGCATATCTTTGACACTGTTTGCTACTGATGCTGAAAACACTGGATGCCCAGCTGGCGCCTTATCTAATTTAACAAGCGATACTGGCATTAACGCACCGTTATTTGCAAACACGGTATACGCTCTGGCAAGTTGCAATAAAGTTACACTAATTCCATGTCCATAAGACATTGTTGCCTGCTCAATTGGACGCCAAGTTTTGTAATCGCGCACCTTCCCGCGCACTTCACCAGGAAAACCGATATTGGTTTTTTCACCAAATCCCAACTGATTAAACACATTCCATAATTTCTGTTTATCTAAGCTCAATGCTATTTTTGCTGAACCCACATTGGATGACATTTTCACCACTTCAGCTACGGTTAATTCAGCATAAGAATGCGTATCATGAATAGTCGCTGGACCAATCTTCATATAACCAGGTGCAGTATCTATTTTTGTTGTTGTTAAATATCCACCAAACTCCAGAGCCGCCGCCGCGGTGACAGGCTTCATCGTAGAACCCGGCTCGAACACATCGGTTAAAGCACGATTCCGCGTCTTACCGTTAATATTGGTCGGATTGTTTGGGTTGTAGGTTGGGAAGTTAGCCATTGCCAACACCTCGCCGGTTTTAGCATCCAGCACCACTGCAGAACCCGCCTTGGCTTCATAGAACTCAATCGCTTTAGATAGCTCTCTATAGACCAAATATTGAATTCGGCGATCGATACTCAAAGTCAATTCGTCACCATCACTCGGCTCGCGCACAACTTCCAACTCTTCCACGATTTGCCCAGCTCTATCTTTAATCACACGACGCTGACCTGCTTTTCCTGCAAGCACATCATTAAGCACAAGCTCCAAGCCCTCTTGTCCATTACCATCAACATCAGTAAAGCCAACCACGTGCGAAGTGACATCGCCCGCTGGATAGAATCGTTTATATTCACGCTCCAAATGAATGCCTGCAATGTTTAATGCTTTAACTTTTTCCGCTAAATCAGGCGCAATACGTCTTTTAATATAAATAAACTGTTTTTGTTTATTGCTCACTTTTTGATCAAGTGCCGCAACTTTCATCTCTAATAATTTCGCCAATATGAGTTTCTGTTTTTCACTCATTTTAACAACTGAAGGATTTACCCAAATCGAAGCAACAGGACTACTGCCAGCTAAAATTTCACCGTTTCTATCTTTGATTTTTCCACGATCAGCTTGCAGCTCTAATGTCCGAATATAACGATCGCCACCTTTTTTTTGCAAAAATGCTTTATTGGTACTTTGCAGACTAACGCTTTGAACAACCAGCAACATAAAGCCAAATAGCACGGCAACCAGTAGGGCGCGTCTACGCCATACGGGCAATTCAACCACTCTTTGCCGCTGCTGTTGCCTATTAAACTCCATACTACTTTCTTACCCCGTCTAATACGATTACTTGCACATCTTGTGGATTTGGCACCCGCATCTGCAATTGCTTCGTTGCCATTTCTTCTACTCGAGAATGCATTGCCCAAGTGCTTTGCTCAATCTGCAATTGCTCATACTCTGTTTTATATTGCGCAGCCAATACCAATAAACGCTCATGCTCTGAATACATTTTTCTCGCTTCATGTTGAGCGGTCACTACCCCCAAAGCCACGACAATTAAAACGGTAAATAATGTTAAATTCATTTGCACTATTGCACCGCCGTCCGCATTGCTACGCGCATCACCGCACTTCTTGAGCGAGGGTTCGACATCACTTCTGCTTCACTCGGTTTAACGGCCTTTCCTACTGAAACGAGTCGCGATTGCGGCAAATCTTTTGCCTTTACTGGAAAATTAGAAGGCAAATCATCACGGTCCGCCTCGCTCTTAATAAAACGCTTCACCGCTCTGTCTTCCAAAGAGTGAAAACTAATGACCACCAGTCGTCCCTCCTCAGCTAACAAATTCAAGCACTGCGGCAAAATTAACGATAATTCCTCAAGCTCCTGATTTGTGAAAATCCGTAAAGCTTGAAAGGTACGCGTTGCAGGGTTCTTCCCCGGTTCAACCTTGGGGATTGCACTTGCCACGATCTTGGCAAGTTCGCCCGTAGTGGTGATGGTGCGCCCATCTGTGCGCTCCTTAATAATCGCCCTTGCAACCTGCTTAGCAAACCGTTCTTCACCATAATGTTTGATCACCTCTCCAAGTTGTTTTTCCGTTATCGTTTCCAATAACGCCGCCACCGTTTTGCCACGCGTTTGATCCATGCGCATATCTAATGGGCCATTCAATCTAAAACTAAAACCGCGCTCACCTACATCTACTTGTGGTGATGAAATGCCTAAATCCATCAAAATACCGTCAACATGGGATAACTGATATTTTGCTGCTAATTGATGTAATTCTGAGAAGTGCAAATGCTCCATATAAAAGCGCGGATCATCAATAGCCTCGCCTGCGGCATAAGCTGCCATGTCACGATCAATCGCAAATAAACGGCCTTTTGGTCCTAATTGACTAAGAATTCTTTTACTATGTCCGCCACGGCCAAACGTGCAATCGATATAAGTACCGTCTTTTTTAATGGCTAAAGCATCCACGGCTTCAGCAAGCAACACGGTTATATGTTGCGCCTGCTCAGAATCTGATGCCCCCAATATTGAAGAGGGCGCCACTTCAGCGCCCTTGGTCATAATGAGAAGCCTTCTAGTTCCGATGGCATTTCAAATTCACCATCCTCATTTATTGCTTCCTGACTCTGCCTAAACCAAGCTTCTTTACTCCACAGCTCGAAGTGACTCCCTTGACCAATTAACATAACTTCTTTTTCTAGCGCTACCAACTCACGTAATGCGGGAGATACCAAAAATCGCCCCGCACTATCCAAACTAATATCTTCCGCGTAACCAACCAATCGGCGCTGCAATGCCGCTGACTTTTTATCAAAGCTAGATAAACTCATGATTTTGGATTGTATAGGCTCCCAGGCTGATGCTGGGTAGAGCAATAAACACGGGTGCGAATGCGCGGTTAACACAATCTCGCCTGCAGACTGCATAAGCAGTGCATCGCGGTGTTTAGCTGGAATCGCCAAACGCCCTTTTGCATCCATATTGAGATTTGTTGCGCCCTTAAACACTTTAATTGATGGCCTCTGTGTTTGTTAAAAATTTACGGGGCATGAGAAAAGGTTAATTTATTAGCAACTTAATAAGCTCCCACAAAACCCCACTTCCCCCCACTTCCGACCACTATAGATAAAAGATAAGCGCTTTGCAAGCACTTTTTAATGTTTTTTCTTTACAAGACAATGACTTAGCGTATTTTTGTGCAAAAATAAATTTGTTAATAAACATATAGTTATATAGTTTAATTAATGTTGGCTATTAGCAGTATTCTATAGGTATATGAATTTAATAATTTGGATGATTTGAATAGAAATTCGACGCGACAAAAATGCCGAAAAACCTATTTTATGAGGGTACATCGAATAAATGAAGCGGGCAGAATACGGTTTATTTCGTTAAGATTAAAACGACATTCTTAAGCGAAAATAAAAGTGGAAGTTGGCCGATAAGCCGGGTTCTGTCGTGCATTGCTACACGTGACAGTCATTCATCTAGCCGCGCAATTACTCACACGTTCAAGCAACCTACCCACTGACAGCGCGAGCCACGCCTATTGCCAGTCTATTTGGTCTTGCTGCAGATGGAGGTTACCGCGTTTCACCGTAACTAAATACGCTCGTCTCTGTGGCCCTATTCCTCGCCTCGCGGCGTACGGCCGTTAGCCGTCATCTTGCTCTATGCAGCCCGGACTTTCCTCCCCTTATCGCTAAGCGGCGACTGTCTAGCCAACTTCCACGCGCATTCTAACATCTCAATGGAGCGAACGCATTAACCGCCATTAGATTCAATACAAGTTATGCATGCTGTAGCGTTTATACTCGACGCAAAAAAATCGATTCCTAAGCTGGAAAGTCAATTCCAAATATTACTAATTAGCACTGATAACCGTTATTTCAGCTTCCAATTGACTAATTGTCCCGCTCTTAATGGCACCAGCACATCGCCATCATAAGGATAACTTTCCGGCACTTGCCAGCGCTCTTTTACCAACGTGACTTGCTTAATATTTCTAGGCAAGCCATAAAAGTCTGCCCCATAAAAACTCGCAAATCCTTCTAGCTTATCTAAAGCATTAGCGGCTTCAAACGCTTCCGCATACAGCTCAATAGCCGCATGCGCGGTATACATACCGGCACAGCCACACGTCGCTTCTTTAGCATTTTTTGCATGTGGTGCACTGTCTGTTCCCAAGAAAAATTTAGCGCTGCCAGACGTGGCCGCTTTTACCAATGCGAGCCGATGCTCTTCACGTTTTAATATAGGCAAACAGTAATGATGCGGGCGAATACCACCTTTAAACATATCGTTACGACTCATTAACAGGTGATGGGCCGTAATCGTTGCGCCTACATTCTCTCCTGCCGCCAATACAAAATCAGCTGCATCCTTGGTCGTAATGTGCTCAAAAACGACTTTTAAGTTTGGATATTGGGCGATCAGTGGCTTCATATGTCGATCAATAAATACTTTTTCACGATCAAAGACATCCACATCTGCATCAGTGACTTCCGCATGCACCAATAAAGGCAGCCCTGCTTTTTGCATCGCAGCAAATGCCACGGCACATTTGTCGATACTGGTAACGCCAGAGTCTGAATTAGTCGTCGCTCCCGCGGGGTAAAGCTTAACGCCATACACAAGACCACTGGCTTTTGCTTTTAGCACTTCTTCTGCACTTGTTTTATCCGTTAAATAGAGGGTCATGAGCGGTTTAAAATCAGCTCCTTCAGGCAGGGCTTGGACTATACGATCACGATATGCGGCGGCTAATGCAGTAGTAGTCACAGGCGGACGTAGGTTAGGCATCACAATGGCACGGCTAAATTGGTTTGCTGTATCTGCAACAACTGCTTTCAGCGCTGCGCCATCTCTTAAATGTAAATGCCAATCATCTGGACGTGTGATAGTAATTGTTTTTGTCATCCTTTAATCTACCTTCTCTTTTAATTGCAACGCGCGTTCGTATAAATCATTTTTCTTAACACCAGTAATCTCAGCAGCGAGTTTCACTGCTTGCTTCAACGGCAATTCAGCTAATAACGTTTTAAGATGGCGCTCAGCCTCATCACTAATAGCTGCCTCTTCTTTCATTGGCGCGGCCTCAACTAGCAATACAAATTCACCGCGCTGCTGATTAGTATCAGCTTCGAGCCAAGCTTTAGCATCACTTAACAAGCAACGATGAAAAGTTTCAAATGTTTTAGTAAGCTCCCGCGCAATCGTGATGCGACGCTCTCCACCCAAAATAGTCGCCATATCTTCAACACTTTCAACGATGCGATGCGGCGCTTCGTAAAATACAAGCGTATGTTGCAATGCATTCAAATTTGTTAATGTTTTTCGACGCTGCGATCCGCTTGCGGGCAAGAAGCCTATAAAACTAAAACCACTATCAGTAACCCCTGAAGCTGATAAAGCGGCAATAACCGCACTCGCGCCAGGAATAGGAACCACAGTAATGCCAGCCTCACGTAAAACATTCACTACAATCGCACCAGGGTCACTAATGCCAGGCGTACCTGCATCAGTGACTAAAGCAATGCTTTCGCCCGCTTGAATGCGCTCTAGTAAAATCTGTGCCGATTGCTGTTCATTATGGTCATGCACGGCAATCATTTTTTTTGTAATTCCAAAGTGATTAAGTAAGCCAGCGGTATGTCGCGTATCTTCTGCCGCAATAGCATCAACACTTTTTAATATATCTAACGCGCGTAACGTGATGTCACCTAAGTTACCAATCGGCGTTGCGACCACATATAATACAGCTTGTGTTAATACAGGTTTTGTTAATACAGGTTGTGTCATCAATCAAATTTTAACGCGAAGCGTTTATAACCGCCATTAAAAAAATAAAACAATGAAAATCAATAAAAAAAATACGGGATTACATGCAGAAAAAATCGCTGCAACTTTTTTAATCAATAATGGACTTACCTTTGTAACGCAAAACTATCACTGCCGATTTGGCGAAATTGATTTAATTATGCAAGAAGCAGAAACGTTGGTCTTTGTTGAAGTAAGACTGCGGTCTGGCAATCTGTTTGGCGGAGCTGCTGAAAGCATTACACGGCACAAACAACAAAAACTCATTGCAACTGCACAACATTTTTTGCAGACACAACCAAGTCGCCCTTGCCGTTTTGATGCAATTTTAATGAGCACAACCAATTTGCAAAATATCGACTGGCTACGTAATGCATTTGATGCATAATCAGCGTATCATTTATAACATATAGAGTCTCTCTATATAGTTTTACTTATTAAAACAGGAAAACTCAATGAAACTTCTTTCAAAAGCTTTATTTCACACAGCCCTTATTGCAGCGATGGGAACACAACTAACAGGCTGCTTTACCGCTGTCGTTGGCGGTGCTGCAGCTGGCACAGCAATGGCAACAGACAGCCGCACTTCAGGCATTTATATTGAGGATGAAAATATTGAAATAAAGGCTTCTCAACAAATTCGAAAATCATTAGGTGAAGCAGCGCATGTCAATGTCACAAGCTACAACCTAAACGTATTATTGACTGGCGAAGTACCTAATGACGCCGCAAAAGCTGAAGCAGAACGCATCACCAAGTCAGTTGAGAGCGTTAACAACATTACCAATGAAATTATTGTGGGCCCTAAAACTAGCATCAGCGACCGTGCCAATGACACTTACATTACCTCTAAAGTGAAAGCTAAATTCCTTGCTGAAAAGAACTTTTCTTCAAATCAAGTTAAAATAGTCACTGAAGCCAGCGTGGTCTATCTCATGGGCATTATAAAACAACGCGAAGCAGACATCGCCACAGAAATCGCACGTACGACAGAGGGCGTGGCAAAAGTGGTCAAAGTGTTTGAATATCAGAACTGATCTAATCATAACCCATTTAATTAGATCTAAATTAATTGAAATAGAGGATGTTAACTTAACATGGCAAACAATCCAGAAGAAATAATCATTCAAAGTATCACGCGCGACGGCAAGCGTTTCCGCCCTAGCGACTGGGTAGACCGTATTTGTAGTAGTTATGCGACTTTTGGTGAAGACCGTAAATTACGTTACTCACCTTATCTTAAACCTGAAATGATTGATGGCGTTCGTTGTTTAGCTGTCGATATGCAATTGCGCGTGACGAACCCTAATGGGTTTGAAGAGTTAATGCAGTTTGCTGCAGAGAATCAATTAAACATCCTCAACAGTGAAGGTGAATCCATTCCAACCCCTAGCGTAGTGACGCAAGAATCAAGAATCTGACACTTAAAACACGTGTTAATTTGTTTGCCTCATTGCCTCTAGTTGATTTCTAGAGACAATGCTTTTTTTGTCATTCATTTTTCCATCAAACACACTGTCAATGTCCATTAAATCATTAGCTTTTCTTTCATCGTGTAAAGCAACCAGCGCTGGCACTTCTTCCAGACATGGCGAACAACAAATTGCCCAATCATTGATCATTATCCATGCGCCAATAGACTGATGTTTGCCTGATCAGCTTTGCAGCACAAGATTGATGCTTTTAGCCAGCAAAATAAAGATGGCTAGCCAGCCTCTGATGGCCATTCTTTTATATTCCTCACATAAAATTTATGCTTTTTAATAATCTTATTGACTCAATCTTGATTAAATCAGTTGTAATAGCACTTGATATATCTCTAATGGTATTGTTATACTGTATTGCAAGTTATAATACAAAATGTGTAGGATTTGAATATTCGCGTTTATATTATTCTTACCGAAAAAAATTCCAGTGCATTTTACTTAATGCTTACAGCTTTGCTTAGTTTATAATTAAGTCTTAAATCTAAAATTTCTTAGATAAAATTTAGGCTTAATATGATTTAGGCCTTATCTGGATTAACCTAATTACATTCAACCGTTGAGGTACTCATGAGCGAAAAAATCATTCATCTTAGCGATACTAGTTTTGAAGAACAAGTACTGCAATCACAGCTGCCCGTCTTAGTTGATTATTGGGCAGAATGGTGTGGTCCATGCAAAATGATTGCCCCTATCTTAGAAGATATATCTGCAGAATATGGTGATCGCCTAGTTATCGCAAAACTAAATATTGACGATAACCCGCAAACGCCACCAAAATATGGAATTCGCGGCATTCCTACATTAATGTTGTTTAAAAACGGCAATGTAGAAGCAACTAAAGTGGGTGCTTTGTCTAAATCACAATTAATGGCATTTATTGATAGTAATATTTAAGCGTATTCACCTAGTTTCTTCAGAACATAGAAACTAGGTTCCTTTCATTTTCGTTCACTATAAAAATCCTTCCAGCGAGCTTTCTCATGCACCTATCCGATCTTAAACATTTACCCGTCACCGAACTAGTCGACATGGCTATTGCTGATGGCGTTGATAATGCTAGCCGTATGCGCAAGCAAGATGTTATTTTTGCCATTCTTAAAAACAAAGCCAAAAACGGTGATAATATTTTCGGTGATGGCACATTAGAAGTGTTACAAGATGGATTCGGTTTTTTACGCTCACCAGATACCTCTTATCTCGCAGGGCCTGGCGATATTTACGTTTCCCCTTCACAGATTCGTCGGTTTAATCTGCACACAGGTGATAGCGTTGAAGGTGAAATTCGGACGCCAAAAGATGGCGAGCGCTATTTCGCATTAGTTAAAGTAGATACCGTTAATGACGAAAAGCCAGAAAACACAAAGCATAAAATCTTATTTGAAAACTTAACACCACTTTTCCCAACTGAGCCGCTTACATTAGAGCGTGATATCAAATCAGAAGAAAATATAACGAGTCGCTTGATTGATATCATTGCGCCTATTGGTAAAGGTCAACGGGCTTTACTAGTCGCTAGTCCAAAAAGTGGTAAAACAGTCATGATGCAAAACATCGCGCATGCAATTACAGCGAATCATCCAGATGTAACGCTCATTGTATTGTTAATTGATGAGCGTCCAGAAGAAGTAACCGAGATGACGCGCTCAGTTAGAGGCGAAGTCGTTGCCTCGACTTTTGATGAACCAGCTGCACGCCATTTGCAAGTAGCGGAAATGGTATTAGAAAAAGCAAAACGTTTAGTTGAGCACAAAAAAGACGTGGTCATTCTATTAGATTCCATTACCCGTTTGGCGCGTGCTTATAACACAGTTATTCCATCATCAGGCAAGGTATTAACTGGCGGTGTAGATGCTAATGCGTTACACAAACCTAAACGCTTCTTTGGCGCTGCACGTAATATTGAAGAAGGTGGCTCACTCACCATTATTGCAACGGCGCTGGTTGATACGGGCTCTCGCATGGATGATGTGATTTACGAAGAGTTTAAAGGTACGGGCAATATGGAGATTCATTTGGATCGTCGCATGGCTGAAAAACGTATTTATCCGGCGATTAACGTTAATAAATCAAGCACGCGGCGCGAGGAATTACTCATCGAAAAAGATGTACTACAGAAAATTTGGGTACTACGCAAACTACTTTATCCAATGGATGATTTGGAAGCGATGGAGTTCTTGTTGGATAAAATTAAACAAACGAAAAATAATGCTGATTTTTTTGACAGCATGCGTCGAAGCTAAAACCCTGTAAACCCAACATTTATACTTGCTTCGCCTTTTAAAAAGCAATACAATGCTTAGTTCTCGAAAAGAATTTAATTTTAGTTGCTTAAGGGCGGCTAACAACAAAGATAAGGTTATATTATGAAAGATGGTATCCACCCTGAATACAGAGAAGTCGTGTTCCAAGATATTGGTGCAGATTTTAGTTTTGTAACACGCTCAACCATTGCTGCTAGAGATACGATCAAGTGGGAAGATGGCAAAGAGTATCCGCTAATTAAGATTGAGGTGTCATCAAAATCACATCCGTTTTATACTGGTAAGCAAGTGATTCTAGATACTGCTGGACGTGTTGATAAGTTCCGTAAAAAATATGGCATGTAATTAAAAGTGTATATTGATAAAAAAGGTAGCCATGCTGCCTTTTTTTTTGCGTACAATCAGTATGCATCATCACAATGTTAGAATGAGATAGCTTAACTTAAGCCATCACACCGAATAAATAAACTAAAACATTATAAATAATATGCGTTTTAATCTTGAGCATGACTGGCAAGGCAACATGTCCACACCGCCCGCTAGGGTAGGTGAGCGGGCAAAAATACACTTACTCCTTCTACTATGTGCCGTTTGGTTACTCATGGGATTGATTGGTCATGAACCGTGGAAGCCACTGGAATCAAATGCCATTAGCACCATCAAACAAGTATTAGACAATGACAGCTTCATTGCACCAACACCCTCTAGTAACGACCAACTCTCCAATCCACCTCTGTATTATTTAAGTGCTGCATTATCAGCAACAGTATTCAGTAAAGTCCTACCGCTTCATGATGGCGCACGTATTGTCACTGGCTTATGGATGCTACTTACCTTAGTGATCATTGGCATGACTGGTAGAGAGCTTTGGGGTAGAGGCTTTGGGCGCCAAACATCATTTATTTTTATCAGCTCAATTGGCTTAGTCATTAGCGCCCATACCATAACGCCAGAGATTTCGGCTTTAACTGGCATTGCTGCTTGTTTTTATGCGCTCGCGCTCGCTAAACGACGACCTTATAGAGCTAGTGTTTTGTTAGGCGCAGGCATGAGTGTTGGCTTTTTATCCACGGGCATACTGCCAATTAGTATGGTTTTATTAACCTGTGCAGCACTCCCTTGCTTATTCAAACATTGGCGTACTGCCAGTTTTGCTAAAGTCGTCTGCATTGCCTTATTAATTGCTATCCCAGCTATCCTGACCTGGGTATTGCTTTGCATGAATTTTTCTTTATCTCTATTTCAGGGATGGTGGTCAGCATCATTAACTAGAGCACATCAAACCTCGCATGTTTATCTTTTAAATTTATTAGTTTGGTATACATGGCCTTCATTACCTCTAGCTATGTGGGGTTTATGGCGCTATCGTCAACAACTGGCTAATCAATCCAAATTTCAACTATGTATCGTCTTTTTTATTGCTGCATTCTTGACCATCGGTTTTTTTGGTGAGAGCCGAGATATCTATGCCATGCCACTACTTATTCCACTTACTGCATTCGCTAGTGGAAGTATAGAAACATTAAAGCGCGGTGCAGCGGGCGCAATCAATTGGTTTAGTCTCATTCTATTCGGCTTTATGGGATTCCTAATCTGGCTTGGGTGGGGAGCGATGATGACAGGTAGCCCTGAAAAGCTAAAAGAACGCCTCGTGTTTTTATCTGGATTAACAAAGCTTAGTTTTAATATGCTAGCTTTTGCAGCAGCCTCTGCAATGACCATCATTTGGTTATTTAGCACCTTACGCGCACAACATTCTAATCGCGCCGCCGCCACTAATTGGGCGATTGGCATGACTTTTGTTTGGACTTTACTCATGACTTTATGGCTACCAATGATTGACTCTGCACGCAGCTATAGTGACGTCTTTAACAGCTTAAAGAATCATTTACCTACAGAATATTCCTGCGTTGCGAGCGAAAGCCTAGGCGATTCTCAGCGTGAACTTCTACACTATTACGCTAACATTAAAACGTATGCTTCTTTTTCTGAAGAAAGCCAAAATTGTGATTTATATTTAATTCAAGACGATAAAAAACCGAAAGAATTAAAGCTTGGAGATGATTGGCATCAGATTTGGCAGAACAAGCGTGTGAGTGATCGTAAAGAAAGCTTTAGATTATTTCAGCAAACACATTAACTAGTTAAGATCATTTTAATCCCAGCAACCACTAATACCAAGGCGAGCAACTGTCGAATTGTTGGATTGGCCAAACGGCGACTACCGTATTCAGCACCAATTAAACCACCCGCTATCGCTGCTAATGCCCACAATATTATTCCTGCTGGTAAGACATAATTTTGTGTTAATACACCAGCTAGGCCAGATATAGAGTTGACTAAAATAAAGGCTGCCGCAATGCCTGATATGGTCTTTGTTTCTGCCCAGTTCATCAAAATTAATATCGGACTTAGAAAGATACCGCCACCTACACCAGTTAAACCAGACAATAAACCTAATCCGGCACCTATACCAATCAAAGTAACTGTGGAAGGTTCTTGCTGAATTTTTTCGGGAATGTGTTTAGCCCGAACAAATATTTGCCATGCCGCGATAATCAATACAATGCCAACCACTGGTTTATAAATCACTGAAGGCAGTGAAATTAACCCGCCAACAAAAGCAAAAGGAATTGACCCGGTAATAATAGGGAATAGTAGCTGCCACGAAAATGCTTTTACCCGATAAAACTTATACAGCGCGATACTGCTAACAAGTACATTTAAGGCCAATGCAGCTGGGCGCATACTTTCTGGCGCAATGCTCAGCAAAGCCATCACGGCTAGGTAGCCAGAAGCACCGCCATGCCCAACAGAGGCATAGAGTAATGCAGCAACAAAAATTAAAGGAACAATGAGCGCGTTAGCTGAAAAAATATCCACTTTCTGTCTTAAGCAACATGCTGTTTAATGGCATCAATGACTCTAGGGTGCAAGCCCTTTCCCTGATGTTGTTGCACATGCTGAACGATCGATTGAATCAAGACAGAGTTCCAAAAACTTTTTAAGTGATTGGCAATGCCTTCTTTTGCCGCAGCTTCACTTGGATAAGCCTCAAAAAAATCGCCGATTTGATTGGCCATTGTGATTAATTTTTCTGTTTCCATGCAACACCTATTCTATTATTCGGTTGGCATGACTATATGCCACATATTGTTGTTCTCTTACAAAACCTAGCAACGTAATGCCATACTCTTCTGCTATACGCACTGCCAAACCCGTAGGTGCTGAAATAGCCGCCAGCACCTCAAAACCTGCCACTACAATCTTTTGTACCATCTCATAACTCGCACGGCTAGACGTTAAAATAAAACCACCCCGCACATTATTCTGATGCAAAATGCCAATTAATTTATCTAAGGCATTATGCCTACCGACATCTTCCCTAATATACTGAATCTCTCCGTCGGCATTCGCCCAAGCACAGGCATGGGTTGCTCCCGTCAACTGCTGTAAAACTTGCTTGTCTCGAACAGTGTCATGTGCTCTAAAAATACTGCGCAAACTAATTGTGTTACTGCTTGGTGAATCAGCCGTGTCAGGCAAATGAAAAACTTGCTTTAAACTCTCTGCGCCACATAGGCCACACCCAGTACGCCCTACCATATTTCGTCTACGTTCTTTTAAAAGAGCAAATCGCTCACTAGCGACATCCAAATGGATTTCAATACCATTTTCTTGCAATTGCACGTCAATACCGTAAAGCTCGCTTTGGTCGCGCAAAATCCCTTCCGTTAAAGAAAAACCTAGCGCAAACTCCTCTAAATTTTGTGGCGTTGCTAGCATTACGGCATGTGACACACCGTTATAAATCAATGCAACAGGCACCTCTTCTGCTAGTTGATCAGTACTGGTTGTTAGTTCGCCATTCTTCCAGCGCTGTATAATATATTGCTGTGTTGGTGCACTAATATCTAATGCGAACCGTTGCTTCATTCGCTCACTGTTCAATCACTGCAGGCTTAGCAGGCAAGATACCGACTAATTCAATTTGCGTTTCACTGAATCCTCTATACTCTTTTTGCCAATCAGATACTTGGTTTACTTTCTTCACTTGCACTGCTGTGACTTTAAACTCAGGACAATTAGTCGCCCAATCAGAGTTGTCTGTGGTAATGACGTTAGCACCTGATTCAGGGTGGTGAAATGTCGTATAAATCACACCTGGTTGTACACGCTCAGTGATAGTGACACGCAACACTGTTTCGCCTGAACGGCTGGTTACACCGACCCAATCACCATGTTGAATCGAACGTTCTTCTGCATCATGTGGATGCATCTCAACCATATCTTCCTGATGCCATGCAACATTCTTGGTGCGACGAGATTGTGCGCCAACGTTGTACTGACTCAAGATACGACCAGTCGTTAAAATCAATGGATATTTACCATTCACTTTTTCAGTAGTTGGTACATATTGGGTAATAAAGAATTTACCTTTTCCACGCACAAATTCATCCACATGCATGGTCGGTGTGCCAATAGGCGCTTCGTCATTGCAAGGCCATTGTATGCTGCCAAGTTCATCCAGTTTTTTGAAACTAACGCCTTTAAAGGTTGGTGTTAATGCAGCAATTTCATCCATAATTTCACTAGCATGCGCATACTTCATCGGATAACCCAAAGCTTCAGAAAGCTTAGCCGTAATTTCCCAATCTTCCATACCATTTTTTGGTGCCATCACTTTACGTACTGGCGATATACGGCGCTCAGCATTGGTAAACGTCCCACTTTTTTCTAAGAATGATGCTCCTGGGAAAAACACATGCGCAAACATGGCCGTCTCATTCAGAAATAAATCTTGCACAATCACGCATTCCATACTTTCCAATGCATGTGTCACATGGGTCGTATCAGGATCTGACTGCGCAATATCCTCACCGACGCAATAAATCGCTTTAAAGCTACCTTCTACAGCTAAATCCAACATATTAGGAATACGTAAACCAGGATCAACGCTCAGTTCCACACCCCAAGCCGCTTCAAATTCGGCACGCGCCGCATCATCATTCACATGACGATAACCAGGCAACTCGTGTGGCATAGAACCCATATCACAGGAGCCTTGCACATTATTTTGACCTCGTAATGGATTAACGCCGACACCTTCACGACCGATATTGCCCGTCGCCATCGCTAAGTTTGCAATGGCCATCACTGCCGTAGAACCTTGGCTATGCTCAGTGACGCCTAAACCATAGTAAATAGCAGCATTTCCACCCGTCGCAAACAGCCTTGCAGCTTCGCGAACTTTTTCTGCTGCAACACCAGTATCTTTTTCTAAAGCCTCCGGTGAGTTTTCTGGCTTAGCGACAAAATCGCGCCACATCACAAATGAATCCCACTCACAACGCGCTTTAACAAAATCTTCTTTGACCAAGCCTTCTGTTACCACCACGTGAGAGAGTGCAGATAGCAAAGCAACGTTAGTTCCAGGGCGCAAGTTCAGATGATAGTCTGCACGAACATGTGGGGACCTTTCAACCAAATCAATCGCACGTGGATCTGCCACAATTAACTTTGCCCCTTCACGTAAACGACGCTTCATTTGAGAACCAAAGACTGGGTGTGCATCCGTCGGATTACAGCCAATGATGAAAATTACATCTGATTGCATAACGGAATCAAAAGTTTGGGTACCTGCAGACTCACCAATGGTTTGCTTTAAACCATAACCCGTTGGACTATGGCAAACACGTGCACAAGTATCCACATTATTATTACCAAATACTGCACGAATTAACTTTTGCGTGACATACACTTCTTCATTGGTACAACGTGATGACGTTATGCCACCGACAGAGTCTTTACCATACTTAGCTTGAATGCGTTTAATCTCACTTGCTGCATATGTAAATGCTTCATCCCAACCCACTTGTTGCCACTCGTCATGAATGCTTTTACGAATCATTGGTGTGGTAATACGGTCTTGATGGGTGGCATAACCCCAAGCAAAACGGCCTTTAACACAAGAGTGCCCATGATTGGCACCGCCGTCTTTGTTTGGCGTCATACGCACAACTTCATCACCTTTCATTTCGGCATCAAAGCTACAGCCAACGCCACAATAAGCACAGGTTGTCGTCACTTTGTGCTCTGGCGTTCCAGCTGCAATCACGGTTTTTTCCATCAAAGTTGCTGTTGGGCATGCTTGCACACAAGCACCACAAGACACACACTCAGAATCCATAAAATCTTTGTTGCCCGCTGAAACTTTACTTTCAAAACCACGGCCCTGAATGGTTAACGCAAACGTACCTTGCGTTTCTTCACAAGCACGCACGCAGCGTGAACAGACAATACATTTGGACGGATCAAAAGTGAAATAAGGATTGCTTTCATCTTTTTCAGCTTTTAAGTGATTTTCACCTTCATAACCATAACGAACTTCGCGCAAGCCAACTGCACCCGCCATATCTTGCAACTCGCAATCACCATTAGCAGAACAGGTTAAGCAATCAAGCGGATGATCTGAAATGTACAATTCCATCACGCCGCGACGGGTATCTGCCAATGCTTTGGTTTGTGTTTTAACTTTTATACCTTCAGCGACTGGCGTGGTGCAAGAGGCAGGCATGCCGCGACGACCTTCAATCTCAACCAAGCACAAACGACAAGATCCAAAGGGCTCCAACGAATCAGTTGCACACAGTTTTGGCACCGTTACACCACTTAATTGAGCCGCATGCATAATGGAAGTGCCTTCTGGAACCGTCACATCAACACCATCAATATTCAGTGTAATCTGTACTGCACTGTCTTTTTTCGGCGTGCCATAGTCTTTTTCAGCGTCGTATTTCAAAACATTGGGTTTTACTGCCGTATATTTAATATCATCCATGATGCTATCCTTTGCCGCTATTAAGCGACACTCTCTTTTTCGTTAAGCTTTTTTTCACTACTAGAAACCAAGCCAAAATCCTCGCCAAAATGATTCAATGCACTAATCACTGGATAAGGCGTCATTCCGCCCAGCGCACATAATGAACCATTGAGCATGGTGTTAGATAAATCGCGCAATACTTGTATATTTTTTGCATGGTCTTTACCTGATTTAATTTTATCCATTACTTCCACGCCACGGGTTGCTCCAATGCGGCAAGGCGTACATTTTCCACAACTTTCAATCGAGCAAAACTCAAAAGCGTATCGCGCCATTTTTGCCATATCAACCGTATCATCAAATGCCACAATACCGCCGTGACCCAACACTGCCCACAGTTTAGCAAATGACTCGTAATCCACAGGGGTATCAAACTGGCTTTCTGGCAAGTAAGCGCCTAAAGGCCCCCCTACTTGTACCGCCCGAATTGGCCTACCACTGGCTGAACCGCCACCATAGTCATAGAGTAACTCTCTTAACGTCACTCCAAATGCCAGCTCGACCAATCCACCATGTTTGATATTACCTGCCAATTGAATCGGCAGAGTACCACGTGAACGACCCATACCATAATCGGCATAATATTGCGCACCTTTATCCAAGATAATGGGTATGGTTGCTAAGCTGATGACATTGTTAACTACGGTTGGCTTTCCAAACAAACCTTCTATTGCAGGCAATGGTGGCTTAAATCGTACTAAACCTCGCTTGCCTTCTAAACTTTCTAATAATGATGTTTCTTCACCACAAACATATGCACCAGCCGCACGACGTACTTCTAAATGAAAAGGTTTGCCAGAACCGCACACATTATCACCCAAATAACCAGCAGAGACTGCCTTAGATATGGCTTCATTTAATACGTGGAGCGCATGTGGGTACTCACTACGCAAATAAATATAGCCTTGGCTTGCGCCAACCGCAACGCCAGCAATAGTCATGCCTTCTATCAATACAAAAGGATCATCTTCCATCACCATCCGATCGGAAAAAGTACCAGAGTCGCCTTCATCAGCATTGCAAACAATATACTTCTGTTCGCCTTTGGCACCTAAAACCGTATTCCATTTAATCCCTGTCGGAAAAGCTGCACCGCCACGACCGCGCAAACCAGAGTCAGTGACTGCTTTCACAATATCTTCCTGGGTCATTGTTAGGGCATTGCGAAGCCCTTTATACCCATCATGGGCAACATAATCTTCAAGCGAAACGGGATCAGTAATACCTGCGCGCGCAAAGGTTAAGCGCTGTTGATTTTTTAGATAAGGTAATTCTGCTGTTAAACCAAGATTAAGCGCATGTTCACCACCGTTTAAAAAGTTGGCATCAAATAAACTGTTTACATCACTCGGCTTTACTGGCGCATAAGCTATTCGTCCTTTTTCGGTTTCAACTTCAACCATCGGTTCAAGCCAAAATACCCCACGCGAACCATTTCTAATCAACGCAATGTCAAACCCACGTTTTTCTGCTTCCGCTTGAATCTTAGCGGCTGTGCGGTTTGCTCCTAATGAAAGCGCTGTTGAATCTCTAGGGACAAATACTTTAACTTTAGCCATTACTTACCTCACTCACCAAATCATCTATTAATTGCGCATTGACTCGCCCATAAACTTCATCATCCATCATTACCGCTGGCGAGCAAGCGCAGTTACCTAAACAATATACAGGCAACAGTGTCACTTGCCCATCAGCTGTGGTTTGGTGGTAATCAATGCCTAATTTAGCTTTAATGTCACTCTCTAGCTTTTCTGATCCCATCGCTTGGCAAGATTCTGCACGGCACACTTGCAATACATGCTTACCAACTGGATGCGTTCTAAAGTGGTGATAAAAAGTCACAAAACCATGCACCTCAGCAACCGAAAGAGCCAATGCTTGTGAAATTTGTGGATAAACTTCCTCAGGCACGTAACCAATATCATCTTGCACCGCATGCAACAAAGGCATGAGCGCCCCAGGCACACCTTGGTGAACAAATAGATGAGATTCTATTTTCTTTAAATCACTGTCAGAAAGCTTATTATCCAAACTCATCCCCAAAATGTTACCCAATTGTAAATACTATACAATGATATACCTAAAACATCACTTGTTAAACCCCGAAAAGGGCATAAAATAATGGCTTACTTTTCAATATGACACCACCAATTTACGTTATGTTCAACTCTGCACAAAAGCTTATCGACCAATTCGGCAGACAAGTCGATTATATCCGCCTTTCGATTACCGATCGTTGCGACTTCCGTTGCCAATATTGCATGGCAGAAGATATGACGTTTTTGCCACGCAATGAAGTCCTCAGCTTAGAGGAGTGTCTGCGGATTATTCAAGTGTTTGTCCAACTCGGTGTGACAAAAGTTCGCATCACTGGAGGCGAACCTTTAGTGCGCAAAAACGCGCTCTGGCTGTTTGAAGAGGTGGGGCATCTTCCAGGCTTAGATGAACTAGTCATAACGACTAACGGCAGTCAATTATCTCAGCAAGCACAGCAACTAAAACAAGCAGGGATAAAGCGCATTAACATCTCAGTTGATAGCTTGAATCCTGAGCGATTTAAAACCATAACCCGCACAGGTGATTTAGCAAAAGTACTCGCAGGAATTGATAGCGCTATTGCAGCAAAATTTGAAGGCATTAAACTCAATACCGTTTTGATGCGCGGGATAAACGATGATGAAGCGGTTGATTTAGTAAAGTTCGCGATGGATAAGCAGATTGACATTAGCTTTATTGAAGAGATGCCGTTAGGGGAGGTCAATCACGCGCGTAAAAATACTTATGTCAGCAACAAAGATACCTTAGCTCTACTTAAAAGTAAGTACGCACTATTGCCAAGCACAATTTCGACAGGAGGCCCAGCAAAGTATTGGCGAGTAGCAGATTCTAAAACGAAAATTGGTTTTATCTCACCACACAGCCATAACTTTTGTGAAAGCTGCAATCGTGTGCGCATCACTTGCCAAGGGGAGTTGTATTTATGTCTTGGACAAGAAGACAAAATAGAGTTAATGCCCTTACTCAGAAACAACCCCAATGACGATGCGCCATTAATCGAAGCCATTATCAATAGTATGAAAATCAAACCTAAAGGTCATGATTTCGACTTACAACGCGCAGCGCCTGCAGTTGTTAGATTTATGTCGCATACTGGCGGTTAATAGGATGGGTAAATTAATCTAGATGCATGCTGTTTCAGCCATCATTCTCGCGGGCGGCCGAGGCACGCGAATGAACGGTGCCGACAAAGGCTTGGTCCAGCTACAACAAAAACCCCTTGTTCAACATGTCATTGAACGTTTAAAGCCACAAGTAGATGAAATCTTACTCAATGCCAACCGTGAGATTGTGCAATACGCAAACTTTAATCTCCCTATTTTACAGGATGACTATCCTAATTTTATTGGTCCTTTAGCTGGATTTATTCTGGGCTTACAACATGGCAAACACAACTACTTATTAACCACGCCATGTGATTCTCCGCTCATTCCTGCTGATTTAGTCTCACGACTCATGCAGTCGCTTATCAAGGAAAATGCTGACATCGCGGTTGCCAAAAGTGGTGGTCATGTTCACCCTGTTTTTTGCTTAATGAAAAAATCGGTGTTGGCTTCATTGACAGATTTTATTGCACAAGGGAATCATAAAGTAAGTCTTTGGCAAAAAAATCTGGCTTATACCGAAGTCTTGTTCGATGATTGTGATGATGCTTTTGTGAATGTGAATACCATTGAAGAATTGGAAGTTTTGGCATTAAAATTAAGCAATGACTAATTTATCCACTTTAAGCATTCCTATCTTAGGCATTGTGGCCGCTGGCAGCAATGCAGGCAAAACCACACTGATTACTCAACTTATTCCCGCGCTAGCACTACACCACATTCGTGTTTCCGTGATTAAGCATGCGCATCACAAATTTGACATTGACCATGTTGGCAAAGATAGTTACCACCTGCGTGAAGCAGGTGCAGTGCAAACACTGATTGCCTCTGGCAAACGTTGGGCGCTGATGACTGAAATGGGAAGAACACCTGACGATAGTGGTGAAGCGAATTTAGAAACGCTAGTTGCACAATTAGATAATCGTTATGCTGATTTAATTTTAGTTGAAGGATTTAAACACGCTGCTATTCCAAAAATTGAAGTATATAGACCAAGTTTAGAGCTACCTTTACTTACCGACAGTGATCCCAATATTATCGCTGTGGCTTGCGATGAACCGATAAAGTGCAATAAACCACAGTTGCCGCTTAATGACATACAAGCAATCTGCTTGTTTATGATGAAATGGATACAAACAAACGCATGACTAACACCACATTAAACCAACTTGCTATCAACCCTAACTGTAGGGATGATTACGATCCGAACGCAATGTCCGTGCAACAAGCGCGGACTTTTATTCAGCAATTTTTAAATCCAGTTGTTGAAACAGAAATGTTAGCTATTCGTGAGAGCTTAGGTCGCATCTTAGCTAAGGATATTGTTTCCCCAACTAACGTTCCTAATCACAATAATAGCGCTATGGACGGCTTTGCTTTTAAATATAGTGAAGGCATTAAAATGATTAAAATCATTGGCACTGCTTTTGCAGGCAGGCCATTTAAGGGCGAAGTGAAGGCCAGTGAGTGCGTTAAAATCATGACAGGCGCAGTGATTCCTCAGGGTACTGATACCGTAGTCATGCAAGAAAACACTGTCAATAAAGGTGAATACATCAATGTATTAGAAGCACCCAAACAAGGTTCCAATGTGCGCTTGGCAGGTGAGGATTTAGCAAGTGGCCAGACGGTATTAAGTAAAGGGCATCAGTTACAAGCAGCAGATTTGGGTCTGCTAGCTTCTTTAGGCTTTGCAACCGTGCTAGTAAACCGACAGTTGAAAGTGGCTTTTTTTAGTACGGGCGATGAGTTAATCAGTGTTGGAAAACCGCTAGAACAAGGTCAAATTTATGATAGCAATCGTTACACTATTTATGGCATGTTAAGTCAATTAAACGTGCAAATCTCAGATTTAGGCGTCGTGCCAGATCAGCCTGATTTGCTTGAAAAAACCTTATTAGAAGCGGCTAACCAACATGATGTCGTGATTACCAGTGGTGGCGTTTCGGTTGGTGAGGCCGATCACATGAAAGCCCTGTTGGGCAAACATGGGCAAGTTTTATTCTGGAAAATCAACATGAAGCCAGGCCGCCCATTAGCTTACGGCAAAGTAGGTAATGCGCATTACTTTGGTCTGCCGGGCAATCCAGTTTCTGCAATGGTGACATTTTATCAATTTGTGAGACAAGCATTGTTACGACTGATGGGTAAAACAATAAAACCAATTCCAATGTTTGTTGTTGAATGCACCGAATCAATTAAAAAAGCGAAAGGCCGAACTGAATTTCAGCGCGGCATCTTATTTGAACAAAATGGTCTGTGGAAAGTAAAACCTTTATCTAGTCAAGGCTCTGGCATTTTAAGCAGCATGAGTAAAGCAAACTGTTTTATTGTGCTAGACGAAACGATTGGCAATTGCGAACCAGGCATACATGTTAATATTCAGCCTTTTGAAGGCGTTATTTAACAGCACCGTAAACTGTTGGCTAATTTAGCCAAAATAAGCCTGTTAACAAACCCTAACTAGCCATAGTATAATCAAAAGCTTAACTTTTAAAAATAACACTGCTTTGGACATCACAACTAACCAACAGCGCCTTGATGGTCATGCCATTATTTGGGCCATTAGCGCTTCAATATTACTACATGTGTTTATCGCAGTTGTTGTGCCAAGCTTTGACTTTTCCACTAAAGAAGAAGAGAAACCACTGGTATTGAAAATGGCATTGCTGCAACCAGAAGCGCCGACTCCAGCAGCAGTTACAAAGCCTTTACCTCCTATTGATATTCCTGAACCACCAAAACCAGAGCCAATAAAAAAAGAACCAAAACCGATTATTAAGCCTGAGCCAGTAAAAAAAGCCGTTGCGCCAAATCCTGTTTCACCAGCAGAAGTCACGCCACCACAGCCAGTTGAAAGTGTGATTGCCGTAGCGCCATCTAATGAGCGTAAAGCAGAAGTCATTGTTCCTCCAACGCCTACAGAACCCCCACCAGAGCCAAGTCAGATAGATATAGACGCAGCAAAAAATGCTTATGGCAACTTACTGGGCCGTGAGATTGAAAAATATAAATCCTATCCGAAGATTGCAGAACGTCGTGGCTGGGAAGGTACAGCGTTACTAGATCTTAAAATAGACAGTAATGGCAATCTATTGTCGGCGATTGTTCGAGAAAGCAGTGGCTATGATGCTTTGGATAAACGCGCATTGGAAATGGTCGAAAAAGGATCTCCATTCCCAGCGCCACCAAAAATATTGCAGGGACGCATTTTTAACATTTCCGTTCCTGTCGCTTTTAAATTGTCAAATGGCTAAGCCAAACATCAAAACACCAAAAACAAGATCGCTACGTGACTTGTTACTAGTGCATGAGTTAATCTTTATCACCTTGATTGTATTAGCCGTAATGGGCGGCATTTTCGGCATTCATCTTTGGGATAAGTCGGCTATAGAATCTCAACGAATTCACACTTTAGTACAGGAAACTCAACAAACGCGAGGTGATTTATATCGCCAAATGAAAGAACTGTTTGATGCGTTTTTATTAAGTGACTCTAATGCTAAAGAAGAATACAAAATCTATACGATCTCTATTCTTAAACACTTTCAGAACTTAGAAAGTCTAGCGGTTGGCGCTGAAGAGCAACAGGCAATAGGTGATTTAAAAGAGAATTATAAAATCTTTGTTTCAGAAGCGCCTGACATGTTTTACCGCTATCAAACAAGCCCTAATAGCGAATCGCGCAAAGCACTTTATCAAGATATGGAAACTGGTATTTTTAGTCGCTATGAAACGGTTTCTAAACGTGTAGAAAATTTACTGACACTAAAACAAAATGAATTAAAAACACGGTTACAAGATGCCAAACAAACTGCCATCATTATATTAAGCATCCCTGTTTTATTGGCTGGACTCCTTCTCATTGCTTCTCGAACCTTTTTAAAACGTGCCATTGTTAAACCGATTCATGCCATGATGAAAGCAACACGGGAAATTAGTATGGGCAATCTACAGCAGCATGTACCTGATACGGGGGCTGAAGAATTGGCTATTCTGTCGCAAGAAATTAACAAAATGGCAGATGATTTAGCGAAAAGCCGCGACGCATTAGTGCGGACTGAAAAACAAGCCGCATTGGGCTTATTGGTACCGATGCTTGCCCACAACATCAGAAACCCACTAGCGAGCATCCGCGCAACCGCACAAGTGATTGATGTGCGCGAAGATGATAAAGAAACCCAAGAATCCATCAATGGGATCATGAATACCGTCGATAGATTAGAGCGCTGGACCACCTCATTATTGGCTTATCTACATCCACTCAAACCAGCGCTTAGCAAAGTAGCTTTGAACAAGATTGTATTAAGCTCACTTGTGCCGCTACAACAAAAGCTACATGAGAAAAGCATTAATATCTTTATCAACATTCAGCCTGAAGAGCAGTCTATTCTAACGGATGAGCATTTGCTGGAACAGGTGTTTTACAACTTGATTCTAAACGCGATTGAAGCCTCGCCGCAAGATAGCGACATTCAGTTCACCGCGCACATTAAGCAAAATAAGCTAGAAATTAATATCATTGACCAAGGCAGTGGTATGCCTTTTATGCCAGTACCCAATGCGATTAGCCCTGGGAAATCGACAAAAAGATTTGGCACTGGTTTAGGCATCCCTTTTGCATTTAAAGCTTGCGAAGTACTCAATGGTACGATCAAGTTTCAGACAATAGTGCACGGCGGAACCCAAATCACATTGGTGTTTCCTCAATCAGCCTGAGATTGAATGGATCAACAAACCAATCGTTTATGTTTCCTAACAATTTATTTCGATTCTGCTTGCTTTAATTGTTAATTTTTACAACAATAGAACTGTCTAATATAAAACTGTTCAAAGCAATGTAGTCATTATCAATTATCAACAAATAATTTTATGCTCAATCAAACACTCCCTGATTTCGAACTTCCTGCCACTAGCGGTCATCAATTTAAATCTTCAAATTATCTTGGCAAAAATTTAATTATTTATTTTTATCCAAAAGATTCCACACCTGGCTGCACCACACAAGGGATGCAATTTAGAGATTTTTATAGTGAATTTCAGGCTGCCAATACTGAAGTTGTAGGTGTTTCACGAGACAGTCTTAAATCACATGAGAACTTCAAAGCTAAGTTTAGTTTACCGTTTGAATTATTATCTGACACAGATGAATTAGCATGCAATTTATTTGATGTGATTAAAATGAAAAATATGTATGGCAAACAAGTGCGTGGCATCGAACGTAGCACCTTCGTTATCGATAAAAATGGTGTGCTTATAAAAGAGTGGAGAAAAGTTAAGGTCAATGAGCATGTAGAAGAAGTGCATTTATTCATTCAATCAATTTAATTATTTAGGTCTCTCCTTAATTCTCATGACAAAAAATTCAGCACCTAAAAAACTGTTTGTACTTGACACTAATGTATTGATGCATGATCCCTCGTCGTTGTTTAGGTTTGAGGAGCATGACATTTTTTTGCCCATGGTGACGCTTGAAGAGTTGGATAATAATAAAAAAGGGCTAACAGAAGTTGCGCGAAATGCCAGGCAAGCTAGCCGTAATTTAGAAGAAATTGTCGGTACCGATATAGTCGATTTAGAAAAAGGTTGCCCACTGGCTATTCATGGCAATCAACATGTGACTGGACGATTATTTCTGCAAACTAATCAAGTCAATACAGAATTGCCTGGTTTAGCAGGCAGTAAAGCTGATAACCAAATTATTAGCGTTGTGCTTAGCTTACATACGCAATATGCTAGCCGCGAAGTGGTGTTGGTTAGCAAAGATATTAATATTCGTATCAAAGCCCGCGCCATGGGATTGGCAGCAGAAGATTACTTTAACGATAAAGTATTAGAAGATACAGATTTGCTTTACTCTGGTAACAGAGAGTTACCAGCAGATTTCTGGGAAAACCATAGTAAAGACATGGAATCATGGCAGGATTCTGGCAATATGTATTACCGTATTTCAGGGCCATTAATTAGCAGTTTTCTAATGAATGAATTCATCTTTTACGATTATGAGAAGCCGTTCCACGCTATCGTACGTAAGATTGAAAATAACAGTGCAGTCTTACAAATTATCCAAGACTACTCTCAAACTAATCATAACGTATGGGGCATTACGGCACGTAACCGCGAGCAAAATTTTGCGTTAAATTTACTCATGGATCCTGAAATCGATTTTGTCACTTTACTGGGACAAGCTGGAACTGGTAAAACACTATTAACTTTAGCCGCTGCGTTAACACTAACCCTAGATAAAAAAACCTACTCAGAAATCATTATGACGCGTGTGACGGTACCTGTTGGTGAAGACATTGGGTTTTTACCGGGAACAGAAGAAGAGAAGATGGCACCGTGGATGGGCGCACTAGAAGATAACTTAGATGTGCTTAATAAAACTGATGAGGATGCTGGTGAATGGGGCCGCGCGGCAACACAAGATCTTATACGATCAAGGATTAAAGTTAAGTCACTGAACTTTATGCGTGGCCGCACATTTTTGCACAAGTTTCTAATCATTGATGAAGCACAAAACTTAACGCCAAAACAAATGAAAACACTCATTACGCGCGCTGGTCCTGGTACAAAAGTGGTTTGTCTAGGAAATATTGAACAAATCGATACCCCCTATTTAACCGAAGGTAGTTCAGGTTTAACTTATGTGGTTGATCGCTTTAAGGACTGGCAGCATAATGGTCACATGACACTCATTCGTGGTGAACGCTCTCGGTTAGCTGATTATGCAGCTGAAGTATTGTAAATAACTATCCTTACAATATGCTGATTCAACATTGAGTAGTCTAGCTTCATGACTAAGAAGTTTTATATCATTTTAATTGCGCAGTTTCTGTCTGCGCTGGCGGATAACGCATTATTATTTACTGCAATTGCCTTACTCGCTGCCATTAATGCTCCAGACTGGCACACACCTTTACTTCAGCAGTTTTTTGTCGTTTCCTACATTTTACTCGCACCTTTTGTCGGCTCAATCGCTGACGCATTCCCTAAAGGGAGCGTCATGTTCTCTTCCAATATGATTAAAGTAATAGGTTGTGGCGCAATGATATTTGGGATGCCGCCGTTGTATGCATACGGTATTGTCGGTATCGGAGCAGCGGCTTACTCTCCAGCCAAATATGGCATTTTAACTGAGCTATTACCAAGCAATCAACTTGTAGCCGCGAATGGATGGATGGAAGGCTCGACAGTGACGGCGATTATTTTTGGTGCCATTTTAGGTGGCATGCTAGCAACTAATCATCCACAATTAGCAATGTGGATGATTAGTGGACTCTATTTGGCTGCCGCTATCTTCAATTACTATATTCCAAAACTACCGATTGACCATAAACTCCAACAAAAAAGTTTACTCTATATCTTTAAAGATTTTATACATGCCTTTGTTATCTTGTGGAAAGATCCATTAGGCCAAGTTTCTTTAGCGGTCACGACTCTATTTTGGGGTGCTGGTGCGACCTTAAGACTGGTCGTACTTTCATGGGCAGCTATTACTTTAAACTTTTCGATTGAGCAATCAACGCAACTCATCGCAATGGTCGCCGTTGGCATTGCCGTTGGATCAGTCATTGCATCGCGTTACATTACCTTAAAAAACTCGGTAAGAGTATTGCCTGCTGGGATCATCATGGGTGGTCTTGTTGTTGGAATGGCGTTCGTTACGCATTGGGTAATGGCTAGTATTCTATTATTTATTATTGGTGCATTAAGTGGATTTTTTGTCGTTCCACTTAATGCATTACTGCAACATAGAGGTCACTTGTTAATTGGCGCTGGACACTCAATTGCCATACAAAATTTTAATGAACATATCGGTATTCTGATTATGCTTGGGATTTATCTACTCATGGTAAAAGCTGATATGCACATCAATTTAATTACTGCTTTATTTGGCGTATTTATCATCATCAGTATGAGTATTATTAATCACGTTTACCGCAATATTCGCGTTACAAACTAATTTTAGTGAAGTTTAACTTGTGGCTCTGTCCTTCTCGAAATAAACCGTCCTAGTGATTGCAATAGTACGGAAAAGAAACCATGCAATGCCACTAAATGCATTTGATACAACGAGCGATACATCATTCGTGCAATCAAGCCTTCGATGTACATTGACCCACCAGCAATGGAACCCATCAAGCTGCCTACTGTTGTATATCGCCCCAAGTTAACCAAAGAGCCATAGTCTCTATAATTATAATGTGGCAACTTTTTCTTCCCAGCAACTCTGTGCTTCATCGTTTTGACTAACAATATAGCTTGTTGATGAGCAGCTTGTGCACGTGGTGGAACATTTGCAGTATGCCCAACCCACGGACACGCAGCGCAATCACCAAATGCAAATACATTCTCATCTAGTGTTGTTTGTAGCGTTAGTTCTACTACTAGCTGATTGATGCTATTGGTTTCTAAACCATCAATATTCTTAAGAAAGTTTGGCGCCTTAATCCCTGCAGCCCATACAACAAGTGCAGATGGTATAAACCGTCCGCTGTGTGTATGGACCCCTTTTTCAGTAACTTCGGTTACACGTTCCCCTGTATTAATTTGCACACCGAGTTTATTTAATTCGAACGTAACAGTATCAGCCAACTGTCGAGGCAGCGCAGGTAATAGTTGGTCGCTAGCCTCAATAATCGTAATTTTGACATCTTTTTCGGCATTAATATTATCCAGACCATAGGCTGCCAATTCACGAGTCGTATTATGTAACTCCGCTGCCAACTCAACACCAGTAGCACCAGCGCCGACAATAGCAACATTTAGTTGCCCAATTTCAATTGGTGTCGTCTGTGTCTGCGCTCTTACTAAAGAATTATGTAATTTACGATGAAACCGTTCAGCTTGATTTTGCGTATCTAATGCAATTGAATGTTCCATTGCCCCCTTAACACCAAAATCATTAGTCGTGCTGCCAACAGCAATCACTAAAGTATCATAAGGAATTCCTCTTGCAGCAATTACCTCAAACCCATCTTCATCATGATATGCTCCAAGCAAAACTTCTTTTTTCTTTCTATCTAAACCATTCATACGACCTAAACGGAACTTAAAATGATGCCAATGTGCTTGCGCCAGATAGTTAAGCTCATGCTTTTCAGGATCCATACTACCCGCAGCAATCTCATGCAATAGTGGTTTCCAAACATGCGTTCTACTGCTGTCAATTAGTGTAATTGCTGCCTTATTTTTCTTACCTAAAGAGTCTCCAAGGCTAGTAGCAAGTTCTAAACCGCCTGCACCACCGCCAACAATGACGATGTGATGTAACTTTTCAGTTGTCATATTCATTCTTTTCTTTTTATACTAATTAAGATAAAACTAAAAAGCGCTTGCGAACATAGATTCAGCAAGCGCGGAAACATCAATTAAGACTACTTAATCCATTTATTCTAACCAAGGCTTTCCATCAGTACCTTCGTATCTAGTACGGATAAATGCCATCGCTTGCAAAATATCATCCGTAGTCAAACCATCACCAGTGTGACCTTCCACTTGTTTATGCCATTTAAACATTACGCCTTTCTGTGACTTTCCTGGCGTACCAGCAGCGATTGTTTCAAACATGCCTTTATCTGTTGCATTTTGTGGGTAAACCCATTGATTATCCCATATACTCTGCCCACCTTCAGGTTGTTTTTTCAGACCTGGCGCCATCACACCTTCTAATTTACCACCATGACAACCTGTACAGTTGTTATAGTTATACGCTCTTTGACCTAATTTCTTCAACTTTTCTGGATCATTCGCAAAAATCTCATTGTATGGATTTTTACAAGTTTCTAAAAATGTTTTCGCTGCTTCAGAATCTGCTGCAGTGACTTTAATGTTTAAAGGGCTACCATCAACGACTGAAACCAAATCACATCCAGCATTACTAGCAACTACTTTGGCTTTGGATCCACCAGCACTATCCGCTTCATCTTTGCCACCGCAAGCTGTTAGCATTGTCAACAGCGCTAGTAATGCTGCACCATATGTAAGTTCTTTCATTTCTAACTCCTAAATGTGTTAATACATGACCCATCAATCTTTTATTGCTTCAACGATATGTTCCAATACACTTAGTTTAACTGTTATTACTTAATTATCAAAAAAAACGGCCACACTTTATGTGTAACCGCTTTTAATATCACCACTGAATAATTGAAATTATTTCAACCATGTTTTACCATCAGGACCCGCATACTCTGTACGGATATAAGCAATCGCTTGTAAAATCTCATCCGTTGTTAGCCCATCGCCAGTATGTCCTGGCAATTGTTTATGCCAAATAAACATATTACCTTTTGCTGATTTACCTGGTGTACCAGCAGCAATCGTTTCAAACATACCTTTATCTGTTGCATTCTTTGGGTAGACCCATTGGTTATCCCACTGGCTTTGACCACCTTCAGCTTGTTTTCTTAGACCAGGAGCCATTACGCCTTCTAATTTTCCACCATGACAACCTGTGCAGTTGTTATAGTTGTAAGCTCTTTTACCAAGTTTTTTAAGCGCTGCTGGATCTTTTTCAAAGATTTGATTGTATGGGTTCTTACAAGTATCCAAAAAAGTTTTTGCTGCATCTGAATCTTCTGCTGTTACTTTAATATTTAATGGCTTACCATCAATAGTTGAAACTAAATTACATGCAGCACTAGCTTGAAATGAAACAGCCATGCCTGCAATCGTTAACAAGCCAACGAATAAAGTTGACTTCAATGCTTTATTTCCTAACATGTGATCTCCCTGTATCTACTTAACAAAATGTAGCGCCGATTTCTATACTCAAGTATCAGTCAACGCACACTCATTTAACGAACATTATATTATTTGGTTGACAGAACTTTTGATTTTGCATGGCTCAAATAAGTCGATTATTTTACTAAAATTTAAACCGTTAGTCACCATTCTTTAACTGTTTCCTTTTATTATCTTTAAACGTTTTCATAATATTGTCTCCTTCAACTACTGGTACGGTTGGAACGCCATAGTCTGCTAATATTTGCATGATTTTGTCATGATTGCGTTCTAAAGCGCCCTCTATCTCCGCCAAGCGTTTTTTGTCACTATGGCGCACGCCAATAGACATATTCCAATACGTTTTACCACGGGCATTCACCTTTTCATACTCTGGTGCAAGTCTTACTACCAATGGTACTTTTGCTTGTTTAGCAAAATAACCCCCTATTGGTCCCCAAGCAATTGCCACATCAATCTCTTGGTACTCAAGATCATCAATCATTTCACTAGGTTTTTTATTCAAATCTCTCTGAATGCGGTAAGGTTTAGCATTACCAATGATGCCATTATCATTTAGTGCTACTGTTGTTGGTGACTTATCAGTCGTACCAACCAAGCCTTTCTTTAGATCTGGTGAATCATAACCAGTAATGTCGTAACCACTATCCTTGCGCCATACAAATACGTGCCCAGTACGGTAATAAGGTTTTGATGTTGCAACTGGATCATAATCTGGTGGAACCCCCATCAAAATGTCGCAACGTCTTGCATTAATCGTATTTCTTAAAAAGCCGAATCGATTAAATGCATACATAAAAGAAAGCTCTTTACCTAAATCTTTTGCAAGCACTGCTGCAATTTTATCCTCAAAACCTTCTTGTTTATTATTAGAAAATGGCATGTTATCTGGATCAGTACATACTTTAAAGTCATCATCACTTGGTACTCTTGCAACCTCACCTGGTCGACCTTCATCTGGATTTAATGCTGGAATTTCATCAATTGCATCGGCATAACTAAAGCTTGAAGCTGCTAATAAGAATGTAGCCAATCCTAGTTTTTTAAAGTTACTTAACATCATTTATTTCCTTTTTTTGATTCAAGAGCCATCGTTGTAGTCATGGTTAACTCTTTTGAGTATACCCAAGAGTAAAAGTTCTGGTGTTAGTTAAAACCATTAAAACTAAACCTCAAGGTCAAATTAATTTAAAGATAAATTATTCAACTTTGATCTCAGCATTTATCAGTAGTTTAAACATCGAAACAATCTATGTTTGCATCAATCGCTGATACTTTTTCTTAAAGCTTCATTTCATTCACTATAAAAACAAACACCCCGCCTAAGCGGGGTGTTCTTTAGCATGACTAAACTAATTTAGCTAAACTTAGATAAACTAAATTATAGGCTAAATACGTTCAATGCACCGCCGCCAGGAGCAGCGTTGTATTTAACTAGTTCAGCATAACCACCTGCAGCACCAAGTGCGTCTGTAGGAGTAGTCAAACCAAGGTTCATCGCAACACCAGCCCAGCCACCGATACCTGATAGCACGCCAACGTATTGTTTACCTTTTGAACCATATGTAAATGCATTACCAATCACGCCAGAACCAACTTGGAATTTCCATAGTTCTTTGCCTGAATTTGCATCTAACGCTTTGAACCAACGATCAAGAGTACCGTAGAACACTAAGTTTGAAGCAGTTGTTAAAGCACCACCCCAAGCAGAGAATTTCTCTTTGTTGTACCATACTTTTTTGTTTGTCATTGGATCATAAGCAGCAAAACCACCCATTACGCCATCTGGACCTGGGAACATAGTCAATGTAGCACCAACCCAAGGTTGACCAGCAACATATTTAGACTCAACTGGCTCGTATGTCATACATACGTGGTTAAGTGGAGAATACATTAAACCAGTTTTTGGTGAGTAAGCAGCTGGCTGCTGATCTTTAGTACCTAATGCAGCTGGGCAAACGCCTTTAGCATTATAATCTTGGTGAGTTGAAGCTGATGCTAATTTGCCTGGAACACCAGTTTTCAAATCAATACCAGTTGCCCAGTTAACAAACGGGTGTACTTTTTCAGCAGCGATTAATGAACCATCGGCTGCGTTAAATGTATATGCAAAACCGTTACGGTCATGATGCCATGCATATGTTTTACCAGCTTTGTCAAACAAGATAACTTCGTTAATACCATCATAATCCCACTCATCATGTGGTGTCATTTGGTAGCCCCATTTTGCAACACCAGTATCTAAGTCACGAGCAAAAATAGTCATTGACCATTTGTTATCGCCAGGACGTACATCTGGATTCCATACTGAAGGGTTACCTGTACCGTAGTACACTAAGTTTGTACGAGCATCATACGGCCACCAGCCCCATGTAGAACCACCACCATGTTGCCAACCATCTTTAACTGCTTGTGGTTTTAACCATGTGCGAATACCTAGGTCTTTTTGACCAATTTTCATTTCACCCAATTTAAGCGCTTCAAAAGAACCGCCTTCTTTGTTACCACCGTTGATGTCTTTGTATACTGACAAAGCACTGTATTGTGGGTTAGCACTGTTAAAGTCATCACCAATCAATGCTTCAGCATCTGAACCAGTTGAGTATGCTTTCCATGCTAATGAACCATCTTTAGCGTTGTAAGCAACTAGGAAACAACGTACACCAAACTCAGCACCAGAACAACCAGTAACGATTTTGTCTTTAATAACGTGTGGCGCGTTCGTGTTAGTTGCACCAACTTTTGGATCGTTAACTAATGTTGACCATTGTTTAGCACCAGTTTTAGCATCTAAAGCAACTAAGTTGCCATCATTTTGTTGCAAGTAGATTTTGCCGTCGCCGTAGCCAAGACCACGAGATACGTTATCGCAACATAATACAGCTTGCACTGAAGGATCTTGTTTAGGGAAATATGACCAAACAATTTTTTGATTGTCGTTTAAATCTAAAGCATATACGTTGTTTGGGAATGCTGTGTGCACAAACATCATATTACCAATAACTAAAGGAGCACCTTCATGGCCACGGTTTACACCAGTAGCGAATGTCCATGCTGCTTTGAGATTTTTAACGTTGCCTTTGTTAATTTGAGCTAATGCACTGTAGCCTTGGCCCATTTCGTTTGCACGTGGTGTAGCCCAGTTATTTGGGTTAGCCAATGCTGCATCGCGGTCAGCTGCTGCTGATGCCATCATTGGCATTGCCAACGTAACACCTGCAACTAAGCCAAGAGCTAGCTTGATTTTGTTTACTTTCATGTTTATCTCCAAAGTTAATTACTAAGGTTTAAAGTAGTACTCTTCAGATTAACTTCTTTAGCTAAAGGTTATATCCCTATATACTAAAACTTAAAATCTGAATCGAACTTTAATTCACACATTTCCGTGTGAGGATTGCAATATAAATCAATTTATTTAGAAATGCAACACTTTAGTTACAATTTATTTACATATTGGCATAAATAATATTCTGCTTAAATCAGTTAAAATAAAATATTGAATTAAATCAATTAGAAAGCACCTAATATAAATGTTTCATTCCACTTACAATTTGTATCCTGAAATCAATAATTATACGCAAAGCTTGCTTAAAACAGAGGATATACAGGAGATATATTACGAAGAATCTGGTAACCCAGCTGGTCGACCGATTGTCTTTTTGCATGGCGGTCCTGGTAGCGGTTGCAATCCGAGTCAACGCCGTTTTTTTGATCCTACGCATTACCGTATAATTCTGCTCGACCAACGTGGCTGTGGTAAAAGCCGCCCGCAAGGCGGCTTAACGAATAACACGACAGCCGATTTAGTAGCTGATTTAGAATCGCTACGTCAGCACTTAACAATCGAAGCTTGGCATGTATTTGGTGGCTCTTGGGGCAGCACTCTGGCATTGGCTTATGCGACAAAATATCCGCAGCGGGTTATCTCTCTAACTTTACGTGGTATTTTTCTGAGTCGCCAATCTGAGTTAAATTGGTTTTTGGGCGATATCAAACATTTCCATCCTGAAGTATGGCAGACCCTGCTCGATTATTTACCTGCAGCAGAGCAAGCTGATGTGTTAACTGCGTTTGAGAAGCGGATTGCTTCTGACGATATGACCATTAGTCATCCAGCATCAATTGCATGGAATAATTACGAAGGCAGTATCATGCGGTTAGATCCTGCGACTACTCAATCTTCGCCTACCGTCAAACTATCTGCTCAAGCAGAAAAAAGCGAACAACAAGCTAATGTCGCACGTGCACGCGTACAGATACACTATATTCGTCACTTATGCTTTATTGATGGCGAAGCTATTTTAAAACAGGCAACCACACTATCGAATATACCCACTGTGATTGTTCAAGGGCGCTACGATATGGTATGCCCGCCATATACTGCATGGTTACTGGCACAAGCAATGCCCCATGCCGAATATATTGTCGTGCAAGATGCGGGTCATTCTGCAATGGAGCCTGGTATTATTTCTGCACTCGTTGGAGCAACAGAAAAATTTAAAGCGTTGTAAAATAAATATTGGTTCGTTAACTTAAGCTGATTACTTTGAATAAATTAAGCGCAGCAAAAGCAAGCATTAAGAAATTCGCAGAGCATCCTGCCATTAGCAGAACACTCGTTGCCTATTCTGAAAAAGAATATGCAACGTTATTGTTTGTATTCCGCGAAACGCTAGCTGGATTTGGACGTCATAATGTTTTAGGTTTGTCAGCCGCTTTATCGTTTTATGCTTTATTTGCACTTATTCCAATGATGTTGCTAATTTTCTACTTATTAAGCCGTTTGGTTTTTTCATCTGATTACGCTATTGTTAAACTCGCTATTCTCACCAGCAACATCATGCCAGACTTTAGCTCAAAGATTATGACCGAAGTGTATAACGCCTCAACAACCAAAGCTGCTTGGGGCGCGCTTGGTTTGTTTATTCTACTTTGGTCGATTACCCCGCTTGCCAGAGCGATGCGCGCTTCTTTTTATAACATCTCCTCCGTGACCGAGAAGCCTTCATTTTTTAAAAGCAAAATTGTAGATATCGCCTCTGTACTTGGCATTTTGCTACTCTTTTTTTCGTTTACTGCTGCAGGCTATATCGTTGAAGGGATTGTTCTATTTTTAGCCGATCACTTACCAAAAAGAACACTCAGCTTTATTAGTGACTCCATCACCTTGACTATTACCACCTTACTGATCGCCTTGTTTTACAAAATGTTCTTCCCGATACGCGTCATCATGCACCACATTTTGATAGGTGCTTTATTAACCGCTTTACTATGGTTATTGATGCGCCCGACATTTGCCCTTTTCTTTTCACTCAATCCTAACTATGGTGCGGTATTTGGCAGCATGAAAAATATGTTTGTTTCCATCACTTGGTTATATGTCAATTTTGCGGTGTTTTTATTAGGCTCCGTATTGATTGCCACTTTAAGAAAACAAGATGTATTATTGCTCAAAGGTTTATTTGATAACGCCTCCGATAAACATAATTATATAGAGGCGCTGATGCAACGTTATGGCATCACACCTCTCATTGGTGAATCGGTATACAACGTTGGCAATACAAATCGTAATCTTTATTATTTAGTCGCTGGTGAGGTTAATTTAACAGTAAAAGACACGATATTGCGTACCATCCGTGCTGGAGAATATTTTGGTGAAACCGCTAGCTTGACTTACAAACCGACCGGAAGCAATGCGATTGTCGCCTCACCAGAGGCGCGGGTTATCGTCATTTATGCTGAGAACATCGATGCAATGTTAGCGGACTACCCAAATATTGCCTTGCAAATATTAAAGCATCTAGCTTCTCGCTTAGCGCGTGCTAATGACTAATTTAATGGCCCCGCTTCTAATTAAAGCAGCTTTAACTCAATCAAGCTCAATTAAATAAATCAATCAATCAATCAATCAATTATTAATACTATGGCAAACACATCACAACCCAGACAACAAGATACCCAAAAGTTAATCCAACAGTTGAATAACGGGCAATTAGCTCTAGCTGAAGAAACCGCTAGTCGCTTAATCATTAACCATCCCAATGCATTCGTCTTGCATCATATCCTTGCTTTGGCTTTAGATGGTCAACAGAAGTTTACCGAGTGCGTCTTCAGCTATCAACAGGCCATCAAGTTAGAACCTAATAAAGCTGATTTATATTTTAATTTAGGCATTGCGTTAAACCATTTAAATCAATTTGATGAGGCCATTAACGCGTATCAACAAGCGATTCGTCTACAACCAACCTTTTTTGAAGCACATGGCAACTTAGGCACGATCTTCCAACGGTTAGACTTGTTAGACGATGCCATTACAAGCTATCGTGCTGGCTTAACAATCAACCCGCAGGATGCGCGTGGCCACTTTAACTTAGGCACCGCCTTGCGGGATAAAGGCAATTTAACTGAAGCTATTTCCAGCTATCAACAAGCCATTATAGCGTTTCCTAACTATACCGATGCCTACAATAACTTAGGCGAAACGCTGCGTGACCACGGCGACATGGATGCTGCGGTTAAAAACTATCAAGCGGCACTCGCGCGCAATCCTGACCACCCGAATGCTAATTACAATATGGGCGAATTTTGTTATCTCGCTCAGCGATACAGTGAAGCGTCTGCTTATTTTGAACGCGCTCAGTTTGATGATTGGCAAGCGCGTCAACTCTACTCACTTTATAAAGCCGAGCGGTTTAATGACTTTAAATCAATACTGGATAATGTCGTTAATAGCACCCGCCATACTTCGCCTTTTATCGCGACATTATCAACCCATTATGCCAATAACTTTGCGCAAGCAGATCCATACAATTTTTGTAAAAATGGCCTTGATTTTGTTTATCAAAATAGGATTGGCGCGTTGGCTGAGCCTAACAGTCCGTTACTAAATCAATTGCTGTATGATATTGAGCATGCCGATATTGCGCAACGCGTTCAAGGCATGTTGCACTATGGTAAACAATCAGCGGGCAATTTATTTAAACGACCAGAAGCCTCATTTAAGCAATTAGCGACATTAATCAAGCAAGAATTTATTCGGTATAAAAACCAATATGCCAGCGCTGATTGCGAGCTCATCCAATCATTTCCAGAAACGCTAGAGTTTACAAGTTCTTGGTATGTCAATATGCAGCAAGGCGGTCATTTAAACGCGCATATTCATGAAATTGGTTGGATTAGTGGCGCGGTTTATTTAGCGATGCCTAGCTGTTCAGGTAATGAAGGTGCTTTTGAATATGGCACACATGGAGACAATTATCCGATGCAAGCTTTCAAAACACCTGCCGATTTCCCGTCCGCACAGATACTGCCTAATGTGGGCGATATCGTACTATTCCCTTCTTCACTTTTCCACCGCACGATTCCATTTCAAGCGAACGAAAGACGTATTTGTATTGCTTTTGATTTAAAGCCTTAATTACGGGCGCTTAAAATTTGGTCGTTTTTGCATATAATTATGTGAAAATTATTGTTAATCCGTAGAAATTTGATTCAGTTATGTTAAATTGCTTAGCGCAACGTTCGTTAATTTAATAGATAATTTTGACTTAACTAATCACCCACAACCGCCTTTGGTTAGTGACATTTTAGGGTAAAAAGAGATGATAAATTTACAATCGCTCGAAAACAGCACCATACTGATTGTTGACGACCAATCAACTAGTAGAACCATTCTTTCGCAAGTCATTTGGGGTATTAGCCCCCATATAAAAGTAATCGAAAAAAGTAATCCAGAAAGCGCCTTAGAATGGGCGGCGCAAAACACTGCAGACTTGGTGTTTGTTGACTTTGTCATGCCTGGAATGAATGGTGTAGATTTTATTCGGTTAATTAAAATGCTACCCAATTACATTAGCGTGCCCGTTGTGATGATTACCGTTAAAAAAGATGCTGAAACCCGTTACGCAGCCTTGGATGTTGGGGTTATCGATTTTTTAAGTAAACCAGTGGATGCTTATGAATGCACGGCAAGGTGTAAGAACCTACTCACCATGCGTCAACAGCATTTAACCCTCCAAAACGGAAGTGATTTACTTCAAAAAAAAGTGAAATCAGCTATTGCAGAAATTCATGCCAGAGAAAAAGAGACATTAATGCGCTTAGCGCGTACTGGCGAATATAAAGATTATGACACTGCCATGCATGTGCAACGGATGGCACTTTACAGCAAAGTAATTGCTCAAGCTGCAGGATTTAGTGAAGAAGATGCTTGTATGATTGAGCTGTCTTCGCCTTTGCACGACCTTGGTAAAATCGGGATTCCTGATCATATTTTACTAAAGGAAGGCTCATTAAATGCCGATGAACAAAATATTATGCGCACACATCCGATTATTGGTTATGAAATCTTGCAAAATAGCCCATCTAAATATCTACAAATGGGTGGAGAAATTGCACTAGCACACCATGAGCGCTACGATGGTACTGGCTATCCATTTCAACTAAAAGGCAATCAAATTCCGCTTTCTGCCCGTATTGTTGCTATTGCAGATGTGTTGGATGCACTCACGAGCAAAAGACCGTACAAAGAAGCTTGGTCAATGGATCGCGCTTTTGAATATATTGAAGCTGAAAGTGGTAAGCACTTTGATCCGCACTTAGCGGCGGTGACACTTTCCATTCGCGAAAAAATTGAAGCTATTACTGATAAAGCAGATACGCATCTGCATTAGTATTTATTGTCAAAATAATGATGATCGTTAGTGATATTCGCAGCGCAGCTAAGTTTAAACAAACCGTTTTAATTATTGACGACCAACCGACTGTGCTAGATATTCATCAAGCCATTCTCAAGTCCTTCCGCCCTAATCTTAATATTGTTACGATGACTAGTCCGCTTGAAGCATTGAGATGGGCTAAATATAAACAAGTTGACCTGATTATTACTGACTTTAGCATGGCAGAAATGAATGGCATGCAATTTGTAAAAACCATTAATCAAACCAATTTAACCGGAATAGTGCCCATTATCGTCATCACTGTACTAAAAGACAAAGCGCTCCACAAAGCGCTAATCACCTCTGGTGCAACTGCCTGCTTAACGAAGCCGGTCGCTGCAAGTAGTTTGAGAAAGGTAGCTGACTTTTTGCTTGATAAAAGTATGCAATTTTATAATCAACAACAAATAGCAACCAGTTAACCGTATGCTATCAACCCTAAAAGTCTGCTATAAAAAAACCATCTCGTCTTGTGATCCTGTAGAAATAGAGCAAGCACTGATTCGCATTCCAGTCGAACTTGTCGTTTTAACTTGGGTTATCGTTAGCCACTTTAATGAACCGTTAGAGCACCAAGCGTTTATTGTGAATCTTGGATTTTTTATTATATTTCTGTCTGTGCTACTCATTGCCGCCATCATTAAAAATAAATTTAACCCCGTGGCTAGACGGCTGACGGGGGCGTGGTTGGATATCGTATCAACATCAGCCTTCATGTCACTCACGTCAGATGTTGGCGTTATGCTAGTCGCTATTTATCTGTGGGTTATTTTTGGCAATGGATTCAGATACGGCAATCGCTATTTATATCATGCGCAAGTATTGAGTATTATCGGCTTCATCGTTGTTTCAAACGTCAATCCCTATTGGCAAATGCATACTGCAATTGTGCAAAGTTTAATCACCATGCTGGTTATTTTGCCGCTCTATGTAGCAAAGCTGATTACACGTTTACACGAAGCGACACAAAAAGCGGAAATTGAAAGACAAAAAGCAGCGGAAGCAAACTCGGCAAAAACAAGATTTGTTGCCAATATGAGTCATGAAATACGCACGCCACTCAACGGCATTATTGGCATTAGCACCTTATTTAAAAGCACACCAATGAATGCTGAGCAACAAGACTTACTAAAAACATTAGAAAGCTCTTCTAAACTATTGCTATCTTTACTGAACAACGTATTAGACTTCACCAAAATAGAAGAGAGAAAGCTACAGATTGAGCGTGTTGCCTTTTCTATCGCTGATGTGATAAATGACACTGTGGCTATTTTTAAGGTACAAAGTCATGCAAAAAATATCCAGCTTATCGACAATGTTTCAAACAAACTGGTTATTGTAAAAGGCGATGTTATTGTCTTGCGTCAAGTGCTGGCTAATTTAATGGGCAATGCTATTAAATTTACCGAAAAAGGGAGTGTTACGATTAACGTTACGCTGCTATCAGATAGTCAACAGCATGCGACCATCCGATTTGAAGTGGCTGACACTGGCATCGGTATCGCAGCGAGTAAACAAAGTAAGATATTTGAAAGCTTTACTCAAGCCGACACCTCTACAACACGACAATTTGGCGGCAGCGGCTTAGGGCTCACCATCGCTAAAGACATGGTTGAAGCCATGGGTGGCGAATTAAAACTGCAAAGTTTTGAGGGAATTGGCACCCGTTTTTGGTTTGATTTAGCGTTAGAAAAAGATGCATTAACAACATCAACGACATCACCAGTAGATATTGCGATTACATTAGCAGATAAAGCCATTTATGCTAGTGCCAAACCGCTCAATATTTTGGTTTGTGAAGATGAAAGAACCAATCAGAAAATCATAACGCAACTACTTTCTTTACCTGGCCATCAAGTGAGCTTGGTAGAGAATGGTGAAGAAATGCTAGATTCTCTGGAAACGCAAACATTTGATTTAGTGATTACTGATTTAAATATGGCTGGAATGAATGGCATTGATGCATTAAAACTATATCGATTTACGCAACCAACAGAGAACAAAACACGCTTTATTTTATTTACTGCCGATGTCACCCTAACAACAAAACAAGAAGCGAACAATGCCGGATTTGATGCCGTTTTAACAAAACCAATAGAAGCATTAACCTTGTATAAAACGATTGAAACCACACTTAAACTAACACCAAATATTGCCAATTATTGGATAAAAAATGCATTCAATAGTCAGAAACGGGGCAAGGTAGGCGTAGAAGAAAATGGAGATAAAGATAGTGCTCTTGATAAAAAAACCCTAGCTGAACTTGAACAAATTGGCACTGGTGATGATCTCTTTATGCCTCGCGTATTAAAAAACTATTTGGCAGATGCATTAGTCATGATTAACAAAATCACAATGGCTACACAGCAAAGAAACTATGGTGAACTGCAAGATATTTGTCATGCATTAAAGGGCAATAGCTTAAGTGTTGGCGGATCAAAACTTGCGCTATCTGTCGAAAAATTAAGCAAAATAAACAGTGCTACCGCACCTAGTCAGTCTGAAGAAATGCTTGATATCGTTAATGTAAACTTTTCTCAACTGACTAGCGCAATAGAGCATTACCTCAAAAAACCAGCACGAGCCACAAAATAGGGTTCAAGCTGATTTCTGCACCTCACTATTTTTTGAAGCACTCACTACTTTTGCATTTTGAGCTCGAACCAAACGCTCCATTACTTTTAAATTCCGTTCATCAAGCCTTAAAGCAGCTTCTACCCATATATCCGTCACATGGTGAAGCTCTTGATAGCTTAGTGGATTGATTGATTGCTTGGCTTTATTGATTGCCTGATAGGCGTTCAAAGAGCGATAATCTTTTTTAACCCATTGTGTAAGCGCCAACTCTCCTTCGCCATCCTCTGCCAGCACATCAACAACACCCATTTCAAACAGCTCTTCACCTGTGTAAATTTTGCCTGATCGTACCATTTGTTCTGCAATACGCATGCCAACTTTGCGTGATAAAAAACTTAGAGCGCCCATGCCTGGAAAAAGATTAAATAACACTTCTGGCAATCCCATTAGCGCACTTCTTTCAGCAATCATTACATGCGCTGATAATGCCGCCTCAAAACCACCCCCCATTGCCTGCCCTTGCACTAGCGAAACAGTTCTAATTGGTGCTGGCATATCATAGAAAGTCCATAAATTATCAATACACAATACTGCGTAATCTGCTAAGTTAACGCGATCCTTAGCTAAAATAAGTTGTTTAAAAACAGATAAATCACCACCCAAGTTAAATATACCTTCTGCTTGTGAAGCAAGCACAAGGTAGTTAACTTGATGAACAGCACCTTGATACCCAATTTTCCCCTGCGTATTCAGCAAAGCTGTTTGGCACTGTAATAGACTCTGTAAACAAATTTTATTAAAACAGGGTCTTGGCTTTGGTTGCATCACAAACCACATGACGCCAAATTCTCTTTCAAAACGCGTATCTACTTGATCAGCTGTAGGGTTAAGTTGGTTAAAATCGACGATACTGTTCATAATAGGCTCCTGTAGTTGTTATTAAAAATTTAATTTTTTCTATTTATTCATATTTAGGTTTAATACTGACGCGATAAATTAAATATGAAAACACAATACACTCTAATGAAATATATATAACTTATTGATTTAAATCACTAAACTGAAATTTATTCTTAATTCTGTTCTACTTATTCATTATTATCAAAAATACTACGCTTATTTTTAAGGTTCACCACTATCATATTGAATATTGAAGACAATAAAAAACGGCTTACATTACTGTAAGCCGTTTTTTATTCATAATAAGCAATTAAAAATTGCGCATGTCTAGTTTAGATAAAACATACTAGGAAGATGGTTGTGGTGATGACTTTCTACCTGGCGCTGCTGGTGGAATATAACCAGAAATTCTGCACAAGCGACCTTCAATTGCGACGCCATTCTCAAAATTAGTAACGCTGCAGCTTGAAACTGCTTTGCTAGACTCTAGCTGTGAAATAGACTCATTCACCTGCTCAAGAGAAATACCAGTTTGCTGTGCAATTTCTCTATCTAATTTTTGACCATGTTTTTTAAGGTATTCGAGTACTAATGCTGTATTCAATTCACGCTCCTCTAATGTTTATTGTAAAAAAATAATTCTGTAATGTTTTAATGCTTTGGTGCCAGCCGTGAATCACACCCGGCACCAACGGATTATGAGTAAATTCAATAAATTTTTGTTTATTATAATCAATTGGTTATAACGAAAAAACAACTCTATGGAAGTAACTGTAGAAACAACTACTAGTATTTTAACATAGCTTGAATAATTCGACCGTTACTTAAAGTAACGGTCGAGCCAAATTTAATTGCTACATTTCATTTTCAGAATGAACAGGTGTCTGCTGAGATCATGCAGGCAATTTTTTACCTCTGTTAAAAAATGAACACTTTTTTATGGTATCAAATCACGAAAAGAAGGAGTTTAGAATCAGCAGGGGTTAAGAAAGCATAGTAGCAATTTTATCGAGTGGTTTATCAAATCAATTATTCAATAGGTTGAAATCATCTTAACAAGATTACAATCTTATTCTTTGTCATTGCTCAAACGTTCAATCAGTGAGGCTATCTATCTTAAATACAGAATGTTAATTTCAGTGCAAAAATGCACCATATCTCTTAGGGATGTGCGTGTAGAAGTGCACCACCCTATGAGTTGATAA
>Ga0209702_10000189_pt1 | contig 123053 bp, 109 predicted proteins | sample FRY01_FD_187210 | JGI IMG/M metagenome (GOLD analysis project Ga0209702, IMG submission 187210) | Freshwater microbial communities from Lake Fryxell liftoff mats and glacier meltwater in Antarctica - FRY-01 (SPAdes) (version 2) | ecosystem: Environmental > Aquatic > Freshwater > Ice > Glacier...
TAAACATTTTGTAAGTCGTTTTAAGTAAGTATATCTTTGCTTTTTAAAAGGGGTTACCTTGTTAGCGATTATTGGTGGAACAGGTTTGTACGAGTTGGCAGGGCTTTCAGTTATTGAAAAGCAATCGGTCGAAACACCCTTCGGCGAAGCCTCGGGCGATATTATTCTGGGCAAAGTAGGGCACCATAAAATATTATTCTTGGCGCGCCATGGTCGTGGTCACCGCCTCTTACCGCACGAAATTAATTATCGGGCAAACATTTTTGCACTCAAACAAGCTGGTGCCACCATGGTGTTGGGTTTGTCTGCCGTGGGCAGTTTACGCATAGACCTTGAACCTGGCGACCTTGTCATGCCAGAGCAATATTTTGACTGGACTAAAGGCGATCGGGCACGCACTTTTTTTGGTAACGGTGTGGCTGCACACGTATCAACTGCAAAGCCGGTTAGTGCTGCATTGGTTAATGCCGTTGTGCAAGCGGGCATGCTTATTAACCAACCTGTTAAGTCAGGTGCGACCTATGCGTGCGTATCAGGGCCACGCTTGGGCACCCAGGCCGAAAGTAACTTTCTAAGGCAAGCGGGTTGCGATGTGGTGGGTATGACCAACGTGCCCGAAGCATTTTTAGCCCGTGAAGCACAAATAGCTTACGCCACTCTGGGCATGGTGACCGATTACGATTGTTGGTTAGAAGACCCCGCTTTGCATGTCAGCGCATTGGGCATATTTGAACTCTACGGTCAAACTTTAGCCAAAGGCCTACAGGTTGTAGAGGCCTTATTAAGAAACGATCTACCAGATCCTGAGCCCAGTATTAGAACCGCACTGGCACTCGCCGCCTTAACGCCAGACTCGGCACTGACACCAGAGCAACAAACTTTGATGGCAGTCTTAAGACGTTAATGAATGAACTAATGAACTATTGAAGCTGAACCAAGATTTGTTCCAGTGGTTCAACCTTAACTGCCTGAAAACCGGTAAAAGGGTTGGTGTGCACCACAACAATCAGTAGAATCATCCAGAAACTAAAGCAATACATCATTAAAGGTCGTCTGGCAGCCTTGGGGTTGGCTTTAAAGAGAATCATCAGAGCGATCAAAGCGTTTAAACCCAATACATTGCACAACGCATAACGAAAATACTCTGCACTTTCTTGACCAAACGCTAAGCGTTGGTCTCGTGCATCGCGAAGGTCATCAATGTATTGCCTGTGATTGTTAAACGTTAAAGTATCTAGGCAATTGAAGTTATTGGCTTGTACGCATTGTTTTCTATATGCTGAAATGTTGCCGATCAATAAGTTTAAAGCTTCTTCAACTTGCGGGTTGGCCTGTTTATTAAGGCCTTCTTTCCACTCTTGGTTAACGACGCTATCAAGGTAGCTTTTGATTAATGCAGTATTTTTTGCTTGTATCTCTGGTGGTAGATCTTGAGCATTTATGATTCTTTTAACCGCAATGATTTCTTGTATAACATTATTTTGCGCGTGATTAAAACGCGAATAATTATCTGAAGCCATAAAGGCTATAAAAAATACAAACATGACGTTTAAGCAAGTGACTAAAACATGTGGCAGGCGGTTTTCAATAAAGATATTAAACAGAGATGTCCTAAAAACCAAAGTGTGCGCGATTGTGCCCACAATAATAGTCCAGGCTAAGGTGGCCCAAACAGCGGCAAAGGGGGCATGCGAAAACAATTCAAATGGCATGGGCGTTTCTCGTTTAAATAGGTATGAACAGAATTGTTTATCAAGTTAGCGTTTTTACTTTGATGTTTTAATATTCAAGCATCTAACTGATGAGCAGTAAAAGACCTATGTTATCAGCCAACACCAACATAATATCTTACATTTTAGGCAGTTAATAGAATTAAGGGGCTAGACTGCTAACTGGTAAGCAGAATTCAAACAAAATGCAGTCATTTTTATATTTCAGTTTTTTTGTATATTCATGAGTCAAAATAAAGTAGAACTTTCTCAAATAAATACTTTGCCTCAAACCTCGGGTATTTATATTTTTTGGGGCGACAGTGCCCTGCCACTTTACATTGGTAAAAGTGTCAACATTCGCAGCCGTGTCATGTCACACATGCGGGCGGCTGATGAGGTCAAAATGATCGCCCAGTCACGCCAAGTTGAATATATTGAAACAGCGGGTGAAATGGGTGCTTTACTGCTTGAAGCATGGTGCATTAAGCAACAAAGCCCACTTTACAACGTTCGCCTGCGCCGCTTAAAAAGCCTATGTACGATTAAGTTGATCAACACCTCAGGCGCCTTGACCCCCCAAGTGATGACTCGCCAAGATCTAGAGGTTGGGCAAGAAGAAGGTATCTATGGCCTCTTTGGTTCAACTCATTCCGCTCAAAAAAAATTACGTGACCTTGCTAGCCAACATAACCTTTGTATGGGCCTGTTGGGGTTGGAAAAAATCAGTAAAAGAGGTTGTTTTGGGGTTCAATTAAGAACCTGCCAAGGCGCCTGTGTGAGTCTTGAAGATCGCCCAGCGCACGATCAACGTTTGCAGCAAGCTCTAATTGATTTAAAAATTCACATTTGGCCATTCGACTGTGCCATTCATGTGGTGGAACAAGCAGGCGATTGGGTGCAACGACACCACATCAATAACTGGCGTTATTTAGGCACTTGGTGCTCGAAATCAAACCAAACCAGTGAAGTTGACCATCAACGTTTTGATTTAGACACTTATAAGATACTTGTCAAACCAATCATGTTGGGTACGGTAAAAATTGAACCTGCATAAGTTTGATGTTGAATTTTTATCTGCGATACGGCATAGATCATTTCCCAAAACGATTCTTATATTGCATGTCAATACCGATTACTGACCAAACTTCAGCAATAAATCTTTGATTCAGATCACATTGGCTAACTATCATCACAATGGGTTCACTCTTTAAATGAGTAGCAAACCCGTCCACTGTATTACTATGAATCATCACATATTTGAAACAGAGACACCTTATGAGTCAGTCAAAAATTGTTGGTTGGGGCCATTCAAAATTTGGTAAGTATGACAACCTTGACCTTGAGGTGTTATTTCGCGAAGTGGCTTTGCAAGCCATTGAAAGCGCTGGGCTCGATGTAACCGATATTGATGGCATTTTTGTGGGCCACTTTAATGCGGGTTTTGTGCCACAAGACTTTAGCGCTTCGTTAGCTGCCGTGGCCATACCCGAGTTTCGTCATGTGCCGGCTGTTAGGCTTGAAAATGCCTGCGCCACGGGTTCAGCAGCAATATGGGCCGCATTAGATGCAGTTGAAAGTGGTCGCATTAAACGTGCATTGGTTGTTGGTATTGAAAAAATGAGTGGCCTAGGTAATCAAGAAATTGGTGAAACTTTGCTCAAATGTTCTTATGTTAAAGAAGAAGCGAATATCGTTGGCGGTTTTGCAGGCGTGTTTGGTAATATCGCAAGTGCTTATTTTGATCGTTTTGGCGATCAGTCAGATGCATTGGCTGCCATTTCAGCCAAGAATCACTCAAATGGTATGGGCAATCCTTATGCCCATATGCAACGCGATTTCGGCTTTGATTTTTGCCGTCACCCATCTGATAAAAACCCATTTGTTGCCGGCCCTTTAAAACGTTCAGATTGTTCGCTCGTGTCAGATGGTGCGGCGGCACTCGTTATTTCGGCTGACATGTCTACAGAAGCCAAAGTGGCTGCGATTCAATGGCGTTCACGCACGCAAGTTAATGATTTTTTACCCCTTTCAAGACGAGACCCAACCCATTTAGAAGGTGCTAAGCTCGCTTGGCTCAAGGGCTTAAAAACCGCAAAAGTTTCCTTAGCTGACTTACACTTTGTGGAAACCCATGATTGTTTCACCATTGCTGAATTACTAGAATATGAAGCCATGGGGCTAGCCCCACAGGGCCAAGGTTCACGGGTCATACTTGAGGGCATTTCCCATAAAGACGGTAAGTTGCCGGTCAACCCCTCAGGCGGTCTGAAATCTCGGGGTCACCCCATTGGTGCAACCGGTGTGTCGCAACACGTCATGGCGGCCATGCAACTGGCAGGTCTTGCCGGCGACATGCAAATAAACAATGCGCAGTTAGGGGCCGTATTTAATATGGGGGGCACAGCCGTTGCCAACTATCTCAGCATTCTGGAACCCGCATGAACGCTGCACAAGTCATGAATTTGAGTCAGTTGCTCAGGCAAACTGCTCGACTATTCAGTGATAGACCTGGTCTGATTGTAGATCACGTCAAAATCAGTTGGCAAGATATTGATCGTCGAGTTAACGCCATGGCCTGTGCCTTAGTCGATCTTGGTGTGGTGAAAGGTGACAAAATACTGGTGCACTCAACGAATACTCAACAACTCTTTGAAAGTTGCTGGGTAGCCTTTAGGTTAGGGTGTGTTTGGGTGCCCACAAACTTTAGATTAACGCCACCTGAAGTGGCTTATCTGGCGTCATCAAGCCAAGCCAACGTCTTGGTGATTGAAGACAGTTATCGTGATCATATTGAAGCTGTGCAAGACAGTTCTAAATCATTACAACATGTCATCGTGGTTGGCCAGCCACAAAATACTGAGCATTCGTATGAAGCCTTAGTGACAAAGTACCTCGGTCAAGTGGCGTTAGAAGCAACCGTATCGTATGACGACCCGCTTTGGTTTTTTTACACCTCAGGAACTACGGGCAAACCAAAAGCAGGTGTTCTGACACATGGCCAAATGGCTTTCGTTGTGGCTAACCATTTGGCAGATCTTATACCGGGCACAAGAGAAACTGATTGCTCAATTGCGGTGGCACCGCTTTCACACGGCGCAGGTATTCATGCGCTGCTCAATACAGCACGTGGGGCAGCGACCATTTTGTTAACGGGTAAAAAACTTGACCCAGAAGAGGTTTGGCAGCAAGTAGAACGCCACCAAGTCACCAATTTATTTACCGTGCCAACCATCATAAAAATATTGGTCGAGCACCCTGCAGTTGACCAATATGACCACAGCTCTTTGCGTTATGTCATATACGCCGGTGCGCCCATGTACCGCACAGATCAAAAGTTAGCGTTACAAAAACTAGGTCATGTGTTGGTTCAATACTTTGGCTTAGGCGAAGTCACAGGCAGCATTACCGTTTTGCCCCCTCACATGCATTCAGCAGACGACAATGACCCCCATGCAAATATCGGTTCATGTGGTCGACCCCGCACGGGCATGGAAATTGCCATTCTTGACCAAAATATGCAAAGGCTTAAAGAGGGTGAAGTAGGCGAAATTTGTTGCCGCGGCCCAGCTGTCTTTTCTGGTTATCACGGCAACCCCGACGCAACAGAAAAAGCGCTACGGGGTGGCTGGTTTCATACAGGCGATTTAGGCAAACTCGACAGTCGCGGGTTACTTTACATTACCGGTCGCGAATCAGATATGTACATTTCAGGCGGCTCAAATGTTTACCCACTTGAAGTCGAAGAAGTGCTTTTAACCCACCCTGACGTGGCCGAAATTGCAATTTTTGGTATGCCTGATGACAAGTGGGGTGAGGTTGGCGTAGCAGTCATTGTTACCCGACCAGGCGCACAACTTGAAGCGGCACAACTATTGTCTTATTTGGAAGGTCGATGTGCCAAATACCGTTGGCCGCACCATTTTTTCTTTTGGAAAAGCATGCCCAAATCAGGTTACGGGAAAATTGTTAAAAAAGACATTAAAAAAATGCTTCTAGAGCAATCGAAAATTTAAACCTGTCTCGTAGCTGCTGTAGCCTTGTTCATGACAAACGATAGGGTTTTGTTTGCCGAATATGGTGATCAATTATATGTTTGAGTGCCATTCAGTGCATCGTAGCTTCGAATCACTTGACTATCGTCTAATAATCCTTCACCCCTACCTGAAGCTGATAAAAACATTTGTAACGCAACAGCCGTTAAAGGTAGCGCAGCTTTTGTATCTCGCCCCGCTTGGCTAACAATGCTTAAATCTTTCACAAAAATATCAACCGTGCTGGTTACCTCGGGTTCATTTTGAAGCATACGGTTACCCCGATCATTAAGCATCCAACTTGAAGCTGAAGAGCCGCTCATAATTTCTAATAAAAGCTTTGTATCTAGCCCCCCTTTTTTTGCCAATGAAAAGGCCTCAGCTGCTACGGCAAGATGTAGGCCGCAAAGCAATTGATTAATGGTTTTGCACATGGCACCCTGGCCAGGTTTTTCACCCACGTGAAAAATGCGCTTTCCAAACACATTAAAAATAGGAAGTACTTGCTCATAAGTTGCTTTTTTACAAGCCGCCATCAGGGTCAGTGTGCCATTTATGGCACCTGCAACACCCCCTGAAACGGGGCAGTCAACAAACTGTTTACCCGCTTGCGTCACCAACAAATCAATGTCTGCAACCTCTGCTGGCGGGCAGGTTGACATTAAGCAAACGCATGCACCGTGTGGTAATACGTTCAGCGCTCCTCCAGCTAATAACACCTCTTTAGCTTGAGTGCTATTAATCACCATAATAATTAAAACATCGGTATTTTCATAAGCCTGTAAATTGCTCTCAAAATGTGTGCCCCCCAGTGCATCAAGTGCTTTGACCGAATCAAGATTCTTATCAATGCCGCAAACTTGATAACCCGAAAAAATTAAGTTTTTAGCCATCGGAAGCCCCATGGCACCTAAACCAACAAAGGTAATTTTTCTCATGACGTAGTTTCTTTTTTGTCTATTTAGTTTTTTAAGTGATACAAATCGAAGGTATGTAGCACTTAGGGCAGGGTGATATATTTAGAATGCGCGTTCAGTCAATGTAGACTAAATCCAGGCAGATATAAACAACAGTATTAAATTAAAACTTGAGTTAGCAATTAATAGCATTAAACAAATACTTCTAATCACCTCAAACGAGATGTCACGTTTTTTTAGTAAATAAGAGGCTAAAGCCATACCGAACCCGTAGGCTGGAATCGCTATTAATAGATATTTTAGCCATTCAAGTCCTCCGCCCATAAGGCTTGCTGCAATGATCGCGAATACAGAAATGCCTGATACAAACTGCGACAGCAGTGCTCGAATTCTTTCGAATGGGTGATTCGTTGCATTGAGATAGAGTGCCACAGGTGGGCCGCCAATTCCGCACGAACCTAATAAGAGGCCAGACAAGCCGCTTGCTACGCCATCAAATGTTCGAGAAACAAGAACCTTAAAATGTGGTTTGATGAGTAAGTATGCCGCGAATAAGAGCACTAATAAGCTCGTTATGCCTTTTATCAACCATATCGGCGCAAAGCTTCCAACCCAAAGGCCTAGCGGCAATAAGAGCGCTGCAAAAAATAACATACTGCGAAGTCGAGATTTGTCCTCAGACTGAACCTTCCATTGGCGCGACAACAAAATGCCGCCAAAAACTTCAGCACTCATAACGATGGGAACAAGAAATGTGATGGGGAAAATCCACATTAAAAGGGGCGACATAATCAGCGCCCCTCCAAACCCACTTAGCCGCCTTATCCAGCCACCAAAGACGGCAGCAAAGATAAGTAAGAATACATAGTTTAAGTTTTCAAAAATTAGCGCCCCTCGCTATCATCATGTTCACCAGCGATTAGGTCGCGAATTTGGCGGCGAATAGCTAAATATGGGGGTGTATCCTCAACCATTTTGCGGGGTTCAGGCACTCGAATAATTTTTTTTACTTTGCCAGGGCGCCGAGTCATAACCACAATAACATCAGAAAGATTGATGGCTTCTTCAATGCTATGTGTTACTAATACAACTGTTTTACTTTCTTCATTTAGAATACGGATCATTTCAGCTTGCATCAGCGCACGATTTTGAGCATCTAAAGCGGCGAAAGGCTCATCCATCAAAAGAACGGTTGGGTCAACCACAAGAGCCCTAGCGATTGAAACACGTTGACGCATGCCTCCTGAGAGTTGATGAGGATAGTGATGGATAAACTGACTCAAGCCAACGAGTGCAGCAAAACGATTCACGATTTCATTCATTTCTTTAGAGGTCGTGCCTTTCACTTTCAAGCCGAAAGCAATATTGTCATACACCGTCAGCCAAGGAAATAAAGCATAGTCTTGGAACACCATAGATCGGTCAGCACCAGGACCATTTACCTCTTTACCTGCACATTCTATTCGACCGGAAGTAGGTACTTCAAACCCAGCGATGAGGTTTAGTAGCGTGGTTTTACCACAGCCGCTATGACCTAAAATAGAGCAAAACTCGTTTTTGTTTACTTCTAAAGAAACATTTTCTATAGCAAGCACTTCTTGGCCTTTTGCTTGCATGGAAGGATACAACTTTCGTAAGTGTTCAACTTTAAGAGCGTGCATTTTTTTCAGCTTCTAGTAACAAAATAGATTGATGGCAAGTGATGCGTATAAAGTTATGCGTTTAATGCTCTAGACCAAGGCATCAGCTTTTGTGCTGTGAATCTGATTGCCCTGTCTAAACTTAGACCAATTACGCCGATGGCTAACATGCCAACTAAAATATAGTCTGTACGCAGAACTGTTCTTGCATCATTAATCAAAAAGCCAAGGCCAGAATTAGCACCCACAAGTTCAGCAGCAACTAAAGCCATCCAGCCTACACCTAAACCAATTCGAATTCCGGTAACAATCTGAGGCAAAGCAGCGCGTAAAATAACTCTGGTTATTACTCCCCATGACCCAGCACCTAAGCAGCGAGCAGCACGAATCAAGTTGGGTTCAACATTTTTTACCGCATCAATCGTATTTAATAAAATCGGGAAAAAAATACCCAAGAAAATAATAAAGTGATTTTGTGTATTACCCACACCAAACCACAAAATGCTTAACGGAATCCAGGCAATCGGAGGAATAGGCCGTAAAATTTCAATGAGGGGGTCGACTTGTTCATTTACTGACTTAAAACAACCCATCACAATTCCTATTGGAATTGCGATGGATGCATAACAAAATGCAAAAAACTCTCTCGATAAGCTATCAAGAATATGCTTCCAGATTTCACCAGATTGCATTAATTCGAAACCACCTACTGCGACCCCCGATGGGGGAGGCAGTAGAATAGATTCGGTTTTATCAAGAATAAAGCGACTGGAAAATTCCCAGATTAAAAGCAATACAATTAATAAAACTAAGCGACGAGATTGCTTTAAATAATTTAAGATTTGCATAGTCTTTATTTTGTGTAATTTTTACCATCAAAAGACCAATCTTTTGTGAGATCACCCTTTTCTGGAAATACTTGAGGCGTTGTGGTGTTTAACGAATTCATGTAGCTTGGGTATGGCGTGACATCCATTGGAGCAGACCAGTTGGCTGGTAAAAAGGGTGGTTTAGTAATGGTAGCCCAACCTAACTTCTCAAAAGTTTTGTCCATAAAGCGAGTGTCTACAGCATTAGCAAAGTCTTGAGCGGTCAGCTTTTTTTGAATACGCTTGTTGTCATATAGCCAGCTGTAAATGGGCTCATTTGCACTACCCCAAAAATTAGCACTAGGGTAAATGTAGGTCGGCTTGTAGAGTAAGTTGTATGCCAAAATCTGCTCATACAAAATCTCATTTGAAAAGTTTTTCAAATTAGGATCTTCTTTCATCACATCTACAGCTTCTTTCGGATTTTTTCTGATCCAAAGGGTTGCTTCAGCTATGGCGTCAGTAAATGCTTGAACAACATCGGGTGCATTATCAATCACCTCTTGTCTGACATAGAAAGTGCCGGCATAAATGTTGTACGGAAAACTATCGCTAATGATCTTAGCGTTTTTACGCTCTTTAACCATTATGGTTGGGGTCGGATCCCAAGGGACGACAGCATCAATTCCTTTAGGCATAGCCATTTGTTCGCCTGGCGGCATATTTTTTAAAATAATATCTTTGCCAATTTCAATGCCATTCGCCTTCGCTGCTGCCTGAATGTAAAACTCTGCAGAAGAGCCTGTCACGATTCCGATCGTTGCCGGCGGGTTAGAACCCTTAAAATCTTTGAAAGAGTTGATTTTAGAATCTATTGGAACCAATACAGCATGCGTTAAATTCGTATTGATCACAGCAATAGTCTTAACGGGTACGTTTTTGTCGATCAGCGATGTGAATGGAAAGTTACCACCATTACCAAACTGAAAGCGACCAGAAATAATCACCTCATTAATTGCAGGGCCCGACGCAAAGGCTTGTAATTTAGACTCAATACCGCGTTTTGAAAGGAACCCCTTTTTATCCATAACCAAATTAACTGTATTTTGGCCAGACCATGGGGGTTGAAATGCGATCTGTAGAGGCCACCAGCCTTTTTCTTTAAGCCATGCGACAGATTTGGCAGATACTTGTTCAGTAGCTCCTTCGGGCCAGCCATAATCGTTAAACTTGGGAGCATTTTGAGCCATTGAAAGCATCGAAACACTAGAGAGTAGAGCAACTGCCAGCAATGATGATATGCGACGTGATGTACTTGTTTTTTTCATTACAGTCTCCTTAATAATTGAAATATTTATTTACATCGTTTTGATAAACATCTAATTACTAACTCGTAAAACTTAACTCAATACCACCTAACTTCGTCCTAATTTTTTTATATTCTTTTTTCATAACTAAATACTTTACTAACTCGGTAAACGGTTGTAATTCAGATCCTTGCTTAAGTGCTTGTGCAGCACCATCTTTCAAACCTAACGCTAAATTTTCTGGGTAGAAGGCGTGCAAACTCAATTGTTCTTTGCTAACTGAACGACCCCATTTTTTTCTAAGACTCGGCAATGCTGGTTTTATGAGCTCACCCGGTCTACGTGAGGCATCGTAATCAACATTTGCCCTAGACATCACCAAAGCGCTTGGTGTGCCAGCTAACTTTCCATAATGTCCTTTGAGATAAAGCTTTACTTCATCTGGAATTGTTTTGTATCGTTCGCCTTGCATGACATTAAGAACGGCTTGAGTTACGATGTACTGGGCAAAAGGGCTGACTAAGATTGGGTAACCCAAATCTTCTCTTACCCTTGCTGTTTCGGCTAAGATTTCAGCTTCTCTGTGTGATATGCCCATTGTTGCGAGTTGAGCGCGTAAGTTCGAAATCATGCCACCGGGAATTTGGTGTTCGTAGAGTGCGGGATCGTATTGCGCTATTTTTCCACGCGAAAAGTTATCACGTGTACAAATCCAATCAAAATATTCGTCAACCTTTTGCAAGGCAACGGTATTCATTTTGGGAGCCCTACCAAGTCGTTCCGCGCTGGCATAAACGTCAAGAACAGAAGGTAAAGACGCCCCATTAGCTAGGCAATCTGTTGCCACGTAGCCATAACTAAACCCGGCTTTAATTGCTTCCTCATATACAAGAGGGGCTAAACCTGATTGGCAATGCGAATGTAATTTAATAGGAATGCCTGCAGCGGCAGCAACAATTGCAGGAAATAGTGTGGCGGATCGTTCAGGTGTTAGTAGACCGGTTGGGTCTTTAACTGATATAAAGTTTACGCCCATCTTTACGAGTTCATGCGTTCTGGCAATAAAGTAATTGTCGTCATGAACTGGGCTTAAAGCATAGGTCAGCATCGCATTAACAAGCATGCCGTATTTTTTTCCAGCTTTAAATGATGATTCAATATTTCGATTGTCGTTTAAAGCGTCGTAGACCGTTAAAACTTTTACACCTGAATTTGCCAATAGTTCAATATTGAGATCAACCACATCATCAGCAAACAATTCGAATGTATAAATACTTTGTCCCCGTGTTAATGCGTCAGTCGGGGTGCTGAGTTGTTTACTCAAAAACGCCATGCGTCGCCAAGGATCTTCTCTTAGAAAACGAACCATGACATCAAATACGGCCCCACCCATAATGTTGTTATAACTATATCCAGCGTTATCAATATCTGCTAAAGCGGGATACATCTGAGCGGTTGTCATGCGTGTAGACCACAGGCACTGATGCGCATCACGCAAAGTGACATCGATGAGCTCAAATGGTTTTTTTGTCGCCATTATGAAACCTCAACAACCATTAAAGCTTGACCCGCCACAACTGAAGCACCGTCTTCAACAAGTATTTGAGCTATTTTGCCGTTGCATTCTGCTGGAATTGTATTTAATAATTTCATCACTTCTACAATGCAAACAGAGGTATCTAAGTTGACTGCATCACCCACCTCAACAAATGGTTTAGACGTCGGGCTGGGTTTACGAAAGAAAGTTCCTATCATGGGCGACTTAATCAAACGCTGTGAAGATGAAAGGGTAAGGGTAGGTTCTGATGATGAAATGGCTGGAACAGATGTCGGTATGGAGATCGTAGCTTGAGGCGCAACATAAACGCTCGGGCTGGGGGACGTAGCTGGAGTACCGACTGAAATTTCAATTTCAAATTCGTCTGTCTTGTAACGAAAGGTAGTAAACACACCTGCGTCATTAATTAAGGCAACAATTTCTTTTACCTGCTTCATAGTGAATTCAGGGGGCACTTTTATTGCCGATACATTTTTTTCAATAAAATTTTTTTTCGCCGGGGGGGCAGCACTTTTTGTCACTGCTTTTACCTTTTGTGTTGCATTCATTTTTAGATGAGATCTCTTTATTGCTTGCACACTTGTCTATTTATAATTTATATTTTCTATAAGATGAAATATAAAGTACTATCTGATGAAATGCTTTAAGGGTAAACACTTAAAAACGTAAAAAAATTTAAGATTTTTTAAATGCCAAAAAAAAACGCCCGCATATTTAGTCCTTCGGAAACATTCGATGACTCAGCCAAGTCAAGCATGGCTAAGAAGGTGCTTCTCATTCTCAATACAATCGCACAATCTGAATTTCCACTCACTCTTGAGGCCATATCAACAAGTAATGGCTTACCAAAGCCCACTACATTTAGACTTTTAAATATTTTGATTTCTCAAGGTTTTATTGAGCGCGATCCGAATGGTCGTCGCTATCAACCCAGCGCAAAAATGAGACTCATTGGAATAAATATTCTTTCTGTTGATTCCATTCGTTCTCAACGTGTAACGGTGATGAAACGTCTTGTGGAGGAAATTGGAGAGACCTGCAATTTCAATATTTTGGATGGCAATAAGGTTTTGTATTTAGATCGTATTGAAACAAGTGCGCCCATTCGTTTGCACGTAGATGTTGGTATGCGGGTTCCACTACATTGCACGGCTAGCGGAAAATTGTTTCTCTCTGGAATGACTGACTTACAAGTGAGAAGATCATTAGGAAATGAACCTTTTGAAAGTCATACGAGCAAAACGATTACAGACTATTCACGTTTATTTCTAGAGTTGGATGTGATTCTTAAGAATGGTTATGCACTTGACGATTCAGCCTTTCTTGATGGCTTTACTGGAATAGCTGTGCCCGTTACAAACGCTAAAAACAAAACCTTTGCCACCATTACTGCTCATGGCCCCGCACCACGCATGCAAGAGCATTCTATTGAGTTTTATATTGAACCATTAAAAAAAGCTGCAATCGATATTCAAAGTATTCTGTCTGAAGAATGAAATTAACTTACCCAAAGTTAAAGGAGGCTTTATGTCTAAACTTTTAATTATTACAGTCGCTATGACGGGTGCTATTCCCCGTAAAAAAGATTGTCCAGGGCTACCTGTTACAACATCTGAACAAATTGAAGAGACTCAAAAAGCATTCGAGGCGGGCGCTTCTTTGGCACATATTCATGTTCGCAATGCTGATGAAACGCCTAGTTCAGACCCAGCACTTTATGGGCTTGTACAAGAAGGAATAGAAAAGCATTGTCCTGGCATGATTGTGCAATTTTCTACGGGTGGTCGTGGTCGTGACCAGGCTGCGCGAGGCGGAATGCTCTATCTGCGCCCTGATATGGCCTCACTTGCAACAGGATCTGTAAATTTTCCAAATGGTATCTACGAAAATCCTCCCGACTTTGTTGATGGCCTAGCCAGTGAAATGTTGAAATATGAAATTAAACCAGAAATTGAAGTTTTTGATTTGGCTATGCTGTATAACGCAGCAAATCTGATTGAACGAGGCCTACTCAAAGAACCTGCACATGTTCAATTTGTTATGGGTATTCCAAATGCGATGCCAGCTAGACGTTCTGTTTTAGAATTTTTGATTTCAGAGTTAAAAGCGGTCATGCCTTATGCAACCTGGACAGCCGCTGGAATTGCCCGATATCAGTTGCAGGTTAATGAATGGACACTCGAGCTTGGTGGGCATGTTAGAACGGGTTTAGAAGATAACACCCGATTCGATAAAACAAGGTTAGCAAAAGATAATGCTGAATTAGTAGCGAGAATAGTAGAGATGGCTCCGACCTATGGTCGCACCGTTGCAACTGCCGCACAGGCGCGTGAAATCCTTGGGCTTAGAAAAGGTCTGTAAATTAATGAATAATCAACTCTTTGATTATATTGTTGTTGGCGCAGGTTCATCGGGTTGTGTTTTAGCAAACAGGCTATCACAAGACCCTAAAAACACTGTTTGTCTCATTGAAGCCGGCCCAAAAGATCGATCGCCCTGGATTCATCTTCCCATCGGATACGCTAAAACTATGTGGGATCCTAAGCTCAATTGGAAATTTCAAACTGAGTCAGATCCAGGTGTGAATGGACGTCAGATCTATTGGCCAAGAGGTAAAACCCTAGGTGGGTCAAGCTCAATTAATGGTTTGATTTTTATACGCGGTCAAAAAGAAGATTACGATAGTTGGCGCGACCTAGGTAATGAAGGCTGGGGATGGCAAGATGTTCTGCCTTATTTTAAAAAAGCTGAAGGCAATGATAGATTAGGCGAGCCTTTACATTCGCAAAAAGGTCCTCTGAAAGCTTCATCTATTCTTAAAAAACATCCACTTGTTGAAGCTTTCAAAAAAACGGCTAATTTTTTGGGGGTGCCCAGTACAGATGATTTTAATAACCTCACTCAAGAAGGAGTGGGTTACTACCAGCTTACAACTCACAAAGGGTTTCGCTGCAGCACAGCAGTCGCCTATCTTAAACCCGCAAAGCATCGTCAGAATTTAAAAATTCTAACTAATAGTCAGGTGTGTAAAGTACTTTTTGAAAATAAAAAAGCGGTTGGTATTGAGGTGATTGAAGATGGCATAAGTAAAGTTATTCGTGCCAATAAAGAAATTATTTTGTGTGCAGGAGCGATTCAAAGCCCTCAAATTCTTCAGCTTTCAGGCGTGGGTCCCGCTGCGCTTCTAAATGAATTTAATATTCCTGTTGTTCACGATCTTCCCGGTGTTGGAGAAAATCTACAAGACCATCTTCAATACCGTTTGATATACGAATTAAACCAACCGATATCTACGAATGATCAGCTATCGTCTTGGTTCGGGCAGCTTAAAATGGGTTTGCAATGGTTGCTATTTCGTGGCGGGCCACTCTCAATTGGAATCAATCAAGGTGGGTTATTTACCCGTGTAATGAAAGACTCCAAGACACCAGATATTCAATTTCATTTAGCAACGTTATCTGCTGAAATGGCGGGAGGAAAAGTACATCCCTTTTCCGGATTCACCATGTCAGTATGCCAATTGAGACCCGAGTCACGCGGTTATGTTCGCATCCAATCAACTGATCCGCTTTTACCACCCAAGATGTTTGCGAACTACCTCAGTACCCCACATGATCAAGAGACTAGTATTGCCGCGGTAAAGTTTGCCAGAAAATTAGCGCAGTCTGATCCCTTGCGTTCAATGATTGTTAGAGAAGTGAAACCTAACAATGTTGAATCAGATGAAGAGATATTAGAATTCTGTCGAAACAACGGTGCCACCATATTTCATCCAACCGGCACCTGCCAAATGGGGCACGATAACAACCCCATGGCGGTTTTAGATTCGTCGCTGCGCGTTCGTGGAGTCGAGCGCTTAAGAGTGGTCGATTGTTCCGCTATGCCAACGTTGCCATCAGGCAATACCAATTGGCCCGCTGTGATGTTGGCTGAAAGAGCCTCTGACTTAATTTTAGGTCATATAAAAGCTTGATTTTTTCACCATTTTCTTCCTTCTTTACTTGGTTCGTTTGCGAATGTGTTGGCGCTCACTGTTGCATCACCTTGCAACCTAATTAAACATAAATGTAGGGTATTCACGTGGTTGACAGGGTGTTTTTGCACTCATATTATATATATTAGAACGCAATTCTATTAAATGAAACGAGATGGACAAAACACTTATAAAAGGCGTGCAATTGCTACAGATGTTGGTTGAGTCAGGTCAACCGTGGTCGGTGTCGGGTTTAGCAAAAGCGATGGGTCTGCAAACAAGTAATGTGCATCGCACATTGCAAACGTGGCGCGAGCTTGGTTTTGTGTCTCAATCTAAGTCAACCAGTGAATACCAATGCACCCTTAAGTTATTCGAATGGGGCTGCCAAGTTGCAGGCAACTTTGATGTCAAAAAAGTCGCACGTGAGTATCTGGTCGATTTGGCTCATATGTCACAAGAGACAATTCATCTGTCTGTTTTAGATGGAAATGAAATTGTCTATATTGACAAAATTGATAGCCCACAACCGGTAAGAGCCTACTCTGAAGTGGGTGGGCGTGCACCCGCACATTGTGTGGCAACAGGCAAAGCACTTTTGGCTTATCAAGATTTGCAGGTCTTGGATCAATTGCCTCAACCGTTACCCCTTTTTACCGTTAATACTTTTTCTAATGTAGATAGCCTAAAGATTGAGCTTGAAGCTATTCGTAATCGCAAATATGCCACTAATTATGAAGAATGGCGGGAAGGTGTTCGTGGTTTGGGTGCCGTCATATTTGATCAAAATTTTATGGCTGTTGCGGCAGTTGGCTTGACGGCGCCCGCTAATCGGCTGAGTGATGAAAGAATGAAGCAATTGGGGCAGTCAGTTGTTGAGACGGCTGAAAAAATCACACGTGCGTTGGGAGGACGTACTAAATAAAATTTTCGATAAAACTTTTTGTAATGTGTATTGTTGGTGAAGTGAATGTTCAATTTTAAATATAAAAAATATACCAGGAGACATCATGAAACAATTAAAACTTACAGCAGCACTGGCTCTAGGCTCTGCGGTCGCCTTAACAAGTTTGTCGGCCCAAGCCCAAGAGAAATACCCTGATCGGCCAATTGAGCTGATCGTTACATTTGGTCCTGGTGGCGGTGCTGACGCCATGGCACGAAAAATGTCACAGCTATTAGAAAAAAGCATGAAGGTACCCATGCCCGTATCAAATGTTGCGGGCGCATCTGGTAATGCGGGGCTCAACAAACTATTAGCAGCACCTGCAGATGGTTATACAGCGGGTACATTAATTGCATTAACCGTATCGTCTTGGGGTGCCGGAATCGGTACAGCTAAAGCAAGTGATTTTGCTATTGCTGCGATCACACAAGATTCGCCTTCAATGCTTTTTGTTGAAATAGACAGCCCACATAAAACTTTTAAAGAGTTTTTGGCTTTCGCCAATCAAAACCCAAATAAGTTGAAAATTGCAACATCTGGCTATGGTACGCAAGACGACATAACGCTTAAGTATTTTGCAAATAAAGGGTACAAAATGACGAATGTTCCGCTTGCAAATCCAGCAGAGCGTTATGCCTCACCGCTAGGTAAACATACTGATGCAATTTATGAAGAGCCAGGTGATGTAGGCGCTTTTCTTAAGAGTGGAAAAATGCGTCCACTAGTCGTATTTGATGACACACGTCACCCGGCTTTTCCAGATGTACCCACCTCAAAAGAGTTGGGTTTTGAAATCAGTGATTTACCAAATTTTCGATCAATTGCAGTGAGTGCAAAAACATCGCCTGAAAAAGTTGCTGCTCTTTCTGCTGCAGTTAACGCTGCTTTAGCAACACCTGAGTGGAAAACGTTTTGTACAGAAACCTATACATGCGCTTCAAGAAGTTACACGCCCGCAGAAGCTCAAAAGTATATTGCTGAATTTCAGACAAAAGTTAGCAACTATCTCACTTCGTTCAAATGAAATTGAGATCTGATCTGCAAAGGTTAATTTCGCCTATTGCATTCATTGTTACAGCCTGGGTTCTTAAGGCTTATGTGGTTGAGTCGCCTGAAAGGGCGGCTCAAGTCACACGAGGGTTGGCTGGGCCATCAATGTGGCCAGATATGATGCTCTGGTCAATTATTTTTTTTGGATGTGTATGGGTTGTACAAATAGTAGTGGTTTTTTTTCGTGCTCTTAATTTACCGGTTGAATCTGCTGGCTCATCATATGAATTATCCAGTGACGCACAAAGCACGCCTTTTTCTATATTTATAGGTTGTGGTGTTGTTTGTATCTTACTTTATGGATATTTTATTCCCGTAATTGGTTTTGCTTTAGCCACATTGCTTTACCTAATTATTTGGTGCATTTTGGGGGGTATTCGCAAACCCCTTCTTTTGGGTTCAATAGGGCTATTAGGTACAGCTGTTTTGTTATATCTATTTGTGAAACTAGCTTCAATGCCACTTGATCGTGGTCAAGGAGTTATAGGTGAATTTTCAATTGCTTTATACCGAATGATGGGTATTTACTAAAGGATTTCCTGGTGGACGTTTTTATTAATTTATGGCACGGTTTACTTTATGCACTTGAGCCCATGAATTTAGGCATCATGTTAATTGGCCTTGCTTTTGGTACCGTTGCGGGCGCTTTACCTGGCATATCATTCGTCAATGCTATGGCCATGGCGTTACCTTTCACTTACGTCATGTCACCTGTTGCTGCGATGGTTTTTTTAGGCGGTATTTACGCAGGCGGGGTGTTTGGGGGCTCAATATCTGCAATTTTAATTAACATACCCGGTACACCCGCGTCATTACCTACCTGTTGGGAAGGGTACGCGATGACCAAGCGTGGTGAAGCTGCACGTGCATTAATGCTGGCTTTGCTCGCTTCTGCTGTGGGTGGCGTGGCCAGCGCGTTGCTGTTAACTTTTGGTGCACCACCATTCGCTAAAATTGCACTTACATTTGACCAGCCTGAATTTTTTGCAGCAACCTTTCTTGGTTTAATTAGCGTGATTGCAATTGCAAAAGAAGCACCAGCGATAAGCATGGTTTCGTTATTTTGCGGCATTTTAATTGGGAGCGTTGGAATAGATCCTTTGTACGGTATGCCACGTTTAACTTTCGGTTTGCCAATACTACAAAATGGCATTGATTTTGTTGTTGTGATGATTGGGCTTTTTGCGCTAACTGAAGTTCTAGAAATGTTAGGTAAGCGTTCATATGGGCAAGGTGAAGCTAAAAATATTCGTATGAAATTACCAAGTATGAAAGAGCTTTGGGCACTTAAGTGGCCAGCCTTAAGAGGTACCACAATTGGTTGTTTGATTGGTACGGTACCTGGTGCAGGCGCAACAGTTGGTGCTGTGGTTGCATATGGAATTGAAAAGCAAGTTTCATCACGAGGTAAAGAATTTGGTACAGGTGTTGAGGCAGGTTTAGTTGCCCCTGAAACGGCAAACAGTGCGACGACAGGCGCAGCAATGATCCCCTTGTTGACTCTGGGAATTCCAGGAAGTGCTGCAACAGCAATTATGTTAGCCGCACTGGTGTTGCATGGCATCACACCAGGCCCCATGTTGTTTGCTACACAAACTGATTTAGTCTATACAGTTTTTGCCAGTTTAATCTTAGCAAATCTTTTTATGATTGGTGCAGGCATGATCGTGGCGCGCGGTTTCGCAACGATTATGAAAGTACCCCCAACGGTTTTGGGCGCATTTATTGTTGTATTGAGTGTAGTCGGTGCTTACGGTGTACGAAACAATATTGCAGATGTTTATATTTGTTTGGGTTTTGGCGTACTGGGGTATGTCATGAAACACTTCAGTTTTCCTTCGGCACCATTGGTGTTGGGTATCATTTTAGGCCCGCTAGCTGAAAGATATTTCATGACTTCACTCGCAAATTATGACAACGATCCAACCATATTTTTTACTCGCCCAATCAGCGGAAGTATCATGGCATTTTCTATGCTTTTTATTGTCTGGGCTTTAGTGCCTGGCATTGGTGGCATGTTGATGCGACGCATCACACCAAAACAAAAAAATTATTAAAAGTAATATTTAAAAAAACTTAATGATCTTAACTAGATAAAACATCATCTATCTTTTATTCAATGTGAAATTTTTATGAAAACCAATCAAACTAATCATGATTTAAATGTATTCGATACATCTATTATTGATTTAGTAAATAAAGCCCGTAATGCTCAAAAGATAGCTAACGAATTTGACCAAGCTCGAGTAGACGAGCTTGTGGCTGCGGCCGGTTGGGCCATAATTGAGCCAACACGAAATCGTGAGTTAGCTGAACGTGCGGTTGCAGACACTGGGGTTGGTAACGTCGAAGATAAGGTTCGTAAAAACTATCGTAAAACATTAGGCTTACTTCGCGATTTACAAGGTGCTAAATCAGTTGGCGTAATTGCTGAAGATACAACGACAGGAATAGTAGAAATTGCGAGACCCGTTGGGGTGGTTTGTGCTGTTACCCCTTCAACAAACCCAGGTGCCACATCCGCTAATAAAATTATTAATGCCCTCAAAGGCCGTAATGCTGTAATCGTGGCACCTTCACCCAAAGGGTTAGGCACAGCGCAGCGGCTGATTCAATTTATACATGAGCAGTTTGATTTAATTGGTGCCCCCAGAGATCTTGTGCAAGTTTTGCATTCACCAATAAATAAAAAAGCGACAGCTGACTTAATGAGTTTATGTGACCTAGTGGTGGCAACAGGTTCGCAAGCCAACGTGAAAGCAGCTTATACATGTGGAACACCCGCTTTTGGCGTGGGTGCTGGAAATGTGGCTAGCATTATTGATGAAACGGCCGATCTTGATTTGGCCGCCGAACGTATTATTCGTTCTAAAACCTTTGATAATGCAACAAGTTGTTCTTCAGAAAACAGTATCGTAGTTGTAGCAAGTGTGCGAGATCATCTCTTAAAGTCGCTTCAAGCGCGAGGGGCTTATTTACTTAACGCAGATCAAGCCAAGCATTTGCAGCAGATTATGTGGCCTAACGGCAAGTTGTCTGCTGAGGTCACTGGTAAGTCAGCTGCAGTCATTGCACAGCTCGCAGGTTTTAACCATATTGAATCGAGCAATCTTAAAATTTTGATGGTTGATCAGGCTGAAAATGAGGTGGGTTTTGACTGCCCGTTTTCAGGTGAAAAGTTAAGTCCTGTTTTAACGGTTTACACCGTACCTGATTTTGAACATGCCTTACAAATGGTTGAGCGTATTTATGCATGGCAAGGCGCAGGCCATTCAGTGGGGCTTCATACAAATAAACAAGATCGAGCTTTAGAAATTGGTTTGCGATTACCCGTTTCTCGTGTGATCGTTGATCAAGCACATTGCATCGCAACCGGAGGAAGTTTTGACAACGGTCTTCCATTTTCATTGTCAATGGGTTGCGGTACATGGGGTGGAAATAATTTTTCAGACAATATGAACTATCGACACTATTTGAATACGACACGTATTTCTCGCCCTATTCCAGAGAAAATTCCAACTGAACATGAAATTTTCGGATCATATTTTGATAAATACGGTGTGATTTAAAATGATGACAATTTGCCAGCTTATTAATAAGCAAGCTCAACTGACACCCAATAATATCTATGCTTTAGAGGAAACCAGTGGTCAAGCATTGACATATGAGGCTTTATTATCAAGTTGCGCTGCTGTCACGCAAGTCATACAGGAGCACGGTTTACAAACAGGTGACACCATATCAGTTGTGATGCCTAACGGAATGAATACACTGCGTATTTTATTGGGGGCAATGTGGGGGGGCTATTGTGTAAACCCCGTTAATCTGCTTTCACAGCCCGATCAAATGCGTTATGTGATCGAACACTCTGATTGCAAACTTATTATGACCAACCCTGAATGGGCAGAAAAATTACAAGGTACTTTAAAGGGTATTTCACGGCCTATTGAAATGTTAGTTACTACAGAAACAATGGAATTATTGCCCGGTGAAATGTATTCATCAAAAGAGCAACTTGAAATATTTTCAAATTTTATAGAAAGCCAAGTTAACCCTCAAAACCCAGCTTTATTGATGTACACATCAGGTACAACAGGCATACCAAAAGGCGTATTGTTAACACAAGCCCAGCTTTCACATAATGCCTTATCGATCGTTGCAGAGCATCAGTTGACAGAGTGTGATCGCGTATTGGCTGTATTGCCGCTTTATCATATCAATGCTTTTATGGTGACAATGCTGGCACCATTAGTTTCTGGGGGAAGCTTGGGTTTAGTGCCACGGTTTTCAGCAGCACAATTTTGGAGCCAAGCCTCAACCATGGCTTGCTCTTGGATCAACCTCGTACCAACCATGGTTTCATACCTCATTGAGCATCCAGCGCCGCATTTGTCTGTTACAACAAATATTAAATTTTGTAGGTCAGCATCAGCTTCTTTACCGCCTGAGCATCTTCGAGGTTTTGAGAAAAAATTTGGTATTGGTGTAATTGAAACCATGGGTTTAACTGAAACAGCAGCTCCTGCATTTTCTAACCCACTTAATCGGTCAGAACGAAAGCTCGGCTCAGTTGGCAGGCAAACAGGTTGTGAAGCAGCCGTAATTGATGATAAATTTAATCTTGTGAAAGATGGTGTCACCGGCGAAGTTGTCATCAGAGGTAACAATGTGATGGCAGGTTATTATAAAAACCCAACAGCTACAACTTCTTCATTTACCCCTGATGGTTGGTTACGAACGGGAGATTTAGGGCATCGTGATGGTGATGGTTTTTTCTTTATTACGGGACGTATTAAAGAGCTCATCATTAAAGGGGGGGAAAACATTGCCCCGCGTGAAATAGATGAAGTACTTTTGCGTCACCCTGATGTTTTAGACGCTGCATCTGTTGGTATTCCTGATAAGCATTACGGTCAAGAAATTATGGTTTGTATTGTTTTGCGGCCAAAACGCAACACGAACGAAACTGAAATACGTACTTTTTGTGAAGTTCACTTGGGTAAATTTAAAACCCCAAAGATGATTTATTTTGTTTCTGAGTTACCTCGTGGCCCCTCTGGTAAAGTTCAAAGACTAAAACTTCCTGAATTTATTGCGACTGCAGGGTTAAACGTATAGATTAAGTTTAGTTCAGAAAATTTCAAGAAAAATTTGTTTATGACCTGAAACAGAAAAGGCATTTTTCACCTCGTTAAAGATGAAAAATGCCTTCAAACCGATTAACAGATTAACTTATGCCTAAAGCCTAAAGCCTAAAGCATTAAGCCTTTTTAGGTGCCTTGGCATAGCGTAGGTAAGGCAATTTAATGTCGATTTCGCCAAACTTTTCGCGAGCTGCGTCGTCACTTAAGCTCAAAGCGACAATCACGTCTTGACCCGGTACCCAGTTAGCGGGTGTAGCAAGCGGCACACCATCTGTTATTTGAATCGCATCTAAAGCCCGTAAAATTTCAGCAAAATTACGACCAACTGACATCGGGTATGACATCGTTAAGCGAATTTTTTTATCTGGCCCAATAATAAAAACAGTGCGAACCGTCGCAGTGTGAGCAGGCGTGCGGCCATCTGGTAAGTAAGCGTCAGCAGGCAACATGTTGTAGAGTTTTGCGACCTGAAGTGAACGGTCATCAATAATCGGGAAGTTAGCTGGTGCATCGGCGAAAGCTTCAATGTCACGCATCCACTTATGGTGCTCTTCGACGCTGTCAACTGAAACACCCATTACTTTGGTGCCACGGCTTTCAAAGTCTTTAGCTAACTGTGCAACCGCACCAAACTCAGTGGTGCAAACAGGTGTGAAATCTTTAGGGTGTGAAAACAGAATCGCGTAGTGATCACCCATCCATTTATGAAGGCTTAACTCACCTGATGTTGAGTCAGTGGTGAAGTCTGGGGCGATATCGTTGATACGTAATGACATATAAAAACTCCTTTTAATATTGAAATAAGCATGACTTAAGTGATTATTTAAATAAAGAACCTGAGTGGTTGCTTACTGATAGCCCGATAGCAACTAACGCTCTTTTTCAGCTCTCTTTTGAAGGCTTTAAATAACCTACTTAAGGTATACCACCATTTAATTACAAAAAATATAAAATGTATATTTGTAAATTACTATCGACTCTTAGTTAATAGTTATGGCAAACGTTGTAATAAGTTTTAAATGCGTCAACTAAGTGAGTGCAAATACGTGAGCACAACTACATGTACCGATTGCGTTAACTGATTACACAGCCAATTTTTCAACTAGGGTTGCAAAGCGGTTTATATAGTTTGATAAAAATTCATGTGTCGTTGCGTCGGTCACATGACCTTCTTTATCAATCAGGTTTGGTTTAAAAGTTATGTAAGCTTCACCCCCCATAACCGTTGCACCCACAATACCTAAAATTTGACGAAGATGTTGTTGGGCAACGGCCGTACCGATTGCGCCTGGTGTTGTACCCGTGATGCAAGTGGGTTTGTCTTTCCAAACGTTGTTAGCTGCCGGCTTAGAACCCCAGTCAATTGCATTTTTAAGTACTGCAGGTAGGGAACGATTGTATTCAGGCGTAATGATTAAAACACCCTGACATGCAGCCACCTCAGCAGTAAAACGGTTTATTTCTGCAGGGCGGTCACCTTCTAAATCACCATGGTACATCGGTAAATCTGCAATGTTAATCAGCTCAAAACTAAGCGAGCTGGGTGCCATTTTGGTTAATGCCAAACCGAGTAACTGGTTAATTGATTCTTTGCGACTACTGCCAACAATAAGCGCTATTTTATAAACAGACATGACAAAACCTTTGTTAAAACAATTTTATTAATTGGAATTTGAGCGAGTATCGCTCATGCTTCGTGACTTTTAAATTTAAATAGATCTTTATTACTTATAACATTCAAATTAAGAAACCTTATAAGAATAGACTATTTTGAAAGGGCGTTCATTTTTTTTAACGCTTCAACCTACCGAACTTATTCAGATTTTCATAACTTTACGCATTTTGTTCAAGACAAATAAAGTGTTGATTTGCTAAACTAAATACGAATGGTTATCATTACGTAAATTTACGTTTTGAAAAGGGTAAGTATGAAGAATCAAGTTTCAGCACTCAAACGCCGGCTTAACCGGGGTGGGCAACTTAAGCTCAAGGGTGCCGTTCAGCCATCATTAAGCATTTTAGCTTTGGCAATGTTGTCTCTAGGGGTTGCGCAGGCGCAATCGGTTGTCGCATCTATTAGTCAATCTGAATCAGCGCGGGTAAAAGTGGCACAAACCGAAATGCCGCGTACAGAAGTGTCTCAAATTAAAGCATCACAAACTGATACGCCACAAACTGATGCGCCACAAACCGTGTTGCAAACGTTTGATGCCATCACGGTTATGGGTGAAAAACTCAATCAAGCAACGCCTTGGGCAACCCAAACAGAGCGTCAAACGCTTGATGCGTTACAGATTTTAAATTGGTCTGAATTTGGAAGCCGGGCAGAGCCTGGTGTGAATTACAACGCCAGCAACCGTAGCATCAATATTCGTGGTCTTGACCAAAATCGCGTGCTCACACGTATTGACGGTATTCGCCAATCGTACCTAAAAGATATTCGGGGTGATATGGGTGGGGTAAAAGGGGGCTTAAACACCATCGACTTTAATACGTTGTCATCCATTGATATTGTGCGGGGTAGCGATTCAAGTACGGTTGGCTCGGGGGCATTGGGTGGCGTAGTTGACGTGCAAACCCTCAACCCATCTGATTTGTTGGTAGGCGGCAAAACATTCGGTGCTTTGGGTAAAACATCGTATCAGTCAGTTGATAACAGTTGGTTAGTCAACGCTGCTGTTGCAGGCCAAGGCAGCGATCGTTTTCAGTGGCTATTTCAAGCAGGCACACAGCAAGGCAATCAAACCATCAATCAGGGTACGGTGGGGGGGTACGGTATTGGGCGCACCGAACCCAACCCAGACGATTACACACAACAAAACTACATGCTTAAGTTGCAACAGCAATTTGATGGTGGGCATAAATTAGGCCTAACCGGTGTTTACTTCGAGCGACAAGACAATGTTAATGATTTGACCGCATCACCCACGACTTATGCACCAGGTAAAAGCGATTTAACAGAACAATCAACGCGTGAAAGCATCGCTCTTGATTATGCATGGGCTGCCCAAGGTCAAAAAGCGTTACTCGATTCATTCGCTGCCCAAGTTTATTGGCAAAAGGTCGAGCTTTCTAGCAACCTCAATGCAACCCGTATAGCATCACCTCGTGGGTCTTATCAACGCAAAAACACCATACAAGAATCAACCTATGGTCTTGAACTCGAGGTGGCAAAGTCTATTAATGGTCAAGTCAATCAGCTCTGGCAATCAGGGTTTGAATGGTTCGGTACACAAACTCAGCAATACGTTAGCGGTCAAGATACATGCACGTCATACCGTTTTCCACCATGCTCATTTTTACACGCCAATCAAGCTGATGTGCCCACCACAAATGGTGATCAATATGGGGCTTGGTTACAAAACACCCTAGACTTTGCGCAAGGTCAGTTTTCTTTACAGCCTGCTATTCGTTATGACTCATACAGCCAACGGCCCGATAACAGTTCATTTGGAAAAAACCCCGCTCATGCGCCGCTCCAGTCTTCAAGTGGCGAAGCATGGTCGCCTAAGTTATTGGCAACATGGCGTCCGCTTGAAACCTTAAGCCTGTTTGTGCAGTACGCCCAAGGTTTTAATGCCCCAACGGCAACTTAGTTATACAGCCGCTATGGCGCACCGGGTACATACCTAGTGCAAGGTAACCCAAATTTAAAAGCTGAAACCAGTGAAGGGTGGGAAATAGGTACCAAATTTGGTACATCACAAGCCAATGGCGCTTTAACTTATTTTGATAATCGTTACAAAAACTTTATTGAAAATGTTACGGCATCTGGAACTAGACAATACCCCTATTTCATTCAGTCTTACGAAAATTTAGATAACGTTCGTATCTATGGTCTTGAAGCGAAAGGTGAGTGGTATGTCACCAAAGGTTGGCGCACATACGGTTCGATGGCATGGGCAGTGGGGCAAAACCAAAATACAAAGCAAAACCTCAATTCAGTTGCACCGCTTACCGGTATTTTTGGCGTTGAATACAGCCAATCGTCTTGGTCCGTGCGCTCTCAGTTAACAGCCGCAGCTGCGCGCACACAAGTGGCGTACCCCAACGCAACGGTCAAAGCACCGAACCCAGACTTTCAAGCGCCAGGCTACGGCATAGTCGATTTGATGGCAACGTGGCGTCCTGAGCAGTTCAAAGGCCTAACCCTACAAGCTGGCATTTTTAATTTGTTTGACAAAACCTATTGGAATGCGCTCGATATACCGACAGCGGGTGTCACACCGATTTCTAGACCACTCGATGCGTATAGCCAACCTGGCCGCAATTTTTCAATTTCGTTGAGTTACTTATATTAATAAATGCAAGCGAATGGGTCGATTCCATTCTATCAATTCGCTTATCTAAAATTTTCAAATACAAAAATTTAAATTTTTTTGTCATCACATATTGGAGAGCCTAATGCTCGACTTGATTGATATTCCAAACAATAATTTATTCGATTCACAAGAGCTGTCTTTGAAATCGCAGCTCAAGCAAAAATATGATGCCTTAAGTGGTGTTGATCAAAAAAAACGTGCCCGCGATTTGGCGCACTTATTAAACGTGACTGAAGCACAATGGGTTGCATCATCGCTGGGTTCGCTTCAAAGCATTCGGTTGGAAGGCGATGGGCGTGAGGTATTCAAAGCGATTGGGTCACTGGGCTCAGTCATGGCGCTCACGCGAAACCAAAGTTGCGTTCATGAACGCCATGGTGAATATCTTGATATTCAAGCAAAGGGGCCAGTGGGTTTGGTGATGGGGTCCGATATTGATTTACGAATCTTTTTTTCTCGTTGGACAAATGTTTGGGCCGTACAAGATCACGGCCATTTGAGCTTGCAATTTTTTGATCAAACTGGGGTGGCAATTCATAAGGTATTTTGTACCGAAGAAACTGATACTGAGGCCTATTTGGTGTTGGTTCAGCGTTTTGCTGCTGCGCCTCACTGGCCTGTTGCGCAAGATACGCCAAAGCGCCTTCGTCAAGCGCATGTTGCAGATCGTGTTGCATTACGCCAAGCGTGGTTAGACCTAAAAGACACACATGATTTTTTTACAATGTTGCAAAAATTTGATGTCGAACGTTTAGGTGCATTAAGTGATGTGGGTTCAGATCTGGCGCAACAAATTAGCGTAGATTACATCGACACCATGCTGCGAGCTGCCGCTCATGCTCGAATACCCATTATGTGCTTTGTCGGCAACCCCGGCATGATTCAAATTCATTCGGGCATCGTTGAAAAAATAGTTCAACAGGGCCCTTGGCTGAATGTACTCGATGAAAAGTTTAACCTTCATCTTAATCTTGATCATATCCAAAACGTTTGGGTCGTTAATAAACCCACAACCGATGGTTGGGTCACGTCAATTGAGGTTTTTGATGATGCGGGTGAGATGATCGTTCAATTCTTTGGGGCACGTAAGCCGGGTGTTTCAGAGTTGCCTGCTTGGCGTGATCTTTTGGTGTCGCTTTGTTCTGAAAAGTTGGCCGCATGAAGCTGAAAATTATTCGGTGTTTACAGCTAAGTATTATGCTGACATTGATGTTTTATTTAGAGTCAATGGTATGGGCGCAGCAAGCTGAAACAGCGGCCTCTAGCGTCAAACAAGTGCCTAAGCAGCGCTTGGTGACGTTGGGTGGCAGTGTGACTGAAATTGTATATGCCCTAGGTGCCGGCGATTTAATCGTTGCCACAGATCAATCAAGTCTATATCCAAAGCAAGCTCAACAACTGCCAAGTGTTGGCTATTACAGAAGCGTACCAGCAGAAGGTATAGCCGCTATGAAACCGAGTTTGGTGTTGGCCTCTGATCATGCTGGGCCACCTTTAGCGATTCAGCAATTAAAAGCGCTGGCTATTCATGTTGAAAGCGTGTCAGACGAGCCCACTATGGCCTCATTGCAATCACGTATTCGCCAAATTGCACATGCTTTAAATAAAGAGCAAGCAGGTGAAGATTTAATTATGCAGGTTAATCAGCATGTTGTCGCTGCCTTAAAAATGCCTGTGCGATCTCAACCGACTATGTTGATTGTGATGCGTGGTGGCAAACTATTGGGTGCAGGGGGTGACACCGCTGCCAATGTGGTGATTGAACAATCGGGCTTGCATAATGTACTGAGTGCACTGAAAAGTTATCAACCCATCACGCCCGAGGCTGTTAGTGTGGCTGCACCTGAGGTCATTATTGTTACGCAAAGCTCCGTGACTGCATTGGGTGGGCTTGAAAAGGTTAAAACCCAGCCTGCATTAATGCACACCCCAGCGGTAAAAAATAACCAAGTCATTGTTTTAGACGATTTGTTAGCGCAAGGCTTTGGGCCGCGTTTTGGTTTAGCGATTCAGTTAATACGCGGGGCTTTAGGGTCATGAGTGTTGAACCATTCGCATCGACTTCAAAGTTAACTTTTGCATTGCTGATCTTAATGCTGGTTTCTGCAATAGGGGTAACCGCTGTTCAAGGTGCTTACCCCATTTCATTATTGACGCTTATCAATAGTGTGTTGGGGCAACCCTCCCTTGACGTGGTCAGTCAGCATGTACTGCTCGATATTCGCTTACCACGCATTGCATTGGCGGTCGTTGCGGGGGCGGCGTTGGGGGTCACAGGGGCCGCTATGCAAGCTTTGTTTCGCAACCCCTTGGCTGAGCCGGGCTTGGTGGGCTTGTCGTCTGGGGCGAGTTTGGGTGCGGTGTTGGCTATTGTTTTGACTTCAGGTGGTTTGCTCATTATTGGTGGTTTTGCTTTTTTAGGGGCGTTGGCTGCAACTTATTTAGCGTATTTGTTGGGTATGCGCTCGAAAAGTGTGTCGGGCTTGCTGCTTGCAGGTATTGCTATTAACACTATTGTGTTTAGCCTAATGGGGCTCATGATTGTGCAAGCCAGCGACGTGCAATTACGTGATATTACTTTCTGGAATATGGGTAGTTTGGCTAGCGCCACCTGGCCTGTCTTAGGGGTGCTTTCCCCTTTGGTTTTAATCGGAATGGGTTTGTTGATGTCACGTTGGCGGGTACTTAACGCTTTGTTGTTGGGTGATCAAGCCGCCTTCCATTTAGGCTACAACTTAAAAAAAATTCGCTGGCAATTACTGACTTTGGTGGCCCTCACGGCAGGCCCGTTGGTTGCTGTTACAGGCGGTATTGGTTTCGTGGGGCTTGTGGTGCCACACTTGGTGCGTATGGTCTTGGGTGCTGACCACCGATGGGTGATGCCGGCATCAGCGTTGACCGGAGCCTTAGCATTGGTTTTGTCTGATGGGGTCGCTAGGGTTGCCATGGCGCCGGCAGAATTACCCATTGGTTTGGTAACCAGCTTAGTGGGTGGGCCATTTTTCATTTGGTTGTTACTTAAAGGTCGGGCGTGATGAAAAAAATCTGTGCACAGACCTATGAATCAATAAGGCAGCCATCACTCCATCAAACCAAAAAAAACAATGGCAAGCCGTCTTTACGCGTTCAATCATTATGCATGCGCTTAGGGTCAAACCAACATACAAAAATGATTTTGAACGATATATCATTTGATTTGCCTGTTGGTCAGGTCATGGCTGTATTGGGCCCCAATGGTGCGGGTAAGTCATCATTACTTCATAGCTTAAGTGGTGACATAAAACCTTATTATGGGCAGATTTTTTTTGATGAACAATCGATTACAGATCTTTCATCTAAAACCCTAGCCACAATACGAGCCGTGTTGCCACAACAGCAATCAATGTCATTCAATATGACGGTTGCTACAGTGGTGGCAATGGGGGCTTATCCGTTTATTCAGGCCACCCCTAATGATGTGAGCCAATGGGTTGTGCAAGCATTGCAGGCAGTCGATCTTGAGGCGCTACAAAATAGAGATTACTTGGCGCTATCAGGGGGTGAGCAGCAACGCGTTCAGTTTGCGCGTTTGTTAGTGCAGGCTTATGCCATCATTCAGCAAAGAAAGCATGTATATATTTTTCTTGATGAACCCACAGCAAGTTTAGACCCTAAGCATCAAGTTTTACTGATGCGTGTGGTGCGGGCATTAGCTGGCTCACGGTGTGCGGCAGTGTTGGTGGTGATGCATGATTTGAACTTGGCCGCACGGTGGTGCGATAAGGTTTTATTGCTTAACCAAGGTCAAGTGGTTACATGTGATCATCCGTCAAAGGCCTTGACATCAGACCGACTTGAATCTGTTTACGGCATACCTATGGCCGTCATGCGTAACCCACATCATGCACAAAGCGTCTGGGTAGTCAGTCATGGTTGAGTGGGTTCTAGCACCTCAGTTTTTGAATTTGCGTAGAGGCCTACTCATGGCAACTGTTATCGGTATACATGCTGGAATAGTCGGGGTATGGGCTCAAGATTCACAAGTGAACATTTCGTTTGGTCAACCCGCAATTGAAATGGCACTTGACTTTTCAAGTGCTGAATCAAATACATCAGAAGAGCCAATAGCAGAACAGCCGACATCAGAACAGCCGACATCAGAAGAGCCAATAGCAGAACAGCCGACATCAGAACAGCCGACATCAGAACAGCCGATCGATACCTCTACGCATCAGTTTGTTGAACCTGAACCTGATCTTGCGTCTGAACCTGAGTCAAAATCTCTACTTAAACCGCTACCTAAGCCTGAACCTCAAGTAAAAAAACAAACAAAAAAAACGGTGTCTAAAAATGACACGAACCAAGCCTTAACTCAAAAAACTGAATCGTCTCAGATTAAAACGTCAGCTGGAACGCAACAGCAAACGGCAGATCAAGAACCCGTACCCGCGCAGTTTATGAACATCAGCCAGCTGATTTTTGACGGCGGCCCCCCTGTGCCACTTTACCCAAAGCAGGCTAGGTTAAATGGGGAAGAAGGGCTTGTGGTGGTGCGTATCAGTATTGATAGATGGGGCAGCGTTGAAAAAAGCCAAGTGTTTAAGTCATCTGGTTTTGAGTTGCTTGACCACGCGGCACTAGATGCCACCACAAATATTCGTTTTAAACCGTATCAATTCAAAACCATGTCAAATCATGTGATGGTTGATATTCCTTTTAATTTTATATTGAGCCCTTAAATCATGACGCAGCAACCCATACTTTGGTTCACACTTTGGGACCAAACCGATTTTATTGGTAAATCATTACTCATTATTTTGATGGGTATGTCATGTGTAACGTGGTATTTGATTATTTCTAAAACTATCATGATCGTTCAGGCTAAACGCTATGCGACAAATTTTTTAATCACATTTTGGAATGCGACCTCACTGAAGCAAGTTGAGCATGAGCTCATCGCCCATGGTGTTCGAGACCCTTTTTCTCATTTAACGATTCACGCTTTACATGCGCAATCTCATCACGCACAGTTTGGTGCGAATCGGCTTGAAGAGGCGGGTACGACAGGCGAGTTTGTGACACGCAGTATGCGCAAAGTGATTGATGAAGAAACATCAAAACTTGAAAACGGCTTAACAACGTTAGCAACCATCGGGGCAACAGCGCCATTTGTAGGTTTGTTTGGCACAGTTTGGGGTGTTTACCATGCACTGATGGCTATTGCCAGTGACGCGGGTGCTAACTTTGCAAGTTTAGCCGGGCCCGTCGGCGAGGCTTTGGTAATGACAGGTTTAGGGCTGGCTGTGGCTATACCTGCAGTCTTGGCCTATAACTCTTTTGTGCGCAATAACCGCGTGTTGCTGGCTAAGCTTGATGGCTTTGCCCATGAGCTATTTGTATTTCTCACCACGGGTCAAACCGTGACTCATCAAAACGTAAAGCCTATTTCATCGCACTTGTCACGAGTAGGGGGCTAGCATGGCTTTTGGCTCATTTGAAAATCAACCCTCATCCGTTGGTCGCACCATGTCAGAAATTAATATGGTGCCGCTTATTGATATTGTTTTAGTGCTGTTGGTGTTGTTTATTTTGGCGGCCCCTATGGCGGCTCAATCGATTCAAGTTAATTTACCCAAGACGGCGGCGGTAGCGTCTCAAGAGCAGCCCAAGACACTCGACATCACGTTAAATGCCATGGGTGATCGTATGGCTCAAGACGGTCAACGCTTAAGTGACGACCAACTCATAGCCTTGTTAACCAGTGTAAAACCAATGCAGGATCAAGAAGATAACCTCGCTGTGCGCATCTGGAGCGATCAGGACGTTCGTTACGCGCACTTAGCTGAGTTGATTGCATTTTTTCGCAATATGGGCATCAGCAAAGTTTCTCTGATGACGCGAATGCCTTAAGGTGCTCGGCACCTGCCATTAACTGTCATCTTTTGACCCTTTAGGGGAGGTGGTTTTCTTATTTAAAATAAAATTAATATTTTGGGCCATCTCATCTGTCGCAACCCTGTATGATTTTCCAATTGGTTTCAAAAGATGAGTTTTAAAGTATGAACCCAGTCTTATATTCTTTTCGTCGCTGCCCTTATGCTATGCGTGCCAGACTTGCGCTGCTGTCGTCTGGGCTTGCATATGAAAAGCGTGAGGTCACCCTTAAAAATAAACCTGCACACTTGCTTGAGCTTTCACCAAAGGGAACGGTGCCCGTTTTGTGGTTACCAGACCAAACTGTTATTGATGAAAGCCTCCATATCATGCGATGGGCTCTGGGTCAGTGTGACCCCGGTGGGTGGTTAGAAACGTTAGATGCTCATGCTGAGGCGCTTATCGTTTTGAATGATGAAACCTTTAAGTTTCACTTAGATCGATATAAATACCCCGTTCGTTATGATTTAACAGATGAACAAGCATTAAGTATTCATCGTGAGCAAGGTGCCTTGGTGCTACATAAGCTTGAACAATGCTTATGTGAGCAACCTTATCTTAGTGGGGCAAGTTGGGGCTTTACCGATGCGGCCATTGCCCCATTTGTAAGACAATTTGCACATGTAGACCCGCAATGGTTTACTGCTCAAACATGGCATAAACTGGCAGCGTGGTTAGTTAACTTTGAAATATCGACTGCCTTTGTTACCGTCATGCGCCGCTAGGCGCTAGCGCCAAAATATTGGTGCAAGAAAATAATAAAAAAATATTTGTGTTTCACCATATTAGCGATATGATTTGCTTGTTAAAGTTTTGTTTTAAAGACAAACACATCATGAGCCCTGAAACCAAGCAAACAGCAAACCTTCCTCCTCAACAAGCAGCGTTGCAGTCTGCAATGTCTTCAAAATATCCATTCAGTTGGCGTATTTTGCATTGGCTCATGGCTGCCATGATTGTGGGTTTAATTATTGTTGGTATTGTGATGGCCGATCGAGCTGAAGCCAATATATGGGACGATCTAACAAACATACTTTATGCATGGCATAAAGCATTGGGGTTTTCTATTATCTTTTTAATCATTCTTCGCATCGTAATTCGTAGACGTGAAGGTGTGCCCACATACCCTAGCAATGTTTCACCCAAACTCTTGTTCATTGCTCATCAAGCCCATACATTGCTCTATACGCTGATGATTATTGTGCCATTAATGGGTTGGGCGGCTGTCACAGCCTACCCCGCGTTGATTACGATCGGTGGCTACCATTTACCTGCCATGCCGTTTGTTCCTCAAAGTGAAACATTGGCAAAACAGCTGTTTGATCTACATGGCTGGTTGGCCATAACTTTAGGCATCATCATTATTGCCCACATTGCAGGTGGCTTAAAACACCTCTTTATTGACCGAGACGGTGTCTTCCAACGTATGTGGTTTGGTTCAAAATAAGCCTCAATTTTTTGGCTGTCTCTTAATTGTCCGTTCGTTGTCCATTCGTTCAATTTTTGTTTAATGTTCGTTTACGTTTCGATTAATTTTCGTTTACCGCTCGTTGTTTGGCAATTAGGTCTTGTCGGCTTTCATTTGATTTTTTAATCACATTAAATTAACTTCTTGACAACTTGAAGCAACCAAGCTGCGGTCTCTTTAAAAGCTCGAGCACTCATGTCGAGTGCCCGGGTATCAGGTACCCATCGCCGCCAAGTGGGTCGTGCACGGGCCTCATAATCAGTCGCTACGGGTACAAACGTTATTTGACGGTTCGCAAAGTCACCCATAGCCCGACGCATGTGCAGGGCCGAGGTCACCAAAAAAGCCCGTTTGACGCCTGCACCATCAAGCGCACGAAACGTCATGAGCGCGTTTTCTCGAGTGTTTCGGCTAGACTGTTCAAATATTAGAGCTGATTTTGGTACCCCAAGTAAGACAAGCATATCTGCCATGGCTTGGGCTTCAGAAGTTAAATAGGTTGACTCAAGGCCACCCGTTAAGATTATTTTTTGTGCTTTCCCCGCATGAAATAGTTTGGCTGCCATCACCATACGATCAGCGGCAAGGTTCAGATCAGCCTCTGGGTTAAGGCTGTCTGCCGGGTTAATACCTCCACCGAGCAACACAATGGCATCAGCAGGTTGCAAAGTGCTTATTGATACGGGCGGGTAGTCTCGTGTGACCCAGTTGTAAAGTGCATCACTAGCAATTGGCATTGACCACACAAGTAACCAACACCAAGCCCCTAACCCGAAAAGTAATGCTCCCCGTTTGCGTTGGCTTAAACCCAGTATGCAAGCTAAAAGCCCTAAAAATAACGCGGTGCCTAAAGGTGACACCAGTGCGACAAGCCATTTATCAATTAAAAACATATTGTCCTAATTTAAGAGGGTGCTTGTGTTCTTGTCACAAGGTAAAGCATGAGGACGGCTTCGCCGTCTGCGCTTACATCCACGCCCTGAACGACGGGGTTTTACGCGCAAATCTGATGAAGTTAAGTTTAACAATTATTGATCATTGAACATGTGAAATAAGTTTGTTTACCCGCACCATCAAGATCTTCATCAAGGAACAACCCGATCGTCAATAAGCGTTATATTTAGTTATTAAGATCATCATCAAGTGACCTATAGATTTCGTCATCAAGGGGCAAAAGGGGCTATACAATATGTTTTTAGCGCATTTTGGGCGTTGGCTATGAAATATATCGTTTGGGCATTACGCATCATCATATTTTTGGCGGTCTTATTTTTTGCCTACAAAAATATGAATCTCGTCGAGGTTACTTTTTTTGATGGGGTTTCAATGGGGCAAGTGCCACTCATCGTAGTGATGTTGGTCACGTTCGTATTGGGCACTGTATTTGGTCTGCTTTTAACTGTACCCAGCGTTTTAAGGCGTCGCCGTGAGTTAAATCGCTCACGACGCGAGCTTGACCGCATACAGTCAATTGTGGCCCCTCAAACATCAACACTCAGTCGCGACAACACAGCCGACCACATTGTTGTAACACCACTATAAGAGCCCATTAATGGATTTCGAATCTTGGTGGTTAATCTTTATGCCGTTGTTATTTGCCCTGGGTTGGATAGCTGCACGGTTTGATTTTCGGCACATACTGTCTGAAACACGACATCTTCCCGATTCATATTTTAAGGGTTTAAATTTTTTACTGAATGAACAACCTGACCGCGCGATTGACGCGTTTGTGGAAGTGGCTAAGCTCGACCCTGAAACAGTTGATTTGCATTTTGCCCTAGGCAGCTTATTTCGCAGACGCGGCGAAACCGAACGTGCGATTCGGGTGCACCAAAGCTTATTGTTACGGGCTGATTTGCCAGATATCAAACGTGAGCATGCATTGCACGAGTTGGCGCAAGATTTTCTCAAAGCGGGCATGCTTGATCGTGCTGAAACAGCCTATCTAGAACTCGAATCAACTGCCTATTCTGTACAAGCGAAACGCGCCTTGGTTCGTATTTACGAATCAGAGCGAGACTGGGTGCGTGCTATTGAAGCGATTAAACAGTTAGGAAAACAAGTCGATGAGACTGTGCCGCAACGGGTACATTATTACTGCGAAATAGCACAAAAAGCTCTAGAGTTAAAGCCCCATGACTTACACGCTGCTCGACAGGCGATCGAGGGTGCCAACGAGGTGGTGCGTGATGACCCAAATTCGTCAACCCCTGCCTCACGAGCACGCTTACTGATGTTGCGTGCCACGCTGGCTGCGCTTGAGGGTGATGATCAAGCCCAACGAAATCATTTACTAGCTGTGCTTGAAGAAGCCCCCGAATACGCGGGTTTGATGGCGCAGCAACTTATTATGGTTGATACGCGTTTAAATGGCCACGCCACACAAACGTTAGCATCGCATTATCAAATTTACCCTTCGCTTGACTTGTTTCAAGTCATATTTAAAACCTTACGTACACAACAAGACAGCAAAACTGCATGGCTTTTTGCGCGAGATGCGTTGCGTGCCCACCCCTCATTATTGGGGCTTGATAGTTTAATAGAAGTCGAGCTTGCGCAAACAGATCAAGTCGAACCTGACCCTGAAGCACCGCTAGATAGCCGGGCCCTTAACAAAGATGATTTGGTTTTATTGCGCAGCATTATGAAGCAACATTCACAACGACTTGATCGCTATACCTGCCAAGTATGTGGCTTTCAAGCGAAACGTTATTATTGGCAATGCCCGGGCTGCCATGGGTGGGAAACCTATCGTCCCCGTCGCCTAGAAGAAATCTAATGAAACTTTTTCCAAAAAAAGCCGTTCAAGGCGTTCGCGTTTTAGTGGTGGGCGATGTCATGCTCGACCGATATTGGTTCGGTGAAGTTGAACGCATTTCACCTGAAGCACCCGTGCCTGTCGTTCATGTGGCAAGACGCGAAGACCGATTGGGTGGTGCGGCCAACGTGGCCCGTAATATTGTGGCGTTGGGTGCACAGGCCACTTTGGCAGGCATTATTGGTCAAGACGAACCCGGGTTAAGCGTTAGAGCATTGCTGGCACAAGATGGTGTGGTCGACAGTTTAGTAACCGACCCCGTGCACCCCACTACCTTAAAAATGCGTGTGTTAGGCCGGCAACAACAACTGTTACGGGTCGACTTTGAACAGCCTCCTGCTAAAGCCAGTATTGATGCCATGCATCTGCAGGTTGAAAAACTGCTCAGTCAACATGATGTGTTGGTGCTTTCAGACTATGCAAAAGGCACCTTGGCCCACGTTGAGCATTTGATTGAAAAAGCCAGAGCCCTTAGATTACCTATTCTAGTTGACCCGAAAGGCAACGACTATACCCATTATCTTGGCGCCAGCTTGGTCACGCCGAATCGTTTAGAAATGCAACAGGCTGTCGGTATCTGGAAGACTGAAGATGAGCTTACTGCACGGGCACAGGCCCTTCGTGAAAAGCTCTCACTTGAAGTGTTGCTCGTCACCCGATCAGAGCAGGGCATGACGCTCTTTACCCCAACAGACCGGCATCATGTTGACGCTATGGCTCACGAAGTGTTTGATGTGTCGGGCGCAGGCGATACCGTTTTGGCTACGCTTGCAGTCATGCGTGGTACCGGTGCAGAATGGGTTGACGCCATGCAGTGGGCGAATCGCGCCGGTGGTATTGTGGTGGGTAAATTGGGTACATCAGTCGTGACAGCAGAGGAACTATTATGATTATCGTTACGGGCGCAGCGGGTTTTATCGGTGCAAACTTACTACAGGGTATAAATGCGCGCGGTATTGACAATATTTTGGCGGTTGACGATTTGCAACAGGGTGATAAATACGCTAATTTAGCCCTTGGCAAAATTGCCGACTATCAAGACAAAGACGAGTTTCGTGAACGACTCAAACTCAGCCCTACCCAAAGTGGTTTAGCCAATGTAACAGCGGTGTTTCATCAAGGTGCTTGTTCAGACACAACTGAACGTGATGGTCGTTTTATGATGAACAACAACTACCGTTACACACTCGAGTTGTTTGAGTGGTGCCAAGCTAGGCGTATTCCATTTATTTATGCTTCATCTGCGGCTGTTTATGGTGCGGGGCCGGTCTACACCGAATCGCTTGAAAATGAAGGCCCGTTAAATGTTTACGGTTATTCAAAGTTTTTATTCGATCAGGTATTACGCGCCCGCATGTCAAGTTTGACAGCACAGGTTGTAGGCTTGCGTTACTTCAATGTTTATGGTCCTCAAGAACAACACAAAGGCCGTATGGCGTCTGTTGCGTTTCATAATATGCAGCAGTTCATGGCCGAAGGTCATGTTCGCTTATTTGAGGGTTGGAATGGCTACGAAAATGGTGGCCAAATGCGTGACTTCATCGCTGTCAGTGATGTGGTGGCAATTAACTTACACTTTTTAGATCACCCCGAGATCAGTGGTATTTTTAATTGTGGAACGGGCCTGGCTCAACCATTCAATGATGTGGCAGTAACCGTGGTGAATACCTTGCGCGAGTCGCTCGGTGAAAAAACCATGCCTCAAAGCGAACTGGTTCGCCAAGGTTTCTTGCGTTATGTACCGTTTCCAGAGGACCTCAAAGGACGTTACCAAAGCTACACCCAAGCCGATGTCACTGCGCTTCGAGGTAGCGGCTTTGCCGCACCTATGCAAAGTGTTCAAACCGGTGTGGCACATTATGCTCGCAATTGGTTGGCTCAACGTTAATTAGCTGTTCGCATTATCAAATTAATACCTTCGCACGACTCATGCGCTTGATTATTAAAGTACCTAACGTAACTTAGGTATCGGGTAACATCGATTCGTATTAATACGCGTCGCTAAACGTCTACACTGGCGCTTTATTTATTCAAGTTGTTTGGCACTATTGAGCTCTTTAAACAAGGGTTAATTTGCCATGAAATGCTCAATATTTACAATCGTACGTCAATCACTATTGATCATTCTTTTACAATTTTCACCACAGGCATGGGCGCTAGACTTGAACCATGCATCGGTAGATGAGTTACAAAGCATTTCAGGTGTGGGGCCAAAAATGGCTCAACGTATTGTGACTGAAAGGGCACGCGGCCCTTTTGAGTCACTTGATAATTTGGCAGAACGTGTCAGTGGTGTGGGTTCCAAACGCATCGATCGCTTCAAAGCTGCGGGTTTAAAAGTTGGTCCAACTGTTGGTTCCGCTGTTGGCTTAACGCCCGGGTTGGTACCCAGTTCAAACGCTAATGAGATCGAACCCTACCTTTCAAACTCAGTGCGTATCAACACGCTTAAGTCAGGCGCGTTAAAATCAACTTCAGTAACAAAGAATATAGCGCGGGCGACAAGGGCTTCAAAAGCTCAATCTGCCGCCATGCCCCCCATTACTCCTGAAATATGGTTGATTGATCATGACGCATCAAACCCTTGAACATACAGTGGGTAACACCCCCTTGGTTGCTTTTCAACGCATACCGGGTATTGCGGGTGCACCACGAGGTAATGTTTTATTAGGTAAGCTTGAGGGCAATAACCCTGCTGGTTCTGTGAAAGATAGGCCGGCGCTATACATGATTCGAAACGCAGAAGCGCGTGGTGAAATCAAACCGGGCGACACGCTCATTGAAGCCACCAGTGGCAATACAGGTATTGCTTTGGCTATGGTGGCAGCGATGAGGGGTTATCGCATGATTTTGATCATGCCCGACAATTTATCAATTGAGCGGCGTGCCGCCATGACTGCCTATGGTGCTGAGTTAATTTTGACACCTGCAAGTCAAGGCGGTATGGAATATGCGCGTGACTTGGCGGGCGATATGCAAGCACAAGGTAAAGGTAAGGTACTTGACCAGTTTTCAAACCCTGACAACCCCTTGTCGCATTTTGAAACAACGGGGCCTGAAATTTGGCAACAAACAAACGGTTTAATTACTCATTTTGTAAGTGCTATGGGTACGACGGGTACCATTACGGGTGTAGCGCGATATTTAAAATCACGCAACCCAGCCATTCAAATTATTGGTGCGCAACCCGCTGAGGGCTCTCAAATTCCCGGCATTAGAAAATGGCCTGAAGCCTATATGCCTAAAATTTATGATGCTTCATTGGTTGATCAATTTGAAACGATTGAGCAAAAAGAAGCTGAAGCTATGGCACGTCAAATGGCCGCAGAAGAGGGTGTTTTTGCAGGCATTTCAGCTGCAGGTGCGTTCGTAGCAGCAATGCGTGTTGCCCAATCAGTTCAAAATGCCACCATTGTGTCAATCGTGTGCGACCGTGGCGATCGGTATCTATCAACTGGAGTGTTCAACACTTAATTTTGATTATCAATTAACCGATATGCAATCACTTTGATGCATTAAATTCTAGTAGTGCAATCTTCAATCACTTCGATGCATGAATTTACAGTAGAACAATATTCAATCACTTCGATGCATTAATCGCTTGCGCTAAGTCGGCTACAGCGCTGGCATAAAAGTAGCTGCGGTTATATTGTGTAATGACAAAAAAATTTGGTGTACCCACTCGGTATGCCACGGTGTCTTGTTTAGGTAGGGCTAGATCGATTACACCTAATAAGTGGTCTTGCCACTTAACTGTGCTTAAAGTCTGCGGCGCTTTAACGCCAGAAACGTTGACTTTTGAGGGGGCCAAACCTGCACCCACGGCCAAAACTGCAACAGTAGAAGCTGTCAAAGGTTTAGAGCCGGCTGCTTCAAGTTCAGACCACTTTAAATAGGGCGTTAAGCCCCCATCAACCCATTTAGCAGCATCAGGTGGTGCCGAAATGGGCGCATATATTGCTAACCCCTTGACCCAGCCGTGTTGAACCAAAAAGTTTGCTACCGATAAAATGGCGTCATCAAAATTGTTTGATAAATCAATGCGCTGTTTGGCTTGCGCAGAAACAGCGTAGCGCAAAATACTGCCTGGCATAAATTGCGGAATACCGATCGCACCTGCGAACGACCCCAGTTGGGTGCTGGCATCTATTTTGCCCGCCATATCAAGTTCAATTAAATCGGCAAGTTGATCTTGAAATAGTTTGACCCGATCAGGGCGAATCGGGGGCGGGTAATGAAACGCCAATGTGCTCAATGCATCAAGCACCTTAAAGTCACCCATATTGCTTCCATAAAGGGTTTCAATGCCAATGATGGCTGCAATCAATTCAGCGGGTACACCGTATATGTCTTCTGCTTTTTGCAGTGTTTGAGCATGCGTTTGCATAAACGCTACACCGCCTCGAATACGAATCGGTTCCACAAAGCGTTGTCGATAAACTTGCCAATCACGAACAGCTTTAGCTCGATCGGGTGGCGGTGGCGTCATGAGCCTTGCGACCGTACTTTGATAACGGGCTTGGCCCAATATAAACTGCACTTTAGCCAAAGGAATACCCCTGTCAAGAGCAGTTTTTTTGGCAAAATCAGCCACAGATGAATTCTGCCAAGAGGTTGGGGCAATACTGGGGTTTGGTTTGACTTCAGCCCGAACAGGCCGTGCTACTGTGGCTTTGTTAGCGCGGGCTAAAGTAGCCTCTTGAGATGCCTGAGTTAAGTTAACAGGCGCGGTTTGTTCGTTAGCCTGCTTTGAACTTTGAGGGTGATCAACGCTAGAACAGGCCGTTAAAGTCAGCAAAAACGAGACACTGATCAAGCCACGTTGAATTAAAAGTTGCGCAAACGATGAATATTTAGACATAATAAACCTATGGAGACACTATATATTACTCACCCCAGCTGCAAATTGCATGAAATGGGGCCAGGTCACCCCGAGTGTCCTGAGCGATTAGACGCGATTTCAGATCAACTGCTATCAAGCGGTCTTTTGTCTTACTTGAAAGAAAATCAAGACTTCGAGCCTGTTGACGTTCATTCATTGTCGCGTGTTCACCCTAATCAGTATCAAACACTGTTGCAAAAATGGTTGCCCGAGTCGGGTTATCATGAAATAGATGGTGATACCGTTATGAACCCCCACACCCTCAAAGCAGCTCGTTATGCTGCGGGTGCAGTGGTGTCGGCAGTTGATGCCGTGATGGCAAAAGAAGCCACAACAGCTTTTTGCGCAGTGCGACCACCTGGCCATCATGCTTCACGCGAAAAAGCGATGGGGTTTTGTTTTTACAATAATATCGCTGTTGCAGCGTTGCACGCTATTGAAAAACATGGTTTGCAGCGTATTGCGATTATTGATTTTGATGTGCACCATGGCAACGGTACTGAATCAATTTTTGCCCACGACTCTCGTGTGCTGATGTGCAGTTTTTTTCAGTATCCGCTGTTTCCTGACTGTGGCGTTCACGACCCAGCCCCCAATATGGTCAACGTGCCTGTGCCAGCCTATTCGACTGGTCATGTTGTGCGTCAATTGGTAACTGAACAGTGGCTACCCAGATTAGCTGAACATCAACCTGAATTGGTGCTCATTTCAGCAGGCTTTGATGCCCACCGTGAAGATGATATTGCTCAATTGGGCTTGGTTGAGGCTGATTATGCTTGGTTAACCGAGCAAATAGTGGCTGTTGCAGACCAATACGCTCAAGGGCGAGTGGTCAGTGCTTTAGAGGGTGGTTATAACCTGTCAGCATTAGGTAGAAGTGTGGTTTCGCATATTAAAGCGTTATCTAAGCTGTAAACTAATGTATTAATTTAAATCGCAGCCCGGAGAAAGCAATGAAGGTGTTGGTTCCAGTTAAACGCGTTGTTGACTATAACGTTAAAGTACGTGTGAAATCAGACCAGACTGGCGTAGATATTGCAAACGTTAAAATGTCGATGAACCCGTTTGATGAAATTGCCATAGAAGAGGCCACTCGCCTGAAAGAAAAGGGCGTAGCCACTGAGCTGATCGCTATTTCCTGCGGTCCTATCGCATGCCAAGAAACCTTGCGCACCGCTATGGCCATTGGTGCAGACCGAAGTATTTTGGTGCAAACAGATGTTGAGTTACAGCCCTTAGCGGTGGCTAAATTATTAAAATCAATTGCTGAAAAAGAAACGCCTGATTTAATTATTCTCGGCAAGCAAGCAATTGACGACGACGCGAATCAAACTGGTCAAATGCTAGCTGCTTTACTCGGTTGGCCACAAGCTACATTTGCCAGTAAAGTTGACGTGGCTGATGGTTTTGCAGTGGTTACCCGGGAAGTTGATGGCGGTCTTGAAACTATAAAAATTAAATTGCCAGCCATTATTACAACTGATTTACGCTTAAATGAGCCTCGCTATGTCACGCTGCCTAACATCATGAAGGCCAAGAAAAAGCAGCTTGATATTGTTACGCCAGAGTCTTTGGGTGTTGATCCTGCACCACGTCTTTCTACTCTAAAAGTGACTGACCCCCCCGCACGTTCCGCAGGCATTAAGGTGCCTGATGTGGCCGCGTTGGTTGACAAACTCAAAAACGAAGCAAAGGTGGTTTAAAAATGTCTATACTCGTCATAGCTGAACACGATAACGCTCACGTTAAAAGTGCAACTTTCAATGCCATCGCAGCAGCCGTCAGAATCAACCCTGACGTTCATGTTTTAGTGGCTGGTGCGGGTGCTGGCCTTGCAGGCATGGCTGCACAAATTGCCGCATCTGAAGGTGTTAAAAAAGTATTATTGGCTGATTCACCAGCCCTTGCTGATGGTTTGGCTGAAAACTTAGCGCAACAAGTATTGCATGTGGCCGCGGGCCACAGTCATATTTTGTTCCCTTCAACAGCGTCAGGTAAAAACGTGGCTCCACGTGTTGCAGCCACACTTGATGTTGCACAAATTTCTGACATCATTTCAGTAGAAGACGCTGACACCTTTCAGCGCCCAATTTACGCAGGTAATGCGATTGCAACGGTGAAATCGTCAGATGCCGTCAAGGTCATTACGGTTCGAACCACCGCATTTGATGCCTTGTCAAATCAAGGTGGTAGTGGTGTAGTTGAGTCAGTTACTGCCGTTACCGCAAGTGATTTGTCTAACTTTATCAGTCGCGAGTTGGCAACCAGCGACCGCCCAGAGCTTGCAGGTGCGCGCATGGTTGTGTCGGGTGGTCGAGGCATGGGTAGTGCTGAAAACTTCAAGGTGCTCCACCCCTTAGCCGACAAACTTGGCGCGGCTTTGGGTGCCTCGCGTGCAGCCGTTGATGCGGGTTATGCCCCAAATGACTGGCAGGTTGGGCAAACAGGCAAAATTGTGGCCCCCCAACTCTACATTGCTGTGGGTATTTCAGGCGCGATTCAACATTTAGCTGGCATGAAAGATTCAAAAGTGATTGTTGCTGTTAACAAAGATGCCGAGGCCCCTATTTTTGGGGTGGCTGATTATGGTTTAGTGGCTGATCTGTTCGAAGCGGTGCCAGAAATAACAAAACAATTGTAACTGTGCTTGCATACAGTACTGTTTTTATGTACAGTAGTGTTACATATCAACAGTACTGAGGGTAATTATCATGCAAGCAACACATATAGCTCGTTTCGCATCTATTTCTTCGGCATCAAGCAAGTCACTATTCAGTGCAAAGTTTAACGATTTACGCAATAACCAAGGCAACAACCAAGGCAATAACCAAGGCAAAACCTTAGGTCGCGACCTAGGCCATTCGCTTTGTCAAAATCAAGGCAACAGCCAAAACTACACCTTAAGTAACCGTTCTCGTAGTATTTCTCGTCAGCCCACTCTTACGGGTGATTTATTCGCTGTCGCTATTTGGGCAGCAATTGTGCCTTGTTTTATGTGGCTTGGAAATGCAATGGGGTTGTAGGCCTAGTATGTGTTGAAAATTGTGTAAAATGATGGGTTAGTTAAATATCCTCTGCCCGGCGGCGGGTACCAAATTGTTTGGTGCTTGTAAAAAGACAAAGACTCTTACTCGTTTGTTTTACACGTTTGAGTCTACACGTTGCGTTGCAACAGCCGAGAGTACGATATCGGAGCTCTAAATGAACTTAATCGCTATTCTTGAGCAAGAAGAAATTGCTCGATTAACCGAAGGCAAAACAATGCCTGAGTTTGGTCCTGGTGACACCGTTGTAGTCAATGTTAACGTGGTTGAAGGTGCACGTAAGCGTGTACAGGCTTACGAAGGCGTTGTTATTTCCCGTCGTAGCCGTGGTTTAAATTCAAACTTCATCGTTCGTAAAATCTCTTCAGGCGAAGCGGTAGAGCGTACATTTCAACTGTACTCAACTCAAATTTCATCAATTGAAGTGAAACGTCGTGGTGATGTTCGCCGTGCCAAGCTTTACTACCTGCGTAATCGGTCAGGCAAATCTGCACGTATTAAAGAAAAGCTGGTACGCCGCGTTAGTCCAGCAGCTGTTTCAGCGTAAGTTTTGTTTTGTTGCATGGCCAACTTCGATACATGATTCAGTAAATGAATCAGCGCACAGAGAATCAGCGCACAAAGAAATTAGTGCACAGATAATCGTTGCACAAATAACCAGTGCACAGATAACCAGTGCACAAATCGGTTCAAGTAAAGCCCTGCGTAGCCAGGGCTTTACTTTTAGTTTTGTTGTTATTTAAAGTATTTTTGCCATGACACAGTCACCACACAATCAGTCGTTGCGAAGTAAACAGTCCATTCCAAGTTTTGAACCGCAAACTCAGCCTTGGGTTTTGGGTTCTAACCATATGGGCTTGGTGCCTGCAACAATACTTGACGCCCATTTTTTGCGTTCAACGTTCAGTCGTCCGTGGCAAACAGAGCTTGATTTGCCCCCAGAGACACGTATTCGTTTTCAAGGGCAGGCAGATCATTGGGTTGAAGCGGCAGTATTGGTACCATTTGTTTTGCGTGATACGGGCATCACTGTCATGCTGACAAAACGAACGGCGCATTTACATGATCACGCGGGGCAAGTTAGTTTTCCTGGGGGTCGTGTTGAAACCTTTGACGTCAACCCTCATGCAACCGCTGTACGTGAAACGGTCGAAGAAACAGGTTTGCCTGCCCACTATATTGATATTGTGGGCCAGTTACCGTTATACCGAACGGGCACTGGTTTTAACATTACCCCTGTAGCCGCTTTAATTAAACCCGGCTTCACACTTCAACCTGACGCATTTGAGGTCGCCGAGGTATTTGAAGTGCCATTAGATTTTTTAACCGACCCCAAAAATTATAGATTTCATACAGCACAGCTTTCTGATGGGTCAATTCGACAGTATTATTCTGTTCCCTTCCAAGACTTCTTTATTTGGGGTGCAACAGCGGCCATGCTGCGCGGCGCCTATCAAATTTTAGCGGCAGCGTTTGACTCAGCTAAGCGCTGAAACAAAGCATGACGGCTGGCAGTAATATCGCCACGGGTTAGAGCTGCTAGCACACCACAGCCCGGCTCATGTTGATGGGTACAGTTATAGAACCGACACGTGCTGTTGAAAGGCGCAAATTCGGGAAAGCCCTGTTCAATCTCTTGGCGCGACAAGTGCGACAAACCAAATGCCTGAAAACCGGGTGAGTCAACTAAATAACCCTGCTTGTGAGGCAAATGATATAAGCGGGTAGCCGTAGTGGTGTGTTTACCCGCACCCAGCGCAGTTGAATGCATTTGTGTTGCCGCTTGAGCTGAGGGTATTAAAGCATTCAGTAAGGTTGACTTACCCATGCCGCTTTGTCCTAACAGTAGGCTGGTTTTATGCTGCATATAAGGCATTAATAAGGTGTGCACTTGTTCAGTGTCGTGTGCGCAAAGCTCAATAACGGGTACTGATAATGTTTGATAAGGTGCAAGACGTTGGCGTGCAGCAGTTAAGCCCTGTGTTAAATCAATTTTATTAAGAATGATTAAGGGTTGAATATTCGCTGCCCAACTGCCTGTTAAAGCACGACCAAGCAAATCATCTGAAAAAATCGGTTCAACGGCCGTCACAATAATGACTAAATCGATATTAGATGCAAACTGTTTGGTTCTGTTTTCATCAGACCGAAACAAAGTGTTACGTCTTGGATGTACAGCAACCAATGACCCTTCTTCGCCAAGCGTGCCTGATTGGTTGGTTTCAAACATGACATCAACATAATCACCCACAGTCGCATCGTTACGTTTGCCCCGCGGGTAACACAGATGATTAGAGCCATCGGGCAGTTCAACACCATAATGTCGACCATGAGCGCTGGTGACGCGCCCCGTTAACGTGTGCTGCAGCGCATTAACTTCAGGTACAAAATGCTTTGCTTTGGTAATTTTGCTCATGCGCCCTGAAGTCTTCGAATGCGTGTTGAAGCCGGAGGGTGGCTGTCGTAATATGCCGAATGTATGGGGTCGGGTGTAAGCGTCGAAGCGTTGTCATCATAAAGTTTCACGAGGGCGCTCACTAAGTCTTCCCCATTGGCCTGAGCCATCGCAAACTGATCAGCTTCAAATTCGTCACGCCGCGATAGAAAGCTCATCAGAGGTGTAAGCGGAAAAGTAAAAACGGGTATGACGGTGAAAAATAAAACTAACGCCATGGCATGGTTAGGGGCATCGGGGTTGTAAGACACGCCTAGCTCGCTGAAGAACCAAGGTGATGCCGACAGCCAACCTAACAAAGCAAATAAAACCAAAGACCCAACTAATGTTGTGACAAGGCGTTTAGTAATGTGTTTGTGCTTGAAATGGCCCAATTCGTGCGCTAGCACAGCTTCAATTTCAGGTGGGGTTAAGCGTGCTAATAAGGTGTCAAAAAAGACAATACGGCGTGATTTACCAAAGCCAGTGAAGTAGGCGTTGCCGTGAGCAGATCGTTTTGAGCCGTCCATCACAAACAAACCATTGATGGTAAATGCACAACGTTTAGCCAAAGCTTGAATACGTTGAACGAGCTGCGGATCGTCAAGCGGCGAAAATTTATTAAAAAGCGGCGCTATCCAGGTTGGAAAAACCCACATTGCCAATAAATTAAATGCAGCCCAAACCGCCCAAGCCCAGAGCCACCAAGCGGTGCCTGCTTTTTCCATCAAAAATAAAATGACTGTAATTAAGGGCAAACCGATAACTGCACCAAGCAAGGTGCCTTTAATTAAGTCACCAAAAAAAAGTTTGGGTGTCATGCGATTAAAGCCAAAATCAGCTTCAATTTTGAACTGTTTGTAAATAGAAAAGGGCAGGCCAATAAGCCCCATAAACAAGCCGATTGCAATGACAAACGCAATTTGCGCACCAAATGCTTGACTCACATAGCTAGAAACCCAATTCTCAATTAGCGTTAAACCGCCGCCTAGTGTCAGCGCGTATAAGATGATTGTGTCAAACACACCCTCAAAAATGGTTAGGCGTTTACGGGCCACCGTGTAGTCGGCCGCGCGTTGGTGGCTTTGTAAACCAATGCGCTCAGCAAATGCGGCTGGCACACGATCACGGTGACCCCGCACAAAATTGATTTGTCGGTTTGCTAGCCAAAGGCGAATGCCTAAGTCTGTTACTAAAAAGATGAGAAATAAAGTAGTTAGCATAAGTGATGAATGAAGGGCATCATTAACGTAAAAAGGTGAGCTATGAGAAAATAGAATAATCTTACAGTTATTACTTATTATAGGTTGTCCTTATGGCTGCAGCGCCCAAAAAAATAAATGGTTCAATCGCGTCGCAAGATATGCGCTTGGTTTGGTTAGATATGGAAATGACAGGTTTAGACCCTGAAAAAGAACGCATCATTGAAGTTGCAGTCGTTGTCACCGAGCCAGATTTAACTGTTGTAGCCGAAGGCCCCGTTTTAGTGGTGCACCAGTCAGATGCCTTATTACAAGCGATGGACAAATGGAATCAGTCTACCCACGGCAAAAGTGGCTTGATTGAGCGTGTTCGGGCGTCAGTCTTAAATGAAGATGAAGCGCAAACGCAGCTGATTGCTTTTTTAAAAGAGCACGTACCAGCAGGTAAATCACCATTGTGTGGCAACTCAGTCAGCCAAGACCGCCGTTTTATGTATAAATACATGCCAAAGCTTGAGCAATTCTTTCATTATCGAACGGTTGATGTCAGCACAATCAAAGAACTTTCACGCCGTTGGCACCCTGCGTTATTAAAGGGCTTTGAGAAAAAAAGTCGCCACGAAGCACTGGCAGATATTTATGAATCAATCGACGAGCTTCGTTATTATCGCGAGCATTTTATTCGTTTACCCAGCGATGTAAACCCGGTTTAATTAAACGTAAGCAAACGGCTTTATTTTTGTAATTTAAGCTGTCGAGGGTAAATAATGAATCGGTACCACAGATGTAACGCTGTGGCCGATATACCAAGGCCCGCGCCAGCCATCAACCACATGGTGCCTGCACCGGGGGGTGAGTCGGCAAGTAAAAAGTGCCTAACCCCTTCAAACTGACCTTGGCCTGGCCCAAAACCAAAATACCAACCGCCTAATAAGCCGACCAGCGTTAACGATAGGGTTTGTAAAATTAAAGGCACTATTGCAATTTTATGAGCCCGTAGTAAGTAAATGTTGGCACATTGCATTGAGTCAATCACGTGAAACCAAGGCAATATTGCCAGTAAAGACAAAGCAATTGCTGTAACCGCTAAGTCATCGGTATAAAGCGCCACTATATGCTCTCGACCAAAAAATAAAACACATGATGTGAGTAGGGCGCCAGCCAAAGTTATGCCAATACCCAGCATACCCGTGCGGTGAGCCAAAATATGCTGTTTCGCACCAATTGCCTGTGCCGTTAGGGCGGCTGAAGCAACACCAATTGCCATCGGCATCATGTAGCAAAAAGCGGCTAAGTTGGCTGTAATTTGGTGAGCCCCCGTAGTAGTGGTGCCTTCGTTAGCAATCAATAAAGCCATAAAGGTAAAGGCACTGACCTCGACCATATATGAGGCACCCATTGGTATGCCTAAGCGTAAAATTTCCCATATTTCTTTGATTCGTGGTGCCCGAAGCTTTAGATCAAAGCGTTTATAAAATGGGTCACGTAAAACCCACCATAGCCCAAAAAGAAAGCTTAACCAGTAAACCGTGACTGATGCCAGTCCTGCGCCTACAGCCCCTAATTCAGGAAACCCCGCATTTCCAAAAATTAATAACCAATTCAGAAACGCTTTAATGGCTACACCCACTAAGTTGATCATCATGAAAAGCTTGGGGCGCGATACGGCATTGGCTAGTGCATAAACAGTTCTAAACATTAGCGCAGCGGGCAGGCCAAAGGTCAAAACGACTAAATATTGACCTAAGCGCTCACGAACGGCAGGTTCAACGTTGCCTGATAATGACAGCCACATATCAGGCATGCTCATCAGTACACCACCACAAACTGACAGCAGCAAAGCCACCCATATACCTTGGCTAAAGGCGCGGCCAACCGCCTCGTGCTTACCCCCACCAAAATACTGTGCTTGTATCGGTATCAGTGCGTGCATGACACCCATTAAGCCCACGTAAACTGAAATATAAACGGCGACAGCTAAAGCGGTGGCTGCCAAATCAACTGGGCTTGCGTGACCCGTCATGGCCGTATCAAGCACACCAAAAGAAATACTCGCCCATTGGCTAATTAAAATTGGCCAAGATTGCCGCAAAATATTTCGTGTTGTTCGCCAGACAGAAGCACTGTCATCAAGCATCATGCTCATGAAGCCGCGATCATCAAGGGTTTAACTTAAGAAGTCGATATCGATCAAAACGATCTGCACCGCGAGAGCCAAGCCAAACAACGGTTGCATTATCTTCAAAGCCTGCCGCGCGATCAAGCAATTGTTGGATGGTTGTTTGCTGCAAAATAAATTTGCATTCACTGGAATAGGAAAACGTTAGGCCATTAAACACATAAAGAGAGGCTTGCACTCCTTCAGAAAGCCCTAGCGCTCGCACACAAGGCCGTTGTCCAGGCTGGTTTGTGTGTTCAAGCAATGCAAGTTGAATCGCTGTCGACATGGGCTTATAACTTCGAACATAATCAACGGTGGGTAACCAAAGCAAAACCAATAAAGCCCATGTTGCAGTAATTCCCGTTGCACACAAGAGCGACCCTCGCCATAGGGCTGTGGGTTGGCTAATGAGTCGCCACCGCATGGTGAGTAACCAAACACCACTGACTACTGCGCCCATCGCTACAGCGGGCCAAATAATGTGAGGTATGTAGCCTACAGTTTGACGGGCAATATTTTGTGCAATACCTGGGGGGAAACCTGTTTGTTGGGTAAACCAGCCAACCCATACGCACGTGGTGGTGACTGAAAAGCACATGAGTGCAAACCAATCAAGTGTGTTCACCATGCCTCGACGTATCGTTGGCACTGCAAAGGCAGCTAGCATTGCCGAGGGTACAGCAAGCGCAACATAGTCAAGCTCACCGGAGTTTGAGGTTATTGCCAACCCAACAAGCTGCGCAACAAAAAATGATAAGGGTAACCAGATATGGGGTGCGGTAAGTGTTTTACGCCAATTCCAAGCGGCTATTAAAGCCAGTGGCCATGTCGGCCAAATAAACCATGGCAAATCTCGCAGCGGCCTAAACATGTCGTGAACGCCACCTAGGCCAATCAATGTGTCATTCCAGCGCCACCATTCAGCCGCCCAAACCGGGTCGGCGCGATGTGCAAAGTAAGCCCAAGTAAAACTGATCACAAAACCCACTACAACAGCTAAAAAGAGCCATCTTTTTCGGCTGTACATGGGGTTGCGTGGCAAGAGGGCAATGATTAAACCGATTGCTAAAGGCAAGGCAGCGGGTAAGCCGCGCGTTAAAAACGCAGCCGCTAACGCGACACCCACCAAAACAGCACCTTGAGCTGGTTTGTCAAGCATACGAATGACGCCCAATAAAACCAGTGCCTGTGTGGCCATTAATGCAGGTGCTTCAGAGGTTTCGTGCAAGCGCAAAAGTACGCCCACTGTTGCCATTAAAAATAGGGCACTAATATCAGCTAACAGTCGACCGTATGCGCGTGGTGTGGGCTCACCACCGAAGGGTAAAGCAAGTGGTTGGCCCTCATGACGACGACCTAATAAATAAGTGCCATACCACAGCGCCCACAGCATGAGCGCAAACCAAAAAATAACCGCAACCCGTGCTGCAGCCATGTGACTTAATATTGGGTCAAATAGCCACATAAACCCAGCACCCACCCATATCGTTAATGGGCCGTTTTGGGTCAAGGTGGTGGGCCCAATATGTGGAATTAGCCAAGCGATGTGCCCTTCATTGAAGGCGGTAAGCATGGCAGCCAAACCCACAACGTCGTCTGTTTTCCAAGGGTCTCGATCGAATAACCCTAATAAAATGTATAACGCGGCAATAAGCATCAACAATACAGTTGGCAACCGTTGTGTTGCAGAGGCGACGATACGCACTGGCGTGTAAGCAACGACAGGACGATTGCTGTTAAACATCATGTGCAAAAGTTAGGCCATGAAAGGCCATGTAAATACTCAGTACTCTGACCGTTGGCCAGCGACTGAAGAAAAAGAAGGGGGGTATTTTAAAAATTAAATCAGTCATATGTTTGTCAAAAATCACGCTTATAAAAAAGGCAGCCTGTGGCTGCCTTTTTTTCTTTCTGGTTAAACAGAAATCAAGCAGAGGTCTTAGCGCGTGTGCCTGAAGTGCGAGCAAAGCGGGCACGGAATCTTTCAACACGGCCTGCTTCAACGATGCGCGTTTGCGCGCCCGTGTAAAAAGGGTGCGATTCAGAAGTGACTTCACATTTGAATAAAGGTAATTTCTTACCATCAATTTCAATGCTATCACGGCTAGTTAGCGTTGAACGTGTGATGAACTGGTTACCTGTTTGTTGGTCAAGAAACACAACATCGTGATAGGTGGGGTGAACGCCTGATTTCATTATAATTCCGTTAGGGTTGAGCGAGTCGCCGATGGTATCAGTGAAGAGGGTATGTGCAAATACCTGCATGCACTTATACGTTTAAACTGATTACCAACACGTATTCTTTAAATCATTAATAAAATGCCTGCTTTTAAAACTATAAACGAACTTATCAAGAACTTATCAAGAACTTATCAAGAACTTATCAAGAAATTATCAAGAAATTATCACGTTACTGATTTGTACGTTTTTGTTAAAAACCCGAGCATCATTCTTTTCTACAACCCCTTAGTTTAGCGGGTTAATACTGATGGCGCAACGTCTATGAAAAAGTCACCTTTTGCCGAACGAGATCAACCCATGGTTTCAGAGCAGTCAGGGGTTCGCTATTTGCATTTTGATTCGCCATGGGTGCAGGGTGCCATGCAAGTTACCAAGCCCAATCGTCTTGTTTTAGCTTATACGCAACAAATGATGGCTTGGTTATTGTTCTTACAACCTCAAACTGACGCCATTATTGGGCAATTGGGTCTGGGGGCGGGGGCATTAACTCGATTTTGCCTCAAACATTTACCCAATCGTTTATGGGTTGTTGAATGGAACCCTGATGTTGTTCACGTGTGCCAACAGTTTTTTAAGCTTTCAAATCAGCCAAAATTTGAAGTTTTTCAAGAAGATGCGGGTAAATGGGTGCAAAAAGCAGCAAACCGTCACACGTGTGACATTTTAATGGTTGATCTGTACGATGCTCAAGCGCGTGGGCCTGTTCGTGACTCGCTCGATTTTTATAAGCGTTGTTACGACGTCTTATCACCCGTTGGCATAATGGTTGTCAACCTTTTCGGTGCACACGAAAGCTATACCCGAAATGTACGCCACATCGAGACAGCTTTTGGCGGTCGCTTATTGTTTTTGCCACAAATTGATGAAGGCAACCAAATTGTGTTGGCTTTTAAAGGCCCACCTCTTCAGGTGCCTTGGGCTGACTTATACGAGTGGGCACAGCAAATCGAAAAACAGTACCAACTGCCGGCTCGAAAGTGGGTAAAGTCTATGGTTACACGCCTTGTGAAGGGCGAGTTAGTGCTAAATTGACTTAGAAGATAAATAACATCGAATATCATGGTTAAATTTAAAAGACTATTAAAGGGTTTCAAATGCGTCATGTGTTACGTAAATTATTTGGCGGCCTCTGTCTGTCCTCGACATTGGTATTGGGTGCATGTGCAAGCTTAAATGCGCCACAAATTACAACTGATTATGATCACAGCGCAAACTTTGCGGCCTATAAAACTTTCGCCTTTGCAGAGCCCTTGGGTACTGATCGCGGGGGTTACACCACGATCGTAACAGCACGATTAAAAGAGTCAGTTAACAATCAAATGACACAACGTGGTTATGTTTACCAAGCTCAAAACCCTGACTTATTGGTGAATTTTTTCATCAAAATTCGAAAAGAAGCCGAGTATGTTGCCCCGCCTCCGATGGCTTGGGGCCCATATGGCTTTGATGGTGGCTGGTATCAGCCGTGGCCAGGTTACGGCGGGTTTGGTTTTGCACCAACGGTTGTTCAATATACCAACGGTATTATTAAAATCGATCTAATTGACGCACGCAAAAAACAGTTGGTATGGGAAGGCGTTTCTAAGAGCCAAATTGATAATTTTAAAAACGACACTTCGGCAAACAAACTGAGCTTAGATGTGTCACAAATATTTGCTTATTACCCCTTCGCTGCAGAACCCGCTGCAACACCACCCCCATTATTAGCACCCTCTTCTGTTGTACCTAAAAAATAAAAGGTTTTTGTCTCATGCGTCAGTTGTTTTTAGTTGTTGTTGTAGCCTTGACATTAATAGGTTGCGACAAGACCCCACAGGGTGGGCAGCGCCCACCCACATTGGTCAGTACCATAACGGTTGAGCCTCATACCGCAGCAATATTTGCTAATTTACCGGGTCGCGTTGATGCTGTTCGAGATGCTCAAATTCGAGCGCGCGTGACTGGCATCGTAAAAAAAATTACCTTTACGCAGGGTGGTGATGTCAAAGCGGGTGATGTGTTGTTTGAAATTGACCCAGCGCCTTACCAGGCAGCCTTAAGTCAAGCCAAGGCAGACGTTCAGCGCGCCAAGGCAGACGCGTTAGCAACTGCTGCGTTAGCTAAACGTTATGCCCCACTGGTCAAAATAAACGCAGTCAGTCGCCAAGAATATGACGATGCTCGTGCCCGTGCTGCCCAGGCAGCTGCCTCAGTGCTCGGGGCGCAAGCACAACTTCAGTTAGCCCAAATTAATCTTGATTACGCTCTGGTCACTTCACCGATTGATGGCAGAGTTGGGCGTGCATTAGTCACTGAGGGGGCGCTGGTGGAGGCTTCTACGGCTACACAAATGGCCTTGGTGCAGCAAATTAGTCCTGTCTATGTTGATGTCAATCAGTCTTCAGCGCAACTTGCCAAACTGCGTCAAGCTTTTCGTCAAGGCACGATGACGCAAATCAGTAAAGAAGCTGCAAAGGTTGACGTATTGCTTGAAGACGGTTCAACCTATGACCACCCTGGTCGCCTAATGTTTACAGGCTTCAATGTTAACCCCGGTACGGGTGAGGTGGTTTTACGGGTTGAAGTCGTTAACCCTGATTTAAAACTACTACCTGGTATGTTTGTACGCGTTCTTATTGAGCAGGGCAGTGAACCTAACGCCCTCACTGTGCCGCAACAAGCCTTACAACGCACGGCAGATGGCAAAACCAGTATTTATCTGGTCAAGGAAGGCGTTGCTAAATTAGTGCCTGTTATCGTTGGTACGACCACTGAACGGGGCATCATTATCTCTGAAGGCCTCATGGCCGGTGATCAAGTTATTGTTGAAGGCCTTCAAAAAATTCGCCCGGGTGCACCCGTCAATGCCAAACCTTGGCAAGTCGGTTCTTAACCCGTATTTAAAAGTAAAGCGATACACATGCCTCAGTTTTTTACAGACCGCCCAATATTTGCTTGGGTTGTAGCGATTTTAATCACGTTTCTAGGTATTGCCGCGTTACGCGTGATGCCGATTTCGCAGTACCCAAACGTGGCCCCACCGTCAATTCAAATTACGGCTAATTACGCCGGTGCATCAGCTGAAGAAGTGGCCCGTTCGGTAACCAGCATCATTGAAAATCAGTTAAACGGTGCAAAAGGCTTGCTTTATTACGAGTCAGTTAGTGATGCAAGCGGCCAGTCTCAAATTACGGCTACATTTGCGCCTGGCACTAACCCAGATCAAGCGCAGGTTGATGTGCAAAATCGAGTTGCAAACGTTGTGGCTCAGTTACCTGAAGCCGTTAATGTACAGGGTCTGCGGTATCGCCAAACCAGTGCCGGTTTTTTAATGATTGGTGCGCTCTCATCAAAAGATGGCACTTTAAATCAAACAGGCTTGGCTGATTACATTACACGTAATGTACAAAACTCCGTTTCACGTGTGCCAGGTGTGGGTACTTTTCAGCTCTTTGCAGCACCCAGAGCTATGCGCATTTGGTTAAACCCTGACAAATTAACGGGCTTAAACCTCAGCGTAAGTGACGTCAACGTTGCTTTAGCGGCACAAAACATTCTGATTGCAGGTGGCGCCATAGGTGGACCACCCAACCCAGAATCAGAACGATTTGCAGCAACCATTTTAAGTAATGGTCAACTCAGCACAGTAAGTGATTTTGAAGCTGTTGTTTTACGTGCCAATACAGATGGTTCGTCAATAAAATTAAGCGATGTTGCACGGGTCGAAGTGGGGGCCGACAATTATCAATTTAGTGCGCGCTTAAATGCCGAACCTACTGCCGCTTTTGCGATTGTTTTAGCGCCTGACGCGAATGCCTTAGAAACTGCAAAAGGGGTTGAAAAAACGCTTAAATCGTTGTCTGCATTTTTCCCACCAGGCGTTTCCTACAGTATTCCTTACAACACCGCACCCTATGTAGAAGTCTCAATTGAACAGGTGGTTTATACCTTGTTAGAAGCAATGGTATTAGTGTTTTTAGTGATGTACCTTTTTTTACAAAATGTTCGTTACACCTTAATTCCTGCTTTGGTAGTGCCCGTAGCCATGTTAGGTGCATTTGCCATAATGAATGCAATGGGGTTCTCAATTAACGTGTTAACCATGTTTGCGATGGTGTTGGCCATTGGTATTTTGGTAGATGACGCGATTGTGGTGGTTGAAAACGTTGAACGCATTATGGCTGAAGAAGGTATATCGCCTTACGAGGCAACATGCAAAGCCATGCCGCAAATATCGGGGGCTATTATTGGCATCACAGCGGTTTTAACGGTTGTGTTTCTTCCCTTAGCATTCATGTCAGGTTCTGTTGGGGTCATTTACAAACAGTTTGCTGTCGCCATGGCGATATCGATCTTGTTTTCAGCTTTTTTGGCGCTTACGTTTACGCCTGCTTTATGCGCCACGATTTTGAAACCGATTCCTAAAGGTCATCACGAAGAAAAGCGCGGCTTTTTTGGCATGTTTAATCGATTCTTCAATCGATCAACCCAACGTTACGAAAGCTATGTTGGCCGCATCATTCACAAAGGCGGTCGCTACATGGTGATTTATTTGGTGTTGGTGGTGGTCATGGGCTTTCTTTACATGCGCTTGCCAGGTGCTTTTTTGCCAGAAGAAGACCAAGGCTACATTATTGCCAATATTGAATTGCCTGCTGGGGCCACCTCAACCCGTACGCAAGAAGTTATTGGTAAAGTAGAAGATTACTTTTTAAAACAGCCTGCGGTACAAAATATCATTGCAGTACAAGGTTTTAGCTTTAACGGTAACGGTTTAAATGCAGCCCTAGCGTTTGTAACATTGAAAGATTTCTCAGCGCGCAAGGGGCCTGGTATGTCGGCGCAAGCGGTTGCAGGCCAAGCTACGGGTTTCTTAATGGGTACGGTGCCCGATGCGCTAGTGTTTGCAGTGTTGCCACCCGCAATTTCTGCTTTAGGTAATTCCTCAGGTTTTGATTTTCGTCTGCAAGATCGGGGTGATTTAGGTTACGGGGCGCTCATGTCAGCAGCAGGGCAACTGCTGGCAGCTTCTACACAAAACCCAGTGTTGTCTCAGGTGCGTATTTCTGGTTTAGGGCCGGGCTCTCAACTCAGTCTAACAATCGATCGTCAAAAAGCAGCCGCGCTAGGCGTTGATTTTCCGCAGGCAGCTGGGGTGTTAGCCACGGCAATAGGCGGTAAATTTGTGGGTAAGTTTCCGAACTTAGGCTGGATGCAAAACATTTGGGTTCAAGCCGATGCCGATTTTCGTATGAGCCTTGACCATGTATTGCGCCTGAATGCGCTCAATACTAAGGGTGAAATGGTGCCTTTGTCCGCTTTTGTCACGGCCGATTGGCTCAAGGGTCCAACCCAGGTCGTGCGTTACAACAGCTACGACACTGTTCGCATATCTGGCTCTGCCTCACCTGGGTACTCTTCTGGGCAGGCAATGAATGCTATGCAGTCTCAAATGTCTGAACTGTCACCCGGTTTTGGTTTTGAATGGACAGGTCTTTCATATCAAGAGAAGCAAGCGGGTGCACAAGCCCCCATGCTGATGGTTTTAGCGATTATGGTCGTATTTTTGGTATTGGCAGCCCTTTATGAGAGCTGGGCTATTCCGTTAGCGGTTATGTTGGTTGTACCACTCGGTATGTTGGGTGCGGTCGCAATGGTGAGCGCATTAGGTATGAGTAATGACGTATATTTTCAAGTGGGTATGATTACGGTGATTGGCCTATCGGCTAAAAATGCAATTTTGATTGTTGAGTTTGCCAAAGACTTAAATGCTCGGGGTATGGGTTTGTATGAGGCCACAATTGAAGCTTCACGGCTTCGATTTAGACCCATACTCATGACTTCATTGGCGTTTATTTTAGGTGTGGTGCCCTTAACCTTGGCAACAGGTGCCGGCGCAGCAAGTCAGAAAGCCGTTGGCTTTGGGGTTTTGGGCGGTATGTTGGCTGCCACACCGTTTGCGGTAATTTTCGTACCCGTATTTTTTGTGGTGGTTTTGTCATTTTTTAAAGCTAAACCTAAACTTTTAGGCGCACAGGCGCGAGAGTTTGAAAAATTACATGGTCACCCAGCTGTTGCCCCTGATTTGATTAAGCCTAACCGTCAGGTCGCGCAAGACAAAGATACTGACAAAGGGGGCGCATCATGAAATACGCCGCTCTTAAATATTTTAGTTGCCGGGTAATGGCCGTTTCACTGGTCACTTCATTAGTGGGCTGCAACCTTGCGCCTAATTATGTTCGACCCGCTGCACCTGTGTCACAAAGTTGGCCGGTTTTAGAGCAAACTCAATACGATGCCCAGTCTGGCAAAATGAGTCAACAAAAGCAAACAGCTGAACAACTTTCAAACCCAGCGGGCCTCAGTAAAAATGGGCCCAATGCAAATAGTGCGGCAGATGTTGCGTGGCAAGATTTTTTTCTAGACCCTCGTTTGCGTGCACTCATTGCGATTGCACTTGAAAATAATCGCGATTTCAGAATTGCTGTTGCTCGCATGGACCAAGCTCAAGCGCTGTGGGGTGTTCAGCGTGGTGCACTTTTTCCACAAATTGGTGCAGGGGCGGGGGGTGTTAAACAGCGCCAAGTCTTACCGAGCGGTTCAGATCGTAACGTTTCGACCGTTACTAGCTTGTATCAAGCGGAAGTGGGGGTAACTGCCTTTGAAATTGATCTATTTGGTCGTTTACGCAACCTATCTGAGGCTGCTTTTCAGCAATACTTGGCGTCAGCAGAAGTTACGCGTGGCGTACAAATTAGTTTAGTTGCTGATACTGCACTTAATTATTTAAGTTTGCGTGTGGCTCAAGCTTTACTAACCTTAACAGAACAAACTTTTCAATCGCGCTTAAAAAACTATCAGTTGGTGCTTGAAAGGTCTAAAGCGGGTGTGGCCTCAGATATTGCGCTGATGCAGGCTAAAGCATTGTTAGATTCTTCAGCAGGTGATGTGGCGGTTTTTACGCGCGAGAAGGCACTGGCCTTTAACGCGCTTTCAGTACTAATTGGGCAGGCTGTGCCAAATGATTTGCCTCCAGAGATGCCTTTAAAAGAGCTCAATTTGATGGCAGGCATACCAGAGGGTATGCCTTCAGATTTGCTGTTTAGACGCCCCGATATTAGACAGGCAGAAAACCTATTGCTTTCAGCCAATGCGAATATCGGCGCTGCACGTGCTGCTTTTTTCCCTAATATTAGCTTGACGACCAGTATCGGTGGCGCAAGTACGTCGCTAGGCAACTTGTTCTCTTCTGGTACGGGTGTATGGGCTTTTGCGCCGACCGTTTCAATACCCATTTTTACTGGCGGCAGCCTAGAATCTAACTTGTCGGGTGCTAACGCAGTACAGAGAGGTGCAATTGCGGCCTACGAAAAAAGCATTCAAGTGGCTTTTAGAGAGGTGTCAGATGCTCTAGCAGGCGAGGCCACCTATGGTTCGCAACTTATTGCCCGTTCGTCACAGGCACAATCAAGTCAAAAGTTATTAAATTTAAGCAATGCGCGTTACTTTGCGGGTATTGAAAACTTTTTGCAAGTGCAAATTGCAGAAGTAGAGTACTTCACCGCTCAGCAGCAGCAAGTGAGAACCGTATTTGAAACGTTTGCCAATCGTATCAACTTTTACAAGGCTTTAGGTGGCGGTTGGGACAACACAACACCGGGCGCACAATACAACATGAATGCCGCTATTCAAGACGCAGAAAAACGATCACCCTACCCCGTTGCTTCTAGTGGCGTCAACGAAGTGATTCAAGTTAATGCCGTTTCAGCCGTTAAATAAGTTGGCTTTTATCATTTAAAATTGACGCTCTATTGATGACTTTTTTTTAACCCGTATTATTTTTTAAGTGATCCATCATGATAGACCTTGGTGTCAATATTGATCACGTTGCTACGCTTAGGCAGCAACGCCATACGATTTATCCCGACCCAATTGATGCTGCAATTCGGGCTGAGCATGCAGGGGCCGATTTAATAACGCTGCATTTGCGTGAAGACAGGCGCCATATTCAAGACGCTGATGTGTGGGCCATGCACCCTAAGTTGTTAACACGTATGAACTTAGAATGCGCTGTCACCCCTGAAATGATTGATATCGCCATACAAGTGAAGCCCCATGATGTGTGCTTAGTGCCTGAAAAACGCACTGAGCTCACAACCGAAGGTGGCTTAGATGTGGTGGGTGGTTATGAAAAGGTGGCATCAGCAACAGCAGCCCTTCAAGATCACGGCATTCATGTGTCACTTTTCATTGACCCTGAAGCGCAACAAATAGAGGCTGCATATCGCACGGGTGTGCGCGTTATAGAATTGCACACGGGTGCCTATGCTGAGGCTCGAACGCTAGAACAATGTCAACACGAAATTAACCGATTAAAACAGGCCATTGCTCATGCTGTGGGTTTAGGTATTCGTGTCAATGCGGGGCACGGTCTACATTACCAAAATGTACAAGCGATCGCCGCTTTGCCGGGTATTGCTGAACTGAACATCGGTCATGCTATCGTTGCCCAAGCAATATTTGAGGGCTGGGAAAATGCCATTAGGCAAATGAAAGCCATTATGGTGCAAGCAAGGCTTGCAGCGTTACGCGGCGAACCGATGCAACTACCGCAATTTAAATCTTAACGTGGGCTGTTTATTTAAATATGGCAAAAACAAAAAAACCTAAAGCCCTTAAACGTGGCCCGCTCATGATCGATGTTCAAGGCACCACCTTGACTACCGATGAAAGACAACGTTTAAACCACCCGCTGGTGGGTGGCGTCATTTTATTTACCCGTAACTTTGAAAGCAGGCGTCAGTTAAGTGAACTCACACAAAAAATTCATGACATTAAATCACCCCGACTTTTAATTGCTGTTGATCATGAGGGCGGGCGGGTTCAACGCTTTCGTGAAGACGGCTTTACCGTTTTACCTGCAATGGGTTGTTTGGGGAATTTGTGGTCTCACGACCCTTTGCGCGCCATGTCAGCTGCCACGGCCGTTGGGTTTGTATTGGGTAGTGAGTTACGCGCATGTGGGGTTGATTTAAGTTTTACGCCTGTACTTGACCTTGATTATGGTGTCAGTCAAGTTATCGGTGATCGTTCGTTTCACCGTGACCCGCGTGTTGTGGCTATGCTGGCTCGCGCGTTGGCTCAAGGTTTGTCAGTGGCTGGTATGTCAGCCTGTGGCAAACATTTTCCCGGTCATGGCGCGGTAGCAGCTGACTCGCACTTAGAAATACCCACTGACACGCGAACGCTTACGCGAATAATGCAAGAAGACGCTTCACCTTACCTGTGGTTAGGTGACTGGGTCATTCCATCGGTCATGCCCGCCCATGTTATTTACCCTAAAGTCGATAGTAAGCCTGCAGGTTTTTCTTCAAAATGGATCAGTGAAATACTTCGCGAAAAATTAAAATATGACGGCGTTATTTTTTCAGACGACTTAACAATGGAAGGCGCCAGTGTTGCCGGCGATATAGTGGCCCGAGCCCAAGCTGCTATTGGTGCAGGGTGCGATATGGCGTTGGTTTGTAATCGCCCCGACTTGGCGCAACAATTGATCGATACGCTTGAAGTCGCGCTTGACCCGCTAAGTGCCGCTCGTATTGAACGCCTCATGCCGGTTAAAAAAGCAATGAAATGGCGCGATCTTCAAGCCTTGCCTAGCTATCAACATGCGGTGGCTGTGGTGCGTACGTTGCATGACAACGCCTGATTCGTCTTCACCTGAAACGTTTGATGTCAAGGCGTTTTTATCAAGCCTGCCACATTTGCCTGGCGTATACCGCCATATTGATTCGACCGGCGAGGTGCTTTATGTGGGTAAGGCGCGTGACTTAAAAAAACGGGTTTCATCTTACTTTCAAAAAACAGCCGTTAGCCCTCGTATTGCCCACATGGTAGCTCGCGTCGCACAAATAGACATCACGGTTACACCGTCTGAGGCTGAAGCGTTACTGCTTGAAAATAATTTAATAAAGCAGCTTAAGCCAAAATACAATATTTTATTTCGTGATGATAAGTCTTATCCCTATTTGATGTTGTCGGGCCATGCTGCACCAAGAATGGCCTATTACCGCGGCAGTACTCAGCGCGCAGGCCAATTCTTTGGGCCTTACCCCAACGCTTGGGCCGTTCGCAACACCATGCATATCTTGCAAAAAGTATTTCGCTTGCGCACATGCGAAGACACGGTTTATACCAATCGTTCTCGTCCCTGCTTACTGTTTCAAATTCAACGTTGTTCAGGGCCCTGCGTGGGTGAAATTTCATTACCCGACTACGTGGCTGATGTTGATCGTGCCAGTCGTTTTTTAAGTGGTCAAACCCAACAGGTTTTGTCTGAAATTGAAACCCGTATGCGTGAAGCAGCCGAGTCTTTAGCGTTTGAGCAGGCCGCCCAATTACGAGACCAAATGGGTGCGTTGTCGCGAGTGCTGCAGCAGCAAACGATGGAAGATCAAGATCAAGCCGACACAGACATTGTGGCAATCGTGATTGAGGGTGGCCGCGTCTGTGTCAATTTGGCTATGGTTAGAGGCGGTCGCCACTTAGGTGACCGGGCTTTTTTCCCGATTCATACAAATGGTGATGAAGCCAGTGATATTCTTGATGTGTATTTGGCTCAGCACTATGTTGAGAACCCATTACCTGCAACAGTAGTGATCTCTCACCCGCTTCGCGATTCGGGTATTTTTGATGCGCTTATGACATTAAAGCAAACGAGATCAAAGTTATTAACGCGCCCTGGTGGTTTAAAAAAATCATGGCTTGATCAAGCGCAACAAAACGCACACATTGCACTGACCCGACATCTGAGTGAGAGTGCCTCTAAAAGTGCACGCACCTTGGCGCTGGCTGAAGCACTTGATCTTGACACTGATCCCACTGCACTGGCAGCATTACATATTGAATGTTTTGATATCAGCCACACTTCTGGCGAGGCCACACAGGCCTCTTGCGTGGTGTTTCAACAGCATGACATGCAGCCATCGCTTTATCGGCGCTACAACATTAACGGTATCACCCCGGGTGACGATTACGCTGCCATGCGACAGGTCTTAACACGACGTTACGCCAAAGCAGCTGATGGTGACGCACCCGTGCCCGGTTTGGTATTGATTGATGGGGGCAAAGGGCAAGTTGAGGTCGCACGTCAGGTCTTTGAAGAGTATGGCCTAAGTACCCAAGTTCTTGTGGGCGTGGCCAAAGGCGAAAACCGTAAAGTTGGCTTAGAAACACTGATTTTTGCAGATGATCGGCCTGCTCAAGCGTTAGGTGAAGGGTCGGCTGCGCTGATGCTTATTGCACATATTCGAGACGAGGCACACCGTTTTGCAATAACCGGTATGCGTGCCAAGCGTGCTAAAGCAAGGCAGGTATCTAGGCTTGAAGACATAGAGGGCATTGGTCCAAAACGTCGGCAACGACTTTTAGCGCGATTTGGTGGCTTAAATGGTGTTACCTCCGCTTCTATTGACCAGTTGGCAACCGTAGAGGGCATTTCATTAGAATTGGCTAAACACCTATATGATGCATTGCATCAGGCTTGAAACCTTTAAAAGTCGGTTAGCATAAGGCACTATGCCATTTAACTTGCCTATAGCCCTCACTTGGTTTCGAATTGCAACCATTCCATTCTTTGTCGCACTGTTTTATGTGCCCGAAGCAGTTCTGTCGATTTCTTTACGAGATGCCATTGCAGCATGGGTTTTTGTCTTTGCCGCACTCACCGATTGGCTAGACGGTTGGCTAGCCCGTCGCTGGAATCAAACCTCATCTTTCGGTGCATTCTTAGACCCAGTCGCTGACAAACTTATGGTTGCAGCCGCGTTGCTTATTTTGATTAATCTTGACCGCGTGGGTAGTTTAATTGCACTCGTTATTATTGGTCGTGAAATAACCATTTCTGCCCTTCGCGAATGGATGGCGCAACTCGGTGCAAGCGGCAATGTAGCCGTGCATTGGTTAGGTAAATTTAAAACAGCCGCGCAAATGATAGCCATACCCTGTTTGATTTACGGTCAATCAGCATGGGGCTTACCTATTTACGCTATTGGCCAAGTGCTCATTATTATTGCTGCAATTTTGACAGTATGGTCTATGTTTTATTACCTTAGGCGCGCCTGGCCCGTTATTGCAGCTAAAACCTAGCTACTGTTGTGCGCTGCGCATTAAGGTCGGGGGCGAACACCCGACAGTCGCACGCCAAGGGTTAATGTCTAGCCCACCACGCCGGGTGTAACGCGCAAAGACAGACAGGCGTTGTGGCTGACAAACCCGCATCACATCAGCAAAAATCGTTTCAACACATTTTTCGTGAAAGCCCTGATGCTGCCTAAATGAAACGATGTAAGCCAATAGCGACTCATGATCTATAGGGCGACCCTGATAATGAACATGTACGCTCGCCCAATCAGGTTGGTTCGTGACGGGGCAGTTGCTTTTTAGTAACCTTGAAAATACAGATTCAGTAATCAGCGGCAGCTGCTGATGGCAACGGAGCAAATGGGCATCAGGTGAATAAACATCAAAGGTTCGCTGGCTTTGATCAATGTTTATTTCAGCCATATTTCCCGTGTCATGGGGCTCGTTAATGAATTCTGTTTTAAATTGCTCAGGCATCATCAAACTAACTGCAACCGTTGCACCGGTAGCTTGACTGATATCGTCTTGAATACGTGTGATTAACTGACTCACATGGCTGAATTTTTCTTGGTTGAAACTATTTAAATATAGTTTGAGTGATTTTGATTCCGTCATAAACGGGCTGTCAAACGGCACCATAATCTTGAGTAGACCTACACAGGGCAGGCCGCTGGTTTGCAACCAAGAAAGCTCGTAGCCGCGCCAGAAATCCCAGCCAATTATTTTTATATTTTCAGGAATGACCCTTTGCCGTTTAATAGGGAACAATAACGTCGGGTCGTAGTGAGACGGGTAGGGGGTTTCACGCCCAAGCGGTGCTGAATCTAATTCGTGAGTCATAACAGGCCAAAACAAAGAAAAAGTGAACGAGTTTTAAGACCTCGACCCATGAGGAAGATTAAAAGCAGCGCAGGTTGATCAAATTAATAACAAGATTGTAGTGCTATCGCGACTCGGTAATGAAGGTCTTGCGCAAGCGTGTGTGTAATCGCATGGTTAACAACTGCAACATGAACCCAATATTTCATAATATGAAATGTGGTTTTTATATTATGAAATACAATGATGCGGTGCCGCAATTAATCATTTCACGATCTCAAATTGTATTTCATATTGCGAAATTAAAAATGTAAGATACTGATAAATATAGGTAAAAAAAATACTCTTATATAAGACAAAAGACCATTTTGCACTGCAATAAAGACGTAGACTATCTCAACGATATCAGCATTAAACGTTTAAAGATTTAACTGCAAAAACCAAACTTATTTTGTTCTTATTTTACGAATCGAATTGAATCTTATCGAAACCTCAGGAGCATTTCAACATGACTAACCGTGAAGCCGCAGTACGCGAGTTACAAAAAGAATGGGCCCAAAACCCACGTTGGCAAGGTATCAAGCGTACCTACAGTGCAGAAGAAGTCGTCAATTTACGCGGTAGCTTTGGAATTGAATACACCATTGCACTCAAAGGCGCAGAAAAACTCTGGAAATTGCTTCACAGTGAGCCTTTCGTCAACACGCTTGGCGCTTTAACTGGTAATCAGGCCATGCAACAAGTCAAAGCCGGTCTAAAAGGTATTTACTTGTCGGGCTGGCAGGTCGCAGGCGATGCCAATTTGGCTGGTGAAATGTACCCAGACCAATCGTTGTACCCAGCCAACTCAGTGCCACAAGTGGTTCGTCGTATTAACAACACGTTGCAGCGCGCTGACCAAATTCAATGGATGGAAGGCAAAAACCCTGGCGACCAAGGTTATATCGACTTTATGGCACCAATCGTTGCTGACGCTGAAGCCGGTTTTGGTGGTGTGCTCAACGCGTATGAGCTCATGAAATCGATGATCGATGCAGGCGCTAGCGGCGTCCACTTTGAAGACCAATTGGCTTCCGTGAAAAAATGTGGTCACATGGGTGGCAAAGTATTGGTGCCTACACGCGAAGCCGTTGCTAAGTTGATAGCAGCCCGTTTAGCGTCAGATGTAATGGGTGTGCCCACCTTGCTATTGGCCCGCACCGATGCAGATGCCGCCGACTTAGTCACCAGCGATGTTGACGAAAACGATCGCCCATTCTTGACCGGTGAGCGCACGGTTGAGGGCTTTTTCCGCAGCCGTGCCGGTATTGATCAAGGTATTTCACGTGGTTTGGCTTATGCCCCTTACGCCGATTTAATATGGTGCGAAACAGCCACTCCTAGCCTTGAATATGCCCGTAAGTTTGCTGAAGCCATTCATCGCCAGTTCCCCGGTAAATTGTTGGCTTACAACTGCTCACCTTCCTTTAACTGGAAGAAAAACCTCGACGACACCACCATTGCTAAATTCCAAAAAGAGTTGGGTGCTATGGGCTATAAGTTCCAGTTCATCACCTTGGCAGGTTTTCATGCCCTGAATTACGGCATGTTCCATTTGGCTCACGGCTATGCCCGCAACCAAATGAGCGCGTTTGTTGAGCTACAAGAAAAAGAATTCGCCGCCGCTGAATTAGGCTTTACTGCTGTAAAACATCAGCGTGAAGTGGGTACAGGCTATTTTGATGCTGTGACTCAAACCATCGAGGGTGGTCAATCTTCAACCACGGCATTAACGGGTTCAACTGAAGAAGCTCAGTTCGAATCACACTAATTCATGTGAACCCAAGCATATGACACGACCCCCGCGTCGGTAGGTAATCGAGCTATAAGCTTTTACTGACGTTTTAATCGCAGCCCGAGCAATCGGTGCTGCGTTTTTTTTGATTTAAATCAACACAATATAAAACCGAACGTCTTAACATGACTTCATGGCTAAATCTATATTTACCCTGAACCGCCCCCTGTCAAATGAAGACATGTTGACGCGTCGTCGTGCGCTTGTTCGGTTAGGTTTGGCTTGGCTAGCGATGATGCAAGTCATGATGTTCGCTTTGCCAGGCTATCTGCGGCAAGATGCTTATGGGCAAGACAACCTAGATGTGCTTGATTGGGCTATTTTTCTGATGAATTGGGCCAGCTTAGTACTCACCGTGCCTGTCATTTTGTATTCAGCTTGGCCGGTATGGCGAGGTGCTTGGCAGGCATGCCAACAACGTCGCACCACAATGGATATTCCCGTCACAATCAGCATATCAGCAGCATTTATTCCCAGTGTCTTGGCAACGTGGCAAGGTCATGGCGAGGTTTATTTTGATTCGGTCACTATGTTTGTCGCGTTTTTGTTAACAGCGCGCTATTTTGAAACCCGTGCCACTCAAGCAGTCAATCATGCGCAGTATGGTGAAGAGCTCAAGGCCTTGAGAAAAAGCCTATTCAGTCGTGCAGACTGTATTGCTAAGTGGTTTGTGGTGGTGCAATTAGGTATTGCATTTGTGGTGGCCACTTACTGGTGGGTCATTAACCCCACACATGCTCTGGCTGTTATGGTTGCTTTGTTGGTTATGAGTTGCCCATGCGCCTTGTCTCTGTCTGCACCAGTGTCTTTGGCAGCAGCCCATGCAACCCTTGCTGCATACCCAGATCTAACGCCTGAAGAAACATTGTATTTGTATAAAAAAACAGCGGTTATCACCCGTCAAAATTTATATGGTTCACTCCTTTTTCACTTGGTAACAACTCCGCTCGCAGCGTTGGGCTTGGTTACCCCTTGGGTCGCCGCTTTAGCCATGCTTGTATCGTCGGTTGCGGTGTGTTTGAATGCATACCGGCTTTATCAAAAACCAGTCTACGACTACAATTTTGCGCCGTTCAAGACATTACCTTCAACGCAGCGTGGGCATTAACTTATGGAAGTGCTCTATTTGCTTTTGCCACTTTCACTCGCATTTGTCGCATTAATTGGTGGCATTTTATGGTGGGCTGTTTTTTCAGGTCAATATGACGACCCTGATCACGCGGCACATTCAATTCTTCATGACGTTGACACGCCAGTTCCCCAACAAATACAAATTAATTCATCAAACCTTGATGAAGATCAAAACCTAAAAAAGTAATCAACGGCAAACTCTTCCTTATTAGATTGAAATATATAAATAAGGAAGTTTAATTATGGCTCAGTCACTCGCTGCCAATGCTGAATCTTTCAACTACAAAATTGTTCGCCAGTTCGCGATTATGACGGTGGTTTGGGGCATTGTCGGCATGCTCGTTGGGGTCTGGATAGCAGCACAATTATTGTGGCCCGAATTGAATCTAAACATACCCTGGTTAAGCTATGGTCGACTTCGTCCTTTACACACTAACGCGGTGATTTTTGCCTTTGGTGGTAGCGCTTTATTTGCTACGTCTTATTACGTGGTGCAGCGTACATCGCAAGCGAGGTTGTTCTGTGACAAGCTCGCAGCGTTTACCTTTTGGGGTTGGCAACTCATTATTGTGGGCGCCGCTATTACTTTACCCATGGGCTTCACAAGTACCAAAGAATACGCTGAACTTGAGTGGCCTATTGATCTTTTAATAACTTTTGTTTGGGTGGCCTACGCGATCGTGTTCTTTGGCACCATTGTTAAGCGTCGCGTCAAACACATTTACGTTGCCAACTGGTTTTTTGGCTCATACATCTTGACCATTGCCGTTTTACACATTGTGAACAACATTGAAATTCCCGTTTCAATGTGGAAATCGTATTCAGCCTATGCGGGTGTGCAAGATGCCATGGTGCAGTGGTGGTATGGTCACAATGCAGTGGGGTTTTTCTTGACCACCAGCTTCTTGGGCATGATGTATTACTTCATTCCTAAGCAAGCGGGTCGCCCCATCTATTCATACCGCTTATCGATTGTGCACTTTTGGGCTTTGGCCTTTACCTACATGTGGGCAGGCCCACACCATTTAATGTTTACCTCATTACCCGACTGGACGCAGGCTTTGGGTATGGTGTTTTCACTTATTCTGTTGGCACCTTCATGGGGTGGCATGATCAACGGCATTATGACCTTATCGGGCGCTTGGTACAAATTACGCACTGACCCAATTTTAAAATTTATGGTGGTCTCACTGTCGTTTTACGGTATGTCAACTTTTGAAGGTTCGATGATGTCTATTCGAACCGTGAACTCGTTGTCTCACTATACCGACTGGACCATTGGTCATGTGCACTCGGGCGCTTTAGGGTGGGTCGCCATGATCACCTTTGGTTCGTTGTATTACCTTATTCCACGTTTATGGGGTAAAGACCGTATGTACAGCGTTCGCTTAATTGAAGTTCACTTCTGGGTCGCCACTATTGGTGTGGTGCTCTACATCGCTTCAATGTGGATAGCGGGCGTCATGCAAGGTTTGATGTGGCGTGCGACTGAACCCGATGGTTCATTAACTTACAGTTTTGTTGAAGCAGTCAAAGCGACATACCCGTTCTATGCCATTCGCTTGCTAGGTGGCACCCTTTACTTGGGCGGCATGTGTTTGATGGCCTACAACGTCTTTAAAACAGTCGTGGGTGCTGTGCCAGTGAACCCGCTCGTTCCCATTGGTCATATCGACGCGGCTCAGCCTGCGGCTAATCTTGTTAATGCTTAAGGTGAAACAATGAGCGAAAAGAAAACCCCGTTGTTCTCTCATGAGACACTAGAAAAAAATATTGGCCTTATGATTATTGCCAGTATTTTGGTGGTGATTTTTGCTGGCTTAGTACAAATTGTGCCACTTTTCTTTCAGCACTCAACCACCATTCCAGCCCCTGGCATTAAGCCTTACGATTCATTAAGCTTAATCGGCCGTGACATTTACATTCGTGAAGGGTGCGTGGGTTGTCATTCACAACAAATACGCATGTTGCGCGCCGAAGTTCAGCGTTACGGTCCTTATTCGGTTGCAGGTGAATCTGTGTATGACCACCCCTTTTTGTGGGGTTCAAAGCGCACCGGACCAGACCTGTCTCGCGTGGGTGCACGCTATTCTGATGAATGGCATCGTATTCATCTTCGTAACCCGCGCGATGTTGTGCCCGAATCAAACATGCCGGGTTACCCTTGGCTCGCTCAAAATACCGTTGAAGGCTTAGACGTTCAAGACCGTATGAAAGCGTTGCGTTTTGTAGGTGTGCCTTATACCGACGTTGACATTCAAGATGCACCCCAAGCGCTTGTCGGCAAAACTGAAGAAGACGCCTTGGTGACTTACCTGCAAGGGTTAGGCGTGGCTTCGCGTCAGGCACAACTTGAAGCAGACGCCAACGCTCGCGCAAAAGCCTTAGGGGGAAATTAATATGATTGCCTTAAATGTGATCGGTACGATTTTGTCGATGGTGGTATTTTTTGGCATCATTTGGTGGGCGTTTTCTAAAAAACGTAAACAAGCTAACGAAGAAGCGGCAAACCTACCTTTTGACTTGCCAGACGAGGGCGCTGACATATCAACAGCTCAAGTCACGGTAAAACCAAAATCTGGAGGCCGAACATGAGCGATTTTTTTAGTGTTACCTGGGGCTACTATATTTCAGCTGTCACGTTATTGGGTATCGCATGGTGTTTATGGTTGCTTTACTCACAACGTAAATGGCTCAAAAAAGATGTTGAAACCATCGAAGATACTGGCCACGAGTGGGACGGTATTCGTGAGCTCAATAACCCGGTACCTCGATGGTGGACAACGATGTACGCCTTACTCTGTGTTTTTGGTTTGGGTTATCTGGTGCTTTACCCAGGCTTGGGTGAGTACAAGGGTATTTTGGGTTACACCACTTCAGAAGAGCTTGCGGCTGACGAAGCTAGGCACGCTGAGTTAATCAAACCCATCTATGCCAAATTTGAAGCCATGAGCATCGAAGCCGTAGCCAAAGACCCTGAGGCTAAAGTGATTGGTCAGCGTTTATTTTTAAATAACTGTGCGCAGTGCCATGGTTCAGATGCCAAAGGCAGCCCAAGCTTCCCTAATTTAATTGAGGGTGACTCGTTATATGGCCGAACACCTGAATCGATTGAACAAACCATCACCCATGGACGTAATGGCATCATGCCCGCCTTTAAAGGTGTCGTTGATGGCACGCAGGCGACTGATATTTCACAATATGTGCGTGCTTTTTCAGGTTTAGCGCATGATCAAATTAAAGCCAATCGTGGTCAAGCGCCATACAATAATTTATGCGCAGCATGCCATGGCGTTGAGGGTCGGGGCAACACTGTATTAGGTGCCCCAAGCTTGGTTGACGGTGTCTGGTTATACGGAAGTTCTGAACACACGATCGTACAAGGCATCATGAATGGCCGAAACAACCGAATGCCTGCTCAAAATCATGTTTTAACACCCGAACAAATTAGGTTGCTAACCGCTTGGGTTTGGGGTCTATCGCATGATTCAAAATCACCCAAAATGGCGTCATTTGATGCTGTTGCTCAATCGAAGTAATGCTGTTGAAAACGTCACCTACACCCAATTCAACTGCTCAAGGTGCAACTGAAACCCTTGTGCCGCCTCCTTGGCAGCCTGCTGGGGCTAAATCTGTTGCACCTGGTTTTGAGGCGCTTGAAGTCACGTTAGCTGACGTCCGTAAAAAGATTTACCCTCGCTCAGTATCAGGTTGGTTTGCCCGCTGGCGTTGGGGTTTGGTTGCAATGACGCAATTACTTTATTACGGCTTACCTTGGTTACAGTGGAACGATCGACAAGCGGTTTTGTTTGATCTGGGTGCGCGTAAGTTTTATATTTTTGGCATGGTGCTGTGGCCTCAAGACGTTATTTATTTAACGTTATTGCTCATTATTTCAGCGTTAGGCTTGTTTCTTTTTACGGCTGTAGCTGGGCGTTTATTCTGTGGCTACGCATGCCCGCAAACGGTTTATACCGAAATCTTTATGTGGATAGAGCGCAAAGTAGAAGGTGATCGTGTTGCTCGTATTCGCCTAGATGAACAAGGTTTGTCTCTCAAAAAAATACGTATTAAATCAACCAAACACGCGTTATGGGTAGTGGTCGCCTTCATAACAGGCTTTACCTTCATCGGATATTTTGCACCCATACGCACACTTGGGCATGAGCTCATCACCCTACATTTGGGTGCATGGCAATGGTTTTGGTTGTTTTTCTATAGCTTTGCCACCTGGGGAAATGCCGGTTTTCTGCGTGAGCAAGTCTGTAAATATATGTGCCCGTACGCACGTTTTCAAAGCGTGATGGTCGACTCTGACACCTATGTGGTGACATATGATTACAAGCGTGGCGAACCGCGTGGCGCACGCTCTAAAAAAACTGATCATCATGCCCAAGGTTTAGGCGATTGCGTTGACTGTAGTATTTGTGTGCAGGTCTGTCCCACGGGTATCGACATTCGTCAGGGGCTACAGTACATGTGCATTGGTTGCGGTGCTTGTATAGATGCTTGTAATCAAGTCATGAACAAACTTGATTACCCTAAGGGTTTGATTCGTTACACCTCTGAGCACGGCATGTTGCAAAATTTAGATGCCAAGGCGGTGTTGGCCAGGTTATTGCGCCCACGCATCATGATTTATAGCGCTCTCATGGTCATCATCATTTCAATCTTTTTTGGTGCCTTAGCCACCCGCGAAACTTTGCGGGTTGATGTCATTCGCGATCGCGGTATGCTGGGTCGAGAGGTGACGGGTGGTTTAGCTGAAAATGTATATCGCTTTCAATTGATTAATGCGTCTGAAACCCCTCTAATATTATCGATTCAAGCCCAAGGGCCATTACCCATGACTGTCTTGGTAGGTAGCCGTGGCAGAGATGCTGCCGACCACATTGCCGTGCCAGCGGCCAGTAATCTTGTTTTACCCGTTGTGGTTCATGCAGCCATTGACGGCTCAACACCTGGGCCACACCCCATTACATTTGTCACCACCTCAACTGCACCTGATGGCGCTGTGCTGACTCAAGTGCGTGAAGCCTCAAGCTTCATATTTCCTAGATAAGGTAGGCAACACATGATTGAACATCAACTTGATCAAACCCAATTAGCACCCCCATGGTGGCGCGATCGTTGGCCCTGGTTGTTAATGCTGGGCCCAGCCATTGCAATAGTGGGTTGCGCCATCACGATCGCACTGGCTTTGCAGCAATTTACTGATCAGCCAATTTACGACGGCGGTGTAAAGCGTGGGTTAGTGGTTGAGAAACAAGCTATCGATATAAACGCCAATCACAAAACGAATGCGACCAGCGTTTCAAAGTAATTACTCGAAAAGGCAAAACATATGCTTTCAGGTCGTCAAATCATGATTATTCTTTGGCCCTCATTTTTAATGGCTGGGGTAGCCAGTGCCGTGGTGTTTGCGTTCATTGACCCGCTTGATGTGGCCATATTTGGTCACATTAGACCGACCCGCGAGTGGCTATATGCTGCCGGTTTCTTTTTGTTTTGGTTCATAGCAGGGGTGTCAAGCGCGTTATCAATTGTCATGAACCCAACCCCTGAGTAAGCTAAAAACCCTAACTTGACGTTTTACAGGTTTGACCAGCGAGTTCTTTGATAGCCTGCATATCGAGTATGCACACATCGCGTTGGTGAACCTTGATTAAGCCTTCACGGGCGAAGCGTGAAAAAAGCCGACTAATTGTTTCAATCGTTAGACCTAAATAATTACCAATTTCTTCACGGCTCATTCGCATGACAAAGTCTGTAGACGAATACCCCAACGCACTGAGTCGTTGTGACAGGTTTAGTAAAAATGAAGCCAATCGCTGCTCAGAGCGCATTGACCCTAACGCCACCAATGCTTGATGCGAGCGCGATATTTCTTTACTCATTAACCGTCTAATTTGTTGTTGCAAAGTGGGAATGTACATGCCGACCCGATCAATATCAGTTAGCCGCACCACGCACACTTCAGAGTCTTCAAGCGCGATTGCATTTGATTCATGTAAGCCATCGAGCATACCGTCTAACCCAATAATTTCACCCGGTAAAAAAAAGCCCGTTACCTGCACTTCGCCCAATTCATCTTCAAGTTGGGTTTTTAAAGACCCCAGTCTGAGGCCATATAACGCATCTAAAGGTTGCCCTTTTATAAATAGCCTTTTACCTTTAGGAATACGAATGCGCTCTTTAACAAGGTCATCAAGCCGTTCAACTTCAGCGCTGGGCATACCCGTTGGCAGACATACGTTTCCCATCATGCATGTTGAACAATGTATGGCATCATCAGTCAGGGCAATATGCTTTAAGGTCATTCGTCAGTTGTACAACCTGTTTTAAAGTAAGCATTACGTATAAATATACTAAAATATAGTATATTATTTTATATTATTTAATTTTTATTTGTTAATTTTTATTTGTTAATTTTATTTATCAATTTTAGTTTTAAGTTGAGTTTCCAATTTAGTCTTCAATTTAGTCATCAATTTAGCCATTCATTTAGCTTCAAATGCATTTAATGACTGTGACACTTTTTAAAGTATAACTTAGACTTCAAAATAAGATAAATGCAAAAAAATCTGTAACCTTAAAGAGCGATTAAAAATAATAAAATAATTTTTAGATCGTTCAATATATGAATCAAGTTTGAAACTGCTTACCCTATATTTTTTTAACTCGTTAAATAGTTGGGTTTAGCCATTGAAATTTTAAAACTTACCCCTATAGTTTAAACATAAACTGTAATGATCTCTAGGTAGCATCCTATTTCTCATCGCTCGAAAAAAATTGGCCGATACTTAAGGAATTTTAATTATGCGATTTGACAAACTCACGACAAAATTTCAACAAGCACTCGCTGGTGCTCAAAGCTTAGCGGGTCGGCACGACAACGCTTATATAGAGCCTGCCCACGTTTTATCGGCGTTGTTAGCTGATGCCGACAGCGGGGCAGGTAGTTTATTGGCACGCGCAGGTGTGGCCGTAAATCGGGTGCAAACAGCCTTAGAAACCGCCATTAATAATTTACCCCAAGTACAGGGTACCGAAGGTAATATTCAAGTCAGTCGTGACTTGCAGGCTGTTTTTACGCGCACTGATAAAGAAGCCACCAAGCGCGGTGACGCTTACATTCCAACCGAAATATTTTTACTATGTTTAGCTGATGATAAAGGTGAAACCGGTCGCATATTGCGCGATGCCGGCTTACAAAAGAAATCACTTGAAGCTGCAGTCGATGCGGTGAGGGGTGGCGCAAGCGTAAACGATCAAGAGGGTGACGCCAATCGCGAAGCGCTAAATAAATATACAACCGATATGACTGAGCTTGCCCGCAGTGGCAGACTCGACCCCGTTATTGGTCGTGACGATGAAATTCGTCGTGCCATGCAAATATTACAGCGTCGCACCAAAAACAACCCCGTATTAATTGGTGAGCCTGGCGTGGGTAAAACTGCCATTGTTGAAGGGTTGGCACAACGTATTGTGAATGATGAAGTGCCTGAAACGTTACGCGGTAAACGGTTACTTTCGCTCGACTTAGCCAGTTTACTAGCGGGGGCTAAATACCGTGGTGAATTTGAAGAACGCCTCAAGTCAGTACTAAAAGAGCTGTCACAAGACGATGGTGGCACACTCCTTTTTATTGATGAAATTCACACGATGGTTGGTGCAGGCAAAGCCGAAGGCGCGATGGATGCTGGCAACATGCTTAAACCCGCCTTAGCCCGTGGCGAGTTGCATTGTATTGGTGCCACGACGCTTGATGAGTACCGTAAATATATTGAAAAAGATGCTGCCCTTGAGCGACGCTTTCAAAAAGTGTTGGTTGACGAACCCGATGTTGAGTCAACCATTGCTATTTTGCGTGGCTTACAAGAGCGTTATGAGCTTCATCATGGCGTTCAAATCACTGACCCCGCCATTGTTGCCGCCGCCGAGTTATCGCATCGTTACATCACTGATCGGTTTTTGCCCGATAAGGCCATTGACCTAATCGACGAAGCCGGTGCCCGTATTCGTATGGAAATCGACTCAAAGCCTGAGGTCATGGACCGTCTTGATCGTCGTATCATTCAGCTCAAAATTGAACGCGAAGCGGTTAGAAAAGAAACCGATGATGCGTCTATAAAACGTTTTAAGTTGATCGAAGATGAGCTTGAAAGCTTGCAGCGCGAGTACAACAACTTTGAGGAAATCTGGAAAGCCGAAAAAGCAGCGGTTCAGGGTACACAATCCATTAAAGAAGAAATTGAAAAGATTCGCGCTGAAATGGCCGAATTGCAACGCAAGGGTCAGTTCGATAAACTTGCCGAGCTTCAGTACGGCAGGCTGCCAGAGCTTGAGTCTCGTCTGAAAGACGCAGAGGGGGCGTCAAAGAAAGCAGCCAGTGAAGGCGCTAAGCCCAAATTGTTGCGTACACAAGTGGGTGCTGAAGAAATTGCTGAAGTGGTTTCCCGCGCGACGGGCATTCCCGTGTCAAAAATGATGCAAGGTGAGCGCCATAAACTTTTAGCGATGGAAGATCGCTTACATCAGCGTGTTATTGGTCAAGACGAAGCGGTTTCACTGGTAGCCGATGCCATTCGCCGTTCACGCGCCGGCTTGTCTGACCCGTCTAAGCCTTATGGCTCATTCTTATTTTTAGGCCCGACCGGTGTGGGTAAGACAGAGCTCACGCGAGCCTTGGCTGATTTTTTATTTGATTCTGACGAACACTTAATTCGCATTGATATGAGCGAGTTCATGGAAAAGCATTCAGTTGCGCGCTTAATTGGTGCGCCACCGGGTTATGTTGGTTACGAAGAAGGGGGTTACTTAACCGAAGCGGTTCGTCGTAAGCCCTACAGCGTCATTTTGCTTGATGAAGTAGAAAAAGCCCACCCTGACGTCTTTAACGTGTTGCTTCAAGTGCTCGACGACGGACGTTTGACTGATGGTCAAGGCCGAACCGTTGACTTCAGAAATACCGTCATTGTCATGACTTCTAACTTGGGTTCACACCACATACAAAATATGGTGGGCAAGCCTTATGAAGCCATAAAAGAAGTGGTTTGGGAAGAACTCAAAACACATTTTAGACCTGAGTTTTTAAACCGAATTGATGAAGTGGTGGTCTTTCACAGCTTAGATGCAAAGCATATTGAAAAAATCGCAAGTATTCAAATTAAACGGTTGGCACAACGATTAGCCAAGCAAGATATGCAACTAGAAGTCAGTGATACAGCCTTGGCTGAGTTAGCACGGGCAGGTTTTGACCCTGTATTTGGTGCGCGCCCCTTAAAGCGTGCCATTCAGCAACAACTTGAAAACCCAATTGCTAAGCGCATATTAGAAGGGCAGTTTGGCCCCAACGATGTGGTGCCCGTTGATTGGCGTGACGGCAAGTTTGTGTTTGAACGAACGCTGCAGTGAGCCTTGTAGTATGGCCTACAGTAAGCCCAGCGGTTAGGTTTGCGATTAAAGGCCTGCAGCAAGCTCAGCGGTCAAGCCCCCGCAATTAAGCCATGCAGCAAGCCTTTCAAACGGCTATGATGGTGTCAATCTAAAAAATTGACACCACCTCTATGCTTGATATGAATCCACAGATGCAGCCGCTGCGTCATATTCGTTCAGCTAAAGTATCGTGCGTTGTACCCGCTTATAACGAACACGACAACTTAGCTGTTTTATTACCCCTTCTGCAAAACGAGCTCAACCAACTCACAGCGCATTGGGAAATCATTATCATTGACGATGGCAGCCAAGACAAAACCAGCAACTTGATGGCGGTATGGTGCCAACAGCCAGGTTTTCGATATATAGAATTATCTAGAAACTTCGGCAAAGAAGCCGCCATTACGGCTGGCATGAATGCAGTGACAGGCGACGTCATGATATTGCTTGATGCTGATCTTCAACACCCACCCCGTTTAATTGCGCCCATGCTGGCTCGATGGGAGCAAGGCGTAGACATGGTTTATGCCGTGCGTGAAAGTCGAACAGATGAGTCTTGGCTCAAACGTATGGGTAGCCAATTTTTTTATACCCTGCTTAAAGGTTCACACGGGGTTCGTGTGCCGCCTAATGCAGGCGATTTTCGCCTTATGGACAAATCAGTAGTAGATGCCATCATGCAGTTGCCAGAGCGCAACCGTTTTATGAAGGGCTTATACGCTTGGGTCGGTTTTAAAACCGAATCGATTGACTATATGCCTGAAGAGCGACATTCAGGACAAAGTACTTTTGGTGCTTTTCGATTATTTAAGCTTGCGTTAGCCGGTTTGATGTCGTTTACAACGTGGCCTTTAAGGGTAGTCAGCTTAGCGGGTTTTTTGGTGTCGATGTGCGCGTTTATGTACGGGTTATATATTGTGATTGAATTTATTCTTTTTAGAAACCGGGTAGATGGTTGGCCCACCATTGTGACCATACTGTTGTTTTTCTCAGGTATTAATTTATTGTCGTTGGGTATTGTGGGGGAATATATTGCCCGAATATTTGACGAAGTTAAAGGTAGGCCTCTTTATTTAGTGCGCCAGTCTCGCGGTCAAGCCACCCATGCCTATGGATTGAAGCCCCAACCAGCACCTCAGCGTGAATCTTCTTCAGTTCTAGACCCAGGTATAACATCACCCTCAGCGCCTCAATCACCTGACCCCTCACCTCATCGCTGAACACACCTAGATCTGTTACTTCAACTTTAGTAGCAGATGCATCATCTGATTTACCCTCAGTAAAACCCTAGTCGTTTCAATCATCAGTTGGCGCGTAAAAGACTATGATCTAGGCTGGGGAAGATGCCAACAGTTGACGAACTAAGCTTTAAACCCCCAAATACGGCTGGCAACAAAGGTGGCGCCGGCCACAGCAATTAAAATACCTGCTAATAGCCAGTCATAACGAATATGTGTGGTGGCCAAGAAATAGGCATAACTGAGTTCATTGATTGCAAAGCCGCAGGCAGAAATCATAAAGAAACGTTGAATAGATTGTCTGACCCCAGCCCGTTGTTGTCGAAAAGTCAGGTGATAATGCCCACTAAACGAAACCGTGAAGGCAACTAACCAACCGATTAAATTCGCCCAAAGCGGGTTAAGGTGAATATACTGAACCCCACCAACAGCCACCGCCCAATGTACCGCCGCTGCCGACGCACCGACTAAAATGAACCAACTGATTTGATGCACCATTTTCTTCAAAATGACCCTACCCCAAAATAATTTAAAACAAAACTCAATCGTACCTAAGACCGGTATTGTCGCCTGTGCTGACGATTTTGGCTTAAACGCAGAAGTTGATGCTGCCATAATCGATTTGGTTACTCGCCAACGTTTAACAGCAACCGGTGCTTTGGTTGACGGTCCGCACATTCATGATCGAGCAACAACCCTCGCCAGTTTAGACGTCGATATTGGTTTACATTTGAATTTTACTGAAGCGTGGCCAGGCACTGCACCCTTAGATTGGGTCATGCCTTGGCGTGATTTGGTAATAAAAAGTTATTTAGGGCAACTCAATACCCAGCAGGTTAATTTAGCCATTGAGCATCAACTTGATCAGTTTGAAAATGTCTTTAAACGTGCGCCTGATTTTGTTGATGGGCATTTGCATGTGCATCAGTTACCCGGCATTAGACAACCCTTATTAAAAATTTTAAAACGTCGTTACGCGAGCCGTCTACCTTGGCTACGTGACACTCGACCCAATCGAGGCGTTTCAAAAAGCATGCCCGCTTGGCAGCGTTTTAAAGCACAGGTCATTGGTTTTTTAGGTGCACAAGCGCTGATGACTCAGGCGACAGAATCAGGTTTCAAATCAAACCAAGGTTTTGTTGGTGCGTATGATTTTTCAAGACCTCATCCACCTTTTATTGATATGCTCAAATTATGGTTGCCAACCCTGCAGACAGGGGGTTTATTGATGATGCACCCTTCACAGCAGGTCTTAAACAAAGACCCCATGGGCCAGTCTAGGGTCGAAGAATACACACTGCTTGCCAGCCCAGCTTGGCCTGAACTGCTGGCCCTGCACCATTGCAAGCTTGTAAGGTTGAGTCAAATGACGTCATCTTTACCGTAAAATTTAACCCCAATTTGAATACGGTCGCGCCCGTTCTCACGACGGTGACGGTTGGTATCACGCAATGAATAGACGCAACCACAATATTCTTGTTGGTAAAACGCTTCTCGCTTACTGATCTCTATCATACGTTGAGAGCCACCATGCTTTCGCCAGTTGTATTCCCAGTAAAGCATGTTGTCGTATCGGCCAGCCGCTTTAACGCCACAGCTATTAATTTGCTTCATATCTTTCCAGCGAGAAATGCCTAAAGAGCTGGTGATGGTATCGTAGCCATGCTCAGAGGCGTACAACGCCGTTCGTTCAAAACGCATATCAAAGCATTGGGTGCAGCGCTCGCCCCTTTCAGGCTCGTTCTCAAGACCTTTAATACGTTCAAACCAGTTATCTACATCGTAATCGGCATCAATAAACCCAATACCGTGCTGTTCAGCAAATCGAATATTTTCTTGTTTGCGAATATCGTATTCTTTGACCGGATGAATATTAGGGTTATAAAAAAATATATCGTATTCGATACCCGCTTCAAGCATGGCTTCCATTACTTCACCCGAACAGGGTGCACAACAAGAATGCATTAATACCCGTTTTCTATCGGGTGGCAAGCTTAAAGAGGGGCGAATGCTATCGGTCATGGGTATGCTAGGAATGAAAAATATTAAAAAACTATTCTACTATTTTGTTTCAATCAGGCGTTTCAAGAATAAATTGCCAAAGCTTACGAATGGTTTCTCGCTCTGTCACCAATTGATTTGTGGGTAAACGCGCTTTTTCTGCCCCTTGAAGCCGCAATGCATGCTGTTGGCGCCGTAAATTTCGATAAGCATTTGCTGAATTTTGAGCCAGATCTTGTGGAATTAAGCCCAACTCACTTGCAATGCGTAACAAGGCAATGTTACCAAGATTGGGAATCAAGGCGGGGTGCATGGGGGCATATCGCAACACCAAATATTGGGTGACAAATTCTAGGTCAACCATACCCCCTGCGTCATGTTTGAGATCAAACAGGCCACTTTGATTGGGGTGCCCTTCGTTAATTTTTTGGCGCATCATCTTAACGTCTTGGCTTAACTGAACCGAGTTAATTGGGGCCGTCAGTACTTGTTTACGAATAGACTCAAAGCGCTCGTTTATAGCAGGGTCACCGGCCACCCAACGGGCGCGCGTAACCGCTTGATGTTCCCACGCCCAGGCCTTGTTTAGCTGATAATTTTCAAATGCCTCTACTGAAACCGCCAATAAGCCAGCATCGCCATCAGGGCGCAGGCGAAGGTCAACTTCATACAGCCGACCTGAAGAGGTCATGGTTGATAGCCAAGACGTTAGTCGTCGTGCTAGTTTTGCGTACTGCTCAGCCGCTTCCTCACGCGAGTCATCAAATATATAAACCAAATCTAGATCTGACGAATACCCAATTTCTTTGCCACCTAGTTTGCCATAAGCAATAATGCCAAGCTTCAATTCAGGGCAGGGGTCATCAGGTTTAAGTTTGAGTACCAACGGCCAAACGCGTCGCAAAGTTTCCGCTAACAATAGATCAGCTAGCGCAGACAAATTGTCCGCCAAGGTTTCAATAGACAGCACGTCAGCTAAGTCTTGCGCCAACATTTGAAAACTTAATTGCTTTTTTGAATCGCGCATTAAGTTCATTTGCTGTTCAACATCAGGGTTACCGTCAGCCAGTAGGCAGGCATCTAAGTCGCGCTGTAAATGTTGGGCCACCCGCTCAAAGTCAATCGGTTCCATTAATGAGCGCCAGTCAATTAAGCTGTCGAGTACGATTGGGTTTTGAATCACGTACTGCGCAGCCCAAGGGCTAGCCGCCATAATTTTAGAGACACGCGCTAATGTGTCGGGGTATTCAATCATTAACGCTAAGTAGGCACTTCGTTGTGCAATTTTTTCAACTAACTCAAGCATATTTAAAACGGCACGCTCGGGGTTTACATTGCTAATCGAGGCATCAAGAATTAAAGGTAATAAGTCGTCTATTCGCCCTCGGCTCTGGTTTGAAAGACCGCTGATACGATGGCTATCTAAAAACAAATCAATACGTTTGCGAAGATTTTCAGCGTCTGCCCCATAGGCAACGAGCGCCTCATCAAGCGAGCAACTCGGGCCCGAATCGTATGACTCATTCGTTTGCATGAGCAATGCGGGGTCAGTTTGATCGGCGATGTGCGCGGCTTGTGTTGTTGCCGCGTCTTGGGTTAAACCTGCAATGCGAAACGCGTCTTTAAACACGTCGGCAACAAATGCGCGATGCATAGATAGGGTTTCTTCAAATCCTTGGCTTGTCATACCCAAGGCATGAGCAAGCGCTTCACGCTGCTCAGTTGATTCAGGTAACAAATGCGTTTGCTCGTCTTCACGGTACTGTAATGCATGCTCGGTACGACGTAAAAAAATATAGGCTTGTTCGAGTTGTTCTGCAGTTGACTCGGGTATTAGACCAACGCGCGCTTGAGCGTGCAGGGCAGGGATGAGGCCACGTTGTTGCAGCGTGGGCATTTTCCCACCACGAATCAGTTGCGTTAATTGCACGACAAACTCTATTTCACGAATACCGCCTTCACCTAGTTTAATGTTGCGACGGGTATCAATATTTGAGCGAGCCACAGCACGTCTTTGCCAATCTTGACGAATGCGCTCTCTAAGAGATCGTAGGGCTGACAAGGCATCAAAATCAAAATACTTTCTATAAACAAAAGGCACTCGTAAGCTTTCAATATCTTGAATTGAACGTTCGGGCGCGCTATTGGCAAAAAAACGGGTTGGCATGATGCGCCCTTTAAGCCAAGCGTAGCGCTCCCACTCACGGCCTTGGGTAAATAAGTATTGCTCAAAAGCATCAAGACTCCAGGCAAGCGGACCAATATCACCATCTGGGCGCAAGCGTAAATCAGTTCGAAATACTAACCCAAACGCATCAACCTCTGAAATTAACGGCATCATATTGCGAGTAAGTTTGCCGAAAAACTCATGATTTGAAGTTTTTCTAGGCCCTGGTGTTTCGCCTTCAGCGCTGTAGAGCATGATCAGATCGATGTCAGAAGAAACATTTAACTCGTTGCCCCCTAATTTACCCATTCCAACCACAATTAACTCTTGTGGCAGCTGGGTAGCCGGGTCTATTGGTATGCCATGAATACCAATCAAGTCTTGCATCGCACTGCGGTAAGCCTGTTCAACCGTCAAGTCGGCTAAATAAGACATGGCTTGCGTTACTTCAGATAGATTAGCCTGTTCGCTTAAGTCGCGAACCATAACCGTATAAAAAACCTGTTCTCGCAGTTGACGCAAAACACGGCGACAATCACTTGCCGACAAATAGGCCTCATTAGCTGGTTTAAATGCTAACGCCTCAAACCACTGATTAATCACCAAATTTGTAACCGGCTTGAGAACTGATTGAGTTAAAAAAAGTGCTAAGTCAGGCTTTTGATCGATACGGCGTCTTAGCACCCCAGACCATTGAGCAACTTTTTCGATCTGCGTTTTTGACATACCCTATGACCATTTTTGGTGTTTAAGAAACTTTAGGAACCGATCAGTTATAAACTATGTCAATACTTTAACTCACCTCTTTATGGGCGGCTTCACTTTTGCGTTGGTTTCAAAAATCTTTGCGCTTTGCCATATTAGGTTTTGTGTTGACTTACTTTGTTGTCGCCTCGGGTTTGCTCGCGGTGCGCTATGTATTGCTTCCTAAATTAAATGATTGGCGCCCAAATCTCGAGTCGCAGTTATCGCAGACTCTAGGTGCCGACGTTAAGATCAATCATTTGCGAGGGCAATGGCGAGGTTTAAACCCCAGTGCCGAAGTTGACGGTCTAAGCATCACATTCCCAGGTCAGCCCCCTGTGGAAATACCTCAAATAAGTGCAGTTTTAAGCTGGAAGTCGTTATTTCTTCTAGAGCCAACACTGCTTGATTTGTATGTTCAAGGGCTCTCTCTTACTGTAAGTCAGGCACCTGATGGCGACTTTTCTTTTCAAGGCATTAGTCTTGCGAAAGTTGATACCCGTTCAAAGGGGGTCATTGATAATGATTCAGCGATTAATGTTGCAGCGCTTAATACAGAGCACACAACTAAACAAAACTTTAATATTGATCAGTTTTTGCAAAACCCTGCGTGGTTATGGTTAAAGCAACAAGGCCAAATTAGTTTAGTTAATAGTACCCTCATCTGGAAAGATCAAAAAAGACAGGCACCTGATTTAGTCTTGCGCGACCTTAATATTAATTTACAAAATACATTGTTAAGTCATCGACTCAATATCAAATTTACCCCTCCCGATGACCTTTCAAAACCCATCGAAGTAGGTGTAAAAATAGGCCGTCTATTAAATCAGATCGGTGCAGCTTTGCCGGGTGGTCGTGATGGTGAGATGTTCGTTTCAGCCCCAGATTTCAATTTGCAAGCGTGGCAGCCCTGGTTTGACGTCCCTGCGGTGGCAGGCCAATTTGCTGCGCGCATATGGTTTGACCTTAAAGACAGGCGTCTAAACTATGTCACACTCGATTTTGTAGGTTCTGACGTTTCAGTTATAAATAAAGACATTAACGATTCTGTGCAACCTTTTTGGTCAATAGGGCGATTTACATCAAGAATAGAAGGTGCAGCAGCTTCGATAGTGCTAGGGCTACCGATGCCAGATATCTTCTCAACTGATGTTGATTCAAAAAATATAATCTTTAAATTACAGTCAACGAATTTGCATTTAGCATTATCTGAAAAAGCACAACCGATTACTGACATTCTTTCGCTTGATCTCAATCTATCGATTGCACGGCAAAGCATTGATGATATTTCTGTTCAAATTAATCAATCAAATATTAAAACGGCTAATGGCTCGGCATCAATACTTGGCAATTGGCGAACGTCTAACCAATCCGTTCAGGGCATTGCCGACTTAACAGGCCAAATCAGTCATTTGAATTTACCTGATTTGTACCGATACTTGCCCCCATCTATAGACGCCGATGCATTTGCTTGGGTCTCGCGCGCGTTTAAAACAGGCGTTATAGAACAAGCAACCTTTTTATTGAAAGGCCCTCTTGCAGAGTACCCCTTTGCAAAGGGCAGTAACGTCGGTCAATTTAAATTTTCAGGGCTTTTTAGTGACCTTAAAATCGATTTTGTACCTGACGCCATTGCAGGCGAAAAATGGCCCTTATTTAAGAGTGTGCGTGGCACACTGAATATTGAACAAGATCATCTCTCGGTGCTCGCTAACTTGGGCCAACTGGTCGTTGTACATGCTGAAAAAGAATATGAAATTGGGGTGCAAAACTTACGTATTGATGTTGGTTCAATGGGCACCCACCCAACCGTTTCAGTTGTTACACAAACGTCTGGCGCGGCTTCAAACTACTTAAATTTAATTAAACACTCTGCGCTAGCAACCTTATTGCCACCTGAATTATCAAAAGTGTCTGCTGACGGGTTTTGGGAATTGCCCTATACCTTTAACTTATTAATAGAAAAGCCAAAAGAAGCCACTTTTGGTGCAAGCTTACTTTTCAAGCAAAATACAGTTCAATATGACGGTATAACTTTAGCTAAACAGCTCACAGGGCAAGCTAATTTTTCACAAAATGGTATGAAAACTAACAACCTTACCGGTATCGTGCTGGGTGGGTCGGCATTAATCAAAGGTGATTTAAGCGCTGAGCATATTGAATTGCTTGTTAATGGTGAGATGTCAACTGCGGGAATAAGTGAGTTTACAGATAGCCCGTTAATGGGTCTGTTAAAGGGGCAGTTTGCTTATCAAGCCAAACTTGAACAATTAGCCAGTAAACAACTAAAAGCCACTTTTGAAACAAAGCTTAAGGGTGTTGCAATTAATTTGCCAGCCCCTTTAGGTAAAACGGCAAACACTGAAATGCCGCTATCATTGCAGTGGTTTCATAACGATAAAAATAAAACAAGTGCTGGCAATATTGATTTAAAAATAGGTTCACTGATTAAAGCTTGGGGTGTGCTTAATGCGGCTGACGCAGCCGTGCCAATGCCCATATTGAATCAATTCAGTGTCGGCATTGGTCGCGAGCCAGATAAAACGGCTAAAGGTGTTTCAGTGGCAGCTCAGTTAAGCAAGGTTGATCCGCTGCGCTGGCAAAGTGCCTATACCTTACTCATGCAGGAAATTGATCGTCCTGTCATCGGGCGGCCACTGATGCCCGACATCAGTACCGTAAGGCTTTCAACCCCTTTGGTGCAAGTGAGTGATAAAGATTATCAAAACGTGTCGCTTGCGCTTACGCGATCAAATCCTAATAACTGGACAGTTGATGTCGGTGCCAAAACGCTATCTGGTTCGATCAGGTGGGAAACACAAGCTGGAAATATACGCGGGCCAATTACTGTCAATTTCCCTAAACTTGAGATCGGCGATTCAGCAGCAAAAAAAGATGACATACTCGAACCTGTTGCAGTAGTTGCCACAACAAAAAATGCTAAAAACCTAAATGCTGATGCTAATAAAGCATCAGCGGCTGAAAATAATATTTTAGAAAGTGACTTTTGGCGCAAAATAGACTTCGTTAATATTCGCGTTGACAACCTTGTTTTATTCGGCAACCATGTGGGTTCACTCAACCTTAATGCTGTGCCACAGCTCGAAGATCGTCGTTGGAAAATCAACGACTTAAATATCAACACACCCCATGGTGAGCTCAAATCAAATGGTTTTTTGCGTGTTGATGGTGATCGTGGGGTTGACTTAGGTATTAAAGCAAACGTAACGAATCTTGGTAAATTATTGACTTATGTAGGCTACCCCGACCGCATCTTGAATGGGGCGGGGGTGATGGAAGCCAATATTGATTGGGTTGAATTCCCTTGGTCAACTGACCCAGCAGGGCTGTCTGGGTCTGCCCAAGTTAACTTAAAAAGTGGCGTTTTCGAACACGTGAATTCGCGTAGTGCACGCTTGCTTGAAATACTGTCTTTACAGTCACTCAAGCGTTTTTTTAGCCTTGATGTAAATGCAGACAACACCTTTAAATCGGGGTTTCCGTGGGGTTCAATTGAGGGCGACTTTGTGATTGATAAAGGTAATGTCAATAGCCAAAATCTAATCATCGAAAGCCCCGTAGCAGAAATTGCTTTGGTAGGTGACACCAATATGGTGCGTCAAGACTGGAATGTTAAAGCATCAGTTAAACCGCAGCTTGACTTCAGTGGCACAGCCATTGCAACAGGTTTTGTGCTGAACCCGATTGTGGGCTTGAGTGCGCTAATTGGGCAATATATTTTGAAAAACCCTATTGAGCGAGCTTTGCAGGCTCAGTATTACGTTACCGGCCCATGGGACGACCCAAAGGTTAATGCTGAGGGCTCTACGGAATCAACAAAGTCTGACTCAGCACTAAATGCAAACGGGCTTAATGTACCCAGCACTGATACCAGCTCTAACACCAACGCCATTCCCAATTGACATCTTCCCCGGGCTAAACCCTGAAGATTCCTACTACTATACGGCGATGCCCCGCCTTTGACGGTGCGGTTTCAATTGAATGCTTCGCCATAAAAGAGAAGCGTCATTTGTGACAAGGGCCTAATTACCTTTGCTGCATGCAACGACAATTAGGCCCGCGTTTCTGTAAGGCTAAGAACTTAGCGTTTCATTAAGTCAAAGAAGTCATCATTATTTTTGGTGGAACGCATTTTATCAAGAAGGAATTCCATTGCTTGCACGTCGTCCATATCGTGAATGAACTTACGCAAAACCCATATTTTAGGTAATAAATCAGCAGGAATCAGTAACTCTTCACGACGTGTACCCGACTTATTAAGATTAATAGAGGGGTAAACACGCTTTTCAGCTAAGCGTCGCTCAAGGTGAATTTCTGAGTTACCAGTGCCTTTAAACTCTTCGTAAATAACTTCGTCCATTCGGCTACCGGTTTCAATCAAAGCGGTACCAATAATGGTGAGTGAGCCCCCTTCTTCAAGGTTGCGGGCAGCACCAAAAAAACGTTTGGGGCGCTGTAGTGCATTCGCATCAACACCACCTGTTAAAACTTTGCCAGAGGCGGGTACAACCGTGTTGTAGGCTCGTGCCAAGCGGGTAATTGAATCAAGCAAAATCACCACATCTTTTTTCATTTCGACTAAGCGTTTTGCACGCTCAATGACCATTTCAGCGAGCTGAACGTGACGGGTAGCGGGCTCATCAAAAGTTGAAGCAACCACTTCACCGCGAACGGTACGCTGCATTTCAGTGACTTCCTCAGGGCGTTCATCAACTAACATCACAATCATGACTGAGTCAGGGTAATTTGCAGTAATGGCATGCGCAATGTGCTGCATCATCACTGTTTTACCTGATTTGGGGCTTGCCACGATTAAACCACGTTGACCTTTACCAATTGGCGCAAAAATATCAAGAATACGACCTGTTAAGTTTTCTTCACTTTTTATATCGCGCTCAAGATGCATCACTTTGTCAGGGTGCAATGGCGTTAAGTTTTCAAACATAATGCGATGTTTGATGTTTTCAGGCAGTATGCCGTTAACTTTATCTACCTTTACTAGAGCAAAATAACGTTCGCCATCTTTAGGTACCCGAACTTCACCCTCTATCATGTCACCCGTATGCAAATTAAAACGTCTAATTTGCGAGGGCGAAATATAAATGTCGTCGGTGCTTGCTAGGTATGAGGTTTCTGGTGAGCGTAAAAACCCAAAACCATCTGGTAACACTTCTAGTACGCCGTCACCAAAGATTTGTTCGCCCTGTTTGGCGCGCCGTTTCATGATGGCAAACATAAGTTCTTGTTTGCGAAGGCGACTAGCATTTTCAATTTCTAGGCTTGCAGCCATTTCAAGCAGCTGCGATACGTGCAGCGCCTTAAGTTCGTTCAGGTGCATTGAGATGTGGAAGCAAAGCTTCTATGTGAGGAAGTTGAGGGGAATGAGTCAGGGAAAAATTTAGATGTATGTGGGCAAGCCCGTAACGGGCCTGCGCATAAAAATGACTAATAAATTGAAAAATAGTAGACCCAGACAAAAATTTAAATTTACAGAGATTCGTTTAAAAACTCTGTAAGTTGAGATTTTGATAAAGCACCTACTTTAGTGGCTTTTACTTGACCATCTTTAAAAAGCATTAATGTGGGTATGCCGCGAACACCAAATTTTGCCGCTGTTTGCTGATTTTCATCAACATTTAATTTAGCTATTGTAACCTTATCACCAAAATCGTTGGCAATTTCTTCAAGAATGGGGGCAATCATTTTACAAGGACCACACCATGCAGCCCAATAGTCAACTAATACTGGGGTTTGCGAACTGAGTACGTCAGTTGCGAAGCTGTCATCGCTGACATGTTTAATTTTTTCGCTCATGTTTTTGTCTCTAGAAGAAATTAACTTAGGGGGATTAAACCCTAAAGATTTTGGTACTAAGTCATATCGTTTTAACATGCTCAACAGAGCGATGCCTACGAATGTGTATGATTCACTATAAAGCATAACATCCTTCTGCCTGTTCCATTTCTATGAAATCAACTGTTTTTCATTCCTTTCTAGCTGTTCACTTTTTGAGCGTTCTACCTATAAGCGCACAAGCATTGGTATTTTTACCTAAAATGCCATGTCTTTTCCACAGGAACTGGGGATAACTTGTCATCTAAGTCATATAACGAATCGTCAATACGCGTCCTAAAAGGGCTTGAGCCTGTGCGTCAACGTCCAGGCATGTACACCCGAACAGAAAACCCGCTGCATATTATTCAAGAGGTTGTTGATAATGCCGCCGATGAGGCTTTGGGGGGTTTTTGTCAAAATATTGTCGTCACTTTACATACTGATCACAGTGTTAGTGTTGAAGACAATGGCCGTGGTATTCCTGTGGGTTTGCATCCAGATGAAAAAACGCCAGTAGCAGAATTGGTCTTCACACGTTTGCATGCCGGCGGTAAGTTTGACAAAAAAGATGGTGCGGGCGCCTATGCTTTTTCTGGTGGTCTGCATGGCGTCGGTGTGTCAGTTACTAACGCTTTGTCAACGCGTCTAGAACTTGAAATCTGCCGTGAAGGGGGGCGTTATGCCATGGTTTTTGAGCAGGGGGCGGTCGTTAAACCACTGATAAAAGTGGGTGAAGTGACTAAAAAAACTACTGGAACACGTGTACGCGTTTGGCCAGACAGCCTATTTTTTGACTCGCCAACGATACCGATACAAGAATTAACTCGCTTGCTTAGAAGTAAAGCTGTTCTGTTGGCCGGGGTTACCGTTACGCTTAATATAGAGAAATCAGCGCAAACGACTACATGGCGATTTGAAAATGGCTTGGTCGATTACATGGCGCAGGCCATCGAGCATTCAGAACTTCTTGTACCCTTATTTGCAGGCGAGCAATTTGCCACTGTAGATGATGAAAACTATGCTTTAGGCGAAGGTGCACAGTGGGTCGTCGCTTGGACAGAAGAGGGCGCCTTAGCCCGTGAGTCTTACGTTAACCTCATCCCGACACCCGCTGGTGGCACCCACGAAGCCGGTTTGCGTGAGGGGTTGTTTGGTGCCGTAAAAAACTTTGCCGAAATGCATAGTCTGCTCTCTAAAGGCACTAAACTTTTGCCTGAAGATGTGTTTATGCGTGTCAGCTTTGTGCTTTCAGCCAAAGTGCTTGACCCACAGTTTCAGGGTCAAATTAAAGAACGCCTCAATAGTCGCGACGCATTGCGTTTGGTAAGCGGCTACGTAAAGTCGTCTCTAGAACTCTGGCTGAACAGCCACGTAGATTGGGGTAAAAAAATTGCTGAGCTTGCTATTAAACAAGCCCAAGCGCGGGCACGTTCCGCTCAAAAAGTTGAAAAAAGACGTGGCTCTGGCGTGGCAGTGTTGCCGGGCAAACTAACAGACTGTGAATCAAGTGATGTAACCCGTACTGAAGTATTTTTAGTAGAGGGTGATTCGGCGGGTGGTTCAGCCAAAATGGGGCGCGACAAAAACTTTCAAGCTATTTTGCCTTTGCGTGGCAAAGTGCTTAATGCTTGGGAAGTTGACCGCGACCGATTGTTTGCCAACAATGAAATTCACGATATAGCAGTCGCCATTGGCGTTGACCCTCATGGTCTTCAAGATATGCCAGATTTGTCTCAGTTGCGCTATGGTCGTGTTTGCATTTTGTCAGACGCCGATGTTGATGGCTCGCATATTCAGGTTTTGCTACTGACACTTTTCTTAAAGCACTTTCCCAAACTGGTTGAAAGTGGCCACTTGTATGTTGCCCGTCCACCATTGTTTAGAGTTGATGTAGCCGCTCTGGGCAAGCGTCCTATGCGTAAAATCTATTGCCTTGATCAGACCGAGCTTGAGATTACGCTCGACAAACTGACCAAAGAGGGCGTCAAAGAAAGTGCATGGTCGATTAGCCGTTTTAAAGGCCTAGGTGAAATGAGCCCCGAGCAGTTGTGGGACACCACACTAAACCCTGATACGCGCCGCCTGATGCAAGTTGGGTACGGCAACTTAACACGTGATGACACCTCAAGCATGTTCAACATGTTGATGGGCAAGGGCGAGTCAGCGCAGCGTAAACAATGGATAGAAGAAAAAGGCAATCTTGCTCAAATTGATATCTAAGCATCCCTACAAAACAGATGCTTTAGAAGCTAGATAAGTCAAGCATCTGAATTTATAAAAAAGGAATAATGGTCATGTCGACTGTAGACCAAGGCGATCTTTTTGATGCCAATCAGCCATCTGATCAACCTGGCGGTGAAGATCAAAGCAACACCCTAAGCATTGCACAATATGCAGAGCAAGCTTACTTAGATTACGCCTTATCAGTGGTGCGAGGGCGCGCCTTGCCTGAACTGGGCGATGGACAAAAGCCAGTACAACGCCGAATTTTGTACGCCATGCAAGCCATGGGTTTACAGGCGGGTTCTCGCCCAGTAAAGTCTGCGCGTGTGGTGGGTGATGTGTTGGGTAAGTATCACCCTCATGGCGATCAAGCTGCCTATGACGCATTGGTGCGTATGGCACAAAACTTTACCTTACGTTACCCCTTGATTGACGGTCAAGGCAACTTTGGTTCGCGCGACGGCGATAATGCGGCGGCCATGCGATACACAGAAGCTCGACTAACCCCTATTGCCCGAGTTTTACTCGACGAACTTTCAGAGGGTACAGTTGACTTTGTGTCAAATTATGACGGCAGCCAAACTGAGCCCGCCGCATTACCTGCACGTCTGCCTATGATGTTGCTGAACGGTGCTTCAGGCATTGCCGTAGGTATGGCAACAGAAATACCCCCTCATAATTTGAATGAAGTGGTGCATGCCTGTATCGCTTTAATACGTAATCCAAAATTGAATGCTGATGAATTGCATCATTTGCTACCAGGCCCAGACTTTCCTGGAGGTGCCCAAATCATTACCTCGGCAGCTGATATTGCCAGTATTTATGCAACAGGCCGTGGTTCACTTAAAGTACGTGCCCGTTATCAGTTTGAGGAACTAGCGCGCGGTCAATGGCAATGCATCATTACTGAATTACCACCGGGCACCTCGGGGCAAAAAATATTAGAAGAAATCGAAGAGATCACCAACCCAAAAATTAAAACGGGTAAAAAAGCCTTGTCGGCTGATCAGCAGCAGGCCAAAGCACAAATGCTAGGGCTACTTGATGCTGTGCGCGACGAGTCTGGCAAAGATGCGGCTGTTCGGTTAGTTTTTGAACCTAAAACATCGCGTATTGATCGTGACACACTAATTAACACATTGTTGTCACAAACCAGTTTAGAAACTAATTCACCCATTAATCTTGTTTGTGTCGGTACAGATGGCCGACCTCGTCAGAAGGCGCTTCGCGAAATTTTGTTGGAGTGGGTGACGTATCGTTCACAAACGATTATGCGCCGCAGCGAATACCGTTTAGCTAAAGTACTTGATCGTATTCATGTGCTTGAAGGTCGCATGAGTGTGTATTTAAACGTTGATGAGGTCATTCAAACAATTCGCGCAGCCGACGAGCCTAAAGTTGCTTTAATGCAGCGTTTTAAACTTTCAGACAGACAAGCTGAAGACATTCTTGAAATGCGTTTGCGTCAGCTGGCTCGTTTAGAGGGAATTCGAATTGAGCAAGAGTTAAAAGAAAAAAAATCAGAGCAAACACAGCTTGAAGAGTTGATACAAAAACCAGCCGCTTTACAGCGCTTAATGATCAAAGAGATTGAAGCAGATGCCAAACAATTTGGTGATGCACGTCGAACATTGATTGAAGCGGCTGAGCGCGCAGTTTTAGCAGTCAAAGTCATCGACGAACCGGTCACCGTAGTGGTCTCGGCTAAAGGTTGGGTGCGTGCACGTTTAGGCCATGATCTGCCTGCCGATAGCTTCGCATTTAAGGCGGGCGATGAAGCCGGTGGCTTATTTGAGTGCCGAACCACTGATTCATTATCTGTATTTGGTAGTAACGGCCGCGTTTACACTGTGCCTGTTGCCACTTTGCCGAGTGGTCGGGGCGATGGCAGCCCCCTGACCGTACTGATTGATATAGAGCCCGGCACTCAGATTGTGAACACCATGGCGGCTTCACCTGAGACGGCCATTTTTATTGCCACTGCCAGCGGGTTTGGGTTTCAAGCACAATTTAAAGATTTGTTTAGCCGCCAAAAAGCAGGCAAACAATTTATTACCCTCGAATCGGGTGATACCTTATTGCCACCATTTGCACTGTCTTTGAGTGATACGCACATCGCCTTACTGACGCAAAAGCTTAAAATAGTGATCTTGTTGCGCGATGATGTCAAAATACGTTCAGCTGGGGGGCGAGGAACTATATTAATGACCTTAGATGCGCCAGATCAAGTCAATCAGGTAGCCCCAGTGAACCCAAAAGGCCTATCAGTTGAAGGCCTTGCACGCGGCAAAACAGTAGTTGATGTATTGTCGTTAAAAGAACTGTCTGCATATGTGTCTCAACGCGCTCGCAAAGGTAAGCTATTTGACACCCGGCTTAAGTCACCGCAATTAAAGTTTTAAATTTAAGCAACACGCACGAAGCACTACGCCAATAAATTTTAACGTTTACTTTTAAAGTTAATCCTTTCGATGAATACATTCACCATTACTTTAGAACCAAGTCAGCATACTTTCCAAGCGGCTGAAGATCAAAATGTTCTTGAAGCTGCGTTAGCAGCCGGGCTTGTCATACCTTACAGTTGCCGAAGCGGGGCCTGCTCAACTTGCAAAGGTAAGATCTTGTCGGGTAGCTTCGAATCAGGTGTTGCGCCCAGTCAAATTTTAAGTAAGCATGAGCTAGAGCAGGGGTACACATTATTGTGTCAAATACAGCCCCGTTCCGATCTTAAAATTGAATCACGCGAAGTTCGTTTGGCATCAGATATACAAATTAGGAAACTGCCAGCACGCATCATTGACCTGGTGCAACCGGCACCAGATGTTGCGGTCATGACATTGCAATTACCTATGGCTGAAAAATTCAGATATTACCCTGGTCAATATGTTGATTTTTTGTTAAAAAATGGCAAACGTCGTAGTTATTCAATGGCCAATGCCCCCGTCGATGCTAATACCGTGTCGTTTCACGTCAGGCATATTCCCGGCGGTGTCTTTACTGACCCTATTTTCGGTGTCAGTGAAACACTGATTAAAGTGCGTGATATTCTCAGAGTTGAAGGCCCGTTGGGTTCGTTCTTCTTAAGAGATGACACGCAAAAGCCAATTGTTTTTTTAGCGAGCGGTACAGGTTTTGCACCAATCAAAGCAATTGTTGAGCATATGATTGCCAACGGCATTGTTAGGCCTGTTAGCCTTTATTGGGGTGGGCGACGTCCAGCAGATCTTTATATGAACGATCTTGCGCAACACTGGGCGCAACAACTGCCACATTTTCAATATATTCCCGTCGTATCAAATGCGAAATCAGAAGATCAATGGGGCGGGCGAACAGGGTTTGTTCACCAAGCCGTATTAGATGACTTTAACGATTTGTCTGGCCATGAAATCTACGCATGTGGTGCACCAATCGTAGTTGAGTCAGCGCGTCAAAGCTTTTCAAAACAGCGCGGTATGCCTGACGATGCTTTTTTTGCTGACGCATTTGTATCGGCAACTGACGTATTAATTGGGTAACGTTACACTAGAGGCTAAGATTCACTTGTCTCACTAAAAGGAGACCCTCATATGAAAGTTGTTGTTTTAGGTAGCGGTATTGTCGGTACCAACACAGCATGGTGGCTTAATCAAGCTGGCCACGAAGTCGTTGTTGTTGACCGTGAAACAGGCCCCGCCCAAGAAACCTCTTTTGCCAACGGCTCACAGATTTCAGTATCTTATGCTGAGCCGTGGGCTAACCCATCGGCACCACTTAAATTACTAAAGTGGTTAGGCAAAGACGACGCCCCCTTACTCTTTCGTCCGCAATTTGATTGGCGGCAGTGGCTTTGGGGCGCAGCATTTCTTAGAGAGTGTTTGCCAGGCCGTTTGACGCCTAATATTCGGGCAATGGTGCGTCTAGCACAATACAGTCGCGATACTTTGCGCTTGATGCGCACAGAGCTCAACATTGAATATAACCACTTAGAACGGGGCATTCTCAATTTTTATCGCGACCCAAAAGAATTTGAGGGTTCACAAAAAGCAGCTGATGTGATGCGTGACTTTGGGGTTGACCGTCGCGTGGTTTCAGCTGACGAAGTGATTCAAATTGAACCTGCCTTAGCGCCCCATCGAAACAGTATTGTTGGGGGTGACTTTACCGCTGACGACGAAAGTGGCGATGCCCATCTTTTTACTTCAAAGCTTGCTACGTTGGCTGAAAAAAAGGGCGTTGAGTTTCGATTCTCAACACGCATTACGCGCATCATCAGCGAACACGGTCATGCAAGCGCTGTAGAAGTTATTAACCCTGATGGTAGCTTTGACAGCATAAAAGGCGACGCATTTGTGGTGGCATTAGGCAGCTTTACGCCCCAACTGATGCGGCCACTTGGCGTGCCGTGCTTGATTTATCCCACCAAAGGCTATTCCGCTACATTTCAAATTAAAAATAACGACTTAGCTCCAACCGTCAGTCTCACTGATAGCAGTCACAAAGTTGTATTCTCGCGTTTAGGTGACACCTTGCGTATGGCGGGTACAGCTGAGTTGTCAGGTTACTCAAGAACATTAAACCCTGTTCGTTGCCAAGCCATGTCTGATTTAGCTAAAGATCTATTCCCAGAGGCACTTGATTTTAATGATGTTAAATACTGGACAGGTTTACGCCCTTCAACGCCCTCAAATGTGCCACTTATCGGTCCAACACGCTTACCAAACCTTTATTTAAATACAGGTCATGGCACATTAGGTTGGACAATGGGGGCGGGTTCAGGCCGTGCATTAGCAGACATTATTTCAGGCAAAAAACCTGAACCAACATTTCCATTTATCGGTATGTAAAAAACAATAATAGGCGTTTGTTGATCATTTGCAAATCAATTTCATTATTGACTTCTTATTAACTCACTGTGATTCAACAATGCATTTACAGCGAGCTTTCTCTTAATACGTCTAAAATATTTGGTTTACTCAAGATTGACGTCTTATTTATGAGTAAAGTATCAAAATAAATCGCAAAATGGCTTGGTTTTTCACCCGAAACCAAGCCATTGCAGTAAATTTAAGCGCTATTGATTAGCTAGATTGAAAATCGCAATTTTTTTATTAAAATTACCTCCAGGACGACTCGCTTGAAACATTCTGCTCGTTTTTTTATAGCGTTAGGCATATCAGCCTTAAGCGCATCGGCTGTTCATGCTGAAACCACCCGTATTGAAATCTGGCATGCCATGACAGGCGTTCATGAATCAGAATTTAAGAAAATTGTTCGTGCCTATAATAGTTCGCAAGATAAAGTCGAAGTTGACATTAAAGATTTTAATAGTCGCACAGAACTTCAGGCTGCCGCCCAAAAAGCCGTAGCAGGTCAGGCAACCAAGCCTGATTTAATAGAAATACATGACAACCATTCACCAGATGTAATCGCTCAACATAAAGATATTTTGCCTTTGCACCAATTATTAGCAAAATACCCCATAGCTGACGCTGCTTGGTTCTTACCACAAACCACTTCATTCGTACGAGACGATAAAGGCCGGTTGCTCGCTTTCCCTTTCATGGCTGAAGTGCCGGTTATGTTTTACAACACAGAAGCATATAGCCGGGCGGGTTTAGACCCTCTAAAACCTGCTCGCACTTGGGCCGGACTTCAGGCCGATTTACTTGCATTGCGTGACAAGGCTCGCATCAACTGCCCCTACGCTACAAATAATCAAGTTGAAGTGCATATAGAAAATTTAGCACCTATTAATAATCAACTTTTCTTAACGCCAGATAATGGTCTAAAAGCAAATAAAGGCGTCACGCTCAATTTTAATATCTTGTATATGCGCCATGTGGCACTCATGGTCAGCTGGCGCCGTACTGAGTTGTTTACACAAAACTCAAATTCTAACGAAGGCAATCGCGACTTTACTGATGGTAAATGTGCAGTACTTACTGCTAACTCAAGTGAAATGGCTCAAATTCTTGATAGTAAAGTGCCATTCGGCGTTGCACCTTTACCCTACTATGATCAAGCCACCAAAGAACCGGGTGCGCCTTTTGTAAGCGGTTCTGCATTTTGGGCAGTCGCAGGGCAAAGTGCAGTCCGCAATAAAGCAACAGCTGATTTTCTGGGTTATTTGGCAAAACCTGTCATCGCAGCAAATTGGCATCAAAAAACAGGGTTCTTGCCTCTAACCGATGCCGCCTACAGGGCTGCAGACGTCAGTTTTTACAGCCGTATACCCGGTGCACAATCAGTTGTACAAAGTCTTAAGCAGTCAGCGGGTAAAAACAATGCCGAGGGTTTTCGTATGAAAAACTATAGCGAAGTTGAAAAAGTGCTTAATAAAGAATGGCAGTTAGCGCTAGAAGGTGACATTAGCCCCATGACAGCATTAAACTCAGCTAAAGACCAAGCAATTGTTTTGTCTGGCTCACAAGCTGCCGCTACAACTGCACCCCAAACTAAACGTCGTTAGTAAAAGGCACAATTGCCTTAACACCCCTTTAAGCGCCACTATATGACCCAATTGATTAATTGGGAATCATTATGGTGGTTTTTTTTCGAGCTTTGTATCGTATTTGTAGTGTTTTATTTTTATGTGGGTTATTGGTTGCTTGCGGTTCACCAAGTAAGCGCACCGATTCAACTGATCTTTCACAACTACCTGCCGTAGCAGGCGAACCTGACTTTAATTGGCGACTTTCAGGCGACCGACGTATTGCCCCAAAACAAGTCTTTTCAGACCAACAACGCGTATGGCTGCAGTGGCCACACCTTCAAAGTTTACCGATAATTTTTGGGCGAATTGACGACACTTGGGAAGTACTACACCCTCAAAAAATTGGCGCATATGTGCTTATTACAGGTGATTGGTCAGCTTTAAAATTTCAAGGTGGGGCAGTCAAAGCCCTGGCTCAAAAAATAGGTTTTGAGCTGATGTCAAATCAAACTATTTATTCAGAGCCAAGGTCAAGCCACTCGAATTCAATATCAACTCAACAATACCCAGACTCAAATAAAACAAAAATTCATCAAATCGCACCTGCTCAAGCGACTGTTTATGAATTGACACTTAAGAAATTTAAAGCTGAATTAAATGACAAGACTATTCGCCAAGCAGTTAAGCGATGGGCGCAGGAAACGTCGTGGCATTTTGAAAATATACATTGGGCCGTTAACGTTGATTTACCCATTTCGGCAGCGGCTGAGTTTACAGATGATTTTGTAACCTCTGTTCAACAGTTGCTAGCCACAACAGAAATGTCTGATAAACCGGTACAGCCGTGTTTCTATACAAATCATGTTGTACGTATTGTGCCCATTGCCCAAGTGTGTGACCCACAGGCTCGTCGAGGTTCTTCAGTATGAGCCAGGGTCTAGATTGCACGCGCATCATCGCGCTACTCATTTGCCATACAACGCGAAAATTACGCTTTTGCACAACCATTACTTTTAAGTTTGTGTTGTGTTCTTCGCTAGGTCTTAACGGTTGTGCAATTGATGAACGTACTAAAAAAAGCCAATTAAAGGTGAATGATCAGCATCAAAAATTAGCTATACAAAAAAATGATTTTATTTCGCGTACACATTCAAATCATAACCAACGACAAGAATATCAAAAAATCAATAAACCTTGGGTGACAGGTTCTGCAATTTCACTGACACAAGACATGACTATTCCTGATGCGTTAAAAAAACATGTCAACACAACGTTAATTTTTCGTCATAAAACCAACGACATACTCGATATCGCTAGGCGAATAGCTCACGCAACATCAATACCTGTAAGGGTAAGGCCCGAGGCTCAATTGTCAGCGCATCTCTTTTTGCCAAAGCTTGCCAGTGAGATGGGTGGGCAAACATTTACCGCCCCACGCAGCATACATTTAGAAAATCGGCCACGGCCTTTAGCTGAAATACTTGATCATGTTTCAAGTCAATTAGACATACATTGGCGTTATACCGGACATGAAATTGAATTTTATCGAACTGAAACACGAGTGTTTGATGTGCGTTCTTTGACACTGGTGGCTAAAGCTGACGCTAAATTAGGCAAAGGGGCAAGTCAGAGTAAAGCTGCATTTGAAAGTTCATCACAAACAAGTTTGATCGCAATTCAGCAGCCAATGCTTGAAGCATTACAGCAAAGGTTGCAACCTTTTATGACCCGTGCGGGTGTGCTGGCGGCCCAACCCGGGGCATTGTCAACAATTGTGATTACTGACACACCTAATGCGCTCAATGCAATTACGCAATATATTGCTAAAGAAAATCGTAGTATGTCGCGCCGTGTTCGACTGGTATTTGAAGAATTTTCTGTTGTACAAAAAGAAAATATTGACTACGGTCTTGACTGGTCACTTGCACTTTCAAATAGCTTGGCGGCGGCTCAGTTTGCTGTAGCCTCGGGTGTGCGTAGCGAAGCGGGTATGGCCGATTTATTAGCCCAAAATACAGGTCAGTCAGCCTACAAGGCGCAAGCCGTCGTTCAAGCGATATCAAAGCATGCAGACATATTGCGTCATACAACAGTTCCTGTTGTGACACTCAATAGGCGACCCGTTACACATGCAGTTCGAAAAACATTTACTTATGTTGATCAAATTCAAACGAGTGCCGAGCAAAAAACAGCTTGGCCTGCTTCAGGCGCTTCGTCCTCTGTATCTGTTAGGCAACGCGAAGAAACAGTCGGTGCATTTTTGACGTTGGTGCCTGATGTTCAAGAAGACGGTCAAATTCTACTTTCTGTAGCATACGACAATACGGTCGCTCAACCCCTCAAACAATTGGCTTTTGGACAAGGTGACGGCAAGCTGCAGGTTCAACAAATTACAGTTGAGGGCAATGGTACGGTGCAGCAGGTCGCTTTAAGGGCCGGTGAGCCAACACTAATTGCTGGTTTTGAGCGACATGAAGATCAAAATAGTCAATCTCGTTTGGCGCCCAATGCCCCAAGGCTAACGGGTGGGGCAGATCAAGTCGGTCGATCAACAAGTTTGACGCTGATTGTGGTGACGGCTCAAATTGAAGAGGGTATTTAACGTGTCAGAAAGAATTGATGAAATCATTGATGCAAAAAATGACGCAATAACTGATGTCTGGCAAGTGCAATCAAATTTTATTCATGTTTTAAGATTAACAACTCAAAAAAACCATGTTTGGGTTTTTGGCATGCAGTGGTACACGTTAATTAGTGCACAAAGTCGCCGAAATATACTGCTTGATCAACGTCGAAAAAAAGCAACTCATTATGCTGAGTTAACACCCTATCAAAACAGTACAGGTTCAGTATTTGGTGTCACATCACTTCTACCTAAAAGCATACATAAAAATGAAAAGGTGCACGCAGCGGCATTAGTTTTTGCACGTCAGCATTTGCATGACACCCATATTTTAATTTTGCACGTTTCTGAACAATCTTGGTGGATGGTCGCATCGCATCATGGCGCTGTAGTGTGCCAAACTGATATTTGGTATACAGATCGATTTCAAGTTGATGAACATGTTCAGCAGCTTAAGACTCGTTTTATTAGCGTTTCTATAAAAGAAGTTAACTGGAAAAAATATTTAGTTGAGTGGGCCGCCCAGCCAGATCAGTCTAAGCACGCTTTGTTTGATGTGACCGATCCGGCTGTTCAAGCTCAAATTTTATTGCCTATTTCAAATAGCCCACTTTTTAAAGTGGTAGTGTTTAGCGGCATTTTTTTTGTTTTGGCAGCGATTGTGTTGACCTACTTATGGATCAATCATAAAAATAATCGTCTTAACCATTCGCATCTTACTTCGCATCAGTTAGAAGGGCCTGCACAAGCATCAAGCCTGTATCAATCACATTCGCATGAGTCGATCTCAGCTATGGTTGTTTTATGGCACGCTTTACCTCTTGACCCCTCAGGTTGGTTACTTAAGCGTGTTGAATGTGAAAGGCAAAATGATGCGTTTCGATGTCAGGCGCACTACAAAAGAAACCAACCCCACGCAAACAATGGGCAACTTGCTCGTGCAATACCTGTTGACTGGCAATTAGTGCCACAGTCACTAGATCAGGTGAGTTTAGTACGCGATATTTCAATCACAGCACAACCTATAAATTGGTCTGAACAATCTTTTACAGAAGATTGGTTAACCCCTTTGCAACAACGGCAAGCTATTTTTCAAAGTCTGCAGCTCGGCGCAGGCGAAGAAATTCCTATGTCGCTTACGCACACAGCAAGACCAATTTATAAACGTCCCATACGATTAAGTGGTCCGTTGCGCTCATTGCCAGCGTTGTCTGGATTAAAGCAACCTATTCAGTGGCAATACGCATCACTTGAAATTGTGGATCAAACCATCTTAGATTTAACTCACAGCCATTTTGTGCTGCATCTTGTTGGAGACATCTTTGTTCCGTCTTAACGTTTTATTTTTTATAGTGCCCGTAACTTTGGTAATTCAAATGCCAAGTCAATCTCATGCTCAGATGAATGAACCAAATCAATCTTATGCTCAGACGCACGAGCCAAATAAATCTTATGCTCAGACGAATGAAGAGGTTCAAGAAAAGCCTAACCCTTTGTCTTACGATCAAGGTTCATCTTTAGGCGAGATGCTTGCGTTTGAAAAAAATATGGCCACCCGACTCACTCATTCATCAAGTAAAGCGATGCATTTGTCTGACCAAAACGAAAACAAAGTGTTGGCAATTTACGGTGTAGGCAAAAAACTGATGACAGATGTCGAGTTTCAAGGTCAACGATATCAGTTTAAACAGGGTCAGAGCCAAGCCATTCAATCACGCATCTTACCTCGACAACCTACACCGACATTGATCACAATTAAACCTCCATGTGTCAGACTGAAATTTCAGCGTGTTGAACATCATTTTTGTTTGGCGGGGGCACTGCCGTGATTTGGCCTTATTTGTCAGATCGCGTTGCACAACCGTTTCACACCACTCAGTTGACACATCCAGTCGTTGATCGGGTTGCTTTGTCAAAAGTGGGTATACAAGAAGACCTGCCAACTCAGTCTGTTGACAACATTAAATTATTATTTGATCTGCTTTCTATTGATCCTCAGGGCGTGTCTGATCATATGTGCCCAGTAAGGTTAGTGTCTGGGCATTGTTTGGTTTTAGTGGCTCAAGAAAACGCACAAGATGATCAAACGCATGCAACGGTAGAGCTACTAAAATCACACAGGTTGCAGCTATTCGAGCCCCCTATTGTCGTGGTCACCCCTTCATTTTTGGGCGCCTTGAACCGGCATTTACGTAGCCCAAATTTACGGGCATCTGAAGGTGCTCAACACAATAGCAAAGCACGACATGTACTATTTGCAATTTTAGATGACCTCGTAAAGTGGGGTCTAAAACATGGTGCAAGTGATTTGCATTTAAATGTTAGCCCTAATAAAAAACAGTCAAGCGTACGGTTCACTGTGGCAGGTTTATACGTGAAGCCGCATGACTTTCAAGATATGACGGCTCAGGTCATGCTTGAATTATTAGGTGTTATTTGGATGAGTATACAGGGTGGTAACGGCGCAGTTTTTGATCCTCATCGAGAGCAACAGGGGCGTCTGACAAGAGTGATCTCAGGTCATACTGTTCTGCTACGGTGGGCATCTATTGCGACTGATAGTGGGCCTTCAGTGTGTTTGCGCATGTTGGGTAATCAGTCTTTAAGCGATCTCCCTACGTTAGAAAGATTGGGGTATTTTTCAGATCAAATTCAAGCGCTTCGACGGAGTAGATTGTCTGATGGGGGTGCGGTTATTTTTGCTGGTCTAGTGGGGTCGGGTAAGTCTACAACGTTAGCTTCTCTGTTACGCGAACTGCCTAGTGATCGAAAACTCATCACACTTGAAGACCCCGTTGAGTACAGTATTGAAAATGCACTGCAATGTAGCGTGGCAGGTGCGTTAGATGAAGATACCCATACTGCGTTTGACCGAAAGCTTAAAGCAATTAAACGTAGTGCAGTGCAAGATTTATTAATTGGTGAAATACGTGATCAGGCGGGTGGGCGGGCATTTGCAGATTTATTACTTGCCGGTGTGAATGTTTACACAACAGTTCATGCGGCCTCAGCGCTACAAATTTTGAGTCGCTTAGCATCAAGCTTTATTGGGGTGCCTCGATCTATTTTAGCCATGCCAGGTATGTTGAAGTTGTTGGTCTACCAGGCCTTGTTGCCAAAATTATGTACGGTTTGTCGTCTGACAGCTGAAGATTGGTTAGCTCAACCTACGCATCAGTGTGCTTTGGGTTTTACCCAAGATCATGACTCAGCCTTTAAGTGGCTTGTTAAATGGTGTGCACAAGAGCAAGTTGCGTTGAAAGACATTCGGTTTAGAAACCCAAGCGGTTGTCACCAATGTTTGACACAGCTCGGTGTTTATGGGGCAGGTTATTCAGGCCGTACTGTTGTTGCTGAAATTATTGAGCCCATGCGTTTAAAGGGGTTTGCGCAAGCTATTGAGTCTGAATCAATGACGCAATTAATTCAATTGATTCACAACAATGTAGAGGCCTCGAAGATTAATCATCTGGTCAGGCAGCGTGGGTTACAAAAGGCCGCACAGGGTGACCTTGACCCCAGAGAAATTGAACGACGATTTGGCGATGGTTTATATGATTAACCTTAAACCCACTGTACCTTGGCAGGTTTGGTTTGCTGGTATGCAGTTTAGGTCTAAACGCTCACAATATTATGAATATTTGGCTGATGCACTGTCTACCTCACCTTCACACAGAACTTTATTAGATTTATTTGAAAAAGATGCGCGCCGACAAGGACCGAAAAGAGCAAGGGGCATTTTAACGCAGTGGTGGCTTGAACAGTACCCGCAATCTGGTGGTGACTTAAGTGAAACATGGCGAGGCAGTATGCCAAAGCATGAAAGGCTGATTGTTCAAATGGCGCAGGTGTCTGGACATACGGCGTTAGCGTCGTGTTTTAGACAATTGTCCGTACACCTAAATGTGATGCAACGTGCCAAACGTACGTTTTTAAGTATCAGTGCCTCAGGCTTAGTCGCATGTGCAATGGCTGTGATGGTGTGTGGTGTTTTTCCGCTCTACACCTTGCCACATCTCTTGAATGCTTTTTCTGTTGTTCCGGTTGAGTATTTTGGCGTTGCCACACATGCACTAAATGACTGGGTTAGTGTCTTGCTTCGGTTTGGTTTTTTTGGGGGCTTTGTTCTGGTCGCCATGACGTTAGGCATTTTTTATTCATTTGGCCAAACGGGTCAGCCTTGGCGTTATCGAATCGATTCTTTCGGCCTGTGGCGTTTCTATCGTGATGTGCAGTCAATTCATTTTTTAAGTGTGATTGCCATGCTGCTTAGTGCCGGCTTACAGCGCGGCGTTTCATTGCGCGAGGTGTTGTTGCAGCAATTTGGCGACGCAAACCCCTGGATGCAAGGTCATCTTCAACGCATGGTTTATCAAATGGATATTGGTATTGACCCCGTTGAAGCAATGAACACTGGCTTGTTAGGTCAAGAGTCATGGTGGTTGTTTGTTGATTTGGTTCAAGCACGTGGTTTGAACCAAGGGCTGCAAATAACCTGCGAAACCATTCGTAACAAAATTGTGGGTGATATTGAGTCAAGCGCTTGGCGATGGCGGTGGTTACTTCTGTCAATAAGCTTAGCAACCGTTATGGGTGTGGGTTACTGGCATGTGTTGGTGATAGAAGAGTTGAGGCAGGCTTTGCTTATGCACTACTCGTCGTTTTAGTTTTGAACCGTTTATAAAGGATTTTTAAGTATGATGCGTATCGATCAAGGTGGTTTTTCTTTAGTTGAAGTTTCAATTGTCACAGCAATTATGATTTTGCTGTCTATTATTGGTGTTCCTGCCATTCAAGGTTATGTCATTGAAAATAAAGTGCCCCAACTCTCAGGCGAGTTGCAGCGAGTAATTTCAAGATTAAAAGTAGCGTCAATCGGGTTGGGTGCGACGCCCTATGCTGGGTTAAGTAACGCCGTTTTAGCAAACGCATTACGCGACTCTTCGATTGTTGCTGTAACAGGGCAGGGTGCTCAGGCGACAATAGGCCATGGTTTAGGGGGAAGTGGACGCAACGGTGAAGGGGTTATTCAACTCACTGCGCAAGCATTAGCTAGCGGCCCTCACGGTTCAGCCTTTGAGTTGGTTCTCAATAACGTCAATCATGCCGCATGCCCAGTTTTGGCATCGGTGTTGCAACGCGTGGCCTCTGTTGTGAAAGTTGCGGGCCAGTCTGGTGCAGTAGAAGTAAAAAACACAACCGTTGAACCGCCTCGATACTATCAACCGTTATTAGCTGACGCGCAATGTGAGAGAGGTGATAGGAATACCTTCACTTTTATTATTCGTTAATTTTAATATGCACATCAAACATTCTTCAAAAGGGTATGCCTTATTTGAAGTGCTGCTCGCGGGGGTTGTTACGACTGCGATTGCTGTTTGGGGGGTCAACGCATGGGTCAATCAAGCCCAAGAAAGTGCAGCCGAAGCAACAAGTGCTTGGCTTTGGGGTATCAAACTTGCAATGGACAATGCCGTATATGATTTACGTAATCAAATTCATTTGAAACAAGGCAAAATTGATATCACTCAAGTCATATTGCCTCAAACGTTGCTTGCATTAAAAAATACGGGGCACCTCGCAAATAACTATCCAGAAAACCCACCTTTACCTTATGCATTTTCGATGCGTGTGGTGCAAGAGTCGGCAACATGTTCAGACGATGAATGTGCCTTAAGTGCCATCATGGCGCTTGAACCGACAGCTGATTTGGGTGCAACGTACCCGCTTTGGTCCCAAGCCAGCGTTATGCTGATGGCCCTGAAGGGTCAAGGGTTATCAGTATGGCAGCGATTTCCAAATCGTTTGATTGGGGCGCAACACCAAGGCTCAAACCCGCCCGGTTCAGGTTCCCCTTATAGAGTAGGCAGTGTGGCTGTTATAAGCCGAGTCATGATGCGTGCCCCACCTTTTGTTCGTCTGAATGAATCAAGGCCTGTTTTGCTATCTGGGTCCCTCACACTTGCTGGGCCTGTTCAGTTAAAACAAGGCTTAGTCATTGATTCAGTGCAAACCACAGGCACGCCGTGTCAAACACCTGGGCAGATGGTGCGACGAGCAAAAGGGGGGTTATTGGTTTGCGAAAACGGTCTATGGCGTGCAGTTGGCGATGGTTTGTTTAATAAGTTAAAACCGTTGGCCTATCAAACTTGCGGCAGTTCAGTGCCGCTTGACCCCTATTTAGAATGGGTCATGACTATGTATCCCTTTGATTTTAGGTCTCCGGTTCCTCCGCCCCCGGGCGACTGCCATTGCAATTCAGGTTATCGTCCCGTTTTGGCGCACTCAGCTCGTATTGATCCGCATGGGGCGGGTATTAAAAATGGCTTTGTGTGCGCATCGCCGTAGGGGCGTGAACAGCCTTATAATCAGTATTTGTATTTTTAGCCTTGTTGCAACCCCATGAAAACTGCTGAAATTCGTCAGAAATTCCTTGAATACTTTGAGTCAAAAGGGCACACCGTTGTGCCTTCTTACTCTCTTGTGCCAGGCAACGACCCAACTTTGCTCTTTACTAACTCAGGTATGGTGCAATTTAAAGATGTATTTACGGGGCAAGAAAAGCGCCATTACAAACGAGCAACTTCATCTCAGCGAAGTGTGAGGGCCGGGGGTAAACACAATGATTTAGAAAATGTGGGTTACACAGCTAGGCACCATACATTTTTTGAAATGTTGGGTAACTTTAGTTTTGGTGATTACTTTAAACACGATGCCATTCTCTATGCTTGGGAATTGTTGACCACTGTGTATAAGTTACCGCAAGAAAAATTATGGGTAACGGTTTATCAAGAAGACGATGAGGCTTACAACATCTGGTTAAATGAAATCGGTGTGCCGGCTGAACGTATTGTGCGTATTGGTGACAATAAAGGGGCGCGCTACGCATCAGATAATTTCTGGCAAATGGCCGACACGGGCCCATGTGGCCCTTGCACTGAAATTTTCTACGATCATGGCCCTGATGTTTTCGGTGGCCCACCAGGCTCACCCGACGAAGATGGCGACCGCTACATAGAAATCTGGAATTTAGTTTTCATGCAGTTCGAGCGTGACGCGCAGGGCGTCTTGAACCCGCTGCCTAAACCGTGTGTTGACACCGGTATGGGGCTTGAACGCATTACTGCAGTCATGCAACACGTGCATTCAAACTACGAAATTGATTTGTTTGTGCATTTAATTCAAGCGGCTGGGCGTGAAACGCACACTAAAGACTTAGAGAATCATTCACTTAAAGTCATTGCAGATCACATTCGAGCCTGTAGCTTTTTGGTGGTTGACGGGGTCATACCGAGTAACGAGGGGCGGGGCTATGTGTTGCGACGAATTATTCGTCGTGCACTGAGGCATGGGTATAAATTAGGCCAGACCAAACCATTTTTCTACAAACTAGTACCTGATCTTGTGGCGCAGATGGGTGGTGCTTACCCTGAACTAGCCAAAGCCAGTGAGCGTGTAGCACAAGTGTTGCTGCAAGAAGAAGAACGCTTTGGCGAGACCTTAGAAAATGGCATGAAAATTCTTGATGTTGCGCTGGCACCCTTGCAAAAAGGTCAATTGCTAGACGGTTTAACACTGTTTAACCTCTATGACACGTATGGGTTCCCTGTTGATTTGACAGCTGATATTTGCCGAGAACGTGGCATAGATGTTGATTTAGCCGGTTTTGATGTGGCTATGGGTCATCAAAAAGATCAAGCACGTGCTGCAGGTAAATTTAAAGCTGTGAGTGGTTTGCAGTTCGATGGCCCCACTACTGAATTTACGGGTTATGAAAGCTTGACGGGCCATGCCAAAGTGTTAGGTTTATACATAGACGGTACGCCTGTTAACCAGGTGAATCAAAACGACACAGCAACGGTTGTGCTTGATGTCACCCCTTTTTACGCTGAATCGGGTGGTCAGGTAGGTGACTCAGGTTTATTGCGTGGGGCAGACTTTACTTTTACAGTAACTGACACCCAAAAAATTCAACATGGTGTGATGGGTCACTTAGGCGTGGTAAGCCAGGGCAGCATAACTGTAGGCGACACCCTTGAGTGTTTTGTTGATAACGCACGTCGAAACCGTATTATTAGGCATCATTCGGCTACACACCTATTGCACAAAGCTTTACGTGAGGTTTTGGGGTCACATGTACAGCAGCGTGGCTCTTTGGTTGATGATGAAAAAACCCGCTTTGATTTTGCCCACGATGCACCGCTCTCAGTCGACGATATCCTGCGCGTTGAAAACATTGTGAATGCGCAAGTGCTGACCAATGTTGCTACCCAGTCACAGATTATGAGTTTTGATGACGCCATAAAAGGTGGTGCCATGGCCTTGTTTGGCGAAAAATATGGTGATGATGTACGTGTGCTTGATATCGGCTTTTCTCGCGAACTCTGTGGCGGTGTTCACGTATCGCGAACGGGTGATGTGGGTTTATTAAAAATAGTGGGTGAAATGGGCGTGGCTTCGGGCGTTCGCCGCATTGAGGCTGTTGCGGGTGATGTAGCGCTTGAGTGGGTGCAAAACCTGAATGCTCAAATGAACAAGGTTGCGCATTTAATGCGTTGCCCAGCGTCTGAGTTGAACGACCGCATTATGGCGCTTCAAGAGCAAAACAAAGGGTTAGAAAAACAACTTGATCAGTCCCGTGCGAAGTTGGCGACTGACATCGCCGCATCATTAGCAGGCCAAGCGACCGTTTTTGAAGCGGGCGATTTTAAGTTGCTGGCTGTGCGCGTTGAAGGCATTGAATCAAAAGCGCTGCGTTCATTAGTTGATCAGTTAAAAGACCGCTTAAAGTCTTGCATCGTGATATTGGCAGCGGTTGATCAAGACAAAGTGGCACTCGCGGCTGGTGTCAGTGCTGACTTAGTCAAACAGTATTCAGCGGGGAAATTAGTAGATTTTGTCGCAAAACAAATTGGTGGCAAAGGTGGTGGTCGCCCAGACATGGCAATGGGCGGCGGCACCGACGTTGCAGGGTTGGCTCAAGCTTTAGCCGGTGTGCCTAACTGGGTGCAGCAGCAAGCGCTATGATCAATCTAAGCCCACCAGACCATATTGATGCAACTGTTGATGCCATCGGCATGGCGTGCCCTTTGCCAATATTAAAAGCTAAGAAAGCCTTGTCTTCTTTAACGGCAGGTCAGATTTTACTGGTTAAAACCACCGACAAAAATGCAAAACGTGATTTTCAAGCGTTTTGTAACCAGACGGGTAACCCTTTGGTCGCTCAGGTAGATCAAGGTGACCACCTATTACATTACTTGAGCAGGCGCCCTTAAAACATGCTAAAATTAAAAGCTATTTTAAACATTTTCAAGGAATTACCATGGTGGTGATTCGTATGGCCCGCGGCGGGTCGAAACGACGTCCTTTCTATAACTTAGTAGCTGCTGATTCACGCAATCGTCGTGATGGTCGCTTCATTGAGCGCGTGGGTTTTTACAACCCTGTTGCTAATGAAAGCGATGAGCGTTTACGCATTGCGCTTGACCGTGTTCACCATTGGACCAATGTTGGTGCTCAGTTGTCACCCTCAGTCGCTCGTTTAGTCAAAGAGTACTCAGCTAAGGTTGCTGCAGCTTAACGCTACGGCTTAAATTATGTGGGCGAAATTTTTTCGTTCCATATAATTAGCCTAAGTGATTGGCTCAAGCAAATATAATCAAGTGCAAATACTAAGTTTTTTAAAACTCAGTGCTTTCAAACTCAGTGCTTTCAAACTCAGTGCTTCAAAACCCAGTGTTTTAAAGCTAAGTGCGTCTGATTAATGCTTAATAAACCACTTATTGGCTCAGGCAATGACCACAGCAATTCAACTCCCGACGATCTCATTGAGGTCGGTCGGGTTTTAAACGCTTATGGTCTCAACGGGTCTATTAAGGTTCAACCTTTTTCACCTACTGCTGATACGCTACTCACATCCAAACGCTGGTGGTTGGTTTCGTTAGCAAGACCAAATTTTGTTTTTTATCAGGTTAAATCAGCGAAGTCGCATAGCGGCTCAATCGTTGTAACATTCGATCCAGGTCTTGATCGCAATCAGGCTGAGGCTTTAAAAGGTCAGCGTATTTGGGTGTCGCGGGCTGATTTTCCGCAAACACAACAAGACGAATATTATTGGGTTGACTTGCTTGGGTGCGATGTTTTCACTGATACTGAGTCAAACGAAGATACCTCTGAATCAGATATTCTACAGACTACGCCATCAGCAACAGCAGACACAGCAACAGCAGACACAGCAACAGCATACACAGCAGCAGCAGACACAGTAGCATTAGCAACAGCAACTATTGCATTACCATCATCGATTAAAAAAATAGGTGTAGTTGACGAGGTGCTTGACCATTCCGCACATGCTGTTTTATCTGTTCGTCAACAAACACAAGATGCCCAGGGGCAGTGGGTTGATATACTTGATGCCAAAGGTCGGGCTGTAACCACACTTATTCCATTTGTGGCTGCTCACGTTACCGCAGTTGACATCAAGGCGCGCACAATTCACACCAATTGGCCGCTAGACTTTTAAAGTTTTTTTGTATGCGATTACGCCATGCGCATTGACGTTTTAACGCTTTTCCCTGAAGCATTCACATTTTTACGTGGTGTAGGTGTAAGCGGTCGAGCACATTCTCAAAATCTTTGGTCATTGCACACTTGTAACCCTAGAAGTTTTGTCGTTGATCAACATCGTACCGTTGATGATCGCCCTTATGGCGGTGGCCCCGGTATGGTGATGATGGCCGAGCCGTTAATAAAAGCAATTGAATATACTCAGCATCAAAGACAATCACCAGCCCCAGTTATTTTATTGTCTCCTGCTGGGCGACGGTTTGACCAAGCTTGCGCACAGCAGTTGGCGACATCGCCAGGGGCTATTTTTATTTGTGGGCGCTATGAAGGGGTTGATCAACGTTTAATTGATCAAGCTGTTGATGAGCAATGGTCTTTGGGTGATTTTGTTTTGTCTGGTGGCGAACCCGCCGCTGTGGCAATGATTGACGCAGCCGTTCGTTTAATACCCGGCGTATTGGGTCACCATGAGTCGGCAAGTCAAGATTCGTTTCAGTCTACTTTGTCGGGCTTGCTTGATGCGCCGCATTACACGCGTCCTGAGGTATTAGAGGGAATTGCTGTACCTGAGGTGCTGCTGTCTGGCCATCACGCTAACATTGCCAATTGGCGACGACAGCAGTCTTTAGCACTTACTGCACGTGTTCGCCCTGATCTTATTTTGCAGGCAAGAAACCAAGGCTTACTGACTAAGGCTGATGAGCTATTTCTAAAGTCACTGCAACTTTAAATAACTCGTGAAACACGGGTTTGAAATGTCAACTATGCATTCATAATGAGCTGAGTCAAACGGTCTGGGCTTAGTGGAAGATGTCTTGCGCGTATGCCAATAGCATGCGCTAAGGCGTTTCCTATTGCAGCAGGTACAGGTCCGGCAGCAATTTCGCCCGCACCGAGGCTAGGTTGATCAGGTTGTTCAATTAAATGCAGTTCAATTTCTGGAACTTCATCAAAATTTAAAATCGGGTAAGTGTCCCAATCGTAAGTTGTTATGCCCGTATCATTCCATTGAACTTGTTCTTTCAAGGTCCAACTAATGGCTTGAATGATTCCACCTTCAATCTGGTTTTTTAGACCGTCTGGGTTAACAATTAAACCAACATCGACTGCAGCCCAAATTTTTTCAACCTGAATTTTTTCTGTCACGTTAATTAATGCGATTACGGCGCAATAGCCTGCGGTGTTTTTATAGCGACCAAACCCAATGCCTAAGCCTTGAGTTCCCTCTGCTAATGATTGGTTGTAATAATTTGAAGCTTGAACAACCTTATTGATTACAGCGATGGCGCGTTGATCTTTTAAATGATTGATTCTAAATTCAACCGGATCTACACCTGATTTTTCAGCAAGCTCATTCATGAACGATTCAATAGCAAAGATGTTCAGGTAGCTACCTAAGCTTCTCAATGCAGACGTTCTAAGAGGTGATTTTTCTATAAAGTGATAGTTAATTTTTTGTTGAACTAAATCATAAATTGCCACTGCATTACGATGTCCACCCCCAGTTGGTAAAGGCAGGTCTTGACTGATGGGCCTTGGCCACGCATCTTCAATTTGCCATGCACCTAACAGGTTGACGCCGGGTACAGATCCGGGCCTGTTTAAATGAGAGTGGCTCCAGATATCGACACTCCAATTAGAAATTTTATTGTTGGCGTCAACACCTGCATTCATTTCAATTAGACCGGCAGAGCCAAATGGCGAAGCGGTCATTTCATCTTCACGCATCCATTGAATGCGCACGCTAAGACCTGACTGAATGGCTATGAAAGCAGCATCAAAAGCGACATCATCAGCCCCGTTGTGACCGTAGCAACCTGAACCCGGTGCATGTATCACTTCAACTGCCGATTCGTCTAATTTAAAAGCTTGGGCTAATTGTGACCTAAGCGGGTAAATGCCTTGGGAATGTGACCAAACCGTTAACAGACCTTCTTGCATGATGGCTAATGCGCATGCTGGCCCGATTGAGGCATGGGCAAGGTAGGGGCGAGAAAAACGAGCTTGATGTGAATGCTGAGTTTGCGTTGGAGCGCCTTCATCAAAAACAATAGAAGACTCTGCAGGCATTGAAGTTAAGAGTTCTTCAATATCAAGATGAACGGGGAAATTTGCAGCTTCAAATTCGACAAAATTTCTCGCTTTTTTTAAAGCTTGAACAAGTTTGGCCTCGTTGTAGCCTAAGAGGGCTAAAAAACTACCAGAGTGAACAACCTGATCAACACCCTCAAGCTGTTCAATTTGAGCGCGATCAATATTAATGAGTTTTGATTCGCCTATTTGGCCACGTATGACGCGCCCATGAATCATATTTTTTAAAGTGAGATCTTGTATGAAAGCGTTACCAGATAATTTTTTGATAAGGTCTGTTCGTAATGTACTTTTACCAACGTAGTTAGTTTTTAACGGTAAGCTATCAACCCACTGAACGTCTTGGTTCAAGTTGACCATGTCAGCTAGATTCCAGTACGTGCATGTCTTTTGTGTCAAAGCGCTAGAAAAAACACCTGACTGCGTTTGAATTGAACCACTGGCAACCTGTAAATAATTTTCTGCGGCCTTCAGAAACATAAAGTGTGCAAAGCGACACGCAGATCTTAGCGCAGACCCCCCTTGATCAATAGACATACTGCCAGCCGTATGCATTTCATTCGGGCTTAAATGTGTGTCTGCTGTTACAAATCTTATCTGATCAAGATCAACACCTAAAGCATCTGCTGCGATTTGTTGCATGGCAATTTCAATACCCTGACCCAGTTCAACCTTTCCAGAATAAATACTGATAACGTCGGCTTTGTCTTTGTCGTCTGAATGTGCGAAGCTTAACCATTGCTTAAGTAGCGGATTATTTCGAACGCCGGAGGGTAGTGTTTGTGTATTCATTTAGCTTGTTTTCTGAAGTTCACGAATCGCCCTATGCGTCGCTTTAATAATGCGTGTGTGCGTACCACATCGACAAAGATGCCTGTTTAAGCACAGCATGATGGTATTTTGGTCTGGGTTATTGTTTTCTGTGAGCATTGAAATGACTGAAACCATGATGCCATTAATACAATAACCGCATTGGGCAGCTTGTTCGTCAAGAAAAGACTGTTGAACAATGCGTCCGACCTTTTCATGAATTAAATATTCAATGGTTTTGATGTTTTTATTTTCAGCTAAATAAAGGGGCGCATCACAAGATTGAACAGCTTTTCCGTCTAACAAAACCGTACATGCACCACAGTTTCCGCTGCCGCAGCCAAAACGTGTGCCTTTAAAATCAAGATCATTCCTAATGACGTATAAAAGAGGGGTGTTGGCATCAACCTCTAATGCACAAGGCTTACCATTAATTGTCAATGAGATGCTCATAGATTTCTTTAGTTATCTTTAAAAATAAAAAATTTAAGCGACTTGATATCATGACTTGCAAGCAAAATGTTAACTATTCAATTCAAAAATTCATGAATTCAACTCAAAACAAATAAATTAAAATAAAATATGAAATTGAATGATTTTCAAGATACTTTACTATACTTCATTGCTTATTTGAGGTCACTATGTTCTATAAATGTTCCCCAGGTTGTTCAGATCCTAAACATCGACATCAAGCGATGGTTGCGTCTGCTCACAAGTTTAGTGCGAAAAAAAGTCTAGAGAAAAAAGAGCCCTCTAAAACCAAGGCTGGAAAGAAATTTAAGGTGGTAGATGCACATTGTCACTATTTGAACCCTGAAGTGAACGCAAAGTATGCGTATTTAAAGCCTGGCATGCACGACGCGACGGCTGTCTTTGCAACAGAGCTGTCACGTTTGACTAACCAAAATCAAATTAAAGAGCGCAGTCTAAAATTTAGTAATGTCGCAGAACGTTTAAAAGATATGAACAAGATGGGCGTCGATGTTCAAGTCTTATCGCCTGCGCCTATTCAGTACTACTATTTTACTGAACCTGATGTGGGTGCCAAAGTTTCTCGAGATATTAATGAAAGTATTGCGCAAGTTGTGGCTGAAACCCCTGACCGATTTGTAGGTTTAGGTACAGTTCCTTTGCAAAATGTTGAGCTAGCTATTAAAGAGCTCGAATATGCCGTTAGCGAACTAGGTTTGCGAGGTGTTGAAATTTGTACCAATGTTAATGGCCTAAATTTAACTGACCCTAGTCTTGGGCTCGAAAAATTTTTTGCAAAAGCAACAGACTTGGGTGCTGTGGTTTTTCTTCACCCTATGGGCTTTAGTCAGGGCGAACGGTTAGTTGACCATTATTTTAATAATGTAATCGGCAACCCTTTTGATACATCTCTTGCGCTTGCACATTTAATTTTTGATGGGGTTCTCGCTCGGCACCCAAAACTTAAAATTTTGGCAGCTCACGGGGGTGGTTTTCTTGCAAGTTATTGGGCCCGAATGGATCATGCATGGAAAGCGCGGCCCGACGCCAGAACGATTATTAAGAAAAGACCCTCTTATTACCTTGAAAAGGTTTTTTTCGATACGATCACCCACGATTCACAAATACTGGGCAATCTTATCAACCGATATGGTGCGAATCGTTTTATGCTGGGTACGGACTATCCGTTTGATATGGGTGAAGACACACCGCGTCAACTGATAGCAGGCGTTACGAATTTGTCACAAGATGATAGAGATTTGATAGAAGGTTTAAATGCAATGAAACTTTTCAAAATCAAATAAATGAAACTTTTCAAAATCAAATAGTTACCAATCATTTAACATTAAATAACCTTTATTGAAGATTCAATATGAACTGGAATGCATTTACACCGGATGGTAACTTTACGATTGAAGGCAAATCAGAAGGCGCGTTAAGTGGGTTGACAGCTTCTGTAAAAGATTTATTTGATATTGCAGGTCATCAAACGGGTGCTGGAAACCCTCAATGGTTAAGTAGCCATTCTGTTCCTGATGAGCATGCTGAAATCGTCAAGCAGATGTTAGAGGCTGGCGTCAAAGTGATCGGTAAAACCATCACTGAAGAGTTGGCATACAGCTTGGTCGGTGAAAATATTCATTACGGCACACCTGTCAACCCACATAATCATGAATGTATTCCTGGTGGGTCTAGTTCAGGTGCTGCGGTTTCGGCTGCCGCAGGGTTATGTGATTTTGCTTTATGTACCGATACCGCAGGTTCAGTCAGGTTACCTGCCAGTTTTTGTGGCATTTGGGGTTTAAGGCCTTCTCATGGGGTGTTGAGTTCTGGTGGGGTTGTGCCGCTTGCGCCGAGTTTTGACACGCCTGGATGGGTTTCTAAAAGCCCTGACGTCATGTTACAAGTGGGTGAAGCGTTATTGCCCGCTGACCAGTTTACGCTTGATACCAAACAACTCACCTTAGCTCTTCCAGAAGACCTATGGGCAAGAGCGAGGCCAGAGTTTACTGATATTTTAGAACCCATATATCAAAAAATTTCCTCTTTCTTTTCAGCGACTGATTCAGCAAGTCTGTCTAACAATGAATTATTAGACTGGCAAAATGCATTTCGTATTGTTCAGGGTTTTGAGGCATGGCAGTCACATTGTGATTGGATCAATTTGGTGCAACCCAATTTTGGCACAGGCATCAAAGAACGCTTTCAATGGGCTTCAACAATAAATCAAAGTGAGGCAACCGTTGCAAAAGTTTCGATGTTAAGCAACGTAAAAAAAATTCATACATACTTAAACCATTCAGTTATTTGTATGCCAACTGTTTCATATTTGGCCCCTAGAAAAGGGCAGGCTAGTAGTGAGCAAGACCGAACTAATGCCCTTTGTTTGTTAAGTCTTTCATCTATGTCGGGTGTACCTCAAATTACGATGCCATTGGCCAATATTGATGGTAAAGCTTTGGGCCTTTCTTTAATGAGTCAACGTTATTCTGACAAGCAACTACTGAAGCTGGGTCAAGATATTTGGAAGAACTTAAATTAACTAGAATAAACTTGTAAAATTAATAAATATTATATTTAAAAGAAACTAATTGTGAAAGCAGCCAAAAAAATTGTAACAACCTTATCAAAAAAACGAGCTACTGCGGCTTTACCAAAATCGGTTAGCAGGACTTTAAAAGATCTACCAACCAAAAAAAAGTTGATTAAGACAACAGCAAAGAAGCTACCCGTTCAAAATAAAATTAAATCTGACTCAAATATTGGCCGCAGCATCAGAAGCTTAAGGCATATAAAGGGTTTCACGTTAAAAGATTTAGCTAACAAAACAAGTTGTTCTGAAAGTTTAATCTCTAAAATTGAAAATGGTAAAGCTCAGCCGTCTCTTACGATGCTGCATCGAATCGTTCATAGCTTAGACATCACCATTACAGTTCTTTTTCAAGAGTCACAAGCCGATCGTGGTGTTGTAACGAGAGCCAGTGATCGGTCTACATTTACTATCGATAAACAAGGGTCTCGCCTTGAGCGACTGGTGCCGCCAAACTTAGGCCACTTACTTGAAGGCAATCTTCATATCTTGGCCCCCGGTGGTGGTAGCGAAGGTGTTTTAATGCACGAAGGCGAAGAGGTTGGCTACGTGCTTGAAGGTGAGCTTGAATTAAAGGTTGAAGGTGTACTTTACATTTTAAAATCAGGCGATTCTTTTGTTTATAGATCAGAATTACCACATAGTTATCGTAACTCAGGGAAAACACTTACTAAGGTGCTTTGGGTCAGCACGCCGCCTACTTTTTAAAGTTTTTACATTTTAGTAAATTAATTTTTAATTTACATTTTTGTTCTGTGCCACATAGGTATTTTGCTTATGTGGCACTTTTTTTTTCTTGGTTTTTTCCCAACATTTTCTTATAGGTGTATACAAAAATAATGTTTTATTTTCTATAAATGATTTTAAAAAACGATTATTTTTTTAACAAACATGTAAAAAATTTTCTGAACAACTTATATTTGTTGACAGCCATTTTCAATTGTATGTATGATAATTCAAGTTACTTGAAAGACTTTCAATTTATAGATTTAATGCTTAGGGGTTTGATGTATGTCTGAAGATAATTTGATCGAAAAGATCACTGATAACAAACTTTCTCACTATGAACCTTATGGTTGGCACCATTGGCCAGAACACCCATGGTTGTCATATCAATTTAGACGTGGCTTAGGTGAAACCCAAGAAGGTGGCGGCGCTGTCAGTGAAATCTTTCAAGCGGCTAGCAAGATGATTCCTGGTGACTATGAAAGTTGGCACAAAGAGTGGCTGCACATTGCCGACCGAAATATGAATAAGGCTTTAGATGAAGAAAAGCTTAATCATATTCGTACAGCGATGAATTGTTATTTACGAGCAGCCGACTATTACAGGCAGGCTGAATTTTTTTTAAAGCCAGATGATCTGCGTCGCTTACCTACTTTTGAAAAAATGGAAGCATGCACAAAAGGGTTTATTTCCAACCTTAATCCCGCCGGTGAAGCGGTTGAGATTCCTTATGAAAATGGTGTAAGTCTCTGTGCATATTTTGTTCGCGCACCCTTTCCGGTTAAGCGCCAGCCTGTATTAATTTGTATGGGCGGCTTAGATTCTATTAAAGATGAAATGTGGTTTATGCAAGCCCATGGTGCTTTGCAACGTGGCATATCGGTATTGATGATTGATGGGCCTGGTCAAGGTGGTACGTTACGAAGACACCACGTTCCTAATCGTGTCGATACTGAAGTACCAATTGGTCGTTGTATTGATTGGTTAGAAAAGCGTGACGATGTTGATGCAAGCCGAATTGCAATTTCTGGTTCAAGTCTGGGTGGTTATTACGCTGCCCGAGCAGGTTGCTATGAGCCTCGCCTTGCAGCATGTATTGCACATGGTGCAATTTGGGCTATTACAGATTTATGGGGTAATGCGTCTGAAGATCATGGCTTAGCTGAACATATTAAATGGGTGTTTGGTAAGCCAACCATGAAAGCATCAATGGAAAAAGCCCGAGACTTTACGCTTGAAGGGCATTTAGAAAATATGAAGTGCCCATTCCTTGTCATGCATGGTGGTCATGATGTATTGACAGTTTCACAAGCAAAGAAAGTTTATGACTACGGCAAATCTAAGGGTATTGACGTAACTTTAAGGTTGCTGTCTGAAGAAGAGACGGGTGCAGAACACTGTCAACATGATAATCCAACGATTGGCCAAGAAATATTGGCAGATTGGTTGGCTGATCGGTTTGGAATAAACCAAAAAGAATTGTTACTTACTTCACATAACCCTTTAATTTGAGAACAGTATGAATCTCGGCGTAGACAAAGTTAAAGCAGCTGCCATTGCGATTGATTTTCATCGCGGCCATATGGATCTTTCTGTTGCAACAATGCCTGTTAAGACACAAGCCCAAGCCGATAAAGTGTTGACAAGCGCTAGTCGTTTATTCAATTGGTGTCGTCAGCAAGATATACCGGTCATTCATTTGATGACTTCTTATCGTGATGTCGCTGAGATTCGCTCAAACCCTTTTTGGCGAACCCGTGCTGACGACCTCAATGCAACGCGAAAAAATGTTGAGCGTCACAATATTGAGGGGTCTCCGGGGTGCGACATCATGCCCCAAGTGATTGACCGTGATCGCGATTGGGTGATTGATACTAAAAAACGCTACGACTGTTTTGTTGGGTCTGATTTAGACTTTACTTTAAAAGCACATGGCATAAACACGTTGATAATCACCGGTGTAAATACAAACAGTTGCGTATTATCAACAGTTGCTGCTGCCTGTTCGCGTGATTATTCGGTCATTGTTCCAAGTGATTGTGTTGACACGATGGACGACCCAAGCTTGCATGATGCCGCTTTACTTTGTATTCGAACAGCGCTTGGGTTTGTGATGACCACCGATGAGATTATGTTGATACCTGAGTTGAAATCAAAATGAGTCTACAACCCTCTAGAGCAAAAGAAAAGATTCAAGCAAACCTACCGGTTCTTGCAATTAACCCTTTTGCGGGAGGGTTTGACATCGCTGAGCTCGTTGCTAAGCAAGGTGTAGATATTTTATTTATAGACTGTGAACGTGCGGGTATCGCAATTGAAACAGTTGGCCCGATGACACGAGCAGCGCAATACTACGGCGCGGCTGCAGTTGTTCGTAGTAAGAGTAGGCAGGTTGAAGATTGGGTCAGCATTCTTGATAGGGGGGTAGACGGTTTAGTTATTCCTCGCGTTGAAACAGCACAAGAAGCCCGTATTATTTTAGAAACAGTTCAATATGCAACGGGTGCAAGATCTAAAAATATCATTATTATTCCTCAAATTGAATCTGAATTAGGTATGAAGAATTTGGAATCAATACTTGAGGTTAAGGGTTTTGATTTATTTTTAATAGGTCCTTATGACTTATCTCACAGCATGGGTTTTGGGGGTGACATTAATGTACCTGAAGTTCAAAACGCGCTTGACTACATTGCAAAAACGATTTTAAAGCACGGTGAAAAGTTTGGTCTGCCCATCACGCTAGCCAATGCCAAAGCGTGGCAAGCGAAAGGTGCGATATTTAACTTTCATAGCTTAGAGGCTTTAATAAAGCCGAGTTTAGAATTAATTAAAAAGGAAATCGGATGCTAAACGTTAAAGAACACAAGCTTATAAAAGTTGTTTTAGAAGGGCACACGCCAACACACAGTTTGACAGAAGTGCGTGTTCGTGGGCATTCATTTGTTATTGACGAACCCCCTTATCGCCATGGTACCGATGTTGGCCCAACACCCCTTGAAACACTTCTGGGTGCTCTTGTTGCGTGTACTAACGTAATTTCTTGTCGTATTGCCTCTGAAATGAAGATTGAATTCAAAGTAGACAAAATTGATGTGATTGGTCATTTAGACCATCGTGGTATTGATCGAGTTGCTGATGTGCCAGTTCCTTTTCCCACTATTGAACTGAATGTAAAAGTGACAACTTCTGGTACAGAAGAAGATATGGTTCGTTTACGAGCAGACATGAATTTACGATGCCCTATGTCAGTTATTTTAAGGCAAGCAGGTAGCAATATTATTGAAACCTGGGTTGTTAATAACAAAATATAATTTTTTTTTGGAGCAATCATGACTATGATTCCACGCGAACGTGTTCCTTACAGTGCAATAGTTGATCGACCAAAATTAAAGCTTCCAAACAACGGAAAAATTATCGTTTGGACTATCGTTAATTTAGAAGTTTGGGACATCAGCAAGCCGATGGCTCGCCAGGTCATTCCTGCGCCAACCGGCGCGGTTTTACTACCCGATGTACCAAATTGGAGTTGGCACGAATACGGTATGCGCGTTGGGTTTTGGCGTTTTCACGAAATGTATGAAAGGCTTGGTATTAAGCCTACGCTTTCTATTAATGCGCGCG